>Ga0209624_10002233_pt1 | contig 14462 bp, 14 predicted proteins | sample JacPinW_OM2H0_O1_FD_188565 | JGI IMG/M metagenome (GOLD analysis project Ga0209624, IMG submission 188565) | Forest soil microbial communities from Algoma, Ontario, Canada - Jack Pine, Ontario site 1_JW_OM2H0_O1 (SPAdes) (version 2) | ecosystem: Environmental > Terrestrial > Soil > Boreal...
TATTACCCTACGTGCCGTCTGCCATCAAGAGCTCCAGTCGCATCTACCTCCTCAGAGTTGTCTCAGCCCGAGGTGTCCACGAAGGCGTGAAAGGCCCGCCGAATCTGTTGGCGAACTCGGATGGGCCGGAGCCCGAGCCGGCGCTCACCGTACCAGCGCAGGCCCACTCTCAAGAGCGCAAGAAGAAATAGAAGCGTGAGTGCGAAAACCAAGCTGGCCAGCGATTCGCGCTCGAGCAGCAGACTGACCGCCGTGGAATCCTCCCAGCCCGGCCACAGCTTGTTTATCGCGTTTCGAATCGGGACGCCCAGCCATCTGAGGCGGCCGGCCCGAACGTGCGCGGTGCGCTCAAATGAGTAGTCCGAGCTGTACCCGTCGACATTTCGGGTGGCGGCGGCAAGCGCGGCGGGGTCCACCAACTGCTCTCGCGTAAGCGGAACACCATCCGGTCCGCGCATGATCAGGTGAAATGTCGGGTCCACCACAACCCAGCGCCCGTCCATCAGGACTTCCGCGACCACGTGCATGGTGAGGGAATTCGAGTTAAGCAGCAAGAGCCGGCGCGCTGCGAGACCCGCGCTATCGGCGAGGTTTATAAATGCATTCGTCGCGGTGCCGCATACGCGCAGCAGTGAGCTGTAGTTCAGCGTATCGGTAGGATCGCGATCCGGTGATGACGGGTCCGGACCCCGCTGGCGCCGCGTGGGGCCGGTAGCCATCCAGCGCAGAATCGCTTCGGATTTGTCTTCCGTCGAAGCCGAAGCCGGAACAATCGCGTCCGAAAATCCCTTCAGGTACTTGCGAGTGGAATATTCCCATACCGCCGAATATCCCGTGAGGAGAATCGCGAAGATCAGGAGGACGTTTCCCGCGTACCAAATAACTCGAAACAAAGGGCTGCGCGGCCGCTCTAATTGTAGAGAGGAAAGGTCTCTGCGGGTGTTTAGAGGCGTCCCCCCTGCCTCCGTGGCGGTGCGCGAGTCAGCATCCGGAACTACCATTGGCCTGCTCATCGTGCTGGTGCACTCCCCATGCTGGCCGAATCGGCACGCGCCACCGCGACGGGGGTGCGACTCGTGGACGGCTTCCCTACTTTGAATAGGCGGAACGAATGAACGTTGCCGCCGCGATTCTCGTCATAAGACTCGACACGCAGTCCGGCCCTGGAACACCAATCTTCAATTACAGAGCGAGCCAAGAAGTCGACCTTTGGTGTGACGAAGTAGTCGTAAAAAAGGTTTCGCGCGCCGACCCAGGTTCGCCTGCCCTTGGATCGCGCGAAGTGAACCAGATAATACGGCAGCATCGCAAATACGGTGACCAAGGGTTTCGACCAGGAATGGAGCAGACCTTCGCGAATTACCGCGCCGGGATATTTATATAGCCAAGGGTAACGCCCATAGGGCTTATAGACGGCCAGATACATTTGCCCGCCGGTCTTCAATACGCGAGAGTTCTCAGCGAATGCCGCCGCGGGATCGTCCGTATGATGAATCACTCCATCTGAAATCACGACATCCACAGCTCCATCCGCAAAAGGGAGGTTGAGGTTGTCGCCCACGGCGCAGGGAACGTCATAACGCTCCCGAACCATGTTTACGGAGACGTTGCTGCGGTCGACACCGACGGCGCGAATTCGTCGTTGAGCCAAAAAACCCAGCACGCGGCCTGGACCGCATCCGACGTCGAGAACGAACGCATTTGGATCGAGACTCTCGATCATTTCGATGAGGGGACGCGACACAAACTGGCCTGTATGCGGCGCTTTGTCCACAGCAACCCAATCAAAGGGATGCTGATCGTAGAACGTAAGACGCTCAGCCATTGCTATGGGCCATCGCGAGTGCGTAGTGACCTTCCATCTGTTCGGTCAACCGGGGCCAACTCAATTCGTCAGCGACCCCGCGGCAGTTCGCCTTAAAGCGCGCATAAAGCTGCGTGTCATTGAGCAGAGTGCTGAGCGACCGGGTCAGGGCGCCCTTCTCCGGGGAAATCACGAGTCCGGCCCGCCCGTCCACCAGCGACCGTATGCCACAGGCATTCGTGATGATGACGGGAACGCCGCATGCGATAGCCTCGGCCGGTGCATTCGCGAAATTTTCATAGCGCGACGGAAGCACGAAAACATCGGAATCCGCCAGCAACGCTTGCTTGTCGCCATCGTACAGCGGACCCGTAAAAGTCACGCGCGACTCCACTCCGGAATTGCGCGCGCGCTCCTCGAGGTATGCGCGATATCCACGTTCGCCTTCGGGGCCGGCAATTACCAAGCGGCCGGAAGTGGGGCAACTCGATGCAAAAGCCTCAATCAGGATGTCCGCGCCCTTCCGCGGAATCAACCGGCTGAGAAAAAGGATGAGCGGCTCTCGTGGCGGAATCTTCCACTTTGCGCGAAACGTGCCGCGGGCGGGTAAATCGGCGAATTCGGAGAGGTTAATTCCGTTGTATCGAACGACGAGCTCTCGGGAAGGGACGCCTGCGGCGAGAAGTTCCTGCTGCTCCATCTCGGACGTGGCTACGATCTGCGCCGCATTTCGCCAGAAGGTCCTGCCGACCAGAGCGTGCCACATGCGCTTCAGCCAAAATCCCCGGTCGATTGGATGATACATGCCCATGGGCTCGATGATGTAGGGGATTCCCTGGTTCCTGCAAAAAGTTCCAACGACAGGCCCAATCAGATCGTAGAGGCCGTAGAAGTGGACCAGGTCGAATCCTCGGACCGAAGCCCGGGCAAATCCTATCACACGGGGATTCAGAGTAAGAGCGCGATAATGCCCGACCGTGGGTAAATAAATTACCTTTACTCCTTCTTGGTCGGAGCAGTAGCCCCACTGGCAACGATCGAATTTCGCACCGTCGCTGGAGCGGCTGCCAAGGCCGAGGTCAGCGGTCAGAACCGTCACTTCGTGGCCCCGCTGGACCAGTCCTCGGGCGAGAGCGCGAACTTTGACGACGGGGCCGCCCTGTTCCTGGAAGGGATAATAGGCTTGTACGACCTTCAGGATGCGCATCGAGCCGTCGGCCGAACACCAAGGAAGCAGGTTAAATGCATCGACTCTAGGGTAAACTCTTTTCTTGGCTGAGACTCGACAAATTAGGCCGCCGAGAGCGGTCGATGTGGGGCCCGGAATGAAAAAAGCGCTAATAACGGGGATCACCGGCCAAGATGGCGCGTATCTCGCGGAATTCCTGCTGGCGAAGGGTTACGAGATACACGGCATCAAGCGGCGCGCGTCCTCGTTCAACACGGAACGGATCGATCATCTCTACGAAGATCCCCACCACAAGGGGCGACGGCTTTTCTTACATTACGGCGACATGACGGACTCGGCGAACCTTGCCGGGATCATGCAGGCTGTGCGGCCGGACGAAATCTATAACCTTGCGGCACAGAGCCACGTCGCGGTGTCGTTCGAGACGCCAGAGTACACGGCCAACGTCGACGGGCTCGGAACGCTCCGGATGCTCGAAGCGATGCGCTCGCAGGGTCTGAAGTCGGCGCGTTTTTACCAGGCCTCGACCTCGGAGCTTTACGGACTGATCAGGGAAAGTCCGCAAACCGAATCGACTCCTTTTTACCCGCGGTCGCCTTATGCCGTGGCAAAGATGTTCGCTTACTGGATTACCGTCAATTATCGCGAAGCGTACGGAATGTATGCGTGCAACGGCATCCTGTTCAATCACGAGTCTCCGATTCGGGGTGAGACTTTCGTGACCCGGAAAATCACGCGGGGATTGGCGCGGGTGAAAGTGGGGCTGCAGGATTGCGTCTATCTGGGCAATCTGGACGCGAAACGCGACTGGGGGCATGCGAAAGACTATGTGGAGATGCAGTGGCTGATGTTGCAGCAGGATCAGCCGGATGATTACGTGATTGCCACAGGCGAGCAGTATTCAGTAAAGGAATTTGTGAACGCTACCGCCGAAGAAATGAAGTTGAAAATCTCCTGGCACGGCAAGGGTATCGACGAAGAAGGAGTCGACGAGCGCGGGCGACGCATCGTTGCCGTCGATCCCCGATATTTTCGCCCGGCCGAAGTGGCTAGCCTGCTAGGCGACGCGAGCAAGGCGCGTAAGAAGCTCGGATGGAAACCGAGGATCGGTTTCCGCGAAATGGTGGCAGAGATGGCCGCCGCCGACCTTCAGAATGCCGAGCGGGATCTGATGATGAGCAAGAGCGGGATTCGAGTTTACGAGCGGCAGGAGTAGATCGTGGATTTCCGCGCCAAAATATTTGTGGCGGGGCATCGCGGTTTGGTGGGTTCCGCACTGGTGAGACGGCTGCAAGCCGGCGGTCACAACAACCTGCTGTTGCGCGGGCGCGACGAGCTTGACCTGACGGACCAGCAAGCGGTCGCGGGGCTCTTTGCGAAAGAACGCCCCGAATACGTTTTTCTGGCGGCGGCTAAAGTTGGCGGCATTCTTGCTAATTCCAGCTATCCCGCCGATTTCGTGGCACAGAACCTGATGATTCAGACCAACGTGATTCATGAGTCGTACCGCTCGGGCGTGCGGCGGCTGCTCTTCCTCGGCTCGAGTTGTATTTATCCGAAGATGGCACCGCAGCCGCTGAAGGAAGAATATCTCCTGACGGGGCCGCTTGAACCGACGAACCGTCCCTACGCGATAGCCAAAATCGCGGGGATTGAAATGTGCTGGTCGTACAATCGGCAGTACGGCACGGCATTTCTGGCCGCGATGCCGACCAACCTGTACGGGCCGGGGGACAACTACGACCTGAATCATGCGCACGTGATTCCCGGGTTGATCCGGAAGATGCATGAGGCGAAAGTTGGGGGTGCGGCGGAAGTCGTCATCTGGGGCACGGGCCATCCCCGCCGTGAGTTTTTGTACAGCGATGCCGCGGCCGACGCATGTATCTTCTTGCTCAATCTGCCTGAAGAGACGTTCAAAGAGCTGACGCAGGATGAAGAAGCGGCGCCCATCGTGAATATCGGTTGCGGTGACGACATCACCATTGCGGATCTCGCAAAACTTGTCGCGGAGGTTGTAGGGTTTCAGGGCCGACTGGCGCTCGACACTTCAAAGCCCGACGGCACGCCACGGAAACTGATGGATATTGACCGGTTGCGCAAGCTTGGATGGGACCCTCCGCCCGCGGAGTCGCTGCGCAAAGGATTACAGCTTGCGTATCGGGATTATTTACACAACGCCGAGGAGGCAAATACTTCCCGATCATTATAGGTCGCGATCGAAATCAATTCATTTCGCTGAATCCGTGCAACCGTTGAGCGCAACGATGGCCGCAATTGCCATATTACCTGCGGCACAGAACAAATCCGCAACCGCTGTGGGCCGCCACCGGGGGCTGGGGACGCGAACGCTGCGACCCCTTCTACGATACCCGATCTTCTCCCGCGGTCTGATGCCTACGGAGACAGCTTCAGGGCAGGGTATCGTAGAGATTCCGCCGGGCCCTTTCGGATGCACACGGCAGGTCTATTCTATTCCTGAAGATTTGGCTTCCCGAGAATCGTTTCTAGCGCTGCTTCAAAGTTATTGAATCGATATTTTTGGCGAACGATTTCGGCTCCGCGCTGGCCCAAGTGTTTGCGGAGCGATTCGTCACCAAGCAGCCGGCCGAGAGCCTGTTCCAGCGCGCCGGGATCGCGCGGCGGGACCAGAAGCCCGTTTACGCCGTCTTGGACGACGTCGGTCGTGCCACCCCATGCCACTCCGACCACGGCCTTTGAAAAAGCCATGGCCTCAAGAAAAACCAGCCCGAATCCTTCTCCCGTACTGGGAAGGGCAAAGAGATCTGCTTGCACATAGCAGGCGGCGATTTCCTCCCGCGTAAGATTTTCAAGGAAATGCACGCGATCGGCGATGCCAAGAGTGTTTGCGAGTTCTCGCAAGCGCGGGAGATCGTCGCCCCCTCCGACCGCCGCAAGCTGCAAATCCGTATGGATGCCGCGAAGTTGCGCGACGGCTCGGATCAAGCTGTCGGCTCCCTTGTATCGCTCCGAACGAGCCCAACGGCCTACCGTCAGAATGACGAGCGCCTTTCGCGGGAATGAGGGAGGGACCGGGAGGTCCGCGGGCGCCTCGGCCAGTTGGAGAAAGCTGGGGCTTAGCGGCCACGCGAGCTTTTGGGTCTTATCCGGCGCTACGCCCTGCACATCGATGAGTTTCTCGACGGTATACCGGCTGGGTGCAATGACGAGATCGGCGCGGACCAGAGCCCGACGCCGGTATCCGGGGAGTGGCTGCCAGACTTCCACGCCATGCGCGAGCACGACGGCTTTCGAGTGCGGCGAAACGCGGCGCATCAGATCCGCCGGCACGGCAAGATACGGATGAGCCGCGAAAATCACAGGAATCGCTGATTTCGAGGAGCGCCGCGTGGACGCGATGGACGAAATGACGAAGGACATCTTTGAGCGGCCGAAACCCCGAAAGGAAATCGCCTGACCGGCATATGTGAGCGAGTGCGGGCCGGGGGTATCGTTGAGGCTGAGAATCTCGATCGACCATTTTGTCCGCGCGGCGATCGAGACGAGCGCGGCGGCCGCCATGCGGCCGGCTTCCTGGATTCCTCCGATGCCAAGAAGCTCCGGGAAAAGGCAGATGATTCGCTTTTGCCGTGACGACCTGCATTCAGGCGCGATCATTTTCCGAAGATGAAGACGCCGTGGGTGGCGAAATGAGCGGGACAAAACCTCTCGGCCAGCGGATCCGTCCACGTCGAAAGTGGAGCTATCAAGTGCCGCATTCCCCAGTAAATCCGACGAGCCAGCCGCGAATGCGCCGCCGTTCCCGCGGTTCCCGTGCCGGCATGGCTCGCGTTGCCCTCCGTTAGCCCTCGCGCAGCAGAGGAAAACAACCGGTCGAGCAAGAGATACTCTTGGCCGAAAGAACCAATTAGCTTTGCTCCGACGGTTTCGGCTTGCCCAATCCAGTCTTGCGAGCTACGTGGAAAAACGTGCGCATCCTCTCCGCGAATGAGCTCCAATAGAATCAGACGACCGCCAGGTTTCAGGACGCGCACCATTTCGCCGAGGGCTTCCGGCTGTTGGGATCTGGGGATGTGCTGGACCACGGTGATGTCGGAGACGCAGTCGAATTCCGTGTCTCCAAATGGTAAGCAGCCCGCCTCCCCGGCAACGACAGGCGCAGTGGTTCCTCTTTCTCTGGCGAGCGCGAGTATCCCGGGTGTCGCGTCCACGCCTGTCGCGACGAGACCTAACTCCTTATAGCGGCGGAGCCATCGGCCCGTGCCGCATCCCACGTCAAGAATGCGCGCACCGCGCTGAACGCCCGCGAGCGCGAGGGCGCGCTGGATGGCGCGAAATTGCAGCCTGTCTATCAAACGATTAAACCAGTCCGGCGCGCCCGGGTGCAGGACGGGCGCGAGTCCGGAGGCGTCGACTGAGCGAACGTCCGCCGCGATGCCCGTCCAGTATTCCTTTGGGGAGTAGGCGCTCATGGATTGCGGGAAACGGCGCATCGCCTCATAGTTTCTGCCCGAGGGCTTGCCGCAAGGCCTCGCCTTTCGACGGAGAGTATCTCGAAAATCGCAGCCAATTCCTGGCTGTTTCGTTCCCAGGTGTACTGCCGGGCCGTCTGCGCTGCTTTTTCTCTGAGCCGGATGCGGAATGGCTGGCCTTCGTACAGTCGGCGAAACATCGCCGCAAGCGCTGTCGCATCGTTACCCAAACATCGCTAAGGGCATCGACGCACGACCTCCTATACTTCGCCTCCGATGCACTTTAGTGAAGGCGAGGGGAAAACTCGTTTCCTCCGAACGTTTTCGATGAATTTGCAGCCCAGCCCTTCCAAATTACTGTGTTGTGCTCCCAGGTATTTTGTGCGGTGGATACCCTGGAAATTTGGATTTCCGCTGCAGGATGTCTTCGAATATGGTCCGCAGTTCGCGGCTGCTGCGTTCCCAAGTATACTTCCGTGCCGTCTCCGATGCGCTTCGGCCAAGCCGGGACCGGAATTCAATATCCCCATAGAGTTTCCGAATCATTGTAGCAAGCACCTGGGCATCAGTGGGATCATCGAGAATCAGCCCGTCGATGCCGTTCTTGATAAGTTCGGACGCACCGGCTCTAACAGAGACGATTACGGGCAACCCGCAAGCCATTGCTTCTGCCGCCGGAAGGGCGAATGTGTCTTCAAGAGAGGGGCCGGCATAGAGATCAGCAGCGGCATAGTAGAATTCAACGTCTTTACGAGGCGGGAGAAAATGCACGCAACCCTCAAGCCGGTTATCACGAATAAACCCTTTGAATGGTTCGGGGGAGTCGCGCCCCACGACCAATAAATCGACGGGCAGCCAAGACAGCTCTCGCACCGCACCCAGTAACGTTAGAAGTCCCTTCTTACGCCAGTCATTGCCAATTAGGAGGATTGCAAATCGATCAGCGGCAAGGCCCAGCGCCGCTCGCGCTGTAGTTCGGAGGCAAGAACACCGACTTGGGTTGAATGTCGTTTGATCCAAGCCCGATGATACGACTGGAAGTCCTCCATTTCTGCCGTAGAATCGCTCGATTTCTTCGCCGCTCTGGGCAGCGGTCAAAATCAATTGGATTGCAGGGTTCCTGAAGACGATGCCTTCTAAGAAGATAGCTAAACGATAGTACAGTTTCCGATGGAGGAGTCGAGGCCAGGAACTCACCGAATTTCCAGAGAATGTCAACTCGGATTGGACGCGACGCACGAATTCAGCGAATACGATGTGAACGGATACCGCATCGGGATCCAAACAATTGATCCCAGGGGAAAAGACCAAGTCGAAATGTAGGCCCCGGACCTCGTTCCAGACTCTGCACATGTAATTCGCTACAAACCACCAAAGGTAATTGAGAAGGTGGGGTCCTCTCAGTTGCGGAATGCGATGCCAAACCACCTTCGAAAGGTCGACATCCTCGATGTCCTGGCTGTACACATGAATTTCAAAGTCATCAGTCAGGTGGGCAATCCACTCGGCCACCATACGCTCCGTGCCATGCTGTTTGTCCAGGAACGGAGAAACGACTGCCAGCTTGGGCCGTTGAGGCGCCGTCACTTGCCTGCCCTCTCAATCATGATTTCACACCAGCGCGAAGGAACAAACACGCACCAAAGGGGCGCGCAGCCAACTGATCCCGGGAGTTCAAGGTAACGCCGCCAGCAATTCCTGCGATGCCGCACATCTAACACCCCTTCCTAGAACCGGAACCCGCGTTGCGCGACTGCGTTACGTGAAGCTGTTACGGCCGGAGCTGGTCCGTTGACCAGCAGGTCCGGCAATCGGAAGAGAATCCCGAGGAGCAGCCACAGGTACACGTTCGAAACATAGTTCTGGTAAGCATCCAAAGCGGTATAGGTGAACAGGAAGAGAACGGCGAAGGCGTACCAAACAATCGCGACTGCGAGCGGGAACAGCCGGGTCTCGCGCAATCGCCGCGCCACCTTCCACGAGTAGTACATGACGGAACCCGTCCAGAGGAGCCAAAGAAACGGAGCCACGATTCCCATCTCCACGATCAATTGACCATAGCCTTCTTCAACCCAGAGGTTAAGCGGCCGCGTGCCCAAAACCTTAGCGACATACTGTCCGCCAAGAGATGCCGTCCCAATGCCATTTCCGACCAACCAGTTGGGTTTCGTGAAGGCGTAAAGCAGATTATCAATCGGGTAGTCCCAGCTGCGATTGCCAGCGTCGTACGCGGAGCTATCCGGACTTAACGTTTCCACGTAGTAGGCCACGCGCGAGCCGGCATCTTCAGGAAACAGCAAGATCAGTGCAGCGAGCGCCAGTCCCGCGACGATAAACGTACGGCGGATCGCTCGGACCATTCGGTGCGCCTGTCGCCATCGCCAGGGCGCGCCCCATAGAAATGCAGCAGAAAGGACCAAGGCGCTCGCCGCAACCGCGATGACTCCGCTCCGAGAGCCGCTCAGTAGCGTAGCCACTCCCAGCAATCCGATCACGCCAAAAACAAGCTTCCGATGACGGTGTGTGTGGAGCAGTAGATAGGCGGCCGTGCCGACGGTAACGATAAACGTCCAAACCAGGTATTCGTCGAAACGGCCCGAACTTACAAACACCGAATCCGGAAGATAAAGCGCACGATTGGACAGCGGCGTAACCTTGTTTAAGTTACCTAAGTCCTGCAGCTCGGGAGCCAATATCGCCGGATTTAAGAAGCTATTGCCAACGATGGCTTGAATGATCCCCAACGCAGAAATCACGCCTGCCAGGACCGCGCTTACCAGCAGGAATTTCCGCAAGTCCGCGTCGTTGCGTATCAGCGCGTATCCAGCGAAAATAAGCGGCATATAGTAAAAATAGACCTTGAAGCCCAGCAAGCCATAGAGGATGCTCGGTGAATTCTGGTTAAACACCTGAATGAGTCCGAGCCAGAAAAAAAGGCTGAGGAACAAAAAGAACGGGGGACGGAACGACTTCTCACGTCCACGGCGGATCTCCACGAACAGCGCGATATAGACGAATGCCACCAGAACATCCTTACCAAAGAAGAGCTCCAAGCTATTTCCCATGAATTTCCGGACGAGGTCTTCACACAGCATCCATACGAAGAAAAGATAGAAACCCGCGCGCCAGTTGCGCAGCACTGTGACAATTACGGCACCCGCCGCAAATATTAGGACGGCATAGATGACTGACCGCATGTCCCCGGCGACGATCTTTCCGCCAACTTGCCAGGCCGCCCAGAGAGCCAGCGCGAACAGGCTGATGCCAATCAATGCCTGGTTCTTCATCGCGGGAATGCGGAAGCTTAGCAAGTTCCTGTCACCTTAGCATTTGCACGGGACGATCCGAATTCGGTCTTGGCCAAGTATGAAAGCATTCTATATCAGCCACGCGGCCTCAGGCGTGCTGGCACGAGTTAAAATCAGCCGATTCGGCTGTCGAAGCGCGGCAGAATACTTCTCATCCATCGGCGCGCAACAGCCGTTTTGCCTTCGGTGAATAGGGACGCCAGCCACGCGAAACCAAGCACAGCCACACCTATCGCGAGGCCGTAGGCAAGGTGCACCGAATCCGGCTGCCATCGTTGCGACGGTACAAGCCACGCCGTAAGAAAAAGAAGTAAAGGAAAATGAAGCACGTACAAGCTATATGAAAATCCCGCCACGGTACGCGCAATTCGCGAATAGGAAGCGCCTACGGCACCAGGGCTCATTTGAAGCACAGCAAAAAGAAACACGCTGAATGAAATCCCCACCGAAAGATTGTTGCCGAGCACCGCTGAGCTTCCCGTTCGCGCGGCCACAAGACTGACAGCGAGCACAACCGAAGAAGCAAGTGTGTAGAGGACCAGCGAGCCTTTTGAGGAAATTGTCCATTTTGAGTACGCGAGCACCAGGATGGTCCCGGACAGCCAGATCGAAAAACCCAACAGTATCGTCCAGCCGACGAAAGCCGCCACGCAAGCCGCGAGAATTGTAAGCGGGATCGCCGCGCGTGCAGACCGCTGCTTCCAAGCCAGTCCGGCGGCCAATGCCACGGGAAACAGAACGTAGTACCAGAATTCGTTGGCCAAGCTCCACAGTGGCCCGTTCGATCCGTACGTTGGACAAACGATCGTCTGCAGGAAAAACAGGTTCCCGAGAAAAGTTCCGACGCCTAGCCGCCCTTGAACAACGAAAAGGCCAAAGCTCTTCAGTGGTTGCGAATAAACACCTGTCGAAGCGAAAATCGAACTGCCGACCGTGTCCCACAACAGCCCGAAGAGGAGTCCCGGTATCAAGACGACATAAAGCCGGGACGAACGATCAATCGCGTAATCCCGCCACGACCAGGTTCCGGCCGCACGCCTGCTAAATATCGCAGAGGAAATAAGGAAACCACTCAAGACAAAGAAAACGAGCACGGCTTCGGTTCCAAACCCGGTGAGGAAGTAGATGATGCTCGACAGCAGACCGTCATGCCGCAGCTGCGAATAATCCACAAAGAAATCGGCCCGTAGATGGCCCCACATCACGGCCCACGCCGCCAGCGCACGAATCAGATCCAGATTCGCAGAAGCCGCAGGCGTAAGTGCGCGCGGCTCAGCTATGGATGGCACAGGCAGTTGCCCTCGGTCCGGAACGTGCTGGACTGCATTTCCGAATGCTTTCTCCCAACCCTAAGCCACGGCGTCATATCGCGAGGGACTTTGTCGCCCGCTATTTCATTGCCAACCGGATGCCTTCCATCTTTCCTCGCCAAGCCTGCGGAACGTACCTCTTCTTCCGCCAGCCGCTCTGCAGCGTATCAACGACCAATGATCCCAAGCCCCATGCTCCGCGCTCGCCGATGAGAAACCACCAACCAAGGAATACGAGTCGGCGCAACGGGGGGGATCTTTTCAGCATGATATATGTGTAGTTGCGACAGAGGCAGAACAGTCGTGATCCGCGTTCTTTCCGATCGAGCTCAGGCGCGCGCGGCGCCGAGTGATGGTAGACCAGCGCGCGCGGATCATAAAGCAGTTTGAACCCGCGCTTCTTGGCTTGTAGACATAAATCAAGTCCATACATGACGGCGTCATCAAAGTTCAGGACCGGATCAAACTCTAGAGACGCAAGAAGTTCTCGGCGCCAAATGCTGTTCCCTTCCATCACGGAGTCCACCGGAAAGGTTGCGTCGCCGCCTACCCAGCCCAAATTCGCCCATTGCTTCCCATACCATGAGATGCATCCCGGCTTTCCTTTCGGTTTGGGCAGAGGCATGCCCGGTACCAGCACACGGCCTCCCACAACTCCGACGTCCGGATCGGCAAAATGCGGAACAAACGAAGAGAGCCATTCAGAGGTCACCGTTACGTCATCATCAACAATCGCTACCAAATCGCTGGAAGCATTTCGAGCGCCGGCCTCGACAGGCGGAACATGCCCCGGCTCCGCGACCCATGCTGAACGTACCTTCACACCAGTGAGTTGCCTCACTTCAATCGCCGCGATCGCCTCCTCGGTGCCTCTATCACCCTCCCGGCCGACGATCAAGATCTCTGCTGGTCTTTGCGATCCTGCCAGGATCGACTCCACGCACCGCCGCAGCATTTCCGGCCGAAGGTAGGTGGGAATAACTACGGTTACTTGAAGGGTATGGTTGGCTGTTACCGATATTGAACGATTCGTTGATCCCATTTGAGCCGTAATCGAAGTCTTTCCATTAGAATAAACTAGCCCCTGCTAGAAAAGAAGCTACCTGGGTAGCAATCGGGCGTCCTCGCGGTCGAACTTCTGCTTCTTCACTCGCTTGGCCCGGATCTGCGCCGGATCCCCGATCCACAGCTCGAATCCCAACTCCGCCAGCAGCCGTTCGAACCAGCGTGAATAGCCGGTAGCCTCCATCCCTAGCCGCACCCTGATTCCTCACTGCTTCAGGTCTCGATAGAATCTCTCTGCTGGCCCATTACTGTGGCTCAGTTCCTGTTCACCGCTCTCATCAGTCTCTTCCACGCAAAATGCATCCGCCTGGAAGCTCGGGTGGTAATCTACGCCTATAATCATGATGTTCGGCTCCTCTCTCCCGAGCCTGCGGCCTTCGACAAACCAAAGTCTACTCGGGTCGAGGAGCCGGCGTTGTTATGCAATCATCTCAAAAGCATTTCCAGACCGAACCGTTCGAGAAAGCGAGAGCGGTGTTTGAATTTCCTCCAACGCACGTCTGCCCTTCGGCCGAGACAGTGGTCGAGTCAGTGACATGGGCGATTGCCCCCGGCAGACTCGAGGCCGCAGGGAGCGCCCCTACCGTCGTCGCTCCCAAGGTTTCGCTTTGGTAAGTGAAGCGATGCTCCGAAACCATGGCATTAGCGGGCGCAAGAGTGGTCGCATTTTGCGTTTGCCCGGTGTAGGAGAATGTTGTAGTGCCGGCACCGGAAGCGAACAGGTAGGCGAAGATTGCCGAGCCTGGTGAGATCGCGCTGTTTTGAATCTCTAAACAGTAGCCCGTCGGGATCGCGGGTGTCGAGACCGGGACCGTCCAGGTGTAATTAATCGCGTTGTTCGATCCGCGTACCACGACGCCTGTACTGTAAGTGGGGGATGAGGTAGGCGCGGTCGTGCAATTCGAGTTCTCAGTAGTCCATATCTGGGAGTAGTAGGTTCCGGCTCTGAGCGTGCCGCCAGTGGTCGCGGCCCCCGAGAACCCGGTCGGGGGAAGCAGTCTCGCGAACTGTACGTCCACGGTCTCGATAGTTGTCTGCTTAAGCCCTGCATTGAAGGCGTTCGAGTCGCCCAAGCCGAAAAGCAACCCGAAAGACGGATCAACCCCCATGGAGCAGAACCTGACGCCAGACGCGCACCATCTGTCTGCGATCGTGGGGCTCGCGTCGGTGTTCGTCCCGAGGCCTGCCGTAGGCGCCGCCGATTCAAATGATTCGTCGCTGAAATGGTCCGCAGCACCGAAACGCTCCGTAGCCGTCCCCGTGCCGATGGAATTGCCATTTGCGTCTGTGACTTGAGTGCTGCAAATGATATTGCATCCGATCACGTGGAAG
>Ga0209624_10002234_pt1 | contig 14461 bp, 14 predicted proteins | sample JacPinW_OM2H0_O1_FD_188565 | JGI IMG/M metagenome (GOLD analysis project Ga0209624, IMG submission 188565) | Forest soil microbial communities from Algoma, Ontario, Canada - Jack Pine, Ontario site 1_JW_OM2H0_O1 (SPAdes) (version 2) | ecosystem: Environmental > Terrestrial > Soil > Boreal...
CGATTCTGACGGGACAGCCGGGCGGCGAGAAGGTTCACACGCTCAAGCCCGCTAAGGCATAAGTTTCGATCGGACCTTACGAAGGTTATCTTTCCCGTCCCTATCTGCGATGTAAGCATACTTACTTCGGAGATAGAATCCCTGGATCATGTCGTTCCACAAGAGGCCGCCGAGATCCGACCATTGCGCCGCCGAGCAGAGCCCACCGCGAAGGCAGCCACGCTTGCAACATCCACGTGACTGCGGCGCACATCACGGCAACACTCAGCACCACACCGAACCATGGGTTGCCGAGCCACTCTCCGATCGCAAGGGCTACACCTTGTCCCGGTGGATACATCGACGCATACGCTGGATGCCAATTCACATGAAACGTCTCGAAGCTGATCCACATCGGGTGCGTCGGATTCGCAAGCCGACCGTGCGCGAACGTGTCGCCCATCAACAGGTAGCTGAATTCGTCGTGGATTCCGGGCACGGGAATGTGCAGGAAGGGGAGCGCCAGCAGCCGCGCCACAATCACAAAAAGAAAAATCGCCGCGACCGTTCGCCCGCGAGCTTCCGCAAATCGCGACAACGCCGATTCACATGCGGCGAACCATCGCCCCAGCAAGTTCGGAAACACCACGGCGACAATGCCCAGAATCGCCGCAACGATCAGGGAAATTTCAAGCACGCGCAGAGTGCGCAGCACATAAGCGTCGTCGAGTCCGAGCATGAACCCGGAATTGTAGGATGGATTATCGCGCGCGTGCGCGATTTCTAGGTCAAGGCTTCACGCCGATGGGGAAGGACAGAGCCGGAGCGGCGGCAACTCTCACGGCTCGACTTCGATTTCGGTCATCCGTTCTTGCTTCACCCGGGGTTGCTTGGCGCCGGAATTGGGATTCTCAAGGTAATCAGCCAACTCAAGGCGCATGTTGCCGGCGTTGGTCGAAAACTGCAGGCCGGTTTCGAAATCCACGACGCCGGTGCGAATCAGTTTTTCGATCACGCCGTCGAAGTGCTGCATTCCTTCGGTGTCACCGTCGCGCATCGCGTCGAGCAGCGTCTTGCCTTCGCCTTCGCCTTTTTCGATGTAGTCGCGCGTGCGCATCGTGGCCTTCAAAATCTCGACGGCTGCAACGCGGCCTTTTCCGTCTTTTTTGGGAAGGAGCCGCTGCGAAACGATAAATCGAAACGCTTTCCCCAGCCGCGTGCGAATACTTTGCTGGTCCGCCAGGGGAAACACGCCGATGATGCGCTCGACGGTCTTCGACGCATCGATGGTGTGCAGCGTCGACATCACCAGGTGGCCCGTCTCTGCCGCTTCCAGAGCAATCTCGATCGTTTCGCGGTCGCGCATTTCGCCGACCAAAATCACCTTCGGCGCTTGTCTCAGCGCGGCACGCAACGCGAGCCCGAACGTCGGCGTATCGCTGTGCAATTCGCGTTGATGAATCGTCGCGCGCTTATGTCTGTGCAAAAACTCGATCGGATCTTCGATCGTCAGGATGTGAATTGCCTTCTCCGTGTTCATTTGATCGAGAATCGCGGCGAGCGTCGAAGATTTTCCAGAACCGGTTGGTCCTGTCACCAGAACGATTCCGTTTCGCAGCTCCACCACTTCTCTCAGCACCGGTGGCAAATTCAGTTTGTCGAATCCCGGAATATCCATCGGGATGACGCGCATCACGATGGCGTACGTGCCGCGTTGGCGGAAGACGTTGACGCGAAATCGTGCAACGCCGGGCAAACCGTACGAAAGGTCGGCCGAGCCGTCTTGTTCCAGCTTGCGAATCGGGTGATCGTTTTTCCCGATGAGGTCATACGCGATGAGTTTCGTATCTTCCGGAGTGAGACACTCGAGTCCCTTAAACCTCAGCTCCACCAATTCGCCGCTCACTTCGATCTGTGGGGCGCGGCCTGGGGAAAAAACCAAATCGCTGACGTGACTGCCCGACTTGAGCATGGCGGTGATCAGTTGCCCAGTCTGAATGCTCCGCTGAGTCGCGGGTGCTTGCGGTGTGGTACCCATGAAATTTCGCTATCTCCGTCGAATGAGTGAGTGCGGTAAAGCGCCTGAAGAGGGCCGACCAGAGCCCGCCTGGACATCTCTAGTGTGCTTGGGACTAGTACTGGGTCGCCAGCGAAGACCGTGATGGCTGGCGCGAGTTGATTACGTAGCTTTGTGGTGGCAGAGAGGAAATCGTTACGCCGTGGGTCCGATAAGATTTCGGGCGTGTCGTTCTTTTTACGTCTGCAATGAGAGTTTCAGCGGGCTTCCGGCCTGTATCAACCCCAGACTCGCCTTTGACAGGTCATCGACGATCCAAGTCGCGCCTGCTGCGGTGAGCAATTCATCGGCCTCCGTCGTTCGTAATGCCAGCACACGCGAGCCTGCAGCTCGGCCAGACCGAATTCCGGCTGGGGCGTCCTCGACGACGACGCAATCTGCCGCCGCCAACCTGAGCAGCTCTGCGCCCTTCAGATAAGGATCGGGATCGGGTTTGAATCGTTGGACATCGGCCGATGTGACCAATTGCTTCGGCCAGGGCAAGCCCGCGACGCGAATGCGCACCTCGGCGAGCGGACGAGTGCAAGATGTCACGATAGCCCATTGCTGAGGCGGAAGCCCATGCAACAGATCCAGGACGCCGGGCAGTGGCACGACACCGTCCGTGTCCTCGATCTCCCATTGCTCCATCTTTCGATTTTCTTGTTCGTAGTCGCCCTTCGGCATCAACTCGCGCAGCGTGACAATGCTGGGGCGCCCGTGGGCCCGATGCACGACTTCGTCCGCGTTGAATCCAAATTGCACAGCCCACCGCGCCCAGCAGCGCGCCACGGCCGGCGTCGAATCGACCAAAACTCCATCCAAATCGAAAAGGATTCCTCGCGTTTGCACTTCAACCGGGCTGGACAAAGAGGTCTGTTCCTCCGCAAATCAGGCATAAAGTATCTCACGCCTCGGGTTGCACCTTTCAGCCGAAGTCGCGTCATTGCGTTCGGGTGGGCTAGCAAAAAAACTCGCTCCTGACCGCGGAGCGAGGGTGAAAAACGCATCGAATCGATTCGCCTGAAGTGTCGGGGATCGTAAAGCCTCTACGCGCGAGATGGAATCTCGGTGTCGCCGTACACTTCGTCCGCGTATTTGTCGATCTTGTCGTTCGGAGGAAGATCACGGGTTGTGGGGTTCTTTACGCGCCCCGATTCGTTCGTGACTTCCGTGCGCTGCCGCGTCGGATTTTGTTTCGTGCGTCGTACTCTCGCTCGTTTTGTATTCATATTTGGCCTCTCTCCAGTACTGACAGCACATCCTTGTTGCGACATACAGCCTCATCGTTCATCGAAACGAGACAAACAGATGCGCCAGACGCGGTTCGACGGATTACGACGATTTTTTCCGCGGCACCTTCGCGCCCTTCTTGCGCGCCTCTGACAACCCGATCGCGATAGCCTGCTTGCGGCTCTTCACGCGACCACCTTTTCCGCCCTTGCCAGATTTGAGAGTCCCTTTCTTCTCGCGCCGTACTGCACTTTCAACGCTCTTGCCCGCCGCCTTGCCATAACGTGCCATCACACCCTCCTCAAGCTGCATTGCCCGTTATAGGCGCAGTAAGATAGCCCAGCCATACAGTCGGTGGAGTAGAACCGCGACCCAAACTGTGTAGGCGCTGCCAACGGATTTCACTCACGATCACTTCTGGGTTCGTATCCAATCCCAGGCCACGTTGAGAGTCGGCAACCAGCGCATGCCGGCGCATTGACTCGCCTCCCTCCCCGCACATACCATCTGCCCATGCCGACCGACCCGGGTCTGCTTGGCCAGACCTTTTCGCATTACAAAATTCTCTCCCAACTCGGTGTTGGCGGGATGGGAGTTGTCTACGAGGCCGAAGATCTCACGCTCGGCCGGCGCGTCGCGCTCAAATTTCTACCCGAATCTTCCAACGACGCCGGCAACGCCTACGAACGATTCCAACGCGAAGCCCGTGCGGCCTCGGCGCTGAATCATCCAAATATCTGCGTGATCCACGAGATCGGTGAGCAGGACGGCCGTCATTTCATCGTGATGGAGTTGCTGGAAGGTCAGACACTGAGAGACCGCATCGCCAGCGCGCCTATGCCCTTCGATCAGGTTCTGAATCTATCGATCGAAATCGCCGACGCCCTGGATGCCGCGCATTCGCAAGGCATCATCCATCGCGACATCAAGCCTGCGAATCTTTTCGTCACCAAGCGCGGCCACGCAAAGATTCTCGATTTCGGGTTGGCGAAGCTCGTCGGTGCCGGCGCCCATTCCGGCAGGCAATTGGCTGGCGCGGGGCCCGCCACGCTGACCTCGGACGACATGTTCACCAATCCCGGCAGCACCGTGGGCACGGTGGCTTACATGTCGCCCGAGCAGGTGCGCGGCGACGACCTAGATGGCCGCAGCGACTTGTTTTCGTTCGGCACCGTGATGTACGAGATGCTGACCGGAACATTGCCGTTCCGCGGCTCGACGTCTGGCGTGATCTTCGAAGCGATCTTGAACCGCGCCCCTGCGCCGTTCGGCCACGTAAGCGAATCCGTCCCACCGAAGTTCGAAGAAATCGTCCTGAAAGCTTTGGAGAAGGACCGCGACCTGCGTTATCAGGTGGCCGCCGAGTTGCGCGCCGACCTGAAGCGCCTGCGCCGCCAGACCGATTCCGGCCGCGCGCTCTCAGAATCCGACTCATCGGGCGCTGTTGCGACGAGTTCCGCGTCGCGATCGGCGGTGACTGCCGCTACTGCGCCATCGCCATCGGCGAGTGTGCCGACAGCGTCGAGTTCAACGGTGTTGCAGGTTGCCGGACAGCACAAAGTTGGAGTGAGCGTCGTTTCTGTCGTGCTCGCCGTGCTGGTTCTGGCGGCGCTCTACGGCGCTTACAAATTCTTCGCGCCCAAGGAATCGGCGGCGTTCGAAAACTTCTCGATCGCGCCCATGACAACGACCGGGAAAGCAGCCCTTGCATCCATTTCGCCCGACGGCAAATACATCCTCAACGTGCAATCCGATGCCGGCCAGCAGAGCCTTTGGTTGCGCAACGTCGCGAACAATAGCGACACGCAGGTGATCCCGCCCACCGACGATATCTATCGTGCGCTTCATTTTTCACCCGACGGCAATTACATATTCTTCGTTCGCTCCGAAAGGGAAGAGCACAACATCAACGGCTTGTATCGCGCGCCGGTTCTCGGCGGAACTCCGCAGCGGATATTGAAGGACCTCAATACAAACATCAGTTTCAATCCCGCGGGCGACCGCTTCTCTTTCCTTCGCTTGGATTTTCGCAAGGGCGAAGGCCATGTGATGACGGCCGCCGCCGACGGGAGCGATGAGAAAGTAGTGAACCAGGCGTCCATCGGCGTGAACGGGTGGGATACGAGTTGGTCTCCCGATGGCAAAACTATCGCAGTGAGCCTGCAGGACCCAGGGTCGACCCCCGATGCCCTCGGTCAGGTTTTGGCCTTCGACGCCACCAGCGGCCAGCGCTCTACGATCGCCGGAATCCCCCAACTTCCTTGGAATCTCGCGTGGTTCCCGGACGGGCGTGGTCTCGCAGTTCTCGGAACTGGTCCCGACAGCAACTTCAATCGTTTTCAGCTCGACTATCTTTCCTATCCCGGCGGCAAGTTGCGGCAAATCACGAACGACACCAACAACTATCGTTCGCTATCGCTGTCGGCCGACGGAAAACTCGCCGCCGTTGTGCAAACGCACTCCACGGGAACACTGAGCATCGCCCCCTACACCGAAAAACAATTGGGCACGCCGAGCGTCGTCAGCGATCGTCCAGTCGCGTGGGATTTCAACTGGACTCCCGACGGCAACCTGCTCGTCACGCTCGAGAACAAGATTTACCGGATGAATGCCGACGGTTCGAATCGGGTACCGCTGCTGAATGATAATTTTGCTTCCCAGAGTCCAGTATCGTGCGCCGACGGCAAATACATTTTTTTCGCCTCCGCGCTGCGTGACGGAAAACCAAGACTGAACATCTGGCGCATGGACGCGCAAGGCGGCAACATCAAGCAGATCACGACGGGAGATTATGAAACTCCGGCGATGTGCTCGCCCGACGGCAAATGGTTGATGTACGAAGCCACCGTGAACAACAAGAATATCGCCGAGCGGATTTCCGTCGATGGCGGCACCCCCACGCCGATTTCCGACGATGCGCTGGCGTGCGGCTGCATCAATTACTCGCCCGACGGCAAATTCATCGCGTATCAAGCCGAAGCCCGCGGAGGCGAGAAAGTCGTTATCCAGATTCTCGACGCGGAAACGTTCAAGACAGTTCGCACATTGGAACGCCACGAAGGTGCCCGCGGAGAAATCCGCTACTCAAGGGACGGCAAATACATTGGCTATCCCTTCCGCGAAAAAGGTTTGCACGCTCTATGGGCCGCGCCCGTGGATGGCTCTCCAGGGCATCAGGTAACTCCATTCGGCCCGGACCTGATCATCGATTTCCACTGGTCACCCAACAACGACCGCCTGGGCTTCATCCGCCTGCACAACGACAGCGACGTCATCCTGCTGAAACAAACCGCGGCCAGATAGTACAGTGGCCTCGTCACGGGTCGGATGCGGAATGAAACAGAAGAAATCAGCAAAAACAAAAAAGAAAAAATCAGCGAAAACGAATACCGACAAGATCTACTTCGCCAGGCTCGACAAACTCTACGAAAGATTCCCCTACCTCACCGACCTTGATCTGAGAGAAGTCTTTCTCACAGAAAATAGAAACGAACTCAATCGCAAGCCTCCTCGCAACTCCGAACTCGAAGCTCGCCGCCTCTTCGATGAATGGCTGAAAAAGAAAACCTCGAATAAATAAGCTACGAACAGGGCGTGGTTACAGCCGCTTATCTTGCTTTCCCGTGAACCTCAGCGCCTTCGGCGTCTCAGCGTTATCTCTCCGCCCTAGTTCGGTTCCGCAAACAATATTCACAACTTCACACAACCTTCACGTAAGTGGGAACCATCTGAAAACTTCATGGGCACTAGATATGTAGTCGCCAGCTTTTACCAAGGAGTAGTCCCGTGTATTCGTGGCAAGAACCATATCTACAAGCAGCACAAGAAACCGACGACACCCAAATCCCACACCACCTGCTCGAAGCAACCGCCGCCATCGAACAACGTCTGTTAAGCCCGATCGACGAAAAATCCGAAGAATACCGCGCCATCAAAAACACCTGGCTCGGCATCCAGACCCTCCGCAAACAATTCGGACCGAATACGGCGGTTGTGTAAGCGACAGTTTTGCGGCAGGATCCCGCGAAGGAGTGAAATTACCGCTAAACATTGCGGAAATTTGGGGTGGGAGACGGGATTTGAACCCGCGACATTCGGTGCCACAGACCGACGCTCTACCAGCTGAGCTACTCCCACCGCAGACGCCGCGCCGCTGATTCATACGACGCGACGCCACCTATCTTATCACCGCCACACCCTGTCTCGCTACGATTCGGCCCTCTCTCTAGGTATTTCCGCTTATCGAGCAGGCCATCTCGATCTCAGCGTCGCCCGACTTCGCGACTGTGCCCCGTAGCCCAGTAACCCTGAATCCATTCCGCTCATAACATCGTCGCGCTCGAGCATTGTTTTCGACGACATTCAATCGCACTTCGGTAACACCAAACTCTACTGCCCATTTCTTGACAGCTCCAACCAACAAATCCGCGGCACCCGATCCCCGAATTGTTGGGTGCACCCACATCGCCATCAAGTGAACCACTGAGCGATCGACTGCATCCCAAACGCCTGCCACCAATCCTCGAGGTTCGTTCTCCGCCAAAATGAAATATGTGACTCCTGGTGCCATCCACCTCCGCCAATCTTCAATCGTCCGCGCGAGCTCTCTCTCCAGCGTCGAGCCGAACGCATCCGGCGCATCCGTCAGCGCCTGCACGCGCAAGTCGCGCAGTATATGTTCATCGCCAATCTCTGCCCGCCGGATTTCCAAACCCATCACAGCTTCCTCAAAACGCTGGCGGTGGGGCTACCGGGGCCACCTTAACCGCTTTGCTCACAAATTTCTCTGAAACAAGTCTAAAGCCTCGACATCCAAGTCGTCGTGTGTTCCTCGGTGAACCGTCAGCGTCGTCAGACTCGAAGCATGGTCAGCATGCGTCCCGATTACGGCTCAAACCCAGCCGCGCCAACAATTTGGTTGTCGAATCGTCTCCTCTGGGCGCATAGTTCGGTCAAGGCTTTCCCCTCCCAAGGCAGACTCTCACTCAGCCCGAAGTTGAAAGTTTTTCAAATCCGAAGTCGCGTTTGGCACGTATAAACGACCATGAGCCTGCTGTTTGATAGCAGATTCGAGCGTGACAATGCCGCGGAAACAGCACGAGCACGACGCGCTCTCAACGGAGTACAGCGGTCCCTGTACGGCACCCGGCCAATCGGGGAAACAAGATTTTGACAGTCGCAAATGAAACTTTCACTGGCAGCGAATTTCCCACAGGCGTAAGGTGGGGGACGCCGTCGAACGTCCGAGGCTGGCGGCTCGCATCAGCCCAGACGAGCCCAGGTCCGCAGCCGGCGATCATCCATCACAGCATCGCCGTCATACGGTTCTCGGCGCGAGGTCTAACGGTCTTCAGGCAGCAATTCGCCCGAAGTGCGGTGCAGTAAAATTTATCAGGAGGACGTTGGGGAAATGACAAAGACAAATCGGCTTCTACTCGCAGGCGCGGCTGTCGCGGGTCTTCTCGCGGGAACTAGCGCTACGATCTCGGCCAAGAACCTCTCGAAGGCTTCGGCGCAGGATGATTCGAGCGCCAAGGCTGACAAGAAGGTGAAAGAAAAGCACGCCTGTAAGGGCCAAAACTCTTGCAAGGGCAAGGGCGGCTGCAAGGCGAGCGACAACGGCTGCAAAGGCAAGAACTCCTGCAAGGGCAAGGGCGGCTGCGCGACTGACGGCAGCAAGATGCCCGAATAACAACACCAGCATCAGCAACTGGCTTCGGCCGGTTGAGTGTACGGGGGCTGGTGATCACTCGCTGGCCCCTGTTGCTTCTCAAGGGTGAAGTTGCATTCGAGCTTTGAAAGCGCCGCCTATCTTGTTGCGCTCGGTCCGGAGATCTGAAGCAAATGCCCGCAAATAAATTCAACGGATTCACCGACTACGGAATCGGTATCGGCCTGCGCGCCACGCACTACGACCACATTCTTTCGCGCAAGCCTGTCTGCGACTGGTTCGAAATCATCTCTGAAAATTTCATGATCGACGGCGGGCGCCCTCTACAGATCCTCGACGAAATTCTCGAGCAATACAAAGTCGTGCAGCACGGCGTGTCGATGTACTTCGGCTCCGCGGAGAAACCGAATCGCGAGCATCTGCGCCGCCTGAAGGATCTCGTCAAGCGCACGAAGACGCCTTGGGTCTCCGACCACCTCTGCTGGGGCAGCGTGGACGGCCGCTACACACACGATCTGCTACCGATGCCATACACCTTCGAAGCCGCAAAACTTACCGCGCAAAAAGTGCGCGAAGTGCGCGACTTCCTCGAAGTTCCCGTCGCTGTCGAAAATGTCAGCAGCTACGCCGAATTTCACGTTTCCGAAATGACCGAGTGGGAATTCTTGAATGAAGTCGTCGAGCGCGCCGACTGCGGCATCCTTCTCGACGTGAACAACATTTACGTCTCATCGCAGAATCACAATTTCAATCCGCTCGACTATGTCAACAGCATCCCGGCCGAGCGCGTCGCGCAGATTCACATCGCCGGCCACTCGAAATATAGAAAATATATTCTCGACACGCACGATCATCCGGTGATCGATCCGGTTTGGAAGCTTTATGATCGGGCGATTCAGCGCGCCGGCCATACCGCAACGCTGCTGGAGTGGGACGACAGCATCCCCACTTTCAAAGAAGTCCACGACGAGGCGCTCAAAGCCGACAAGTTCCTCGCCTCCAGCGTTCTCGCGACCGCGGTATGAAGCTACTCGCCCTACAACGCACGATGGCTCGCGCGGTCATGCAACCGCTGACCAAGTCCGAGCACATGCAGGAGAAAGCTCCCGGCGGCGGCAAAATGCGCGCCTACGCGTCGCGCTTCATCAAGCCCAACGATCGGCTCACGTCGTTCGAACGCCTCGAAATCTATAATCGCCAGTATTGGTTCCGCTTGTTCTCCGCGTTAGCCGAAGATTTCCCCGGTCTGCGCTCTGTTCTCGGCGACAAACAATTCGACGCGATGTGCAAAGCCTACGTCGTCGATTGCCCATCCACTTCATTCACGCTGCGCAATCTCGGTTCAAAAATGGAATCCTGGCTTCGCGCTCATCCGAAGTGGGCAGGGAAGAAGCAGACGCTCGCGCTCGACATCGCTCGCCTCGAATGGGCCGACATCGAAGCCTTCGACAACGAATCGAAGCCCGCGCTTCGCACCGAAGATCTCGCGACCGCCGATGCCGAGACGCTCAAGCTCGAACTGCAACCTTACGTTCGCCTGCTCGACTTCGCCTATCCCGTTGACGATCTTCTCCTCGCCGTTCGCAAAGAAGACGACACCGACTTTGCCAGCAACGCCTTCTCCGAAAAGCGCAAGAAAAAGCACGTCCGCGCCGTCGCCAAGCTCAATCCGCAGCCGATCTATCTCGTCGTGCACCGCATCGACAATTCCGTCTATTTCCGCCGCATCGAACCCGAAGAATTCGCCGTTCTCACCGCGCTCGGCAAAGGTAAGCCGCTAGCGAAAGCTCTAGACGCCGCGTTCCGTAAAAGCAAGATGCCGCTCGAAGAGCGTGCGGCCGCCGTCCAGAAATATTTTCAGACTTGGGCCACGCTCGGATGGTTCTGCCGGCCGCTACAGAAAAAAGCAACCGGCGCCTGAGATTCGAATCTAAGTTTTTCGCGCTTACGATCCAATATGAATAACGCCATCACGCGTCTCCGTAGCCTCTACGATCGATTCTTCACTCTCATTTCGTATCTTCAGTCGCCATTCCTCCTCTTCGTCCGCCTCTACTGGGGGTGGCAGCTCATTCAAAGCGGCTGGGGCAAGCTCCACCATCTCTCCAACGTCACTGACTTCTTCACCAGCCTGAATCTCCCGATGCCTGCGCAAACCGCGCTCGCCATCTCCTGCCTTGAGTTTTTTGGCGGCATCGCGCTCGCCATCGGTCTGCTATCGCGCTTCACCGCCTTCATCCTCACCATCAACATGATCATGGCCTACGTCACCGCGGACCGTGAGGCGCTCTTCTCGATCTTCTCCGATCCCGACAAGTTCTACGCCGCCGCGCCCTACACCTTCCTTGTCGCGACCGTAATCATCCTCCTCTTTGGCCCTGGCAAATTCGCGGTCGATACGTTGCTTGAGCGCAAGTTCGGCCGCTCGACACCTCCGATTGCCCACTGACCCGACGGCACTCCTCGTTCTGCTCGAGCTGGCCTTTGGGTGCCGCACCCTTTCGTTTTTGAAAGGGTGCGGGTTTAGATTCAACACGACCGGCATAGCCACGACGTTCTTAACCCCTCAACGAATCCACCCGTCCCATCGCCTCTACCAACTCCAGATCTCAACCCGGAAACGCCCTGCAACCCCGCACCGTTATATTCCCGTCTAACGAACTGTTTCGCGTGGAGTCACCATGACTCATGTCCGCCCTCGCTCGACCGTTCTCGTCTCCGCCGCGCTCGCTCTCACCGCGCTCATCTGGACAACCGCGCGCATCCGTTCTACACATGCTGACGACATGACCTCGACCCTCGTCATCTCCGGCTCGCGTATCGACGTCACGATCGAATCCGGCGACTGGAAAATTTCGCACGACGACATCCTTCACTGGGTCAAGCTCGCCGGCGAAGCCGTCGCCACCTATTACGGCAAATACCCCGTTCCTCACGTAACCCTGAAAATCTCGCCATTCGACGGTAACGGCGTTCGCCACGGCATGACGTGGCCTCGCGACGGCGGCGGCCTGATCAAAATTGGTCTCGGCACGCAGACTCCGCCCGCTGACCTCAACGACGAGTGGATGCTCACACACGAAATGGTTCACCTATCGTTCCCATCCTTAGCCGACGAGCATCATTGGATGGAAGAAGGCCTCGCCACCTACGTCGAGCCCATCGCCCGTATCGAGGCTGGCCAGATGCCCGCCGTCCAGATGTGGACCGATCTTGCGCGCGACATGCACAAAGGTGTCCCGAGTCCCGACGAGAAGGGTCTCGATAACACGCATACCTGGGCCAGCACCTATTGGGGCGGCGCTCTCTTTTGTTTCCTCGCCGATGTTCAGATCCGTGAACAGACTCACAACAAAATGGGGCTACAAGACGCGCTTCGCGGAATTCTCAACGCAGGCGGCGATATTCGTCAGGATTGGGACATCGAAAAAGCGTTCGAAGTCGGCGACAAGACCGTCGGCGTTCCGGTGCTGATGAATCTTTATTCAAAAATGAAAAACGACCCGATGCCCGTCGATCTTCCGGCGATGTGGAAAAAACTCGGCGTGGAACCCGAAGGAAGAACCGTTCATCTCAACGATGACGCGCCGCTCGCCGCCATCCGCCGCGCGCTCACCAGCCCCGAGTCTGCAAAGCCCGTGCAATCAGGCGTTAACACCGCGCACACCTCCGCGATCTACGCAGGTCGCACTCGCGCCGCCTCAAGAAAAACCGTATCGTAGTCACCTCTATTTGAATCCAAAGTTTGGCATTGCAACGTAAGTCCATCTGCATTACGTATTCCGTCGTAATCCATCTGGTCCGTCGCCGACGTACTAGTTCAAGTCGCCATTCAAAGGACGAATGAATCGCGCTCTTCGCAGAACGATAGCAGGTACAGCCGCCGGGGCAATTGGCGGCGTCGCGCTGGTGATCACACTGGGCCATCCTCTGCTGAGTATCTTGTTCGGTGTGACAGTTGGAATTGCTTACGCGCTGTCGTTTGGCCCGGTGCGCGGCGCTTATGTCGACAACCTTATCGCCGGCGCTGCGCTCGGGATGCCGTGGTGGGGACTCATCAACATTATTTTGGTCCCGCTCTTTCACAGCAGCACGCCGCAATGGGACGTCGACCAAATGCGCGCGCAAGTACCGGCGCTTGTCGGCTGGGTGGTCTACGGTTCTGTCATGGGCGTCTTGGTGCAAGCCTTCACCGATCTTCTCCATGGGGTTCTTGGTCCTGAGCCTCCTCCCATCGATCCCGCCACTCTGCCGAAAAAACACATCGTGATTCTTGGCGGCGGTTTCGCAGGAATGCAGACGGCTACATCACTTGAGGATGAATTCCACACCAATCCTGGAGTCAGCTTCTCGCTGATCAGCGAAACGAACGCACTGCTATTCACGCCCATGCTCGCGGAAGTCGCCGGCTCCAACCTCGAGCCTAGCCACATCAGCACTCCGCTGCGAAGCAGTCTTCACAGGACGCAATTTACTCGCGCCAGCGTTGCCAGCGTCGACCTCCAGCGCCGTCGCGTCATTCTCAAGACCGATCCGATCGATATGACCGGAGCCGATTCGGCTCAACCCGACCCGGGCGAAACTCACGAAATTGCCTACGACCATCTCGTATTCGCTCTTGGCTCCGTTTCGAACTACCTCGGGATGGCTGATCTCGAGAAATACTCTTTCGATTTCAAGAGCCTTCTGGACGCGATTCGCATCCGCAATCACGTCATCGAGATGTTTGAGAAGGCGGACCGCGAAGCCGATCCCGTTCGCCGCAAAGCTCTGCTCACTTTCGTCATCGCAGGCGGTGGCTTCGCCGGCGTGGAGCTTGCAGGCGCCCTCAACGATTTCGCCCACGGTATCCTCGCTGACTATCCTCGGCTGCCGCCCGCAGACCTCAGCGTCATTCTGGTGCACTCGCACGACACCATACTGCCGGAGCTGAGCGAGTCTTTGGGGCGCTACGCATTGAAGCGCATGGCCGAGCGCGGCGTGATCTTTCGTTTGAAAGTACGCCTTCTCGACGCGAAGCCTGGCAAGGTGATTCTCAGCGACGGCGAACTCGCGGCGGAAACCCTCGTCTGGACCGCCGGCGTAGCGCCGAGCCCAGTGGTGAAAGCTCTGGACCTTCCCAAGAACAAACGCGGCGCACTGACCGTCGATGAGACGCTCGCTATTCCCGGCCACGACGGCCTGTGGGCCCTCGGCGATTGCGCCGCCGTTTTCGACGCCAAGTCCAAAAATGCTGTTCCGCCCACCGCGCAGTTCGCTCTGCGCGAAGCGGCCGTGCTCGCCAAAAATATTCGCGCGCAGATCGAAGGCCGCCCGCTCAAACCGTTTCACTTCAATTCGCTTGGTTCACTGTGTGTCATCGGCCATCAAACGGCATGTGCCGAACTTACCGTGCCTTTCTCGCGCACTCGCGCGATGCATTTCTCAGGTCTGCTTGCTTGGGCCATGTGGCGCTTCATTTATCTCGCGAAACTTCCCGGCCTCGAACAAAAGATTCGCGTCTTGACGGACTGGACTGTCGA
>Ga0209624_10002236_pt1 | contig 14450 bp, 8 predicted proteins | sample JacPinW_OM2H0_O1_FD_188565 | JGI IMG/M metagenome (GOLD analysis project Ga0209624, IMG submission 188565) | Forest soil microbial communities from Algoma, Ontario, Canada - Jack Pine, Ontario site 1_JW_OM2H0_O1 (SPAdes) (version 2) | ecosystem: Environmental > Terrestrial > Soil > Boreal...
CCGGAGATTTACGGCGGCGCCTTCCGCCAAAACCCGCAGCTCATCGAAGCCCATGCCGAAGCGATGGGTGGAGCGAGCGGCCGCGGATACCTCTATCAGGTCATGGCGATGACAGGTTGGACCAGCCTGCCGTGGCTTTGGACGTTGAAGCAACCAGCGCTCATTTTGGCCGGGACCGACGACCCCATCATCCCGATCATCAACGCACGTATGATGGCGCGCCTCATGCCGAACGCCCGCCTCGAAATTCTTGATGACGGTCATTTGTTTCTGGTGACGCGCCCTGTCGAATCGGCGGCGATCATTGAGAAGTTCTTGGCTGAATGAGACAGACGGCCAAAGCCCAAAAGCCCAGACGCTGAACCGGAGGATTTGCGGTGCCTGAATTCACTCTTTCCGGAATCGCTCAACACGTCGGCAAGGAACTGGGCGTGTCGAGCTGGGTTACGGTGGATCAGTCGCGCATAAACCAGTTCGCGGAGTGCAGCGGCGACAGTCAATGGATCCATGTCGATGTGGTGCGCGCAACGCGCGAGAGTCCATATCATGCGCCAATCGCCCATGGCTACCTGACCCTCGCGCTCGTTGCGCCACTGCAAATGGAGATTGGGGCTGTTCCGACCGACGCCGGCGCCGCATTCAACTACGGCCTGGACAAGGTGCGCTTCCTTGCGCCGGTCAAAGCAGGCGCCCGGGTGCGGCTACGCGTCGCACTGGTCACTGTTGAGCAGAAAAGCGGAGGGGTGCTGCTGAAGACGAGCAATACCCTTGAGATCGAAGGTTCGGACAAGCCGGCGCTGATCGCTGAGTCGCTGGCGCTGATAACCCCGCGCAAATCCGTCTGAAACGCGGGAACATGAGGAGGAAGAAATGAGCACGGAATCATTCATGGACCAGATCAAGGCTTTTGGCGCCCGCCTCGGCTTGCCCAAGGTCGATGTCGATAAGCTCGTCGACATACAGCTTAAGAACATCGACGCGTTCGGGCGCTCCGCTCAAGCAGTAGGGGAAGGCGCCAAGGCGCTCGCGGACAAACAGCGCGAGATTGTGGAGGCGGCGTTTAAGGAAACGTCAGCGATGGTTCGCGACTTTCATCCGGCGGGAGATCCGCAGGCCATTCTCGCCAAACAAAAGGATTACGCGAAAAGGGCGTTCGAGCTCACGATGCAGAACACACGCGACATCGCCGAGCTGGCCAAGAAGACGACAACCGAGGCCACGACGATCATTCAGGACAGATTGCGCGAAGGCTTGACGGAGCTGCGCGACAGCGTCAGTCGCTCCGGAAGCGAGAAGTGATGCTAGGCCGCGAGCGCCCTGCAGCGGACGCCTCCTGCTGGGGACGCCTCCTGCTGGTATGACGGCTCGGGCGTGGCGGAGTCAAAGCCTCGCACGCGGCGGAGCGCGAAGATTCAAGCAGTACAGGAGGAGGAGAGGGACCCCATGTTGGCCGATCGAGCTCAAGCAAAAGATCCTCCCCTCGTGAATGGCGGCTTTCATCGAGCCACATTTTCTGACCCCGCAGGGCGTGATCGTCGGAGGCTTAGTTGGCCTTGTGCTTCATGCGGCGGCTTGACGCCGCGAGACCTATGCACCGGTGCGACCATTGGTCAACAGGTGCTCTGGATGTGAGCTTTTGGGCGGTGCCCATCCGAGCGTCCTAGGAAAAGTTGAGCCAGCAAGGAGGTTGCCGTGACAGAACACTCGCTCGAGACGTCAGCTGCCAAAACGTTACGGAGTACAAGCGTAGCCGACTACATCGTCCAGCGCATCGCGGATGAGGGCGTCACGCATTGCTTCGGAGTCGCAGGGGACTACTTGTTCCCGATGTGCAACGCGATCGAGAGCAGCCAAAAGGTCAAATGGATCGGCTGCGCCAACGAGTTGAACGCGGCGTACGCCGCCGACGGCTATGCCCGCATACGAGGCGCGGGAATGCTCGCGACCACCTACGGGGTCGGCGAATTGTCGGCGCTTAATGGCGTGATGGGCGCGAAAGCCGAGCGCTCGCTGGTCTTTCATGTTGTCGGCATGCCGTCCTATCAGAACCAGCGCTTGAGCAAGATTGCACACCACACCCTTGGCGATGGCCAGTTCGGGAATTTCGCCGGCCTATCCGCCGCGGCGGCCTGCTGCTCCGCGCTGATCAATCCGGACAACTGCGTCATCGAGATGGAGCGTGTGATCGCAGAGGCGCGGCGCAACAATCAGCCTGCCTATATCCTCGTTCCATCCGACCATGCGCAGGCGCCAGTCTCGCGCGTTGATGTGCGCCCGCTGACCCTCAAGTCGAATGAGGCGGCGCTGAAAAAGGCGGTCGTCGCCATAAGCGAGCGGCTGAAGGGCGCGAAGTCGGTTGTCGTCTTGCCGGCCTTCACCATAGCGCGCCTTGGGCTGCAAAATCAGTTGCGAGACGCCATCGAAGCTCTGGGCTGTCCTTTTGCGACGATGGTGATGGAAAAGTGCCTGGTCGACGAAAGTCACCCACAATACGCCGGCCTCTATGCCGGCGCGATGTCGGCGCAGAGCGCCCGCGAGATCGTGGAGGGCGCCGACGTCGTGCTCGATCTCGGCGGTGTCAATCTCAACGACATCACCACCGCCGCCTACTCGGCAAAACTCGATCCGGCGCGGTTCGTCACGATCGGTCTCAACGACGTCCGGATGGGCGAGAAAGTGATCACCGGCGTCCGCCTTCGCGACATGCTCGTCGAGCTCGCGAAGCTGAAGTCTCCTGCCCGTAGATTTCGTCGAACGGCCGACGGCGCGCAGCCGCCGATCGCCGGCAAGCCATCGGACAGGATCACGATGGACGCGCTCTATTCGCGCTACGCCGGCTTCATCCGCGAGGGAGATACGGTCGTTCTCGAAACTGGCAGCTCCACTCTCGGCTTGACGCCCGTGCCGCTCGCCGACGGGGTCCGGGTCGAGGCGCAGGTCTTGTGGGGGTCGATCGGATGGGCGACGCCCGCCGCCTTCGGCGTTGCGCTCGCCGATCCGAGCCGGCGCACAATCCTTATTACCGGGGAGGGCTCCCACCAACTTACGGCGAACGAGATCGGCAGCATGGGGCGGTTCGGCGCCAATGTCATCGTCTTTGTTCTCAACAACGACGGCTACCTGATCGAGCGGGCGCTCGAGGAAAATCCCGACTGGTCCTACAACGACCTCGCGCACTGGCGATATGCGGAATTGCCACGCACGCTCGGATGCGCCGAATGGTTCGCCGCGCGGGTCACAACGCTCGGCGAACTCGACGCGGCGATGAAAGCCGCCCGTGAAAGCAAATCCGGCGCCTATATCGAGGTTGTCGGCGAACGAATGGACATGCCGCCCATCCTCGCCTTCGCTCATGACCGGCTGGCAACGATGTACGGCGACGCGCCCTAACGTGGCAGCTCGCGTTGTAGGTCTCATCGGAAGGCAACCGTCCCAAATACCCCGGTCACGATCTGGCGAGACAGGCCAGAATCCCGCGTAGGTCTGGCGGGCACGGATCGAAGGAGGTCGACGTGGCGTTGGCATCATTGACTTTCAAGGAAATCAAGGCGCGACCCGTCATCTGTAAGCTGACCCGGCCAGCAGTCGCGCGTATCGGCGCGATGACCCATTTGCCCCTTATTCTCATAGACCTGTTTACCGAGGAGGGTGTTGTCGGCAGGAGCTATCTCAAGCCCTACGTGCCGAAAGCAATGAAGTACCTGATCCCGGCGCTGCTCGATTTCGGCGAGATGCTCAAAGGCCGGCGTGTTTCGCCGGTCGATCTCTACGAAACGGCCCGCAAGTCGCTTCATTTCGTCGGATACCAGGGCTTGTCGATGATCGCCGTGGCTGGCCTCGACATGGCGGCCTGGGACGCGCTGGCTAAAGCGGCGGACGTGCCGCTGTGCGTTCTGCTCGGCGGCTCGGTCGGGCCCGTGAAAGCCTACAACAGCAACGGACTGTGGCTGCAGTCCCCGGAATCCGCGGCAGCCGAGGCGGTCGAACTGCTCGACGAGAGGGGCGGAGGATTCCGAGCCGTGAAGCTTCGGCTGGGCCGCGCAGATGCACGCGACGACCTCGCGACCATAAAGGCGGTGCGGGATGCGATCGGCGAGGATATCGACCTGATGGTCGATTTCAACCAGGCCCTCAATCTCGCCGACGCCTTGCGGCGCTGCCACATGATTGACGATCATGGCTTGGGCTGGATCGAGGAACCGGTCCTCTACGACGATTTCGACAGCTGCGCCCGGCTCACCGCCGAACTGAAGACGCCGATCCAGATAGGCGAAAATTTCTACGGCCCGCGCGACGTTCACTTCGCGTTGCAGAAGAAGGCCTGCGACCTCATCATGCCCGATTTTATGCGCATCGGCGGTGTGACGGGATTTGAGGTCGGCGGCGATCGCCGGCGCGGCGGGCATTCCCATATCGACCCATTTCTATCCAGAGGTCGGCGCGCATGTCATGCGCGTGGCGGAGAGCGCACACTTTCTGGAATGGCTGGATTGGAGCTATCCGGTTTTGCAGCGGCACTGCGAAATCCGCGACGGACAAGTTCACGTCACAGACGCGCCGGGCATAGGCATCGAGTGGGATGAGAAGGCGATCGCAGCCAGCCAGGTCGGCTTGGTTTAGGGACGACTTCACGGACGAAGAGCTCGCGGTCGAAATAGACCGAATGAACCATCAAATGCAGCAGGCGCGAACATCGGCAGATGTCGGCTGGAGACATCGCCTCTCGTGAAAGAGAGTGATTCAATTCGAGGAAAGCCAGAGCCGTAGGTCGAAGCGGCTTTTGGGCGTCGATTGGCCCGCTCGCCGCGCGCCAGGAATGACTACTATTTGGCGCATTGCCGTCCTCGAGACAGGCAGTATCGAAGGTCCCGCAGCCGGTGATCCAACCGCTCCGCCGCGACACGCGAACTCTCGGCATGTTGGTCGTCCGGTCTGCCTCAGAGCACATCCCCCCGCTCCCGAATCCACCCATCCATCCTGCCTGGCTCAAATCTCGAATTCGACGCCGATTTCCATGATTTGCCCGCCCGGAATTTTGAAATATGCGCCTGGGCGCTGGGCATTGTGATGCATCAAGGCGAAGAGCGCCTCGCGCCATCGAGGCAGGCCGGGGCGCCGGCCGGACGGGATGATCGTTTCGTGGCCCGTGTAGTAGATCACCCGTGTGAGATCGAAGGTCTCGATTTGGCCGCGCGCCATTGCGACGGCGAGCGCCTCGGGGACGTTTGGCTCCTCCATAAAGCCGAAGCGCAACTCCACCCGGTTGAGACCCTCGGATAGGGGCGTGATGACGATGCGGTCCTCGTCCGGCATCCGCGGCGCCTCCGTTGTGGTCACCGCGACCAGAAGCACATGCTCATGCAGCATGCGATTGCATTTGACGTTGTGCGAGAGCGCGAGCGGCACACCCTTGGCCATGCGTCCGAGTACGATGGCCGTGCCCGGGATGCGACGCGGCGGGTCGCGCCGGAGCTCGTCGATGAACGCCTTCGAAGGCTGGCGTATCTCCACCCGAACCGCGTCCATGACCTCCTCGCCCTTGCGCCAGGTCAGCATGAGGAACGAGATGACGAATGCGATGAGCAGAGGGAACCAGCCGCCGTCGAAGAGCTTGGTCGCGGTCGAGGCGAAGAAGAGCAGGTCGAGGGCGAGAAGGCTGCCGTTGACCGCATAAACGATCAGCGGGTTGTGCTTCCAGTGCAGCGCTACGAAGGTCGCCAATAGCGTGGTGATCACCATCAGGAGCGACACGGCGATGCCGAACGCGCCGGCCAGCGCGTCCGACGAGCGGAATCCGATGACGGCCGCGAGTGTGCCGGCGGCAAGCGCCCAGTTGACGAAGGGAACGTAAATCTGGCCGATCTCGCGGCCTTCCGTATGAACGACCTTCATGCGCGGCAGAAAGCCGAGACTGATCGCCTGCTGCGTCATGGAATAGGCGCCGGAAATGATCGACTGCGAGGCTATCACGGTCGCGACCGTCGCCAGTAGCACGAGGGGATAATGCGACCATTGCGGGGCGAGCGCGTAGAACGGGCTGTCGATGACTTCGGGGGAATTCGGCTCGGCGAGGAGCAGGCCGCCCTGGCCGAAATAATTGAGGGTGAGGGCGGGGAGCGCGACGCCGAACCACGCAATGCGGATCGGCAGCGGCCCGAAGTGACCCATGTCGGCATAGAAAGCCTCACCTCCGGTCACCGCCAGGAAAGCGCCGCCGATCACGACTAGGGCCAGCGGCCCGGCATGCCAAAAATAGGTCACGGCGGGCAGCGGGCTGAGCGCCGTGAGAATGGTGGGCGTTCTGACAATTCCAACAACGCCGAGAACGCCGGCCACGATGAACCAGATCAACATCACCGGCCCGAATATGCCGCCGATAAAGGAGGTGCCGTTGCGCTGGATGAGAAACAAGATGACGAGGATTGCGACCGTCAGCGGGACCACGGCGCGCCCCATCTGCGGCGCATAAATCTTCAACCCCTCGATCGCGCTCAAGACCGAAATCGCCGGCGTTATCGTGCCGTCGCCGTACAGCAAGGTGGCGCCGATGAGGCCGATCACGACCATGGCCGCCCGCCATTTATTGCGCTTGGCGCGTCGCGGACTGACCAGAGCGAGCAGCGCCAGAATGCCGCCTTCGCCGTGGTTATCGGCGCGCATGATCAGGATCGCGTATTTGATGGAGATGACGATGATCAACGCCCAGAAGATCAGCGACACGATGCCGACCACCGCTTCCGGCGAAACCTGTCCGTTGGGACTTGCGGACTTCACAGCGACGTTGAGCGTATAGAGCGGGCTCGTGCCGATGTCGCCAAACACGACGCCCATGCACGCCAGCGCCGCCGGCGCCCACGAGCGCGCGCTCCCCTCCACGGGCACCGCGTCAATTTTCGCCGTTGCGCTCATTTGGCGCGGCCTTCGCCGGATGACAGCCTGACCGAGACTGAGACTGCCCCCATAGCCCGGTGATGGCAACCTGAGACGCCCCCGAACGACCCTGAGAAAACTATGACGCCGCGCCGGACGGCCGAAGAGCGGATCGCCAACAGATTCGCGAAGGCCCCAGCCAAGCGACTATGGGGTGGGCGCAAGCGCGATTTGAATCGCGAGTGCTGGCATCGGCGGGTTTCGTGGACTGGCTGCTAACCCGGTCCGACCCTTCTCTCGACCTCAGACTAGGCTGATGCGGGGTAACACAACGGTCGCAAGTTCCGTTTCGCCGCATTAGATCGACACGGCGCCCAGGTAGGGGCAATAGCGGGTACAGCTGCGCGCAAAAACTATGGGTCGCGGAAACTCACCGTGGCAAGGAATTGGCGCCGGCGCTGCTGCAAGGCTTCGATCAAGTCGAAGCGAGGTGGGTCCAGTCGGTGAGTCCAATCGAGCCGGCCGCCAGCATCGCCTGACAGGCCTCAATGTCAAAGCCGAGAGCGTGCAGGACTTGGCACGCGTCGGCTCCGGGTCGCGGCGGCTCGTCGGGCGGCGACAGGGCGCGGCCGTCAAACTGGAACCAGGTGGGCTCCAATAGCGTCGCACGCAATCCGTCCTTACCGACCGTACGGAAACGAATGGTCGCGCTCGGCTCCTGGAGATATCGCGCCTTCAACGTCGCGATCGAACGGACGGGCGCCGCCGCGCTTCCTTGCCGGCGAAGCCAATCGATCGCCTCGGCGACGCTTAGTCCAGCAAGGGCGCCCGATATGTCAGTCGCGGATTCCGCAAAGATCCAGCCGTCGGAAAGATGGTGGAGCCGTGCGGTCGGGCTCGGCCCCGTCGCCGCGGGTCCGGTCGCGGTGGCAGGGGCAGGCTTATATTGAAACAAGAGTGCGTCAGCGCCGCTGCGCTTGCCAGTGACGCGTCGACCCAATCACCCCTGTCATCGCCGCGCCGTTCGCGAGCCTGCAGCGCGGTCACGGCCGCAAAAGCGCCGAGATAGCCGGTGAGATAATCCACGCAAGACGCGATGCCGTGCAAGAGCGGCATATCGCTGCTGCCGAAACGCGTCATGATTCCGGTCGCCGCCTGCAGCAGAGGATCGTAGCCCGGGCGATCAGAATGGCTCGAGGGCCGCGCGCCCTTGAACGCGCTGATCTGGACTCCGATCGCGCGTGGATTGATCTCGTGCAGTTGCTCCGCCGTTAGGCCAAGCCGCCGCACACCGCTGTCGGTGGCGTTCATCACGACGATGTCCGCCCTTCCGACCAGCATCGTGAGGATCTTGCGGCCCTCGATGGTCCGCAGATCCGCAAGAATGCTCTTCTTGCCTTGATCAGCTTCTGCGCCCCACACCACCGTGACGAGCGGCTGATGATCAGGCTGTGTGGTGTCCATCTTTAGGACGGTCGCGCCGAGCTCGCCGAGCAGACGCCCGCAGGCCGGGCCCGCGATGACGTTGGCAAGGTCAAGCACCACGTAGCCGGTCAGCGGCTTTCTGGCAGGCGCGCCATGCCCCTGCGGGGCCGACGGCGCCATCTTCGCTGGGGCCTTCATTTTTCGGCCTGCGGTCAGCGGCGGATAGGGCTGGGCGGATCGCACCGCAATGGCGCGGCCAAGCTGCGGATGTTCAAGACCGCCGACCGTCTCGACCAGACCCGCGTCCTTCGCCCAAGAACAGTTCATCCATTCGGCAAAGTCTTGCACGATGGCGCAAGGGACCTCCGCTTCCGCAAACAGCTTCTCCCATTCCGCTGCTGTGTGCGCCGCAAACGCTTCCTCCATCCAGAGCGCGAGTTGGATATTCAGATCAGCCCGCATGCCTTGAGGCAAGGCTATGTTCCGGTCGGCAACCGCCTTGCTTGCCGGATCGTAAGGAGACGCGTCGACGATACCGAGCCTCTGCACACGCTCCCACAGCCCGAGCACTTCGAACATGCGGATCGCGAGCTTGCGGTTGACGGTCGTGACCGGCATTAGCAGGCGGCCGTCTGCACTGCGATAGCACCCGGCCGTTGGATTGAGCCGATTTGCCAGCCTGACCATATGCGTCTCGCTCGCCCGCGCCCTCGGCGCCTCGGCGGCGAGCTCCGGCGCCAGCGAGAGAAGACTTGGCGGGGTCAGGTGCGGCTCGATGCCCTCAAGACCCATCGCCAGGACGCCGATCACGGAGAGGCCTGCGGCCAGCCGCGGAATCACGATGGCGCGCCCGGCGCCGGTGCGCTGTCGGTCCGCCAAAGCAGCGCAGACCGCCGTAGCGCCGAGGACCGCGGCGTAGACCGAGCAGAGCGGTAGAGGCGTATAGATGACCTCGCGCCCGAGCAGACGCCGCGTCACGCAAAGATCGGTGTAAAAACCCACCATGCCGTTGAGCAGATCATCGCTGGCGTCAGGAGGAAGGTCACAATCCTCGTCGCCCGGGACGACAGCGGTGAACCCGAGCGATATCTGCCATGGCGGAAGGGCCTCTCCGATATCATTATCGCCAATAAGAATGTCGGCGTTTTCGTCCGCAGCCAGCACATGCGCCGCAACGAGATTTTTTCCGCGGTTCAAATAGTGATCGATGTTTTCTTCTGCCGCGTCGTCACGATCGAGCGCGAACACCGCGGCGCCCTGATCAGCAAGCAGCAGCCCGGCGAGTCGCCCCGCAAGCGCGCCGCTCCTCTCAAGAACGCGAACACCCTGCAACGGAAGAGAGGTTTCGGACATGGACGAGAAGCCTTCTTTTGTCCACCGCCCTGAGTGGGGATCACCGTCTAACCAAGTTCCGTGCGCAGGATCGACAAACGAACATCGCTGAACTTCTTCGATTACCCCTTCCAGACACTTGCTGGTCTGCAGTCATCGGCGAAGGGTGAGCGCGTGTTCGCAGCCAGCCTTTTTCAGGGTGGCGATGTCTTTGAATCCGCAGATGGCCAACGTCAGATCGAATTCGGCGAGAAAGGACTTCAGATAGTGCGTCAAGCTTTCGGCGCCGCCGTAGGACAGTGCGTAGGCGTAGGGTCGGCCAAGCCCGACGGCCGTTGCTCCCAACGCCAGCGCGATGACCGCGTCTGTGGCATCGCGCACGCCGGAGTCGAACATGACGGGGGTCGAGCCGGCTGCTTTGACGACGCCCGGTAGCAGTTGCAAGGTCGCTATTCCCGAATTAGCCTGGCGGCCGCCGTGGTTCGTGCAGTAGAGCACGTCGGCGCCATTATCGATCGCTATCCACGCATCGTCGGGGTGCTGAATGCCTTTCACCGCAATTGGAAGTTTGGTTTGGGATCGGATCCACCGCAGATCCTCCCACGTTATCGGGCAGGCGAAGATCTTGGCGTAATGCGCCAGAGCGGCGGGCGGGTCCTCGCGCGGCGGCTTGGCGAGATGCTTGGTGAAGTTCTTGTCGGAGTAGTAGTTCTCCATGCAGAAGCCGCGGAACTGCGGAAAGTTTCCGTGCTCGAGATCAGTTGGCCGAAAGCCCAGCGTCCAGGAATCCACCGTCACCACCAAGGCCGAGTAGCCGCTGGCTTCGGCACGACTGATGAGGCTGGTCGCCAGTTCCCGATCCGCCGGCAGATAGAGCTGGAAAAAGCTGGGCGTTGCCCCGGCATGTGTGATCACTTCCTCCATCGGCGCCTGCGAGAACGTGGACAGTGTGAAGGGCACGCCGGTGGCGGCTGACGCCCGGGCGGCGGCTACATCACCCTGAAAATCCGGCGAGCACAGCCCGACCAGGCCGATCGGGCACATGAAGATCGGCGACTCAAAATGCTTGGCGAAAAGGTCGATCGACAGGTCACGCTCGGGCGGGCTGACCATCATCCGGGGAATGATTCCGTAGTGCGAATATGCGTCAACGTTGGCCTGCTGGGTTCGCCCGTCCCCGGCCGCCGCCGACACATACCGATACACCCAGTCTGGAAGCGCCTCGGACGCCTTGCGCTCGATCGATCGAAAGTCAAAGGGGTAGCGTGAGTTGACGCCCTTGACGGCGTCGGCGTACACCCCCAGCTGAAAATCCCCAAAATTGCTGGACATGCTCCTATCCCTTTCGCCAGCAGACTCCATCAGATCAGTCTCATTCGTTGTCGGATCCCATCCGAGCGCGCCCGCTTTGCGGCACTTGCCACAACCTTGGCCGATCAACCATGAGGGCAGCCCGGGAGATGTGCGCGTTGATCGTCGACAAGGCCATTCCTGGGCTGACCGCCTTCGTCTCGCACACCCTGGACTGCAAGCGTGGGTAATCAGGGACTGGGAGCGACGAACATCAACGGCGCGGAAAGGGTGTGTGCTGCTTACTGAAAGGCGCAACAGCTGGTCCGGTTGCTGGTGAGCGACCCCATCTTAAAGTGTGCGGAAACTCGTCTGACGCACGGCCATCTTGGCTTCCTGGGGTTCCTAGCCATCATCTTAAATTCTGCCACTATCCCGGCGGGGTTCTTCGGACCCGGCCGCTGTGCTGACCCTTCCAGCGTTCTGCGAGAGCATGTTATCAGTCATGTTGCGAAAGATTTCAAAGGCGCTGGAACTGCCCATGAACCAACTCTTGAGCAATCCATCTGCCGAGATATTTTCTGCTTGAGCCATGACCCGACGCCGAATTTCAGCCAACGCCTCGTCTTGCAGAGGCTGCAGATCGGGAAGTCCCTTCAGCTCCCGTGCTTCTTTTGGTGTTAGATTTACGTTAATTGTCACATCCATGGTCCTTGCCTCCCCGCAGGCTATGAAGCTTCGTTCTTCTAACGCTACGCCCTCGTCCTTTCGTCCTGATCGCTTTGAAAGCCCGGCTGCCGGTCTGTCCTGTTTGTCGGGAGGATGCGGGTCTTTAGGATGCGAAAGTGTTTACGCCTTAGTCAACTTGCAGACCTGCTGACAGCAACACGAATCCTCCCTCCGATTCGCCCTGGCAATCGGCGGCTCGGGACGGGCAGGACGACTACGAACGCCACCCTTTCGAGCTTCCCGCATTGCGAACGAAAAATGAAGGTTCTATCCGGCTATCAAATGCCTCGTTTTGGCCAAACCAACGAATCGATCTATCTGGCCGAAACGCTATTTTCGACGCGCTGGAGCTGGGCGCGGTAGGATCTTGGCATTGCGTCGATCGCTGCGACGGCCGGTCTTCGCGGATTTGAACGAAGCTCGGGCGGCGACGCATTTCCACTGCTAAAGCAGAATCGACCCAATACGGCGGCATGCTTAGCATCGCCTGCGCCGTGGGCCTGTGCGCACCCAGTTCGACGTCAATGCCAAGCCGCTCGGTCAGACCGTGCAGAGCCTCGTCACAGCGTGAAACCGCTGGCCATCAGTCTCATCAGAAAGGATGGCGCGACCTGGGAGAAAATGGGCAATGATCGGGAGCCTCCGCTTTCGGGGTCGTCGGGGCTGGCTGTGCAAGCCTAGATCGCGAACCTTTTCACGGCGCTCCTGTCTGGACAGGTGATCGAGGCGCCCGTCGCAACGGACATGCCCTTCCCGATCGCGCCACCGGCCGGTGATCGTGCGGCTCGATGGTAGCGGCAAATCGGTGAACGCCACCGCCCGCCGTCGCGCCTTCATCGGAAATGCTGGCGCCGCTCGGAAGAAAATGGGCGATTACCTGCCCGGCAGTGAGCGGATTGAGCGGGACGCTAGACTAGGAACATCGGGCTTTCTGGATACGCTCAGATGCAACGGCACTTCGGGCGCCTTCACGGCGTCGGCGAGAGCTTCCAGGGCGGCCGTCCCATCCTCGAATGAATGGGCGAGATAAAGAATCTTGCAATCCTCCGGAGTGGCTCGGGCCGACCAAAATTAGTTGCTCTTCTCCTTTCATGAATTCGACGATCGGCTCAGCGAAAATGGGGAATGCGCTGGATCTCCGCGCGACTATGTTGATCACCGGCGTCGACGCGCGACGCGCGTTGTGAAGACTGGCCAGCCCGTTCATCAGTCCTGGCCTCAGCCGCGGGCTTCTCCGCCATTTCGGCCATAGCCATCGGCGGCCCCGGTCATCACGCCTTCGAAAGGACCAAACGGCCCCTATGCCCTCGACGCTGTCGGGCGCTGCAACAAAGTGCATTTCAGATGTGCGAGGATTTCCGAAACAGACCTCGACGCCGGATCCGACAAGCGTCCGCAACAGACTTTCCGCGCCATTCATGTTCGTTCCCCTCCGTCCGCAGACCATTCCCGAGTCAATTGCGGTTCGTTGGACGACTGTCAGACGAAGGCGCTCAGTCCAGTAGTGCCTTGAGCGGGCCTGAAGCCATTCGGATGGAAGTGCATCTGGTCAGCTCTTCATCCACACCATGAGGTCCACGATGCGGTGCGAAAAATGCGTATAAGGCGGCTGCATGAAGGTCTGCACCGCAGAGATCCAGCCCTCCTCGAACACGGGCCTGAGCTTTGAGAAGGTCTCAAAGCCCTCCTTCCCATGATAATGCCCCATGCCGCTCGGTCCCACGCCACCGAACGGCAGGTCGTGCTGGACGACGTGCAGGATCGCGTCATTGACCGAGACGCCGCCGGAGCGGGTATGCGCAATCAAGAAACAGCGCGTCGCGGCGTCGCGGGTGAACGGATAAAGGGCGAGCGGGCGGTCACGAGCATTGATCGCGTCGACCACTTCCTGCTGCTCGCCATAGGTCAGAATCGGCAAGATCGGACCGAAGATCTCGCGCCGCATCAGATCCATCTCGCCCGTCACGTTTAGGACAATGTGCGGCGCGAACCGGCGCTTGGACTTGTCGGGCGTCTGGCCTTCGGCGAGATTGACGAGCCTCGCACCCTTCAGGCGCGCGTCGTCGAGCGCGGCGACGAGCCGGTCGTACGACCGCTGGTCGATGATCGAGGTGAAGTCGGGGCCGTTGATGTCCGGATACCGCTTGGCGAACACCCGCCGGCAATGCCTGACGAATTCGTCCTCCGTTCCGCGCGGTAGGAACGCGTAGTCGACCGCGACGCAGGTCTGCCCGGCGTTGAAGGTCTTCGCCCACATGATGCGCTCGGCCGCGGTCGCGATCGGGAAGTCCGGCGCAACGATCGCCGGCGACTTGCCGCCGAGCTCGAGCTTCACCGGCGTTAGGTTGCGGGCGGCGTTGGCCATCACCGCCCGCCCCGTGGTCCCCGACCCGGTGAAGAACAAGTGGTCGAACGGCAGCGACGAGAACGCCGGCCCTCGGCCACCGGCATCGGGAAAGAAGGCGAGCTTGTCCTCCGGCAGGTATTTCGGCGAAATCTCGCTCAAAAGCTGGGCGAGGCGGCGGGAATTCTCCGACATCTTGACCATTGCCCGGTTTCCCGCGGCAACCGCGCCGGTGAGCGGCCCGAAGCTCAGGAAGATCGGATAGTTCCACGGCACGATCACCCCGACGACGCCGAGCGGCTGCGGGATCAGCCGGTTGCGCGCGCCGGGATAGAGCAGCGCATCGACGCCCCGCCGGCGCGGTCGCATCCAGCGCGCAAGGCGCTTTCGCGCGTCGTGGAGCCCATCCAGCGAAGCGAAGATCTCGCCGAACATAGTCTCGAATCCGCTGCGGCCGCCG
>Ga0209624_10002237_pt1 | contig 14449 bp, 13 predicted proteins | sample JacPinW_OM2H0_O1_FD_188565 | JGI IMG/M metagenome (GOLD analysis project Ga0209624, IMG submission 188565) | Forest soil microbial communities from Algoma, Ontario, Canada - Jack Pine, Ontario site 1_JW_OM2H0_O1 (SPAdes) (version 2) | ecosystem: Environmental > Terrestrial > Soil > Boreal...
ACGAGCTTGCCTATCGCACCGATCCGACTTCCGCCTTCGGCGGCATCATCGCCTTCAATGCCGAACTTGACGGCGAGACCGCCGCCGCCATCCTCGCGCAGCAGTTCGTCGAGGTGCTCGCCGCGCCGCGGATTGCGCGCGCGGCTGAGGCGGCGCTCAATGCCAAGCCCAACGTGCGCGTGCTCGAGCTTGGGGACTTCGAGGCCTCCTCCGGCACGCCGCTCGAATATCGCAGCATCGCCGGGGGCCTTCTCGCGCAGACGCGCGATTGCGGCGCGGTGGCGCTCAAGGATCTGAAAAGCGTCACCCGGCGCGAGCCGAGCGAAAGCGAGGCACTCGACCTGCTCTTCGCGTGGCGCGTGTGCAAGTTCGCCAAGTCAAATGCCATCGTGCTCGCGCGCGAGCTCGCAACGCTCGGCATCGGCGCGGGACAGACGAGCCGCGTGGATGCGACGCGCATCGCGATCATGAAGGCTATCGATGCGAAGCTCGAGCGCGACTCCTCAGTACTCGCCTCGGATGCGTTCCTGCCGTTTCGCGACAACGTCGACGCCGCCGCAGCGCAGGGCATCCGCGCGATCGTGCAGCCCGGCGGCTCGCTGCGCGACAGCGAAGTCATCCAGGCGGCCGACGAGCACGGCATCGCGATGGTGTTCACCGGCGTGCGCCACTTCAGGCACTGATGCGCGTCCTCATCGTCGGGGGAGGCGGACGCGAGCATGCGCTCGCGTGGAAGTGCGCATCGTCCGCGCGCGTGAGCGAAATCATCGTCGCGCCGGGCAACGCCGGCACCGCGCGCGAGGCACGCGTGCGCAACGCACCGGTCGCCGCCGACAACATCGCCGCGCTCGTCGAACTCGCGCGCGCTGAGCGCATCGACCTCACGATCGTCGGACCGGAGGCGCCGCTCGTTGCCGGCATCGTCGATACCTTCGCCGAGGCGGGACTGAGGTGTTTTGGCCCGCGCGCGCAGGCCGCGCAGCTTGAGGGCTCGAAGGCCTTCAGCAAGGCCTTCCTGCAGCGCCACCGCATCCCGACGGCGCGGCACGCGACCTTCACCCGCGACACATTTGATCCTGCCTATCTTCAGCAGCAGCGCGCGCCACTCGTCATCAAGGCAAGCGGACTTGCCGCCGGCAAGGGAGTGATCATCGCCGCCTCGCTCGCTGAGGCACGCGCGGCCGTAACGGCGATGTTTGACGGCGAGTTCGGCGCGGCCGGACGCGAGGTCGTCATCGAGGAGTTCCTCGAAGGCGAGGAAGTGAGCTTCATCGTGATCGCGGACGGCAAGCACGTGATTCCGCTGGCAAGCTCGCAGGATCACAAGCGGCGCGATGTTGGCGATCGCGGCCCGAACACCGGCGGCATGGGCGCCTACTCGCCCGCGCCGCTCGTGACGCCGGCGCTGCACGCGCGCATCATGCGTGAGGTCATCGAGCCGGCACTCGCCGGGCTTGCATCCGAGGGCATCGCGTATACGGGCTTTCTCTACGCGGGGCTCATGATTGCGCCCGACGGCACGCCGAACGTACTCGAGTTCAACTGCCGTCTCGGCGATCCGGAGGCGCAGCCGCTCCTCGTGCGCATGCGATCCGATCTGACGCTCGTGTGCGAGGCGGCGCTGGCCGGCAAACTCGGCGAGGTGCAGCTGCAATGGAATCTGCGCACGGCGCTGGGCGTAGTAATGGCGGCGGCGGGCTATCCCGGCGAGGTGCGTACGGGCGATGTCATCGAGGGGCTTGATGCGGCAGAGCGTCTGCCCGGAAAGATCTTTCACAGCGGCACACGGCTCGAGGGCGATGCGCGCGTGGTGACGAGCGGCGGGCGCGTGCTCTGTGCGGTTGGCACGGGCAACAGCGTGCGCGCCGCGCAGCGGCAGGCGTACGAACTCATTAATACGGTCCGGTTTGCAGGAGCTCACTACCGGCGCGACATCGGACACCGCGCCGCGGTGCGGGAGGCGGCGGAGGCACATTAGTTGCTAAGCTGTGCCTCGGCGGTCATCGAGGAGTCACGAATGGGCACATCAGCCGTAAGAGTCGTCGTTGTGGCTGCGGCGCTGGCGGCGCTTGCCGCCTGCGCGGGCACGCGCACTCAGCAGAGCACCGGCGAGCAGCTTGACGATACGGTACTCACCACCAAGGTCAAAGCGGCATTGATTCAAGATCCGGCGACCAAGGCGCGCCAGATCGAAGTGGACACCTTCCGCGGCACCGTGCAGCTGAACGGTTTTGTGGATTCCGCCGACGAGAAGGCGGCGGCCACACGCGTCGCGCACTCGGTGTACGGCGTGCAGAATGTGCGCAACAATCTCACCGTCGGTCACACGGACCGGGCGGCCGGCGAAATCGTCGATGACAGCGTGATTACGGCCAAGGTGAAAACGGCGCTCCTGACCGAGCCTGCCACCAAGGCCCGCGACATCACCGTCATCACGCGCGATGGCATCGTGCAGCTGAGCGGTTTCGTCGACTCGGACGATGAGAAGTCGACCGCGGTGGAGGTCGCGCGCGGCGTCGCCGGCGTCAAGGACGTCCTCAATAACCTCGAGATCAAGAAGCTCTAGGGCGCCGCCGCTTTCTAGAAACTGACGCGCAGGAAGGCCTCCGGTCCTCTCACGTTCAGCACGAAGCCCGCCGGCTGGCTGCTGTGCAGGTCATTGAGCGCGGCGTGGATCGACTCGTAACCGACGCCGATTTCGAAGTTGCGCGCCCAGCGGTATTGCAGATCGGTGTGATAGTCGCCGAGCGAGGCGCTGACGTTGTCGACGTCGATGCTCAAATACTGGGCCCGCGCCGTCCAGGCAAAACGCTGCGAGATCGCCCAGGTGGCATCGATCGCCGGCGTCGGAAAGACGCCGACGCCGGAAGTTTCCGCCTTCTGCTCGAGCGTCACATCCAGAGCCTTGGCATCCGCCTGCAGCAAATGCAAACCCAAGCCCGCGCCCACCTCGAAATGCTCCGTGCGGATGAAGGAGTACGTGTAGGTGAAGCCGAGCATGCTGCACTGAAGATCGCTCTGCACGAGGTCCCCGACCATGTAGGTCTTGCCGCCGAAGAGAATGCTCTGGTCGAGCGCGCGGTCCCCGTCGCGGTCCGATCCGAAGTAATCGACGCGCAGCCGGTGACGCTCGAGCATGCGGAAAATGAGCTCGATCCGGCCCTGGTTGAGACGTTCCTTCAAACCGAGGTCCTGCTCCGCATTGAGGAGCGTTCCCGGCGTCTCCTTGGTGTCAAGGTGCAGCTGGGTGTGCAGCGTGGCGGGAAAGAACGTGCCGCGCATTGCGAAGCGATCCGTGATCGGGCTCGTGATAACGCGCTCTTCGTGCGGATAGGAATAGCGCGGCTGGGCACTCGCGGGCGTCGGACCTGCGCTGTCGGGCTCTGCGGCGTAGACCCCGCCGGCGCACAGGGCCGCGATGAGCAAGAGCAGCACGCGCATTGCGAAACTCCGCGCCAAATTGAGCGTCGCGATCTTCTTACATCGAGGCGGTGGCGCGCCAGCGTCGCGGCGTTGCGACGCGCGATATGTGAACCCGCGCACGCTTGGGCGAGCAGCTGCTCGGTGTGCTAGCGCTTCATCGCCTCGAAGAATTCTCCGTTGGACTTGGTGTCCTTCATCTTGTCGAGCAGGAATTCGATCGAAGCGAGCTCATCCATCGGGTGCAGCAGCTTGCGCAGGATCCACATCTTCGCAAGCTCGCCCTGGTCGGTGATGAGCTCTTCCTTGCGCGTGCCGGAGCGGTTGATATTGACCGCGGGGAATACGCGCTTCTCGGAGATGCGCCGATCCAGATGGATCTCGCTGTTGCCGGTACCCTTGAATTCCTCGTAGATCACATCGTCCATCTTGGAGCCGGTGTCTATGAGCGCGGTCGCAAGGATCGTAAGGCTGCCGCCCTCCTCGATGTTGCGCGCAGCGCCGAAGAACCTCTTCGGACGTTGCAGCGCGTTGGCATCCACGCCACCGGTGAGCACCTTGCCGGATGAGGGCACGACGGTGTTGTAGGCGCGCGCGAGACGCGTGATGGAGTCGAGCAGGATCACGACGTCCTTCTTGTGCTCGACTAGGCGCTTTGCCTTCTCAATGACCATCTCGGCCACCTGCACGTGCCGTGCAGCGGGCTCATCAAAGGTGCTCGAGACGACCTCGCCCTTCACGGTGCGCTGCATCTCGGTGACTTCCTCCGGGCGCTCATCGATCAGCAGCACGATGAGATACACCTCCGGATGGTTCGCGGTAATGGCGGTGGCGATGTTCTGCAGCAGCATCGTCTTGCCGGCCTTCGGCGGGGAGACGATCAGGCCGCGCTGGCCCTTGCCGATCGGCGCGACAAGATCAATCGTGCGCGCGGTCAGATCCTCGGTCGAGCCGTTACCGCGTTCGAGCTTCAAACGCTTGGTCGGATGAAAGGGAGTCAGGTTCTCAAACAGCACCTTGTTGCGCGAGCTGTCCGGAGAGTCGAAGTTGATCTCGCCGACCTTCAGCAGCGCAAAGTAGCGCTCACCGTCCTTCGGCGGGCGGATGAGGCCGGAGATGGTGTCGCCGGTGCGCAGGTTGAAGCGCCGGATCTGGCTGGGGCTCACATAGATATCGTCGGGACCGGCAAGATAGGAGCCATCGGCCGAGCGCAGGAAGCCAAAGCCGTCCTGCAGGATCTCAAGAACTCCGTCACCATAGATGTTCTCGCCGTTGCGCGCATGCGCCTTCAGGATCGAAAAGATGATGTCCTGCTTGCGCGAGCGGGCGATGTTCTCGATGCCCATCGACTCGGCGACCTTGACGAGCTCGTGGATGGGTTTCGCCTTGAGCTCCGTCAGGTTCATCGACATGCGCGATTGCGACAGTTCTGCGGGGCTTATGACCTCCGCATCGTTGTCGCCGTCGAAGGCTTCGAGCTCCGGGATATCGTCGGGGCGGCCGTTGGCGCGGTTACCGTCCCGGTTGCGTTCGCCGCCGTGGTGGCGCGGGCCCTTGTTGGGCCGGTTGCGGCCCTGATTGCCGAGATAGCCTCTCACAGGTTGCTGTCCAGGAAGGCCGAGAGCTGCGATTTGGACACCGCACCAACCTTCTGGGCCTCCACAGAGCCGTTCTTGAACAGAATCAACGTCGGAATGCCGCGGATCCCGAATTTCGGAGGGGTCTGCGGATTCTCGTCGATGTTGAGTTTGGCCACCTTGACCCGATTGACGTACTCGGATGCGATCTCATCCAGAACCGGAGCAATCATTTTGCAAGGACCGCACCACTCCGCCCAAAAGTCCAGGAGTACGGGTGTTTCGGACTTCAGGACATCCTGTGCAAATGTGGCGTCTGTAGTGTGCACGATGTGCGAGCTACTCACGCGATGAACCTCCAAAGGGAGACAACGAGTTATGGGGATAGAGTCTTTAGAAATTTGGGGTACCGAATCCGGGGGCGGCGAAAGCCGACTGAAGCACCCGTCAAACGGTTAAACTAATCGCTTCAGCAAAGAGATATGAGTGTTGGACCTAGGAGCCTTAAGGAATTTGGAAACGGGCCGAGAAGGCGCGAGCCTGATAAATGGCCCGCTGGCTGGATTACTTTGTAGCGCTTCTGAGGCGTTTTTTCAAGTCCCCGTGAGGATATCCGTGTTGCAAACGGCCCTATGATGAGTGACCAACATCCCAATTCCGTTACATTTGATTCGTTAAACCTAGAGCCGGCGCTGTTGCGCGGCATCCGCGATGCCGGCTTCACGCAGTGCACGCCCATTCAGGCACAAACGCTGCCGCTTGCGCTCGCCGGGCACGATGTGGCAGGCCAGGCGCAGACCGGCACGGGCAAGACTGCAGCGTTCCTCGTCGCCCTGTACCAGGCGCTGCTTCGCAATCCAGCCCCGCACGGCCGCCAGCGCACGTCCATTCGCGCGCTCATCGTCGCGCCGACGCGCGAGCTGGCCGTGCAGATCCATCGCGACGCCGAGATTCTCGGGCGCCATACCAGATTTGTGCAGACGGTCGTCTTTGGCGGCGTCGATTACGAGAAGCAGCGCAATCAGCTCGCCGCTGGCGTCGACATCCTCATCGGCACACCCGGACGGCTCATCGACTATCTCAAGCAGCACGTCTTCGACATGCGCCACGTGCAGGTGCTGGTGCTCGATGAGGCCGACCGCATGTTCGATCTGGGCTTCATCGCCGATATCCGCTACCTGCTGCGCCGACTGCCGCCACCCGAGCGGCGCCTGTCAATGCTCTTCTCCGCCACGCTGTCCTATCGGGTGCTCGAGCTTGCCTACGAGCATCTGAACAATCCCGAGCTTGTGCGCATCGAGCCCGACAAGGTCACGGTCGATCAGGTGCGGCAGATCATCTACTACCCCTCGATGGAGGAGAAGCTGCCGCTCCTCATCGGGCTGCTGCGCCAAGCGGAGGCGCGACGCACGATGATCTTCGTCAACACCAAGCGCATGGCCGAGCGCCTCGAGCACGTGCTCGGCGCCAACGGCTTTCATGCCCAGGCGCTCTCGGGGGATGTGCCGCAGAGCAAGCGCTTGAGATTTCTGCGCGATTTTCATGACGGCAAGCTTGCCGTGCTGATCGCAACCGATGTCGCCTCGCGCGGCCTGCACATTCCCGATGTCAGCCATGTGTTCAACTTTGATCTGCCCCAGGATGCGCCGGATTACGTACATCGCATCGGCCGCACCGCGCGGGCCGGCGCCGAGGGCGATGCCATCAGCTTCGCCTGCGAGGAGTTCGCAGTGTCGTTGCCCGACATCGAGGCCTACATCGGCCACAAGATCCCCTCCGCGGCAATCTCCGCGGAGTTTCTCGGCACGGGCTTGCTGCTGCCCGGCCCGCACCCGGACACACACTTACGCCCGCGGCGCCCTTCCGGCGGCGGCGGCGGAGGCCGCGGACCGCGGCGCGGGGGCCGCAGCGCCGGGCAGTCCGGCCGCGGCTCGCGGGCACGGCCGCGACCGCATTAGAGAAGCTCGGCGACCGAGTGCACGCCGGGAAAGTCGAGGTGTTCACGCGGCGGGCGCGTGCTGTCCGGATGGCACATGGCGTAGATATAGCGGATGCCGGCGGCGCGCGCGGCCTGCAGCACCGCGGCGTTGTCGTCGACAAAGAGTGTGCGCTGCGGATCAAACGGCTCGACCGCGCGCATGCGCTCCCAGAAGCGCCCATCCTCCTTGGCGGCGCCGAACTCGTGTGAGCTGAACACGGCATCAAAATGACGCCGCACGCCCACCGTTTCGTCCTTGACGCGCAGCAGGTGCGGATGAGAGTTCGTAATGAGCACGAGTCGCTTGCCGCGCGCCCTCAGTCCCGCAAGCGTCTGCTGCGCGCCGGGCAGCCAATCAATGCGCCGCGCATGGGTGCGATGCAGCGCCGTCACGTCGAGTTGCAACTCGCGGCTCCAGTAATCCATGCAATACCAGTCGAGCGTGCCGGCGCAGGCACGCAGGCGCGAATGCAGCGCCGCGCGCGCCTCGGAGAGGCTCAGCGAGCGAGTCGCCGCATAGGCCTCCGGCACGATCTCGCCCCACAGATGGTTATCGAAGCACAGATCGAGCAGCGTGCCGTCGAGGTCGAAGAACGCCGTATCAATACGTTGCCAGTCAGGGGGGCCCACGGTAGCTCGCTCTCATGGCCTGTATCATATGTCCAATGATGCCGTGGCATCCGCACGGCCGGTTCGTTAAGCTATCGGCGGCCTGGGCCGTGACCGGCGGCCGTCTCCCGCGCGTAAAGCGCGATTCGCAACCGCAATTTCATCCATGGCCGAGATCGAGGACAACGTCGACCGCGAGTTGTTCCGCAACGTCGAGAAGTTGCGCCAGCTGCGTATCGAACACCGCGATCTCGATGAGATCATCTCGCGCCTGGCGCTCGACATGCACGTGGATGAGATCCAGATGAAGCGCCTGAAGAAGCGCAAGCTTCTGTTGAAGGACCAGATTGCGCGCGTCGAGAGCCTGCTGATCCCGGATCTCAACGCCTAGAGCGAACGTTCACACGCATTCATGGACAGCGCCGACAGCGCCACAAGCAACGCCTTCCTGCAGCTGACATTGCCCGACAATCTAGCCGAGGTCATCGTCATCGTTGCGACGGTGGTGGCGGGATTCCTCTTGGCACATGTCGCGCGGCGCTGGCAGCAAAATCGCGCGCGGCTCGCGGAGGTCGAGGATTGGCAGGTCCACGCGCTCGACGGCGCGGTGGCGGTTGCGCCCATCATCGTGACGGTCGTGCTGCTGCTCCTCGGACGCGGCGCGTTCAGCCTTCTCGACATCCCCACGCGGGCCATCGACACCGTCGTGCAGCTCGCCACCGCGCTCGTGCTGGTGAGGATCGCGGTCTATCTCCTGGGAGTTCTCGTCGGACCGCAGTCCTGGTTCCGCCGCTGGGAAAACCGCGTGACCTGGGTGATCGCGATCGCCGTCGGCTTCGAACTCATCGGCTGGTTTGGGCCGACGCAGCGCTTCCTCGACAGCATCAACCTGCTGCCCGGCAAGAAAACCTTCACCCTCTGGGAGCTTCTGAAGGGTCTCGTCGCGGTCATCGGCTTCGTGATCGTGAGCAGCCTCATCGCGCGCACGGTGGAGCGGCGTGTCATGCGCTTGCATGCCATTGCGCTCTCCACGCGCATCGGCATCTCAAAATTCGTTTATTTCCTGCTGGTCAGCATCGGCATCCTGATCGGGATCAATACCGTCGGCATCGACCTCACCGCGCTCGGGGTGCTGACCGGAGCCATCGGCCTCGGCCTCGGCTTTGGCTTGCAGGCGATCGCGAGCAATTTCGTGAGCGGCTTCGTGCTGCTCATGGACAAGTCGATCAAGCCCGGCGACGTCATCAGCTTCACCGGCCACACCGGTACGAGCACCGAGAACTTCGGCTGGGTGCAGGAGCTGCGCGGCCGCTTCGTGGTCGTGCGCGACCGCGATGGCGTGGAAACCCTGGTGCCGAACCAGAACCTCATCACGAACTCGGTGATCAACTGGAGCTACACCGATCAGCGCGTGCGCCTGCGCCTGCCGGTCACCATCAGCTACCAGGATGATCCGGAGGAGGCGCTGCAGGCGCTGATCGAGGCGACCCAGAACCATCCGCGCATTCTCAAAGAGCCGGCGGCGGTGTCGCGCCTCATGAGCTTCGAGGATCACGGCATGCGCCTTGAGGTGCGTTTCTGGATCTCCGACCCGATGAACGGCGTCAATAACGTGCGCTCGGACATCAACCGCGCGATCTGGCGGGTCTTTCAAGAACACGGCATCACGATTCCGGTCGCGCAGCGCGAGATCCGCATGCTCGATCGCACCGCGGTGCAGCTGCTGCAGCGTCCGCGCGAGGACTCGCAGCACGACGAGCCGCGCTAAGGCGCGCCCGCTCGCAGCTTCCCGCGCAATGGGCGCCCGCGGCATCCAAATTCCCGACAGCGACCTGTCGGTCTCCTTCGTGCGCTCCTCGGGACCGGGCGGCCAGAACGTCAACAAGGTCGCAACCGCCGTGCAGCTGCGCTTCGATGTGCGCGCGACCGCGGTGCTCGATGAGACGGCGAAGCAGCGCCTGCGCAAGCTCGCCGGGCATCGCATGACGGCCGATGACTCGCTCCTCATCGTCGCGCGCAACCATCGCACGCAGGAGCAGAATCGCCGCGCCGCACGCGCGCGGCTCGAGGCGCTCATCATCGCGGCCCGCACGGCGCCCAAAAAGCGCAAGCCGACCGCGCCGACGCGCGCATCGCGCGAGCGCCGCCTCGCCACCAAGGCGCACGGTCAACAAACCAAGCGGCTGCGAGGAAAAGTGGGCTGGGACGACTAGGGTGCCGTGCCGCCGAGGGCAAGAAAAAGCCGCGCGCTGTCGGCGTAGCGCTGAGCGGCCACGCGCACATACTCCAGGCGCGAGCGCTGCACGGTGCGCTCGGCATCGAGCACCTGCAGGATGCCGCTGTTGCCGGCCTGATAGCTCTCGCGCGCAAGTTTGAGACTCGCCTGCGCCGCATCCACCGCGCGGGACTCGGCGGCGAGCAGCTGTGCGTCATGGTCGATTGCGCCGAGCACATCGGCGACCTGGCGCAGGCTCTGCAGCACGGTCTCCTGGTACTCCGCAAGACGCGCCTGCATGGCATCGACGTCCGCACGGCGCGTGGCGCGCAACGTGCCGCCGTCAAAGAGCGGCGCGCTGAGTCCCGAGGTGAGCGAATAGACCCCATTGCCGCTTGCAAACAAAGTGCCGAGGGTGAGCGCCTGGTCGCCGACGCTGCCCGTGAGCGTCACGTGCGGATAGAGGTTTGCGCTCGCAACGCCCACTTCGGCGGTCGCGGCGTGCAGCTGCGCCTCGGAGGCAAGAATGTCAGGACGCTGCCGCACGAGTTCCGAGGGCAGGCTGAGCGGCAGCTTCCCCGGCAGCGTGAGCTTGGAAAAATCCAACTGCGGCGCCGTCCATTCGGCGGGTGCCCGACCGACGAGCACCGCGAGCGCATGCCGCGCAACCTCCAGCTCCTGCTGCGCGGGCGGCAGCAAGGTTTCATCGTTGGCAAGCTGGCTCTGCGCAAAGAGCACATCGACGCGAGTGGTATTGCCGGCGGCGAAGGATTGCTGCACGAGCTTAAGGTTATTGCGGTCCTGCTCGAGAAGATCATTGAGCGTGCGCAGCCTCTCAGAAGCACCGGCAATCGCGATGGCCTGCGTCACCACATCGCCGCTTAGCGCGAGCTGCGCGGCGCGCAGCTCCTGGTGCTGGTATTCGGCAAGCGCGCGCCGCTCCTCGACCGTACGCGCAACGCCGCCCGAGAAGTCAAATGTGTAGTTGACCGCGAGTCCGCCGGCAAAATACGTGAAGGGCGGCGGTGCCGTCAGGGGACCCAGGAACTCCTTGCCGTATTTCTGCCGCCCGGCGCCAGCGATGGCGTCGAGGCGCGGGTAGCGCGCGCCGCCCGCGGCGACGGCGAGCTCCTGCGCCTGCTCGAGCCTGGCGCGCGCGCCGCCGAGCGTCGGGCTCTTGCCGAGCGCCTCGCTCACCATGCCATCCAGGCTCGTCGAACCAAAGAGCGTCCACCAATCGGACGAGACGGGTGCGCCGGGGATCACCTCCTGGGCACTCACGTCCGCGGCCGCGGAGGGCGCAGGTTCGCTTGCCGCGCTGTAGGCCTGCGCCGCGGGCGCCGCGGGGCGCTCGAAGTTGGGCCCGGCCATGCACCCAGCGAGCACAACAATAATAAGGAGTCCGGCAGGAGCAGTTCTCATTCCATCACCACGGCAAGATTTCTCTGCCGCGGCACATCGCGCAGCAGAAAGACAAAGGGGATCACGATGATCGTCAGGATCATCATGAGTTTGAAGTCGTCGTTGTAGGCGATCATCGAGGCCTGCTCGGTCACCTGATGATTGAGGAGCGCGAGCGCCGAGCCGGTCGGGGCGGCCAGCGCGCCTGTGTAGCGCGTCACGTGCGCGGCCAGCGCCACGTGCATCACCTGGGTGTTGCGGACCAGAAGAGCCTCGACGATCGAGATGCCGATGCTCGAGCCGATATTGCGCGTCAGATTAAAGAGCGCCGTCGCCTCGTTGCGCAGCTCGGGTTTCAGCGTCGCAAAGGCGACCGCCGCGAGCGGCACGTATACGAAGCCCGTGCCGACGCCCTGAATGAACCCGGACCAGATGATGGGGTCGCCATCCATCAGGAGCGAAAAACCGGCCATCTGCCACAACGAGATGATGGTCAGGATGAGCCCGAAAAGAATGAGGTAGCGCGTCGGGACACGGCCGACGAGCCGGCCAACCACCACCATCGACAGCAGAGTACCGACGCCGCGCGGCGCAGTGATGAGTCCGGTCAGAAATACTGGATAGCCCATATGCTCCTGAAGCAGCGGCGGCAGCAGCGCCAGAGTTGCAAAGAGCACCACGCCGACGATGAAGACGAAGATATTGCCGGTGACGAAATTGCGGTCGCGGAACAGGCTCGGGCTCACGAACGGGTGCTCGCGCGCAGTCTCGGTGTGCACGACGAAGAGATAGAAGGCGAGCGCCGCGATCGTCGCCTCGGCCCAGATCTCGGTCGATGCAAACCAATCCTTCAAGGAGCCACGGTCGAGCATCATCTGCAGCGCGCCGAGCGCGATGCTCAAACTTGCGAAACCGAAGAAATCAAATCGTGTGCGCCGCCGCGCGCTCTCCCCGAGAAAGCTCACCACGCCCAGAAACGAGAGGATGCCGACCGGCACATTGATGTAGAACACCCAGCGCCAGTTGTAGTCGTCGGTGAGCCAGCCGCCGAGCGCCGGACCGATGATGGGGCCCAGCACCACGCCCATCCCCCACACCGCCATGGCGCGGCCGTGATGCTCCGGCGGATTGATGTCAAGGAGGACTGCCTGCGACATGGGCACGAGCGCGGCACCGCCGATGCCCTGCAGTGCGCGGAACACGACCATCTCAGGCAGCGTCTGCGCTAGGCCGCAGAGCACCGAGGCAAATGTGAAAAAGGCAATGGAGGCTGCGAAAACCCTCTTGCGTCCGAACTGCCCGGCAAGCCAGCCAGAAAGGGGCATCATGATCGCGGTCGCGATGATGTAGGAGGTCAGTACCCAGGCGATCTGGTCCTGCGTTGCCGACAAGCTGCCCTGGATGCGCGGCAGCGCGACGTTGGCGATGGTCGCATCGAGCGCCTGCATGATCGATGCGACCATGACGGAGATCGTGATCAGCACGCGGTGCTGGCTCGGTCCCGGTGTCATACGAGTAGCTTTGAGTATCAGGGCTCGTTGCGCGTGAAGAGGCGCTTGCGCACATGCTCGGTATCCACCGTCACATCGGCGCTCAAGCCCGCGCGCAGCGGCAGCGATGAGGGCGCATCAAGCACTGCGAGTCGCACCGGCAGACGCTGCACGACTTTCACCCAGTTGCCGGTGGCGTTTTCGGGCGGAAGCATCGAGAAGGCTGAACCGGTGCCGGGGCTTAAGCTTGCGATGCGGGCGTGAAAGGTGCGACCCGGATAGCTGTCGATCTTGACGCTCGCCTGCTGCCCCGGACGCATGTACGCGAGCTGACTTTCTTTGAAGTTCGCCTCCACCCACACGTCCTGGGTGGAGATGAGCGCGAACTGCGCGGTGGATGCCTCGATGTAGTTGCCCACCTGCAGCTGCTCAACCTTCGCCACGATTCCATCCTCGGGCGCGTGGATGATCGTGTACGAGAGATTGAGCCGCGCGCGATCGAGCGCTGCTTGCGCCTGCAGCACCGCCGGGTGCTTCTCGATGGAGATGTTGGCATCGCCGCCGAGATTAGCGGCCGCCGCGGCAAGCTCCGCACGCGCGGCGCCGAGCGCCTGACGTGCATTGTCGAGCGCGTGGCGCAGCTGATTCACCTGTACCTGGGAGGAAATGCCCGAAACGAGAAGCCCGTTCTGGCGATCGAATTCACGCTGCTCATAGGCGAGGGTGTCCTCGGCACCCTTCACCTCCGCCTCGCGCTGCCGATACGTCGCCTGTAGGGCCTCAACCTGCAGTCGCGCGCCGGCGAGGCGTGCCTCGGCCTCCTGCACCGCGATGCGAAACGGCGCATCGTCGAGACGGAAGAGCACGCTGCCTTTCTTAACGAACTCATTGTCGCGCACATCAATCTCGCTCACGCGCCCGCCGATGTTGCTGCTGACCACCGTCTGCGCAGCCTCAACATAGGCATCGTCGGTCGACTGATAGCGTCCGCCGGTGAAATAGAAGTAAAGCGCGCCCGCGAGCACTACGAGCGGCGCGCTCACCATGAGCGGCATGCGCAGCCGCTCGCGCAGCGCGCGCGTGCGCTTTTGAGGCGCCGCAGCGGGGCTGGCGCGCTCCGCGCGCTCGGCGGGAATCTCCACCACCACGTCGGCGCGCGACTGCGCTTGGGTGGGGCTCATGAGGAGCTCCTGTCGCGTGCGCCGGCGGCGCGTTTGCTGGACTTACCGAGCGCGCTTTGCGGGATTGGCGCCGGCAGGGGAGCGAGTGTGCGTGCCGTGGCGTGAATACGCTCCAGCATGTCGATGAGCCGCCCGCTCTCCTCGGCGGAAAGATCCGCGAGAAACTCCGTACGCGTCTCACCGGCAAGATGCAGGATCTCTTTCATTATGGCGCGCGCCTTGTCTTGCATGTACAGGCAACGCGCGCGCCGATCCTTCGGATCGGGACGGCGCTCGACCCAGCCTTCCGCCTCCATGTGGTCGAGGATGCGAACGAGGCTCATCGGGTCTATCTCCGCAAGCTCCGCGAGGCGCGTCTGGCTGATACCCTCGTTGCGGGCGAGGTAGGCGAGCGCCTTGCACTGCGGGAGCGTGAGCTGCAGTGCCTGCGCACGCTCCTCAAAGCGCCGTGCGTAGAGCCGTCCGAGATCTTTCAGGAGGTGGCCAAAGTTGGCGATCTTGTCCATGCGCCTCGCCCGTAGGGGGAACCTAGCGAAATATATTATAACGTTTGATACGATATCAAGCGTGACGGAATA
>Ga0209624_10002241_pt1 | contig 14441 bp, 12 predicted proteins | sample JacPinW_OM2H0_O1_FD_188565 | JGI IMG/M metagenome (GOLD analysis project Ga0209624, IMG submission 188565) | Forest soil microbial communities from Algoma, Ontario, Canada - Jack Pine, Ontario site 1_JW_OM2H0_O1 (SPAdes) (version 2) | ecosystem: Environmental > Terrestrial > Soil > Boreal...
AGACTTATTCAATACCATCGCCCGCGGCCTGACGAATTCCAACATGCCGATCTGGAATACGTTCACCAAGCAGCAACGAGCCGATCTCGTCGCCTACATCAAGACTTTTTCTCCGCGTTGGGAAAAAGAGAAGGCCGGCGATCCGATCAAGATTCCAGCCGAGCCTCCCATCACGATCGAAAGCATTTCCCATGGAAAAGCTCTTTTCACCAAGCTGGAGTGCTGGAAATGTCACGGTCCGCAGGGCAAAGGCGATGGTCCCTCTTCTGCAACTTTGACCGATAGCCAGGATCAGCCGATTCGCCCATACAACTTCGCCGCGGGCAAGGATGATTCGCGCTTTAAGTGCGGTTCGACCAATCAGGACATCTACAAGATTTTCATGACGGGCGTCGATGGCACGCCGATGCCCTCGTTCGCGGATACGATTTCGCAGAACGACGCGTGGGATCTGGTCCATTTCCTTCGCACCTTGCAAGTCAACCGGCACAGTAAAGAGAACGATGTGTTAAAGGCGGCGGGCGGGACGATTCCTCCCTACGTCGAGAAGCCGTCAGCTGCGCCAGCTAGCCCCTCCGGAAACGGGGCTGCCGGTGGCGGAAACTAGAACCCGGACGTTCACCAGAAGATTTCAGGAGGCAAGAATGCGCGCGAGTAAGTACGGTGTTGCGATTTTGATTGCAACCTTGTGTCCCGCTCTGATGTTCGGCGGAACGATCAGCGGCAAAGTGACATACACCGGGACCCCGGTGAAGCAGAAGCCGATTGATATGTCGAAGGAGCCGAGTTGCGCCAAGCAACACAATCCCCCGATCACCACCGAGACGGTGGTAACCGGCCCCAATAACTCTTTGGATAACGTTGTCGTCTACATCTCGGCGGGTGCAGACGACGCGAACGCACCCGCTCAAGCGGTGACCTTCACGCAAAAGGGCTGCCAGTACCTGCCTCACGTTCTGGCGATGCAAGTGAACCAGGATCTGAAGGTCATCAACGACGATCAGACGTCGCACAACATCCATCCCTTGGCCAAGGTCAACCGCGAATGGAACAAATCTCAACCGCCGGGCTCGGCTCCGATCGATGCGAAGTTCGATCAGCCGGAGTTCATCTCGGTAAAATGCAATATTCATCCCTGGATGCATGGCTGGTTCGTCGTGCTCAAGACCGGTCACTATTCCATCACAGGCGACGCCGGCGGCTTCTCGCTGCCTAACCTCCCACCGGGAAAATATACCGTTACTGCGTGGCACGAAGATTACGGAACTCAAACGCAGGACGTCACCATCACCGGCAACGAGACGAAGTCGATCGACTTCAGTTTCAAAGCAAAGGCGTATTAGAAGTTCGCTTTCGCGGGAGCCGCGGTTAGAGCCCGGCTCCCGTCTACTAGATTTTGGTCCCGGCCCGCCGGGCGGACGCGAGGCACTATGAGCGGAAAACTATTTGCTGTAGTCGTGATTCTGATTGCGTTGGCCTCCGCAGTTCCCATCGTCACCCACACCTTTATGGGTGCGACCGTTGCTCCTCCGCCGGACATCTCCACCCACGGTGCCGAAATCGACAAGCAGATGGACGAGACCATGATTGAAGCTGGCTTGTCGTTTCTGGCGGCACAAATCGTGCTCGGCATTTTTGTCTGGGGAGCTGCGGGCGCTAAGGGGAAGCTGAAAAATTTTCCCGGCGGAGCTAAGTATCTGATTCTAGCTGCGATTTTGCTTGTCGGCGCAGAAGCCATCGCTTTAGGCGCCATCGGCAGCAAAGCTTGGGCGAAAGTTTACTTCCAGCCGGCCTCTGCCGACGCGCTACCCATTCAGGTTCAGGCAGGACAGTTCGCCTTCTACTTCCGCTACGCGGGCCCGGATGGAAAGTTCGGCGCGCTTCACCCCGAAAAGATCGACGAGGGCAACTCCAACTTCTTCGGCCTGGATCCCGAAAACGACATTCCGGCTCGCGACGATATTCAGTCCGGTGAGTTGGTAGTTCCCGTAAACAAAGAAATCCACCTGATGATGCACGCCAAGGATGTCGGTCACTCTTTCTACGTGCGCGAATTGCGAATCCAACAAGACTTCGTGCCCGGGCTTGATCTGTCGCTACACTTCACGGCGACAAAAATTGGAAAGTACGAAATCGTCTGCACTCAGCTCTGTGGCCTCGGTCACTACAACATGAAGGCATACATCAACGTGATGTCCCAGGACGATTTCAACGCCTGGTTGAAGTCGCAGTCCAACACTTAAGCAGCGAGGCCGTCTGAAGCGAACAGACGGCAAGTGCCAACTCGATTCGAGAGGGGAATGGCAATGTCTGAGGCATCCGCACACGTAGTTCATCATGGCCCGCCGACAAGCTTTATTCGGAAGCACGTCTTCAGCCTCGACCACAAGGTGATCGGCAAGCAGTACTATGCGCTCGCGTTGGTCGCGGTGTTCACGGGCATGGTGCTTTCCTGGATCATGCGCATTCACCTGGTTTGGCCGAATGCCCCCATCCCTCTTCTTGGATTGCTCTCGAAAGTGGGCGCGCCCGGCGGCATAGTAACTCCCGAATACTACCTCTCGTTGATGACCATGCACGGAACCCTGATGGTCTTCTTCGTGCTCACGAACGCGCCCTTTGCGGCGTTCGGTAACTACTTCCTGCCAATTCAGATTGGCGCGGAAGATATGGCCTTCCCCCGCTTCAATATGATGTCGTTCTGGACGACCTTCATCGCTTTCTGCATTTTGGTGGCGGCGTTCTTTGTTCCCGATGGCCCTCCCCTCTCCGGTTGGACCGCTTATGCTCCCCTCAGCGCGATTGGCAAAGATACAGGGCCTGGCGAAGGACTCGGGCAAACCCTGTGGGCTCTCTCGATCTTTGTCTTCTGTATCGCATCACTGCTGGGATCGTTGAACTTTATCGCCACAACTCTGGATCTGCGCACTAAAGGCATGACGTTGGCGCGCATGCCGATCGTGAGCTGGGCATGGTTCATCACCTCTTGTATCGCTCTACTCGCTTTTGCCGTGCTGCTGCCGGCTTGCCTGCTGCTGATTCTGGATCGTGCGGCGGGAACGAGCTTCTTCATTCCATCAGGCTTGAACGTCAGCGACCATTTGCAACCGCACCAGGGAGGTTCGCCGCTGCTCTGGCAGCACCTGTTCTGGTTCTTCGGACATCCAGAGGTCTACATCGCCATTCTGCCGGCGATTGGCATCGTTAGCCACATTCTGATCTGCAACATGCGCAAGCCGATGTTGAGTCACAAGACCATCATCTATTGCATGATGGGCATCGGTTTCCTCAGTTACATGGTTTGGGGACATCACATGTTCCTGAGCGGCATGAATCCGTTCTCGGCGCTGGTCTTCTCGTTCCCCACGCTGATGATCACGATTCCCGCCACGATCATGACGCTGATCTGGTTGGGTAGTTTGTACGGCTCCAACCTGAGGATCAATAGCGCGTCGCTATTCTCTATCGGTTTCATCTCGATGTTTGTTAGCGGCGGCGTGAGCGGGTTCTTCCTCGCGCAGCCTTCGATCGACATCTACTTGCACGCAACCTACTTCGTTGTCGGTCACTTCCACATGGTGATGGGGGTGGCAGCCATCATGGGAGTCTTCGCCGGAACCTATTTCTGGTTCCCAAAGATGACTGGCAGGATGATGAGTGAAACTCTCGGCAAGTGGCATTTCTTCTTCACGCTCATCGGCACCTATGCCATCTTCATGCCTTTCCACTATCTGGGACTGGCGGGTAATGTGCGCCGGTACTCGGCATTCACCGATGATTTCCTGGTGCCGTTGATCCCTGTACATAAATTCATCACCTACGCCGCATTATTCACTGGCGCGGCGCAGTTGATCTTCATCTTCAATCTCATTTACAGCCGCTTCAAAGGCGCACCAGCCCCCGACAATCCGTGGGAGTGCACGTCTCTTGAATGGTCGACGCCCTCCTCCCCGCCGCCTTTCGACAACTTCGGCGGGCAGCATCTGGTCGTCTATCACGATCCCCATCAGTACGGCGTGAAGAGTTCAACAGGCGATTACCTGATGCAAACCTCGCCGGAGCGCGCGGGAGAAACTCCGTAGAGACAAAGTTGCGCATCGGATTTAAGCGGCTGGGGCCGAGAATGGGAAGGGAAGTGTAGTTATGGCGACAACGCTGCAACCACCACAAACCGAGGCAGAGAGGCAACCGCGTTCGCATAGCGGAACAGGCTCTGGAGGAGGATTCCACGGGTCGGTGCCGGATCGTCGCTCGTTGCCCGCGGTTAAGGATTCCTCGGGCGAGCCAACGCGCACGGGAATCTGGGTGGGATTGTCTGCGATTGCCATGATGTTCGCGGCTCTCACCAGCGCTCTGTACGTTCGTGAGGGAGCGGCAACTGACTGGCATCACATCGTCCTTCCGCCGATCCTTTGGTTCAACACGCTGGCGCTCATTGCCAGCAGTATCGCTCTCGAAGTGGCGCGCCGCCGTATCGCCGCATTCATGCGCGGACAGGAAGGTAACCGGTCCGTGCCCATGCTGTGGTTGCAGATCACGATGCTGTTAGGCCTGGTTTTCGTCGTTGGGCAATACTTGGCGTGGCTGAATCTAAGGTCGCAAGGACTTTACCTTCCCACCAACCCAAACAGTTCCTTCTTCTACGTTTTCACTGGTGTCCATGTGCTTCACGTACTCGGTGGGCTCGGCGGACTGACTCGAGTGATGTTGAAATTTCACAGCACTACAAACCCGCTGCGCCGGAGCACCCTCGATGCCACGTCGTACTACTGGCATTTCATGGGCATGTTGTGGATCTACCTTCTGTTCGTTTTGTGGATGAAGCTGTAACACGATTCCTGGAGGCACTGTGAGCGAAGCCAATCTGAGCATGGGGCATGGCGCGGGAGTGATGGAAGCTTCCCCATTTGCGATCCCGTCGAAGAAACTCGTGATGTGGCTGTTCATCATCTCTGACGCCTGCACCTTCGGCGCCATGCTCTATGCCTACGGCTACCTCAAGAATGCAGCCGCCGACTGGCCCCATCCCTTTGAATCCGCCAGCATCATGAACGCACTGCTGATGACCTTCATCCTGGTCACGAGCAGTTTGACGATTCTGATTGGCGTACGCGCAGCCAAGGCAGGTAATAAGTCCAAGGCGATGCTGTGGACGTTCATTACGATTGTCCTCGGGCTGGCTTTTGCGGCCCTTCACTTGAAGGAATGGATGGGACTCATCAACGAGGGTGTTCGCCTCTTTCAGAACCCATGGGGCTCGCCTATGTTTGGAGCGTCCTTCTTCGCTATCACTGGTCTGCATCTGGCTCACGTCGTGAGCGGAGCAGTTGCCCTGCTGGTCGTGATTCTCGGCTACAAGCGTGGCCGTTATAACTCCGACGACCTCGAGATCTGGTCGCTCTACTGGCACTTCGTCGACCTGGTCTGGATGTTCGTGGTTCCGATGATTTATCTGATGAACGTGAAAGCCTAATAGGAGACTGCGATGGACTCGAATCAGGGAAGCCTGAAGGGTGATTTAGTTGTGTACGTGCTGATTTTGATCCTGGCATGCGTGCAAGTATTCTTCTTGCGAGGCCATCTGCTTGCCATGCTATCGGTGGCAGGAATTCAGGCTTTTCTGGCGATTAGCTTCTTCATGCACCTCGGATCGGAGAAGGCAACCTTGCGTCTAGCGTTGATTCCTGTGACGCTCTTCGTTCTGGTAATGATGAACATGATCTGGGCCGACAGTTACCGTCTTATGGTCCTCAAACCGTTCGCGAAATAGAGGTAATGTATGCGTTTCCCGGCTGTCTATTCGCTCGCGCGACGCTCCAAAGCGCTGCTTGTTGGCGCCGTTATTTTCGCCACCAACGCTGCATGCTACGCGCAAAGCTGCGCCCTCTGTTACACGCAGGCAGCTGGCGGCGGGCATAAGCTCATACAGGGCCTACGGACGGGGATTCTGGTCTTAATCGTACCGCCGATGTTTATGTCGGTCGGCATCACAGTCTTAGCCTACAAAAAGCGCAACCGTACGAACGCCTTGCAGGAATCGGAAAAATCCAATAACGACTGGTAAATGCGTTCCCGAAGCTTCTCCCGGGAACCTCTGTAGAAGATTTCCGCCCGCTTGACGTTCACGCAGCACGGTCTTCCAGAACATCATTCCTACCTCGCAACCTGTCCGCGACGGACGGGATCAGAGAAACCTACGCCAACGGGTGAACAGATTACAATCCAACGATGATCGTGATCGTCATGGGGGTGGTTGGCGCCGGAAAGACGACCGTCGGCCGGATGCTTGCCGATCAGCTCCATTGGGAATTCGCGGACGCCGATGACTTCCATCCGCCGTCTAATGTTGAGAAGATTCGCGACGGTATTCCGCTCACAGACGCCGATCGAAAGCCTTGGCTGGATCTCCTGCATCAGGCCATCACGCAGTGGATTGCAACTGGCAAAAGTGTCGTCTTGGCATGTTCGGCGCTCAAGGCGAGTTATCGATCTAAGCTTAAAGTGTCACAGGAAGTGCGCTTTGTGTTTCTGAAGGGGAGTGCGGCCCCAATCGCTGAACGCCTCCATGAGCGGCACGGCCATTTCGCAGGCGAATCAATTCTCGCCAGCCAGCTGGCCGATCTGGAAGAACCTGAAGACGCTCTCACGGTTAACATTTCCTCCAGCCCGCACCAGATTGTGGAAGAGATTCGGAAAGGACTCGGCTTGGAGTAGAATCCTCAAGCGCAGAGCGGACCCGCGATCGTTCTTCGCCATCTCAACCGGACCTCGCCTTGGATACCGCCCCCGACCGCCTCGAATCCGCCGTTGTTTCCCGATTGATGTGGCGGCTGATGCCGTTCCTCTTCCTTCTCTATATCGTCGCCTATCTGGACCGCATCAACGTGAGCTTTGGGGTTCTCCAGATGCGCGGGCAACTTGGCCTCAGCGATCGCGTCTACGGCCGCGCCGCCGGTATCTTTTTTGCCGGTTACTTCTTCTTTCAGTTGCCAAGTAATCTTGTGTTGGAGAAGTTCGGCGTCCGTCGCTGGATTTCAGCCCTGATGATCATCTGGGGAATCATTTCCTGCCTGATGATCTTTATCCGCGGGCCCATTAGCTTCTATGCGATGCGGTTTCTGCTCGGCGCTGCTGAGGCGGGATTTTTCCCCGGCATCATCCTTTATATGAAGCGTTGGTTTCCGGCCAACGCTCGGGCCCGTGCCGTTGCCTGGTTCATGACGGCGAATCCCCTCGCAGGCGTTGTTGGTAGCCCTATCTCAGGGGCTCTCCTCGGCCTTCGTGGAGGTGGACTTTCTGGCTGGCAATGGATGTTTCTCATCGAGGGCTTGCCGGCGATCATTCTCGGGGCGATGGTGTTTTGGACTCTTGCTGATACTCCGAAGGAAGCGCTTTGGTTGAAAGGCGAGGAGCGAACCTGGCTGCTCGAAAAATTGGCCGAAGAATATCAGGCGGACGCGCCGGTTTCGTTGCGAACGATTTGGAAGGTCCTCTTTAGTGGCAGAATCTGGATGCTGTCTCTGGTCTACTTCGGTGTCTCGACGACCATGTACGGTGTTACCCTCTGGCTACCGAGCGTAATTCGAGCCTTCTCGGGCCTGAGCTATTTCTTGACCGGCGCGGTTGCCGTTCTGCCCTTTATCGTCACAGTGTTCGTCATGGTTTTAGTTGGAATGCGTTCTGATCGCAAAGGGGAGCGTCGCTGGCACACCGCCATCCCTGCTTTCGCCGCCGCGGTGGGATTGATCGCTGCGGGCTACGCGAAATCAACCCTCGTGGTAGTTGCGGGGATAGGCTTGGGCCTCGCGGGCGCGGAAGCCATGGTCGGGCCATTCTGGGCGATGGCGACTTCTCGTATGGCAGGTCTCTCAGCCGCCGCCGGCATTGCGGTCATCAACTCACTTGCCAATCTCGGAGGGTATTTCGGCCCGGACATCATTGGAAAGTTTCGAACGGCTAGTGGTGGATTCCGTGGCGGCCTTCTGGCGATAGCAGCGACTGTCACCCTCAGCGGAATGACTGCCCTGATTGTCGGGCGCGCCAATATCGATGCCAAAGAGGGGTCTGAAACGGGATGAATCCTGGTGGTTCGACTCTCGTGAAACTTTATTGCCATAGCGGTTGGTGAAGCTCTAACCCCGGAAAGTCAAGTCCCACTTCGTTCTCTCGTACCAAATTGTTTACAATAGACGCTTCGTCTGATAACTAAAGCGAAGCCTGATTAAGGACTAGACCGCAATCTTGGATCCATCAAACCACAATTCCAGTGCGGCTCCCACCGTTTACTGGCGCGTCGAGGGCAGCCTCCTCGACTTGACCGTGGTTCGTCCTATCGCTTTCTTCACTTGGAACGCACAGACATTCGCGGAGCGCTTCCGTCGGCGTGGCCTGATTTTCGTAATGGCGTTGCTCCGGCCATTCCTATATTCGACGAACCGCAAATTTGCCACACGCGTGGTGCATACAGTCCTGCGCGGTGTAACCCGCGACCGTCTCGACCTTCTGGGTGAAGAATTCTTCGATTACAAGTTGAAACCTCGCCTGAAAGAGGGTGGTGTCAAGCAGGTTCAGGAGCTCGTCAAGACCGGGGCGGACGTCGTTCTCGTGAGCCAGGCGCTGGACCACATCATGCGTCCTCTGGCGCGGCATCTGGGTGTCCGGCACATTGTTGCCAACCGCCTTGAATTTCGCGATGGTACAGCGACCGGCCGATTGCTTGAGCCTGTCATCCGCCCACGTGGCGCATTCGCTCCGTTTCAGGAGAACATGCCAGACGGCCGGCGCGCTCCGAAAACATTGGCACGTCACCTCGATATCTCGCTCGAAGAACTCCGCGCGGCAGTTGTTCCCGCCGAACGTCAGGTCCATCCTCCACGTCCTCCCATTGTCCACTTCGAGGGTCAAAGGCAGGCTCAAGGATTCTCTGTCCGCCGCGCGTTTGCTGACAAACACGTCCTGCTGATCGGCGTGACTGGATTTATAGGGAAGGTATGGCTGGCCAACACGCTGCTCGACCTGCCCGACGTGAAGCGAATCTATCTCCTGATCCGCCGCCAGAAGTCCAATCCAGCCGAACGCCGCTTCGAAAAAATGATCGAAGACTCCCCGGTCTTCGATCCGCTCTTCGAGCGATATGGCGACGGACTTCCCGACTTCCTCCGAGAGAAAATCGAAGTCGTTGAAGGCGACGTTACGCAGCCCGGTCTCGGGCTGACGGAGTTGACCGCCCGCATTCTGCAGAAGAATCTCGACCTCATCGTTAACAGTTCAGGCCTGACCGACTTCAATCCCGACCTGCGCGACGCCCTGGCCACTAACACCGACGCCGCCGTCAACATCCTTGAGTTCGTCCGCAGCTCCGACCATGCGGGGCTTCTGCACCTTTCCACCTGCTACGTCGCCGGGGAGCAAGACGGACGAGTCGGCGAGAGACTTACTCCCAACTACACACCCCGTGCTGTTGCCGGCTTCGATGCCGAGCAGGAGTGGCGCGCTCTTCAGGAAGTCGTCAAGAATGCGGAGATTCACGCCGAGAGCGAAGAAGTCACTTCGGGCTTGCGAATGCAGGCGCAATCCAAGGAACATGCAGCCAAGAATCTCCAAGGCGCGGCGCTTGAGAATCAGATCCGCAAGAATCGAGTCCGCTGGCTCAAGACCTATCTGACGGAAGCTGGCACTCGGCGAGCGAAGGAACTCGGCTGGCCGAACACCTACACTCTTACCAAGAGCCTCGCTGAATCGCTGATTGCCAAATACGGCGCCGGTCTTCCCGTGGCCGTGGTTCGCCCCGCGATTGTCGAAACATCGGTCGCCAAACCCTTCCTCGGCTGGAACGAGGGCATCAACACATCGGCATCACTCTCTTATCTGTTAGGGACTTATTTCCGCCAGCTGCCGTCGAACGAAAGTAAGCGCCTCGATATTATTCCGGTAGATGCGGTCTGTAGCGGAATGACCCTTATCGCCGCCGCTGTCATGGAGCGCCGCCATGATCCTCTCTATCAACTCGCGACGTCCGTCACCAATCCCTGCGATATGGGGCGCTCGATCGAGTTGACGTCCCTTGCCCACCGTAAGCACTATCGTGCGCAAGAAGGGCTCGAATCCTGGCTCCGCCTGCGTTTCGATGCCATCCCAGTTTCGAAGACACGATATAACCGCATGTCGGCGCCCGCGCAAAAGGCGATCGTGAAGTCGATTCAGCGCATCATGTCTCCGCTTCCGCTGAAGAAAGCGCCGCTGGTGAAAACCGAGCGTAATCTTGAGCGCCTCGAGAAACTCATCGAACTCTTCGAACCTTTCATTCTGCTGAATGAGCACGATTTCATCGCGGAGAATATCGAGAAACTTTCCTACGCGCTCGTGCCCGAAGAGCAGGATCAATTTGGTTACGACACGCGCGGCCTCGATTGGTGGGAATATTGGATTAACATTCATATCCCGGCCCTGCGCCGCTGGACGTATCCGCTGATTGAAGGCCGTCCTCTGGAGGCACGTCCTCCCCGCAGCTTTCAACTTGCGCCCGCCAACGGTGACACCGTGAAGACCGGGACCAATGGAGCAACGTGGCGATATTCCTGACCGGATCGACCGGATACATCGGCGCGCATGTCGCCGCCAATCTTCTCGAAGGCCATAGCGCCTCGCTTAATGTCCTCGTGCGTGCCCGCGACCCGCAGGAGGCCCAGTTGCGCCTGTGGCGCGCCTGGCAGTTGCACCTCGAATTTCCCCGCTTCTACGAGTACCTGCAGACCAAGGTGCGGATCTATTGCGGAGATCTGACCTCTCCCGGTTTTGGCTTGAGCCGCGACGAGTACGACCGCCTCGTGCACACAACCGATTCTGTGATCCACTGCGCGGCTTCGCTCAATCGCAAATCGGAGAAAACCTGCCTCAACGTGAATCTGCGGGGCACTCTCGAAGTCCTCACACTTGCCCGCCAGGCCGAGCATTATCACGGCTTGCGTCGTTTCAGCGAAGTCAGCACCGTCGCGGTGGCAGGGAAGCGCAGCAACGAAGTAGTTACCGAGGATCACTCCATCGAGTGGGACCGTTCCGATTACGATCCCTACGCGCGCACCAAGAAATTTTGTGAGCACATGACGCGCGTTCTGCTCCCCGATACCCCCAAGATCGTTTTTCGCCCCAGCATCGTCCTCGGTGATAGTCGCCGCGCTGAGACCACCCAGTTCGACATGGTGAAAGCGTTCGTATTCCTGGCAGGGTTACCGGCCCTTCCATTTCGTCCGAACGACAAGATCGACATCGTCAACGTCGACTTCGTCGCCGACGCGATTGCGACCCTGCACCAGAAGGATCAGCCGAAGTACGATACCTATCATCTGTCGTCCGGCACGTCGTCGCAGACTTTCCGCGAATTGACCAACGCGCTGGCGTCGGCTCAGCAAAAGCGCAAGCCGATATTTATTCCATTCACTGAAAAACCTTTCGCCGGATCCGTGAATTTCCTGTCCAATCGCAAGGGTCCGCTGGGCCACGGTGCTGCCCTGCTGAAGGTCTTCATGCCATATCTTGTGTGGAACACGGTTTTCGACAACACGCGTGTGACCTCCGAGCTAGGGCGTAACCCAATTCCGTTTTCGCAATACAGCTTCCCGTTGCTGAAGTTCAGCCGCGAAAATAATTTCGAGTACCAATACCAGCCCTGGCCTGCCATGCGAGGAGGAACTGCCGCATGATGGATTTCATCCTCGAAGCCTGGGTCAGCGGCAACATCGAGCGCGCCAAAGCCCGATGGATGCTGGGCGGCAACCGTCCGTGGCAGGCGGGCGAAAAGCTGAAACTGCTATTCGCGGGATACAACGGCACGCGCAACATGGGCTCCGATGTGCGCGTCGACGAAATGCTTCGCCAGATTCGTCACATCCTTGGCGCGGAGCGAGTCGAGTTTAGCGTGATGAGCCAGAATTTCGACTTCTCTAAGGGGTACTTCGAGGGCTCGAAGCAGGTTCATCTGCCGGATATTTTTCCGCCGTTCTTATCCGCTGAAGTCCCAAAGCATCATGGAGTGGTCGCCTGCGAAGGTTCGATGTTCAAGAGCAAGTTCGCGAATGCTCTGACCACCATGATGATCGGTTCCCTCGGCATCGCCGCGGTCGAGAACAAACTGTCTGTCGGATACGGCGCAGAAGCGGGCCACATGGATCCCATGGTTGCCAAGATGTGTTCCCGTTATTGCAAGAATTCGCTGGTAATTACGCGTAACGAAGAGTCGCGCACGGTTCTGCGTGAATTAGGTGTGCCGACCGAGTTAGGCACCGACACCGCTTGGACCTTCGAGCCTCGTCCACCCGAATACGGACAAAGCATCCTTCGCCAAGTCGGATGGGACGGTCGAACTCCTGTTCTCGTCGTTTGCCCCATCAACCCGTTTGAGTGGCCGGTCAAGGCTTCGGTCGCCAAGTATGCCGTCCGCTCGCTAACGGGGGCTTACAAAGACAGCCATTACCGCACAGTCTACTTTCACAATTCCGGGCCTGCGGCTGATCGTGCGTATGAGCATTACTGGACTTCGATCGCGAACGCTGTCGATGCTTTCCGCAAGCAACGAAACGTATTCGTGATTCTGGCAGCGACCGAGCGCCTTGACGCGCGCCCGGCGAATCGCATCTCGGAGAAACTCGGCGGTGTGCCGGTTCTCACCTCCGATCAGTTCAACATGTACGAACTCGTCAGCATTTTGCGTTCCTGCCACATGATGGCTTCATCGCGCTATCACGGCATCGTCACGTCAATGCCGGCGCTGGTTCCGTCGGCCGGCATCACGATGGACGAACGTATTCGCAATCTCATGCGCGAGCGCGGACATCAGGAATTGCTCATGACGGTCGACGATCCCGATCTGGAGCCGAAACTCCTGCAGGCCCTCGAGACACTGGCAACGGATGGTGAGAGAATAGCCGACGGAATCGCCCGCACAGTCGTCAAAAATCTTAAAGTTATGGCGAGGATGGGAGTTTTCTTCGAGGAGGAAGTCCAGCGCCGCTACCCCGAGTTTCCAACGCGCACAGGTGAATGGAGCTGGGAAGACTATCTCCCGCCAATGAATTCATCGCTGCGGCAATTAGTCGCCGCGTACAGTTAGCCGGTCAAGTTCCAGTCAGATACCCATGCCCTTTGTCGGAGACATCTTCGCGCAGCTTAAGGCCGCCTCGAAAACGGTAGTTCTGCAGGAGATTCGCGAGGGCCAGGTCACCGGCGTCACCGGAACTGAACTCCTTGAACTCATTCGCAAGGCGCGTACGTTTCTTGCTTCGCAAAGTCTGAAGAAGGGCGACCGCTGCGGTCTGCTGTCGGCGAATAGCATTCGCTGGATCGCTATGGACTTGGCTGCCATGGCCGAGGGCTTGATCGTCGTTCCTCTCTACTTCCGTCAGGCTCCAACCGAACTAGTCGCGATGATGAAAGATAGTACGCCGTCGATCGTTTGCTGCGGTGACGGGGCATTGCGAACTGGCATTCAGCAGAGTTGGCCAGAGGCGCCACCACAATTCTTGTTTGACGAGATATTTGCAGCCTCAGAAGGGCCCGCTCTCGACCGGCCACAAGTCCGCGACGAAGATCCCGTAACGATCATCTACACCTCTGGCACGTCGGGCGAATCCAAGGGAGTTGTCCTGACCGCGGCCAACGTCGGCTTCATGCTGGGGTGCACCTCAGCACGCCTCGATTTGCTCATGGGAGGGCGAACGGGCCAAGATCGCATCTTCCACTATCTGCCGTTCAGTTTTTGCGCATCGTGGATCGCCGTTCTGACATTCATTTTGCGCGGCAGTCTGGTCACCCTCAACACGGACCTGACGAAAATTCCAAATGACATGCCGGCGGTTGCTCCTCATTATTTCTTGAACGTTCCGCAGCTCTTGGAGCGCATGCGTCGCGGCGTCGATGACCAGATCGCACAAAAGGGCGGGATCGCTCAGGCAATCTATTCACGCGCGAAAGCGGCGTGGGCTCGCAAGGTTGCGAATCCCAGCTCTGGAGTGTCCCTGTGGCTCCGGCTGGCCAATTTTCTGGTTTTCCCAACGATCCGAAAGAAGATGGTCGGCGGAAATCTTAAGGCTCTGATCTGCGGATCGGCCCCACTCACGCCTGAGACCCAGGATTATTTCAAGATGCTTGGCGTCCCAGTCCTGCAGGTCTATGGTCTCACCGAGACGACCGGCATCCTCACGATGGACGATCCGCGCAATCCCGTGCCCGGCCGCGTCGGCCCTGCAATACCGGGGATCGAAATGAAGGTCGGTGACAACGATGAAATCGTGATTCGCGGGCCCAACGTTTTCCCCGGGTATTGGAATCGTCCGCAGCAGACCGCGGAGGTTCTCAGCGATGGATGGTTTCACACCGGCGATCAGGGAGAGCTCGACGCCACCGGCACTTGGCGTATCGTCGGCCGCATCAAGAACCTGATCGTCCTC
>Ga0209624_10002242_pt1 | contig 14439 bp, 16 predicted proteins | sample JacPinW_OM2H0_O1_FD_188565 | JGI IMG/M metagenome (GOLD analysis project Ga0209624, IMG submission 188565) | Forest soil microbial communities from Algoma, Ontario, Canada - Jack Pine, Ontario site 1_JW_OM2H0_O1 (SPAdes) (version 2) | ecosystem: Environmental > Terrestrial > Soil > Boreal...
GCCAAAAAACCGGGTGCCCCATCGCCTGCCCTGAGCTTGTTGAAGGGTCCCGATTCTGGGACATGGGTTCTCGAAGTGGCCACTTCATCTTCCTCGACAACCGATGATCAAACAACCAGCAACCAGACCCTGACTGACCGCACCGAGATCGACCTCCAACTCGGAAACCTCTTCCTCGAAGCCAAACTCACCGAAGCTAACTTCCGGACCGCCGCCCCTCGCCTGATCGAACGCTACCGCGACCTCGAAACCGTCTTCGACCTCACCCGCGTGCCGCGAAAAATCCTATACACGCCCGCCTCCCATCCACCCATCGAAGACTACTCTCAACTCGAAGAGCCACCCGAAACTCTCACTCACCCGCAAACCTTGCCCGGATCCACTCGCACGGTAATCAATGGCTACCAGCTCATCCGCAACGTCCTGGCCGCCTACGCCGCCGACGCGTCCTTCTGCGTCCTCTCCGACGCCCGCCGCCACGACCTCATCGAGACCTGGTACTCGATTCTCTCCGCCATCCACCACCCCACCTTCACCACCCGCCTCAAGATCCTGACCTGGCAGGAACTAGCCGCCACCCTGCCCAACGACCTCCAGCAATTCCTGGATGCAAAATACGGAATCGTGCCTGCATAACTCCCGCAAAACAAGCGTGGTCGGCAGTTAGCACGAAACCTCCGGCGTTGCAGATAAGCCCTTCAGGAAAAAGCTATTTCCGCAATTATCAGCGGTGCTCAAAGGGTGTATAGTTTCGTGCTATTCAAAGCACCAACTGAATATCGAATCCAACAGGAGAACGACATGAAAGCAAAAATGCTCCTTTTAATCTCAGCTCTGTGCCTTGCTGGAACAGCCCTCGCTCAAAGTCCACAGATGGGAACCTGGAAACTCAACGAAGCCAAGTCGAAGATCCCAGCCGGGATGGTGAAAAACACGACCGTCACCTACGCAGCCGTCGGCGACAACATCAAAGTCACCACCGACGGCACTACCGGCGATGGCAAGCCGCTGCACACCGAGTGGACTGGCAAGTTCGACAACAAAGATTATCCCCTCACCGGCGACCCCTCTACAGATTCGCGATCCTACAAACTGGTCGACGATCACAAGTTGGACCTGACCGGCAAGAAAAACGGCAAAGAAGTGAACTCTGGCCACGTGGAAGTGTCCAAGGACGGCAAAACCCGCACCCTTCACCTGACCGGAACCGATCCGTCCGGCAAAAAGGTCTCCGGCGTCTCGATCTACGACAAGCAGTAGCAGCAACTCTCTCTCTGCCGCGGCCGGCAGTTGCTGCCGCGCGCAGAGAGCTCACACCGGTGGACTGCTACGAAGAAATACAAAATCTTCGCTTTGCAGCGCCAATCAAGCAGAGAATACCCGTACCGAACAACACAAAACCGGATGGCTCAGGAGTAGTAGCGGCGGCAGTTCCGTCTATCTCCAGCGCGTGGGTGCTTTCGAAAGACTGCCAAAAAGTAGGAGTCTCACAACCAAACTCGATTGGATCGCAAGTCCACGTTGGACCTAGTGTTCCCGTTGAGGTCGCAGTCGGCTGAGCTAAATTCCATAGGATATTTCCGCCCGTGAGCTCCACAAAATATGTTCCAGAACCTAGCGGGATGTCTAAACCGGTGAAGTCGAACGTTTGGGTCATTGAACCTGGTTCTTGTTCTGGGTTAAAAACCAGATCACCCGATCCGATCTCCGTTCCAGTTCCGAGAACACTTCCCAACATCACGTTGAAGGTGCCGTCACTTGCACCGGGCAGTGAAGGTCCACTCAGGGTTATTTTGATCTGATCGATGGTCACTGGCAGGAGGAAAGTTACCTGCTGTGCGAGGTCCGAGCAGTCAGCAAAGTCAGGGCACACTCCCGACCCAACTGTGCTTGTAGAAAAATCGCCAACCAAGACAGTGTCGGCGTAAGTCGGGATCGAGGAGGCAAGAAGGACGAGGGCGAGTCTGGAGGAAGGCCGCATGTGCAATCTCCTTAGTTACTCAAGATGGAGTGCCTGGGCCCGATAGTCCAGTTAGGATTCCGTATTTAGCTTCCAGGTTGTACCCGACGACGAAAATCTACTGGAAGTCGATAGAAGTAACTGAGGACGAGATGGGTCAGTCCTCCCCACTTCAATCAAAAAACACCAAAATGTGTCTCAGGCGTAGCTAGCCGGCAACCTGATTTAAGGCGTCATATCTTTACGAGAATGGCCGGAAAAACATTCTGGTGCGTTACCATCTCCGGGACGCGACCATATCTTCCGGAAACTCTGGAGCCGATTCGACAAGCATGAGCCAGATCAACGGAACGAAACTTCCTGGCGCCCTGATTCTAGAACGATTACCGTCGGCAGTCCGCGCTCTGCTGGGCTGCGGGATAGCCTGCGTAGCTGTCGCGCTGACCTATACAATCCCCCCGTTGCGAGCGTTTCCGCTGCTCCTCGGATTTCCGACAGTGATCCTGAGCGCATGGTTCTTAGGCATGTGGGGCGGTGTCTTCTGCAGCCTCACGGAAGCCGTTCTGGTCAATTATTTTTTAACCAGGGCCGAATTGAGATTTTCACTCGACGCTGGTCCGCAGAGCATGCGGCTCACTCTCTTTCTCCTGCTCTCGATCATGCTGGCCTGGATAATTCGCCGATCGGCCACGAATCGCGAGCAGTTGTACATCCTCCAGTGGCAGCAGCAGACAACCATTGCCGAAGTTAAGCAACAGCTGGCCGAAGAGCGCGCAAAGATTAGCGAAGCATTGAGAGACAGCTCCAAGCATCTTGGTCAACTCGCCGCGATCGTCGACTCTTCGGACGATGTCATCATCAGCAAGGATCTAAACGGAATCATTACAAGCTGGAATGCCGCTGCCACGCGGGTCTTCGGATATTCCGCAGAGGAGATAATCGGCTCGTCCGTTCTCAAGCTCATCCCCGAACACCTTCACTCCGACGAGAAGACGATCCTCCAAAGCATTCGTGAAGGCCGGCGAATCGAGCACTTCGAAACCGTCCGCCTCACGAAGGACGGCAGGTCTCTCGACGTCTCTCTAACCATCTCACCAATCAAAGACAATCAAGGCCAGATTATCGGGGCGTCGAAGATCCTTCGAGATATCTCTGACCGCAAGCGAATCGAACAATCCCTCTTACAGGCTGAGAAAATCGCTGCGACTGGCCGAATGGCGGCAACCATCGCGCATGAGATTAATAACCCGCTCGAAGCGGTGACGAACCTGCTCTACCTTCTCCGCCCAATGGTCACCGACATGGACGGCGTTAACTTTCTCAACTCCGCCGAAAACGAAATCGCCCGCGTCTCCCATATCGCCAAGCAAACTCTCGGCTATTATCGGGAACACGCACAAGCCCGAAATAAATCGCTTGCGGAAATCGTTCGCGACGCAATCACAATCTACGAGCCGCGATGTGCCGCGCTTCGCATCCAAATCAGGAAGTCGCTCAATTCATCAAGAAAAATCGTCCTGCGTCTCGGTGAGATCATGCAGGTCATCTCAAACTTAGTTGCAAACTCGATCTATGCCATGCCGGCAGGCGGCGTCTTATCCATCTCTGTCGAGGATTCGATAGAGCCAGACGGCGTTGTCCTGACAATCAAAGATAACGGTGTCGGAATTGACCCCGGCGATCTCCCGAAAGTCTTCGACGCCTTCTTCACGACCCGCGCTACCGTAGGAACCGGCATCGGCCTGTTCGTCGCCAAACAATTCGTAGAGGGGCACGGCGGCAACCTCAAGATCGAAAGCAGAAATGACGCGAAGCATCACGGCACGACCATTCGAGTCTTTATGCCCGGCACAACCGCCTATGATCTCTCGACGAACGTCGAGACACCTCTTGGCTCTCTTGGTTCGGAAGCATCTTCAATCCCTGCGTAGCCCAGTGGTCTTTTAAGACAGGTGTCAACCGAAAATCTGGGCCCCAATCCTAACTCCCCGGCCCATGCGCAGGCTTTCCTTCCTGCACATAATTCCGGTTCCACTTCGGAATCTCTACCACATACGTCCCCGGCTTCTCAATCACCGCCTGGCAACCCAGCCGCGAGTTCAACTGCACATCTGCCGCCGTCTCCATCCGGTCCAGCTCCTTGTCGTCCGGCTCCGAGATCCCCGACGCCCCCTCCTTCACATGGATATGGCAAGTCGTGCACGCGCAAACCCCGCCGCACGCGTGGTCGAGAAAGATGTTGTAATTCTCCGCCACATCCAAAAACGACATCGGCTCGCCATGCCCTTCATACGGCAGCGTGTCGAACTCAAACTCGACTGTCCGCCCCTCCGGAAGAAACGTCACGCGCACCATTCCCTCACCCGCAGGCTGGGACAAATCAACAACTTCATCACTCATCTTGGTCTCACTCATCGTTCAATCTTCCGTCGACTCTCCGGCCGTAGCCTGATCTTTCGTTGAATCCTCAATCTTCTTAGCCTCCGCATCTGTCTCCGCAGTCTCACGAATCTCCGCCTTAGCAAACGGATGCGGCGCTGTAGGCCCTTCTCCTATGCTCTCACCTGCGGCCTCCATCGTCTTCCCCTGCACCGCGCCCGACACCGCACTATCCATCATCAGCTCCGCAAACCGCCGCGTAGCGTTATCCAGCCGCTCAATCCCTGCCCGAATCTGCCGGTGGTCCCCACCCGGAACCGCCGCCTCCAGAAAACTCGTAGCCTCTTCAATCTTCTCAATCTCATCGCCCGAAAGCATCTGCCAAGCGGCATTCTTTTTACCCTTCTTCACCGCCGCCAGAATCGTCTCTGCCTCATTCTTCGCCTCGATCGACTGCCGCTCGCGAATATCCTCTTCCGCCATATCAAACGACTCCAGAATCATCGTCTCCACCTGCTCATCCGTCAGCCCGTAAGTCGGCTTCACCTCCACCTCAGCCTCTTTCCCGCTCCTCTGTTCCCTCGCGCTCACATGCAGAATCCCGTTCGCATCGATCAGAAACTTCACCTCGATCCGCGGCAAACCCGCCACCATCGGCGGAATACCCTTCAGATCAAATCTCGCGAGGGACCGGCAATCCTTCGCCATCTCCCTCTCACCCTGCACCACATGGATCGCCACATTCGTCTGTCCATCGACGCCCGTCGTAAAGTGCTCCGTCGCACTCGCCGGTATCGTCGAGTTCCTCTGAATAATCTTCGCCACCACGCCACCCAGCGCCTCGATCCCCAACGACAGCGGAGTCACATCCAGCAGCAACAAATCCTCGAGCCCCGATCCCGCTGTAGCCCCGCCCGCAAGAATCTGCGCCTGCACCGCAGCTCCCAGCGCCACTACCTCATCCGGATTCAGCTCCGTATGCGGTTTCTTCCCGCGCTTCTTCAGCTCAAACAAATCATCCACCAGCACCCGCACGGCAGGAATCCGCGTCGACCCCCCAACCAGCACCACTTCATCAATCTGCGCCGGCGTCAGTCCCGCGTCCTTCAAGGCCTGCTTACAAGGCCCAGCCGTCCGCGCAATCACCCCCGCAATCAATCCCTCAAACTGCTCTCGCGAAATCTGCCGCAAATATCTCTTCCCGCTAGGCAACAGCACATTCAACGTAGCGGTCCCCGCAGTCGAAAGCAAAATCTTCGCCTCAATCACCGCCTTACGAACAGCCTGCACCGCCTCGCCATTCCCCCGCACATCCTCGCCCAGATCACCAGCAATATCATCCAACGCAATCGCAATCATCAGGTTGTCGATATCGTCCCCACCCAGATGCGTATCCCCACCCGTAGCCACAACCTCAAAAATCCCCTCATGCAGCTTCAAAATCGAAATATCAAAAGTCCCACCGCCAAAGTCATAAACCGCAATCAACCCATCCTTGTTCTTATCCAACCCATAAGCCAGAGCCGCAGCCGTAGGCTCATTCACCAGCCGCAACACCTCCAGCCCCGCAATCCGACCAGCATCCTTCGTAGCCTGCCTTTGCGCATCGTTGAAGTAAGCAGGAACCGTAATCACCGCCTTCGTCACCGGCCCGCCAAAAAACCTCTCCGCATTCTTCTTCAACTGCTGCAGCACATAAGCCGAAATCTCCGGCGGCGTCAGCAGCAACCCACCCACACTCACCTTCAACACTTCACCCGGCTTTAAACCCTCCGCCAGCTTGAACGGGAACAGCTTCAGTTCCCCCTGCACATCTTCAATATCCCGCCCCATCAGCCGCTTCGCCGAGTACACCGCACTCGCTGCATCCGTCATCAACGTCCCGCGCGCCGCATTCCCCACCACCACGCCATCTTCCGTCCAGGCCACCACCGACGGCACCAGCCGCTCCCCATCCTCGCCCGGAATCACCACCGGCGTCTCCCCCTCCATATAAGCCACCAGGGAGTTCGTCGTACCCAAATCGATCCCTACCACCCGCACATCCGCCATCCGCAAACCCCTCAATTCGTGTCACTTCTATTTTCCTACAATCCCGGCCGGCAAAACGCGCCACCCGCGCATACACTCATACTCAGATGCTTCCCCCAGGAGGCCGATGCATGCTCTACCTCGAGCGCCTTCCTCACCCCACCCTCACCCCCTTCATCCACAACTACTGGTACTCCTGCGACCCCGCCGCCATCCATCGCCAGGAGCGCGTCCTCCCCACAGGCCGCCCAACGCTCGTCATTTCGCTCGCACGCGACTTCCTCATCAACGCCAACCACCCCACCGACCCACTCCGCCCCCAACCCGCCGCACTGCTCCTCGGCATCTACTCCCATCACCAGCTCATCGACACCATCGACCTCACCGAACTCATCGGCATCACCTTTCACCCCGGCGGCACCGTCGCATTTTTCCCCGACACCACCCACACCTTCACCAACCGCGAAACCTCCCTCGAAGATCTCTGGGGCCGCGCCGCCCTCAACCTCCGCAATGACCTCCGCCAATCCCCCACCCCCGCAGAAAAATTCAACCTACTCGACTTCGCCCTCCGCCATCGCCTCACCGAATCCCACACCCCACGCCGCACTCCCACCATCGACTACGCCCTCGCAAAAATCCAACGTTCACCCGCAACCACCACAGTCACCGAACTCACCCGCGACATGGGCATCAGCCCCCGCCGCCTCTCCCATCTCTTCCACGAGCACGTCGGCGTCTCCCCCAAAACCTACTCCCGCATCCAGCGCTTCCAGCAAGCCGTCCAGCTCATGCATCGCGGAGCCGACATCCACTGGGTCGAACTAGCCCTCACCTGCGGTTACTATGACCAGTCCCACTTCGCCAACGACTTCCGCGCCTTCTCCGGCATCAGCCCCACCCACTACTCCACCACACAGCGACGCTGGGCCAACCACGTCCCCCTCGACACCAAGTCCGCGAACTAACCGCATTGACTCAAGGTCGCCGGAAAATCTCTGTTCTTGTCTTTGGGGGAGCGCACACTGACTCAGGAGTGCAGAAAAAGCAATGAGTTTTGTCCTTGGGATTAAGCGTAGGGCTTTAGCCCTACGAACAATTAACCCTTCGGAATGGGGCTTTAGCCCCGGGTCTTCACTTCGAAGAGCACCAATCCTCACAGATCAAGCCGAAAAAACTCAACATCCGCCGTGCAATCCCTGTGATACGGCTCAACCCTCTCAAACCCCATCGCAGCATAAAGGCTGACCGCCTCCGGCATCGCCACGGAGATAGTATCAAGATAAAGTGCAGTCATCCCTTCCGTCCGCGCCCATCGAACGGCCTCTTCCACGAGTCCCCTCCCAATCCTCATCCCGCGAAAACTAGGCTCGACCCAAAGCCGCTTCATCTCGCAACCACCCTCCACTTGCGTTAGCCTGCGCAACGCCACGCAACCGGCAGAGACTCCATCCACCGTAGCCAATAAAAGAACCGCATATTTTCCGTGAAGCCGATCAAGCTCCTGCGTAAACCCCGAAAGGCACATATTCGCCGCACCCGCTGGATGAACCGCTAGATGCGCCCCATAAGCCTCCATCAACGAGCGCACGGCAGCTACATCCTCATCTCCAACCGCCTCGCGCACCACAATCTCCGCCATAGTCTCCGCAGACTACAACAAACGCACCCCGGGCGAATCTTGCCCTTGTCTTAGCCGCTGCCTCTTAGTTGTCGTCCTTCGCTTAGTTGTCATCCTTCGCCGCAGGCGGAGGATCTGCTTTTTGCCTTTGCCTCTTGCTTTTGCTCTAACCTCTGCCGGCATTGTCCGGCCCACCCCAAACCACGTCCCCATCGCGCAAGGCGCGATCACGGAGGAAGCGCAGGGCTTCAGCCCTGCGAAAAAGCCCCGCAAACATAAGGGCTTTAGCCCCGGGCCTTTTCCAAGCGACGCCACACTACTCGAGATTGGGAATCGCCATTACCCGCGCTCTAATCCGAAGTTCCGGAAAGAGCCACGTAGAGAGGCCATAGGAGGGGATACTTGACGGCTCTCTATGATGAATGCTACATAGGTAACAGGTGAGGCAATCCCATTGTGCGATTCATTTGGAGGAGGAGAAACGCATCGCATGCACCTTCGTAAATCTCTGCGAGGCAGCCTGATCACTCTTGTTGCGCTCTTGCTCGCAACGCCTTCGCTATGGGCACATCCAGAAAAGGGCACGCCTGCTCCTCCCTTGAATACCCTGACACTGCTCCAAGCCCCCATGGGCGCGAGAGCAGACTGGGCAAGCCTGAAGGGCAAAGTAGTGGTGCTGGAGTTCTGGGCGACTTGGTGCTCTCCTTGCGTGGCAGGTCTACCGCGCTTCAATCAACTCGTTGAGTCGCTCGATCCAGCAAAATTCCAGTTCATCTCCATCGATGATGAAGACCCAAAAGCCGTACAAAACTTTCTGAACAAGAAGAAGATGTCGGGCTGGGTTGGTGTCGATCCTTCAGGCGGCGTCTTTCATCGGTACGGAGTCGAATCAAGGCCGACGACCATCATCGTCGATGGAAACGGGAAGATTGTCGCGGTCACAGAGATTGATTCGCTCAGCGCCGCCGATCTGCAGGCAGTGGCAGAAGGAAAAAACGTAGCATTCAAGCCAACGATGGAGATCACTGAGGCAAGCGTTCCATCCAGCCCGGATACCGAGCGCTCTTTGTTCGCCGTGTCTGTTAGCAAGGCCCCGCCCGATGCAAAGACGACCATAGCCAAACATCCGCCAACCGGATGGGACCTGCTTGGTGAGGACGCCGATAGCCTTATGACGGACGTCTTCAACGTATTTGGGAATCGCTATGTTCTGAAAGATTCACTGCCAGAAGGGCGCTACGATCTCCGCGTGAACTCTGTCGACGTACCCCAGACTGTGACCGATTCGGTTATCCAGCAAGCCGTCCTAGCCGCTCTGCATTTGCAGATTCAGTCAAAGACCCTGACCAAACCCGCGTATATTCTCCAGGCCACCGATGCGAGCAAAAAACTCCTTAGTCCGTCGGCTTCGACACACGCAGTAAAGCGAGGCTACTGGCACGGCAAATTTCTTCTAATGAACGGAACCATGGACGACCTGGCCTATGTGTTGGCAACCGGGCTGGAGAACCCCGTATTGAATGAGACAGGCATCGAAGGCACCTATGATGCACGATTCGAAGTTGCCGCAGGAGACGTTGACAGCCTGAACGCAGTCCTCAGACAGACTCTGGGGCTGGAGCTTGTCCCGGGGAACCAGGAGATGTCGATTACCGTATTCGAAGTGAGCAAACAGGAGGAGAATAAACCGTCCCCATCGGCGAAGACACAAGAGGTCAAGCATTAGGGGCACGCGAATTGGCATGGTACGTGCGCGACTGGCCGCTCAGTCGATTCCCTCCCAACATTCACCGAAGAAACTCACTCCGTATCAAATACTTACAGCTATTTAGTCCAAAAACATCCCAAAACTCGCTTGTCAAGCCCCAAAACCGCCCAACTACAACAAACAACATGGGATCCGAGTGGCATTTTAGTTTCGTCCAATCCGGTAGAATTAACTAATAGATAAGAGAAAAGGAAAGCCCCGGGGCTAACTTATTGATATAGGCGAATTTACCCACAACGCCTTTGTTATGACGATTTTGCAAACCAACTCCACCAGTAACTCAATGAATCCAGAGACTTTATGCAAAGGTAAGGGGGGAGGGGGGTACCCCCCGATTTTTCCAAGACGGCCAAAGCGCCCCCATGGCACTCTTACCACTATGACAAATCAAGCCAAAGACTGCCGCTCCACCATCGTCCCGAGCCTTCGTTACCGCAACGCCCTCGCCGCCATCGACTGGCTCATCCGAGCCTTCGGCTTCGAAAAGCAAGCCGTCTACCTAGGCCACGACAACACCACCGTCATGCACGCCCAGCTCACCTTCGGCAACGGTATGGTCATGCTCGGCTCCGTCGACAACGGCGGCGAAGCCGGCAAGTTCATGGTCCAACCCGACGAGATCGGCCTTCGCGAGACCCAGGGCATCTACCTCATCGTCAGCGACGCCGACGCCGTCTACGCCACCGCCAAAGCCGCCAGCGCCGCCATGGTCCTCGACATCCGCGACATGGACTACGGTGGCCGCGCCTTCACCTGCCGCGACCTCGAAGGCCATCTCTGGAGCTTCGGGACCTACGACCCCTGGGACACCGCAACCCCCAAATAATCCGAACCTGCAAAACTCTGCATTGAACTTTTCTTCCGCCGTGTTACTTTTTCCCAATGGAGCTAAACCCGTACGCGAGCTTCCTTGGCAATCAGGATCCCCTCTCTGTCCTGAACGCCACCATTACCCGCCTCCGCACCAGCACCGCCCCGCTCACAACCGCCCACATCAACGCCCGCCCCTCCCCGCGCAAGTGAAGCATCCGCGAGATCACCGCGCACCTCGCCGACTGCGAGCTCGTCTTCTCCTTCCGTCTCCGCCAGACCCTCGCCCCCACCCTCCACCAGCCCCATCACATCATCCAGCCCTTCGATCAGGACGCCTGGGCCAAACGCTATCAGGCCTACACCTTCGAACCCGCACTGGCCTTATTCCAATCCGCGCGCAACTGGAATCTGCTCTACCTCACCACCGTCTCCCAGGACGACCGCCACCGCCGCACCACCCACCCCGAGCGCGGCACCATGAACTTCTGGACCATCGTCGAAACCATGGCCGGCCACGACATCAACCACCTCCAACAAATCGAGCGGATAGCCTCAACCCCACAAACCTAGCGCTCAACGCTTTTTCAATCTTTCAGAATCAGTTTTTATCGGTGCAATCGGTGTGCATCCGTGTTAAGCAGTTCATCCGAAATCCACGATCGACCTACAGCCCCAAAGCCTCATTCACATCCCGCACTAGGTTCCGAAGATAGCTCCGCTTATTCAGCAACCCCACCATCGCATCTCGCGCACGAGCCTTCGCCGCTTCATCCCCAGCGTCCACCGCCAAATCCCACCCAGCCCAAAGCCCCTCAAGTTCCGCCTGCGTCTCCACCATCTTCGCGTCGAACGCATCCTTCGCGGTCATCAGATCCCGCCGCAGCTCCGGCTCATCCTCACCCATCTGATTCGCCGCACGCATCTCCTGCAGCTGCATATTCAGCTCAAACACCTCCTCAAGCAACTCCGGAGGAACCACCTGCTTCTTCTCCACCCCCAAGCTCCGCGCGGCATCCGTCGCCGCCTTCGACTGCTCCTCCAGCTCCACGCCTTCAAGCTTCAACAGATACTGCGTTCGCAGAATCGGTTCCTTCAGTGTCCGGTAAGCATCATTCAGCAGCGAAGACTGCGCCAGCGCCGCCTCCTGCTCCTCCACCGGCTTCCCCGCAAAGCGATCCGGATGCAGCTTTCGGCTCATCGCATAAAACTGCTTTTCCAGCGCGGGAACATCCAGCGTCAACTTCCGGGGCAATCCAAAAAATTCAAAATAATCCATCGGGATATTGTAGAGCGCGACTAGAACGGCCCGTGCGTCTTCACATTCGCAATAATCGCCTCATACGGCTCCGTCTGCTTCCAGTAAACCGCCAGAATGCACGTCTTATCCGTGCCGCACTTGTTCCTCACCGCCGGAAACGCCCGCTGCGAATCATCAAGATCGCCACGCATGCCCATCCCCACCAGTTGCGTAGCAATCTCGTAATAAGCCGTCATCCGCGCATCCGCCTGCAGCAAAGCGGGCGTCGAGCAGATCGTCTGTTCTGTGGGAGTATTCGACTTTGTACAATCGATCGGCGAAGCCGCACGTGCCATCGCACTCAAACAAGCCACACCAAGAGCGAGCATCAGAGAAACTCTCATCTGCTTCAACCACCTTCTTTGAAATTAGAAAGTAGTCTACGCCGAAAAGCTCGACCCACACCCACAGCTCTTCGTCGAATTCGGATTAATGAAGTTGAATCCCTGTCGCATCAGGGTCTCTTCAAAGTCCAGCACCATCCCCGCCAGGTACAAAAAGCTCTTCGGATCGACAAACAACCGAATCGCCTTCCCACCCGAAGGATCGCCCACCGTCTCCACGCCCTCGCCGAACACGAATACGCGGTCCCGCTCCCGAGGCTGCGAATCAAATCGGATGTTGTAGCTCAGCCCCGAACACCCGCCACCCTGAATCCCCACCCGCAAACCACCCTGCTCCGGCGACACCCCTTCCTTCGCCATCGCCACCCGAATCCGCTTCAGCGCACTCTTCGTAATCTCAATCGCCGCTTTCGCTCGCGACTGCTGCCCCTCCGCCGTCAGCAGAGTCATCCCGGCAAGCGGATCCTTCTTCTCGCCGGAAGCAGCCGCATGCGCCGCATCCCTCTCCGTCGCGGTTTGTAATGTCACCATCGCCATAATGTTCGTCCTAATGTAAAACGGCAGCGCGCAGACTGATTCCGCAACGCTGCCATCCAGTTCTTTCCGCGAGCTTAGTGAGCAGCCGCAACCGCCGAAGCCTCGGCCACATTGTTCTTCTTCTTCCAGTCACCGATCGCCGCACGGATCGCGTCTTCTGCGAGCACCGAGCAGTGAATCTTCACCGGAGGAAGCGCCAGCTCCTTCACAATGTCCGTATTCGTGATCGCCATCGCCTCGTCGATCGTCTTGCCCTTCACCCACTCTGTCGCGAGCGAGCTCGAAGCAATCGCCGAACCGCAGCCGAACGTCTTGAACTTGGCATCTTCAATCACGTTCGTCTCAGGATTCACACGAATCTGAAGACGCATCACGTCGCCGCACTCCGGCGCACCAACCAAGCCCGTTCCGACCTCGGCTGCGCTCTTGTCCAGCGTGCCCACGTTCCGCGGATTGTTGTAATGATCTACGACCTTATCGCTATATGCCATGATGTGTTCCTCGTCTCTAGTTAGATGATACGCGCGCCCCAATCGGTGCGCCAACGATTCGCTAGGCCCTATTCCCTAGGCACTGCTTTTAGTGCGCCGCCCACTCAATCTTCGAGAGGTCGATCCCTTCCTTCACCATCTCATACAACGGGCTAAGCTCCCGGAGCTTCGAAACGACGTCGATGATCTTATCGGCAACATAATCCACTTCAGCCTTGGTGTTAAACCGCCCCAATCCAAACCGGATGGAGCTGTGCGCCACGTCGTCGCCAAGCCCCAGTGCCTTCAGCACATAGCTGGGCTCGAGCGTAGCCGAGGTGCAAGCCGAACCCGAAGACACCGCAACATCATTGATGCCCATTAGCAGGCTCTCTCCCTCGACATACACAAAGCTCATATTCAGGTTTCCCGGCAAATGATGCTCCATGTTGCCGTTCACATGAACATAGTCCAGCGCCTTCTCAAACTTGTTCCGCAGATAGTCACGAAGCTCCGTCTCGCGCTTCGCCTCAGCCGCCATCTCGTTCATTGCAATCTCGCACGCAGCACCCAGGCCAACAATCCCCGGCACATTCAGCGTGCCCGAACGCATTCCGCGCTCATGGCCGCCACCGTTGATCTGCTCCGAGATCTGCACCCGCGGATTGCGCCGCCGCACATACAACGCGCCAACACCCTTCGGCCCATAAATTTTGTGTCCCGAGAGCGAAAGCACATCGATGTTGTCCTTCTGGACGTCGACCGGAATCTTGCCTACCGCCTGCACTGCATCGGTGTGGAACAGCACGCCCTTCTCGTGACAGAGCTTGCCAATCTCGGCGATGGGCTGCACCACTCCAATTTCGTTATTCGCGTACATGATCGAAACGAGAATGGTCTTGTCGTCCATCGCGCGCTTCAGGTCTTCGATATCAATTAGCCCATCCGCCTGCACCGGCAGATAGGTAACGCGATAGCCCTGCTTCTCAAGCTTCTTGCACGTATCAAGCACAGCCTTGTGCTCAGTCACCTGCGTGATGATGTGGTTTCCGCGCTCGCGATACATCTCCGCAATGCCCTTCAGTGCCAGATTGTTCGACTCCGTCGCGCCCGAGGTAAAGATGATCTCCTTCGCCGTCGCGCCAATCAGCTTCGCAATCTGCTCCCGGGCCTTCTCCGTCGCCTTCTCCGCCTCCCACCCAAAAGAGTGGTTGCGGCT
>Ga0209624_10002243_pt1 | contig 14429 bp, 15 predicted proteins | sample JacPinW_OM2H0_O1_FD_188565 | JGI IMG/M metagenome (GOLD analysis project Ga0209624, IMG submission 188565) | Forest soil microbial communities from Algoma, Ontario, Canada - Jack Pine, Ontario site 1_JW_OM2H0_O1 (SPAdes) (version 2) | ecosystem: Environmental > Terrestrial > Soil > Boreal...
CCACCCCGTACGGCTCGAACAATCGGCCCAACTTTACTGTCCGCGACGACCGCAGATGCATTTTCAGATTTTGCGCGAAAGCACTCGAACTCCGTGCGTTGTGCAGAGTTATAGAGAGTCGCGAGCACGCTGGCAATGGTTTTCAGGTAAAGGAACGGGGATAAGAGCGATAAGGCCAGTAACTACCGCTTAAGATGCTCATTTCTCGTAACTTGCAAAGCGGGCAAGAATGACCGTAAAGCGACCGCCGAACGCGTTTTAGATTGCACGCTGACCTAAAGCGCAGTAACATCCCTCGAAATTGACTTTGCATTGCCTGAATCGTTCACAGTGCCGGTGCATTTCGACGTCACGGAGACGCACGTCACCGGGGGGTGGGGTGGGTAACATTGCAACACGAGCAGGTAACGGAAAACTGGACACCGTGTAGCGAAGTCGAGAAGGGCGCCGTTGAACAGCAACTGGAATTGCTGCTCGCTTCACCCTTATTTCATTCCAGCAAACGATATCCGAAGTTTCTCAGATTCGTGGTTGCGCGAGCCTTGGCCGGCCAGACCGACCAACTCAAAGAGCGCATCCTGGGCGTGGAAATTTTCGACCGGCCAGCCGACTACGACACGAACACGGACCCTATCGTTCGAGTGACTGCAGCGGAAATTCGCAAGCGCATCGAACACTATTATCAGGATCACAAGCACAAGCACGAAATCCGGATGATATTGCCCGCCGGATCCTACGCCCCACAGTTTTACTGGCCCGGCCACCCCAGCGGACCGCCGCTAACTTCCTTGGCATTGCCCAATGACGCGCCCGACGCGCTGAGCGCACAGCCCGTCGCGACGCTGCCGGTCGTGCCACGATCGAAACGAACTTTTCTGGCACGCAGGGTGCCGGCAGTCGCGCTGGCGGGACTGACGCTGATGATTGCGGTGACGGCGGTGTGGCACGTATCCCGTCCGCCTGTTTTGAAGCAATTTTGGGAGCCGTTCGTAAGCTCGCCGAATCCGGTGCTCATATGTGTCGCCGACCAGAGCCAGTATTCCACCATACGGCTGCGCGACGCCGCCGACCCCTCGCATGAAATCACTTTGCCGGACAGCATGGTGGCACTGATCATCGACGATGTCAGTCCCCTGGTGAACGTCGCGGCACTTTTGCGCACCTACGGGAAGACTTCGCGCGTGCTCGCCGAGTCAAACACTACGCTGACCGATCTACGCCGAGCCCCTTCGATATTTATCGGGGCATTCGATAATAGCTGGACGTTGCGCTTGACCTCTCCTTTACGCTTCCACTTTGCCAACGATGCTGCGATGAACAAATTATGGATTGAGGACCGCAGCAATCCCGGAAATCACAATTGGATGATGGATCGTACCGTGCAACAAACTGGAACTTACTCGGATTACGCCATCGTGGCGCGCTTCGTTGACCCCCACATCGAGCAATTGGTGGTGGTGGGCGCAGGCATCGGCCGCGGCGGCACGGTCGCCGCCGGAGAATTTCTGGTGGACGAGCAACGCATGGACGAAATGCTGAAGGGGGTACCGGGTGATTGGAAACGAAAGAACATAGAAATTGTTCTGGAAACGCAGGTCATTGGAGAGCGTTCCGGCCCTCCGCACGTAAGCGCGGTCTACGTTTGGTAGTGCAGATCAGCCAATCGACCTGACAAGACCGCGCGCCCGAATGCGGTAACGTTTCGAAAATCCTTCCTTGTTGTGAACTTCGCGAGCAAAAGACGCGGCGGTTTTTTCTGGAGCGGCACGCGCGTGTGCGGGCTGGCTTCAGCCGATCATTCGTTCAAGAGCGAGGTGCCATGCGTAAAAGATCGCAGGGAAGACTTTCCCGGCATAGGGGGCGAATCCCAACAAGCGGTGAACCAGGAAGAAGACGGGCGCGCAACACGCCCGCGGTTTCCAGGCGTAAGGCAGAATCAGGGGCGGCCTTGCCGTGAAAGCTCCTGGCGCCGCGCTTGAATTTTGTTTTCAAGCACGTCGAGAAGCGTTTGATCATGCTGGCCGAGCCTGTTCACCAGGGTCGAAAACAGCAACTCGCGCGAGGAGCCGGAGCCATCCACGAATGCCATCACCAAATCTCCCGCACGTCCCTGTTCCCACTGCTGCCGCGACAATCGGGGAGAATTGTGCACCGTAATATCGTAGCGGCCGGCAACCGGCAATCCGGACACCGAGAAGCTTCCGGAATCGTCCGTGTGGACCTCGCGCTTCAGTCCGCTGAGCGTATTCGTCAGCGTGACTTCCGCGTGCGCAACCGGGGCCTGGCTTTGATCCGCAACCTCCCCGCGCACCGTTGCCGTGTCCGGCGTTTGGGCCCGCACGGCGGCAGCACAGAGGACACTCACGGCGAGAAAAGCTGAACCGATGCCCATCCTTCTGCGGAATGCGATCATAAGGGTTAGAAAGCTAGCGTAGGCTGCAAACTACTACCACTGATAGTAGAGCGTCGCTAACCCAAAAAGCCGTGCAACGCTTGCGACTTTCGCATATCATCGCGTGCCATGAGGCGACGGATTATCGCGACGCTTATTATTGCCACTGCCGCAGTCGCAGCGGCGCAACAAACCCACAATCAATATGAGCCGCCGCATACGCCGGGCGCCGGACAGAAGCTGCTCGCGCAATTCGCGGGCGATTGGGACGTCGTCAAGTCGTTCTTCCCGCAGGATGGCGCCCCGAAGGTGACCAAAGGCACCTGTAAGCAGTATATGATTCAGGACGGCAAGTTTCTGCAGTCGGATTTTATCTTCTTCGATTCGGATGGAACCAAGAGCACCGGCACCGGAATTTCCGGCTTTGACCCCCAAACGAATCGCTTCACCACCGTGTGGTACGATTCGCGGCAGACGACGATGTCGATCCGCCAAAGCGACGGCACCTTCGACGGCCAGAACATCGTCCTGTGGGCGACGCCGCTCGATCCCGACCGTCCTGGGCGCAAGACCGTGGCGCGCGCACACCTTGAGGAAGACGGCCGCATTCTGCTCCATCGCCACTTCGCGATCGATGACAAAGGGGACGAGCGGATGATTATCGAGTTGCGGATGACGCGGAAGTAGCGCGCCTGCGTGATGATTTTTTGTTAGACAGGCAAAGATTGCAAGCTTCCGATTAGCAAATGGCATCGTCTAGCCGAAGACGGTAATGGAAAAGTCGTGAACACGTTCGTACACAAGCTTGGCGCTCCCACCATGGCGAAGAATGCGCATGCCAACCGACGCCTCCTGTTGCTGTGGTTTGTAATTTCATCTCTGTTCTTTGGCCTTGTGTTGGGCGCGACGCCGGCGCGGGCGCGTGCGGAAAATTCACCTGCGACTTCGCTTGGGCCCGGCTTAACCTTTGCGATCGCCGATTTCGACGGCGACCTTCATCCAGATTTCGCCAGCGTTCAAACGGAACAGAACAGGTCCGGCAGTTCCGACTACTCGATTCAAATACAACTTTCCGACCTCGGACGACAATCGATTCACCTGGTTGGCCCAATCGGCGGCCTGCTGATCGAGGCGCGGGACGTCGATGGGGATCGCGCAATCGATCTGGTCGTCTCGACGGCATGGCGCAAGCAGCCCTTGGCGATATTTCTTAACGACGGCCACGGAAGTTTTTCACGAGCGGAAGTCGCGGCATTTCCCGGAGCCTTCAGCGAATACGGCACAAAGTTTTTTTCCGCTTCGAATCCGGGGACGGATGCTCTTGGCGTGTCGCCACAACCTGGCGCTGGCATTTGCCAGGAAGAAAACGATTCAGGAATTGACCGTTCGCCGGCGAGTTTAATTCTGGTTTTGAGTGCAGGATTTCCTTCTGGTTCCTTCCTCACGTTGCATTCCGGACGTGCTCCTCCTTCCGAAGTTCGCTACTGCTAATTACTTCGGCTTTCCAGTAAGTCTTTCGCCTGTATGGGGGGCGAACCAGGGAAGCCTCCACAGCAACCAGACCAAAGGCGGCTGTTTGTGCGCCGTCGCGCGGTGACTAATTTCAGAACTCACTTCGCACTGCTGCGCGATGCCGGTGAGAAACAACGGGAGGAATGAGATGCCAGTAGATGACCTCTCAGAGACTCTGAAAGACTTGGCGATTAAGGTCTACCTCGTGCAAATCCCTCCGAGTGAGGAACAGAGAGTCCGGGAGTTGGTGAAAGAGCTCAAAGCAATTCTGGACGTGGTGAGGACGACTGACCGAAAGCCGATTCTATGAGATTGCGGCCGCGGACCGGTCCGGGGGCAGGAGCAGGTGGGAGTTTCATGCGAGCAACTGAATTAACAGGCCCGAGTTTGTCCGCTTGAAGACACATGCACAAGCTGAACGTGATGCGGATACGGGCGTGTGCCGGGAGGTACTCCATTGAAGGAACTACTAGAGGCGATTGCAATGGGGCTGGTGGACAACTCGAACGATGTTCAGGTCCGTGTGGTCGAAGGCAAACAAGTGACCGTGTTCGTATTGCGGGTCCATCCCGACGATGTCGGTAAAGTGATTGGGCGAAAGGGACGCACCGCTCAATCGATCCGTACTCTGCTGGGCGCAATGGGGATGAAAGAGCGGAAACGGTTCGTGCTGGAAATCCTTGAGTAGTGCCCACGTCCAAACTAATTCGCCGCGATAAAGGTGATGTCATGAGCAGAAAGGCCGCAGCCATCTTCGCACTTGTCGCTTCGTTGGCCGTTACGGCCTTCGGGAAGAAGCACGATGCAGCAGCGAAAACGTACGACAAACAAGGGATCGCGATTGCCGTGCCGACTCATTACGTGTACACCCAGCGCGTGGATTCCATCGGCAGGCACTACGACTGGGCTTGTGACGCCGATGCGGGAAGCCTGAGCTGCACTGACAACCCCGTTACTTACCTGACTTATGTGAGGTTAGCGCCGGGTGGCCCGATGTATTTCGCTTTGCGGTTTATTGACAAGCAGCATGACGCGTTCGCGCCAGCGGTGCTTGACGGGATCGTTCAAGAAAAGGATACCCATTTCAATTATCGGGATTACATCACTACGGCCGAGGGTTTGCGCGTCATCTGTATTCCCTACGCGACTGCCGACAAAAAGGGAAAAGCGAAAACCGGAGAAACCTGCTACACCGTAGACACTAAAAACCCGCGGCAGATGCGACCGTAAGCAGCTGTGCGCGGAAAATCCGGTTCGCCTATCCAATGGAACCGCAGCGACTCTGATTCTCGACAACTAAGTTTTACGAGCGGGCAAATTCCACTCGTCCGGTAGCGACTTTAGCACTCAGGAATGTGCCCCTTGCTGCTCCGGCACTTCATGGGTTATTACACTGAATTGTCGCAAATTCGCGGTACCGAAGGATGTCGTAAGCGCCACATCGGATGCATCGCGGCCCACCGCTATTAACACCCGACCAATGCGGGGCTGATTGTGGCGTGCATCGAACGTCCACCAGCGGTCTTCCAAATACACTTCGAACCACGCGCTAAAATCCATCGGCACGGGTGCCGCCGGTACTCCGATGTCCCCCAAATATCCTGTAGCGTAGCGCGCCGGTATATTCAATGCCCGGCACATCGTAACCGCCAGGTGCTGAAAATCTCGGCAGACGCCGCGGCGGTCGGCAAAAACATCGAGTGCGGTTTTCATCGCGTTCGCGAATTGGTACCCGAACGTAACTTTTTCGTGAACCCATTGACACACAGTCTGCACGCGATTCCACCCGGGCGCGATACCGCCAAAAAGTTCCGCCGCGATGTTTGACATCCGGTCGACTTCACAGTACCGACTGTTAAGCAGATAGCGAAGGACGTCGCTCGGCAGATCCTGCACCGGTATTTCTCGCGCTGACGGCGAAACGGGATCGGGCTTGCCCGTGTCGTAAATCAGAGTTGAACTGCTTAGGCGTATTTGACCCGCCGGAGCAAGAAAGCGGCAGCAGCTATTTCCGAAACTGTCGAAATAATGGTCTGTGTTCGTTGCAGGTTCAAGATTCAATTCATCTGGCTCACGCAGGTCGTTGACTCGCGAAGGGTGTATTTTCAGCAACGCAACGATCGGCACTGGAAGAGGAGTATCGAAAATAACGTCATAGCCCAAGCGGATCAGCATCTGGAATCCTTGCGCCCGGAGGCCCTTCACTGACACAACGCAACGGCTTCGTATCTCGTTGTACAGTGCCACAGTGCCCGTCTCTGTCGTCAATCATTTCTTTGCCGAGGCGTAAGAAAGGTCTGACGGGCCTGGTTCCATTTCTGATGAACGCTCGTGCTTACCCGGATGCGGGCTCTCGGCGAGGAGTGAACGGAGGCGGGGAGTTCTGCGCGCGTCCGCTAGAGCCGTATGGATGTGGCCGCCCGTGGGGTTGCGGTGGACAGGGCCCTACGTAACTTCGATGGTGCGAAGGCGCGGAAGTAAGCCGTGCCGAGCCTGTTCTGCAGGGCACGACACATGACACCCGGGCACGGAAATAAATAATCTTGGAGGAAGAACTATCTGCGAAAGCGAAAGCAATCGAGCCAGTGTGCAGCAAGATTCCGCGCAGAGTTATACGGGCGCTTGGCTAGAGAAGTTCAAATGTTTGGAAATAAGACCGGAAGTTGCTGATCGCACTACACATGGCGCACAGACTGCATCGGATCCACGCGCATCCATGGACGTGCACCAGAATAGGCAATCAAGATGCTCATTGCGAGCATCGCCAATGCCGCTCCGAGGAAGACAGACCATTCGATGGGTTGTATCTGATAGAGCAGCGATCTTGCCAGCACGCTTGCACCGATCCCAGCGGCAATTCCGAGGAAGATTCCGATGATGGTCATCGCGCCGGTCTGGCGCAGGACCAACTTCCACAAGTCTCGCGGCGAAGCACCAAGCGCGACACGAATTCCCATCTCCCGCGTTCGTTCGCTGACCGAATAGAAGACCGCGCCATAAAGCCCCACGGCAACGAGCACGAACGCCAGCAGTCCAAATGCACTGATGCAAATCACCGCCAGGTGGGGGACGTACAAAGCGAATTCGTGCCATTGTTCGATTGTGAAGCTCATGACGCCTAGTTCGGGGGCCGATTTGCGCACCGTGTCCAGAATCGTTCCCATCCCCTGTGACGGATGACCCTGCGTACGTACCAGCAGATAGATCCCGGACCGATAATTTTGGGTCAGGCTGTAGTACATGAAAGGCTGCGGGGCCTCGTCAATGTCCGCATACTGGATGTCGCCCACGACGCCAACCACGGTGGCCTGACGGTTGCCATTTTCAACGTGGACTGTTTTGCCAACCGGATTTTGATTCGGCCAGTATTTTGCCGCCATCATTTGGCTAACGACGATGACTTGCGGAGACTTCGCCGTGTCCGAAGCGGCGAATGTTCGTCCAGCGAGAATTGGGATTCCCAGTGTAGAAAAATAGCTGTTGTCTACGACACCGACGTCAATGGTGACGCCATGTTCGTTTTCATCGGGGACACCTGTGATGTGCACTTGATTGGTGCTAGTCCCGCCTGAAAGCGGCATGGTGTCCGCAAGGCTGATGGACTCGATACCAGGCACCTGACCTACACTCTCGCGAAGCCGCCCGAACAGCGCACGACCCTGTTGTTCTGAGTAACCGTTAGCTTGCAGGTCGTCGATAGCGTAAAGCGCGATGTTACGAGCGGAATATCCAGGCTTTACCTGCTGCAGATTATGCAGGCTCTTCAGGCAGAGACCGACCCCAATTAGAACAACGGTACAGGCGGTGATCTGCAGCACCACCAGAAAACTGCGCATGCGGCCCTTGCGCGTTCCGCCGATGGCGATCTCTCCATTCAACGCGGCTGCGAGATTAGGAGTGGAAGCGTGCAGGCCAGGCAAGAAGCCGGTAGACAATCCCACCAAGAAAACTAGTGCGACCATCACCGAAACAACCGCGAGGTCCGGCCGGAAATCCAAAGTAATAGGGACTACGCCGAGTCCGGGAACAAATGGCTTGAAGTCGATCAAGCGTCTGAGGCCGTAGGAAGCAAACATAAGGCCGAGCGCTCCCCCGATTATTGAAATCACCAAGCTGTCGACGATAAGCTGGCCAATGAGACTCATGCGAGTGGCCCCGAGCGCGGCACGTATCAGGATTTCTTGGCGTCGCGCGCCGGCCAGCGCGAGAAGCAGGTTGGCCACGTTCGCGCAGCCGGCGAACAGCACGAGTGCAACAACGGCCAGCAGGAGCCCACCCAGCAACTTCGCACTGGACATTGCATCCGGCGAAAGCATGCTGGTCTCCGTCAGCGCGGCAACCCGGTTCTTGTTGGTATCCGGATAAGCGACGGCAAGCTGGCGCGATAATCCTTGCATCTCCGCCAGAGCTTGCTGGCGGGTGACGCCAGGCTTCATACGCCCGATCAAACTGAAAGAGTGACTGGTGCGATCCGCGAGCCAGTCATACGTCTGGTGAGAGATGGCGGTCGTTGCGGAAAGCGGATGCCAAAGGTCCGGCACATCGCTCAGGATAGTTCCGACAAAACGCCGGGGCGCTACCCCGACGATAGTAAACGGAACGCCATTCAGCTTGAGGGTCTTGCCAATGATGTTCGGGTCGGCCCCGAGCCATTGCCAGTAGCCGTAACTCAGCACGGCGGACGTCGTCACTTTGTCGTCGTCGCCGGCTCCAAACCAGCGCCCGAGGAGCGGTTGAACCCCGAGAACGGAGAAGTAGTTGTCGGAGACGGCGTTGATCAGGCCGCGTTTTTCACGATGCTCGAAGATGATCGTCTGCAGGCCGATGTTGAACGGAATCGCGCAGAGGCCGGAGAACACGGTATTGTTGTCGCGATAATACCGGTAATCGGGATAGGAAACTTGGTTGAACGGTTCATTCGACGTGACTGTGTAAACTGTCAGCAGCCGGTCCGGATCAACAACCGCAGGGGGCCGCAGCAATAAGGCATGGAACGTGCTGAGCCCAACCGACGCCGCGGCCAGCCCAATCGCCAGAGAAAAAACAGCGATGCAGGCCAGCTTCGCGTGTTTGCGTAGAATCCGGAGTGAAAATCGAATGCTCGGAAGTTGCATCAGCTTACCCCCCGACACACGAGATCCTGGAGCTCGTACTTTTGTCTCAGCGCCAATCAGAAAATACACCCGACCATTGCGTTCTGCAACGTAAGGAAGCACTTCGCTAGCGCGCGGTCTCCGTAACGTTCTCCAGGAACTTGTCTCATAGCTGTCGAATAAATATACGAATCTCGCCAAGTTTCTGGTACTAGCGACGGGTCAAGACGCAGTTCGAGCTTCTCGGGAGTCGGCTCGTGGTTGACTAGCGAAGGCGTCCCTAGCTGGGAGGATCCTGATGATCGCTGCAGGGCCAGAAGTTCGTCACCGTGGCGAGCCGCCGGTATCGTGGAGAAGCACGACGTCGGATTCTATGTGGGAACGCAGGACACCGATAGTCTTGCCGTCGGGCGAGAATCCGTAATTTTGGATTTTGTCTGACGCAAAGTTCGTGAGCAAGTGGCCCGCAGCGCCATCCAGCGGCTGAAGCCACAAGTTGTCCGCGCCGTTTTCCTGAATGATGTAGATGATCGACTCGCTGTCTGGCGTAAACTGGGGCACTCTCACAATTCGCGGATCCGGCTCGAGCAACCGGGTTTGCGGCTCCGTTCCCGCAACCAAATTCACGATCGCGATCTTCATGTGTTGTACGCCGCTCTTCAAGGCTATAAACGAAAGAAACTTATCATCTGGAGACAGGCTGATTCCCGAGATGCCGAGAAGCATGCCCGGCACCACCGCTTCCTTGACGACCTCGGAGTCGCCGCCCTCGACGGGAGTCCGCATGATCCGCGCGTTCACAAGATCGCTGTAGTAAACCCAACGGCCATCGGCGGAGCAATGAGGTCCCACGTCTGCGACCCCGTAGGTGAGCTGCTTGAGGTTCGGCCCATCGGCGTCGATGCGCCAGAGAACTACCTTGCTGCTCTCGGGGTGCCCCTGCCATACAAAAACGACATATTTTCCAAGCGGACACCCTACCGGCCTAAAAATAAGATGATCGGGGTCAGCGAGCAGCGTCCTGGCGCCGCCATCGAGAGAAATGCGCCGCAAGTCGCCATCGAAGTAGAAATCGCTGTTGCCGGCCCAACTGAAGAAATGGGAGTCCTTGCTCTGAGCCGCCGCCGGGGCCGGAGGAGTTCCTGTGAACCCCGCGGCAGGGATGAGATAAAGTGTCTGCGTGGCTTTTTGCTGGACCGCCGCCAACGTCTTTCCATCTGCCGAGAGCGTAAGTGTCTGGTAGCTGTTTGTGTCCTTCGTGATCCGGCGAAATTCCCCGCCGGGCCTCGCGACGAATCCAATTTGCAAATGGTTAGGGGGCGGACTGCTGCCAGGCATGTAGGTGGTGAGAAGACCGCTGCCGTTCGGCAGCCACACGAGACCGCTAAGCTCCCTATCATTGAACTGCGCAAATGGCCGCACTTTGCCGGAGACGCTATCCGCGAACTGAATCAAGCTGAGCGCGCCGTTCGCGTAGAAAAGGAGCGAGGCGATTTGAGTTCCGTCCGGGGACCAGGCAACCAGGGCCGGCTGATCCACCGTGGTGGGTCCGTCGTAGAGTGCGCGCGAATTCGCTCCATCCGCATTCGCTGTGAATACCCGAAACTTTCCCACCTCCGGATCGTTCGCCCGCGCGAACACGATGCGCTTGCCTTCAGGCGCGAAGCTTACACCGCTGCCGATGTCATGGAGCACGGGTTGCGGCGAGCCTCCCAAGACCGGCGCGCGGTAGAGATCGAAGGCGCCCTCAGTTCTATTTCGGAAGTAGATGTAATTGCCGTCGGGAGAGAAAATCAGATCCCGGTAATACGCATCCGCCGGCGCGAGCACCTGCGTATCACTATTTGTCGGAATGTGATGGAGCCAAAGGCTCTGCTTGCCTTTGTCTTCGATCACGCTGAGCAGGTATTTGCCGTCGGGAGAAATGGCCGCGCCAACGGTCTTTCCGTTATTTGTGATCTGGGTGATGGTGAAATCTGCGAACGGAGCGGGGTTCGTTCGACGGAGCAGGGCATAGAAGCCGTAAGCCGCAGCGGCCAACAGCACGATCGTGATCAAGCCGCCCGTGGCCAAGCCGAACTTGTGCCGCCGCGCCACGGCCGTGACCGCAGAGCTGCCCGACAGTGCTCCTCCAGAGGCAACTGAAGGCGCATCGGAAGTCGAAGGAACTGTTGCGGAAGACCCGGAAGCGGCGAGCGAGCTGATTCCCGCGATGGGAACACCACTGGAACTCGCGTCGCGTTTCAGCCGCTGCAAGTCCGCTCGCAGATCCGACGCGTGCTGGTAACGCAGCCTGTGATCCTTTTCCAGCGCCTTTTGGATGATCCGCTCGAGTTCGGAGGGCAATTCCGGATTGAGCCGCGTCGGCGGTACCGGCGCCTTGTGAAGGATGGCATCGAAAATGGCGGCGGCGGTTGCGCCCCGGAAAGGCATCGTCCCCGTAGCCATTTCGTAAAGCACAGCGCCAAAAGAAAAAAGATCGGTGCGCGCGTCGAGCTCTTCTCCCATCGCCTGTTCCGGCGACATGTACATCACCGTACCCATGGCCGACCCGGGTGTGCTGAGCAACTCCTTTTCAAACGCGGTGGGCAGCGCAGAGGCCGGCACTCCGGGAAACACCTGCTCCCTGGACAAGATCTTAGCGAGGCCGAAGTCGAGTATCTTGACTTGTTCCCTGCGGGTGCAAAAAATATTTGCAGGCTTGATGTCGCGGTGAATGATTCCCTTTGCGTGAGCCGCATCGAGGGCGTTCGCGACTTCGATGCCGATCTGGAGCAGTTGATCCACCGGCAATGGACCGCGCAAGATCCGGCGTTTCAGCGTTTCCCCATCCAGAAACTCCATGGCGATGAAATGCCGTCCCTGATCTTCGTCAATTTCATAGATCGTGCAGATGTTAGGATGGTTGAGCGCCGAAGCAGCGCGTGCCTCACGTCGAAAACGCTCGAGCGCCGGCCGGTCGCGCCCCATTTCTTCGGGAAGAAACTTCAGGGCGACAGAACGGCCTAGTTTGGTGTCCTCCGCCTTGTAAACAACACCCATGCCGCCGCCCCCGAGCTTTTCGACGATGCGATAGTGCGAGATGGTTTTGCCAATCATGGGCGGAGGTTGGCGCAATCTTAGGTTGTGCTAGAAGGCAAGTCAACGAAGCCGTTCCCAAACCATGATTTCTGGCAGCGTACGGCGTATATTCGGGACAGACACTGATTTCGGCTGATAGAAATACAAAAATGCAAGACGAAGCGTGGATCAAGACACTTGAAGACGGCAGAAAGGTTAAATTTATCTACCTAGAACTGCCGGACCACGGGGCGTTTATCACCGCTCAGCTCGCAGGGAATGAGGTCGTCTATTCGGTTGTATTGAGCAAGGCAAGAATCCCGCTTAGTCGTGAAGATGTTGAAGGCCATTTCCAAGCCGAGCTTTCGAAGAAGTGATATCCGTCTTTTTGAGGCATCCAAACTGACTCAATGCGTGATCATCGCTCTGATGGGCCGAGTGGATTTCAATTCTGAAGTAATGCGACTCATCGGGGCTTGGGCCGCGGTCTGTCAGGTGCGGGGGGAACATCTCGATTCAAGATCAGCGGCAAATTCGACGAAGGTGAAGGGGCGGAGTTGCCCGCCCCTTCGGTTCGCTTCGCGTCAAATGAATTGGCCTGGATGTGCGGTCTTCGCCTTTGTTGGGGTGATGTTGGGCTCGGCGCTCAGCTGTTTTTCCGCGCTGACCCAGTCGTCGACATCCTTGCCAGGCTCACTGCCGCGCTGCGTGTACAGCTCGTATGCTCGGTGAGCGATATCTTCTTTGGAAAGCTCTTTGCGTTCGATCATGGCAACCTCCTTGGTTGTCGGCACGAGGGCAACACTCGTTCCTCCGCGTGTGATCTGCGGACTACTTGCCGTTTGCTGTTACGCTGACTTTGATCTGCTTCGGCTTGGACTCTTCACGCTTGGCCATATGCAGCGTCAAGATCCCATTGCGATAATCAGCTCGAATGTTTTCCGAGTTGACCGTGTTCGGCAACGAAAAGCTTCGCATAAATGAACCGTATGCGCGTTCAATCCGGAGGTAATTTTCTTCCTTGACGCCCGCTTCGAACTTACGCTCTCCACGAATGGTCAAAGTGTTGTTTGTAATGCGGACGTCAATGTCCTTGTCTTGAAAGTCCGGAAGTTCGGCCTTTACGACCAATTCATTCTCGGTTTCGTAGATGTCCACGGCCGGCGCCCAGGTGGCTAGATCGGCATGACCGGACAGGTCGCGACTAAAGCTGTCCTCGAAAAGACGATTGACTTCGTTCTGTAGCGTTAAACCGCGGGACTGGTCCCTACGTGTAATAGTATTCATGGATCTCCTTTAAGGTCTTGCTGGTTATCTTGGCGAGGGGTGGTTCAGATAACTTCCGTTGCGTTCAGGTGAACTGAAGAATCCCAGGTCCGTAACCACCCTGTGCTTCTGCTACGTTGTTGTCAACGGAATTGCGACCGAGCATTGGGAATAATCTATCTTCGCGGCGTCCGCGCTTCATAAGCCGAGCACGCGAGGGGCTTTAGAGGCGCAAAACAAATTCAAACTATTTCACTAGCGGAGCGGGAATTCACTGCTGGGACCGAAGATATAAGTGCGGACTTGATTTCGATAGCTTAATTTCATCGACAAACTCCTCCCATGTCTCATCCCCTAGAGCTCCACGTGTTACGCGCCACGCATGTCATCGCGCCCACGATCCCGAACATCATCGCGAACGGTACACCCTGGTTGCGGACGAATCCCATATTTTCACTTCCTAAACCCACCGCGTACCCGAGACCGAGCCCCAGACCCATGCACGCGAGGATAATGATCGCGTTGAGGACTTTCCACTTCGCGCCCGGTCCCGAAGCGATGGCAAACCCCGAGCCCAGAATCAACGCCGCGAGCCAGATCACCTCCATCGCGTCCTCCTACTTAATTCGACAACAGGCCAAACTTTAATGCAATAACAGATTATCCTCAACCGGCTTCGGCAGCGGGCTCGCTCCAACGGACTCCAGCATCGGATAGACGGCGAGTGTCTGAACATCGAGATTGCCCGAAAAATGAAATCGACCCAATTCCACATGATCTCCGGTAACACGACGCTCGGAAGTGATTCGCCGTGTAGGCGGCGTCATAGCAGCGGTTTCAGTTCTGATTCGACAACGCTCGTGTACTCGAAGCCGACGATTTTCGTCCGCAGAATCCCCTGGCGATCATAAAGCATCGTCGTGGGTAATCCGTCAATTCCGCCGAACCGTTCCCTCAAGTCTGCTGACGCGACCGCCAGCGGATAACGAACTCCGATTCCACGAGCAAACACGACCGGGTTTTCCGTATCTGCCATCGTGTCGAACTTGAATCCGATCACCGCGAATCGGCGAGAGCCGTATCGGTCTACGAGACTCTGATATCCG
>Ga0209624_10002244_pt1 | contig 14426 bp, 10 predicted proteins | sample JacPinW_OM2H0_O1_FD_188565 | JGI IMG/M metagenome (GOLD analysis project Ga0209624, IMG submission 188565) | Forest soil microbial communities from Algoma, Ontario, Canada - Jack Pine, Ontario site 1_JW_OM2H0_O1 (SPAdes) (version 2) | ecosystem: Environmental > Terrestrial > Soil > Boreal...
CTTGGGCTTCATGATCTGCCAGAACATGGTGTGGTTGACGTGGCCGCCGCCGTTGTTCTGGACGACCTTGCGGACGTCTTCGGGGATGCTGGCGAGATCCTTGAGCAGCTCTTCGGGGGACTTTTTGCCCAGGTCAGGGTGCTTTTCGACGGCGCCGTTGAGATTGGTGACGTAGGCCTGGTGGTGCTTGTCGTGGTGCAGCTTCATCGTCGCTTCGTCGATAGAAGGCTCAAGTGCGGCGTAGTCATAGGGCAAGGGGGGTACTTCGTAGGCCATGGCGGTTCTCCTGTCGTGTCGGTATGCAAGTCAGGAGCATCCTGACCGCTATAGTTGTCTTCGATGCCGGCCCGGCCGTGCGCGATGCACTGATGTGCTCGGGAGGGCTCGTGCAATCTTCAACATGATAATGCAACGAGAGTATTCATGATTCTTTCTCGACGATATGTAACCGTCCGGCGAGTTTTGCGCTCTAATAGACAAAATGAGCGATCTGACTGCCACCTTCCGCTGGCTTGACGACGACGGCCCCGCGTTTGGATCTCCCGGCGTAGAACCGCGCTGGACCTCGAGCGAGAAAGATGCCGTCTCGACCGCCTATGCCGCATCGAGCCGAGTCTGGTTCACCATCTCGCACGGCACGCTGAACGAGATTTACTACCCGACGATCGACCGCCCGCAGACCCGCGACATGGAGCTGATGTTCAGCGACGGCGAGACCTTCGTTCATGAAGAGAAGCGCGACTTTGTGTATGACTTCAAGTACATCGACGCCGGCGCGCCTGCGGTTCGGGTGGTCGCCAAGGATCTCGAAGGCCGCTATACCGTCACCAAAGAGTTCATCTCCGACCCGCACCATCCTGTGGTTCTGATGAACGTGAAGGTGACGGGCGACGAGGCGATTCTGTCGCGACTGAAGTGCTACGCGCTGCTGGCGCCGCACCTGAACGTGGGGGGCGCGGGGAACTCTGCCCGCTCGATTGACGTGGCGGGGCAGCGCTGCCTGCTGGCGTGGAAGGGAGAGACTTCGCTGGCGATGGGTGCGGACTGCGGCTTTACGCGCTCGTCCTGCGGCTATGTGGGGAGTAGCGACGGCTATCAGGACCTGTTTAAGCATATGGAGCTGAGCTGGCAGTACGGCCAGGCGCTGAATGGGAACATTGCGGTGACGGGGGAGATCGACGTTGCCGCGCACCGCGAGTTCACGATTGCGATCGCGTTTGGGGACGGCCATCACTCTGCCATCGCGCAGATGATGCAGACGCTGGCCACGCCGTACAAGGAGCATGTGCAGCGCTTCGTCGCGCAGTGGAACCGTTCGGATTTTCCCAAGGCGTTGCCCGATGCCGCGACCGACGATGGCACGCTGATGCGGATCAGCCAAAACGTTCTGCTGACCCACGAAGACAAGACCTACTCGGGCGCGTTTATTGCGTCGGCCTCGATTCCGTGGGGAGCTTCGAAGGGCGATACCGATTTGGGCGGCTACCACCTGGTGTGGACGCGTGACATGGTGCAGACGGCATCCGCCCTGATGGCCTGTGGACGCACCGACACGGCGCTGCGCGCGCTGGTTTACCTGGCTTGTACGCAGCGGCCCGACGGCAGCTTCGCGCAGAACTTCTGGATCGACGGCACGCCGTACTGGACCGGCATTCAGCTCGACGAGGTGGCCTTCCCCATTATTCTCGCGTGGCGGCTGTGGAAGCAGGGTGGTCTGGGCAGCTTCGACGTGTTTCCTTTTGTCGAGCGCGCTGCGGGGTTTCTGGTCCGCTACGCTCCGGTGACCCAGCAGGAGCGTTGGGAGGAGGCTGCGGGCTACTCGCCCTCGACGCTGGCGGCGGTGATCTCCGCTCTGGTATGCGCGGCGGATATCGCGCGATCCCGCCAGGCTGTGGAACTCGGCGGATTTCTGGAATCGTACGCGGACTGGATTGAAGCGCACTTGGATGAGTGGACCACGACCGACGACGGCGTGCTGTGCCCCGGGGTGACGTATCACTACATGCGGATCCGTCCGCCATCTGCCGGTGAGCCGTTCTACAACGATCAAGTCCCCCCCTGCTGCATCCATATCAATAACCGCGAACCGGGGGAGAGAGATGTGTTCGAGGCGCGCGAGGTGATCGACGGCGGCTTTCTGGAGCTGGTGCGCTACGGCATACGGCGCGCGGACGATCCGCTGATCGTCGACTCGCTGAAGGTGGTGGACCACTGCCTGAAGATCGACACGCCGTTTGGCGCGTGTTGGCGCAGATACAACCACGATGGGTATGGGCAGAAGAAGGACGGCGGGCCCTATGACGGGTCGGGTCAGGGGCGGGCGTGGCCCATTCTGACGGGCGAGCGCGGACACTACGATCTGGCCGCCGGCAATGATTTTGCTGCCGCTATTTCGGCGATCGAGAAGTTCAGCTCCACTGGGGGAATGCTGCCGGAACAGATCTGGGACTATGCGGATTTGCCGTCGGCGGGGATGTATCTTGGACGCCCGGCAGGGTCTGCGCAGCCGCTGGTTTGGGCGCACGCAGAGTATTTGAAGCTGCTTCGGTCGGCGGCCGATGGACAGGTGTTCGACCGCATCTCGGTCGTCGCAGACCGCTATGCCGTAAAGCCGGGTAAACGGACCTTTACCAGCCGGATGGAGATCTACCAGGCAGCCCGGCCGATTTCGACGATTAATGCGGGGTACAGCCTGCGCATTCTCGACCATGAACACTTCCGCGTCGTCTATACGTTTGATAATTGGGAGACGACACTGCAGCTTGACTCGCGTTCGGTGGGTTATCCGGGTTCGGTGGCGGATATTCCAACGGATGTTCACCAGACTGGGACGATCGTGTTTACGCTTGTCTGGGTCGGGCAGGACCAGAAAGACCGCTGGCTGGGAAAGAATATTGAAGTCTCCGTTATCCCTCAGATCTGATTGATCCCGTCTACGCCGGGAGAGGCCCCTACCCCGCTTTCCGCTAGTACACTGTTGAAGGCTGACTAAACGAACTTCAGAATTCGGAGCCGCCTCTGCGGCTCTTAGAGACAAGGAAAAAAAGAATGAGCGAACAGGATGTTTCAAAGCAGAACGAGATTGATCAGATCTCCATCAATGCCCTCCGTTTTCTGGCCGTCGATGCTGTGGAGAAGGCCAAGTCGGGGCACCCCGGCGCTCCGCTGGGCTGCTCGCCGATTGTGTATCTGCTTTATCACAAGCTGATGAAGCATGATCCGTCCGATCCGAAGTGGATCGACCGCGACCGCTTTGTGCTGTCGAACGGGCACGCTTCGGCGATGCTGTACGGTGCGCTGCACCTGTCCGGCTATGGGCTGCCGATATCGCAGCTTGAGCAGTTTCGCCAGTATGGTTCGCAAACGCCGGGGCATCCTGAGCGTGGCGACACGCCGGGCGTAGAGGTGACGACGGGGCCGCTGGGGCAGGGATTGGGCATGTCGGTGGGCATGGCTATTGCTGAGAGGCATTTGGCTGCCGTGTATAACCGCGATACCTACAACATCGTGGACCACCACACCTATGTGCTGTGTGGTGATGGCGATTTGATGGAAGGGATCTCGCATGAGGCCGCTTCGCTGGCGGGAACGCTGGCTCTGGGCAAGCTGATCGTGCTGTATGACGACAACCTCATCTCGCTCGATGGGCCTACAGAGCTCTCTTTCACTGAAGATGTGACGAAGCGGTTTGAGGCTTATCACTGGCACGTCCAGTATGTTGCGGACGGAAACGATCTGGTGGCCATCGAAGCTGCGATTCTTGCGGCAAAGGCGGAGACGGCGAAGCCCTCGCTGATTCGAGTGCGCACGGTGATCGGCTATGGCAGCCCGAAGGCCGGGACGAACAAGGTTCACGGCGAGGCGCTTGGGCCGGAGGCGACCAGGGAGACGAAGAAGAACCTGGGCTGGCCGGAGGACAAGAGCTTCTACGTTCCCGACGAAGCTCGCAAGAATTGGGACACGATCAAGCTGCGCGGGAAGGATGCGCATGCAGCGTGGGATGCTGAGTTTGAGGAGTACAAGAAGGCGTATCCGGAGCCGGCGGAACTTTTTGTGCGTACCATCTCGGCCAAGATGGCGGATGGCTGGGAGAAGAAGATTCCGACGTTCCCGAAAGAGAAGCCGATGGCTACTCGCAACGCCGGACAGGCTGTGATGCAGGCGGTTGAGAACATTGTTCCGGAGCTTTTTGGCGGCGCTGCCGACCTGACAGCTTCTACGAAGACGATCTTCAAAGATTCGCCTAGCTTCCACGTCGATCCGGCAGGGCGCAATGTGTTCTTTGGTGTGCGCGAGTTCGGCATGTGCGCAGCGGTGAACGGTATGGCCGCGCATGGTGGGTTGATTCCGTTCGGCTCGACGTTCTTCACGTTCTCGGACTACTGCCGCTCGGCGCTTCGCATGTCTGCTCTGATGGGCACTCACTCGCTGTTTGTGTTCACGCATGATTCAGTGGGCCTGGGCGAGGATGGACCGACGCACCAGCCGATTGAGCATCTGATGAGCCTGCGGATGATTCCGCACCTCACGGACTTCCGTCCCGCGGATGCGAACGAGACGGCTGCGTGCTGGCAGCTGGCGCTGGAGCGTAAGAGCCCGAGCTTCATGGCTCTGTCGCGGCAAGACCTGCCGACGATGGATGCCGGGATTGCGCAGGCTGGAGCGCGTAAGGGTGCCTATGAGGTGTCGTCGAATGGTAAGGACATCATCCTGATTGCGACGGGCTCTGAGGTCTGGGTGATCGCGAAGGCAGCCGAGGAGCTGAAGGCCGCGGGGATCAACGCGACTGTGGTTTCGATGCCCAGCTTCAAGATCTTCGAGGAGCAGAGCGATGCGTACAAGGCTGGCCTGATGCCCGAAGGAACGCCGAAGCTGGCGGTTGAAGCGGGCGCGACACTGGGCTGGTACAAGTATGTCGGCCACAACGGCGGCGTGATAGGGATCGATCGCTTCGGCGCTTCCTCTCCTGGGGCCATTGCGCTGGAGAAACTAGGTATCAGCGTTGCAAATGTTGTCGAACATGCCAAGAAGCTGGTGAAGAAGTAGACGGCTTTTCGAACGGCGACAGGAAGCACATGACACAGGACGAAGCAAAGCGGATGGCGGCTCGGCGCGCTCTGGAGTTTGTCGAGGATGGGATGCTGTTGGGACTTGGCAGCGGCACCACCTCGGCAATCTTCATCCAGGAGCTTGGCGAGCGGGTGAAGCAAGGGCTGCGCGTGCGCGGCATCGCGACCTCGACTGCCAGCCAGCAACTGGCGGAGTCGCTTTCCATTCCCATCACCAACTTTGATGAGTCGCCCGTGCTCGATCTGGCCATTGATGGCGCCGATGAAGTAGGTCCCGGCCTGGCTCTCATCAAGGGAGGCGGCGGTGCGCTGTTGCGCGAGAAGATCGTCGCGAGCGCTGCGCGGAAGTTTATCGTTATTGCCGACTCAAGTAAGCTGGTCCACCACCTTGGTCGTTTTCCGCTACCCGTTGAAGTCATTCAGATGGCTTTGCCTATTGTTACTCGCAAGCTTGAAGCATTCGGCTTGAACCCTAAGCTTCGTCATCACCCAGATGACTCCAAATACATCACCGACGAGGGGAACTTCATCCTTGATTGTTCGTGTGGTGAGATTACTAACACTGTGAAGACGGCGGCTGATATCCGAGGCGTTGCGGGTGTTGTGGAGCATGGTCTGTTTTTGCGAATGGCGTCGCTTGCTCTGATTGCGACTGATCAAGGCGTCATCAAAGTCGGCAGGTGGTACGGCGACCGTTACAACAAGGCATTTTCACGGCTTGCATCGTAACTGAACTATGCGCGTCCTATAGATATGACAACCTCTTCCACTCCCGCTTCCGTCTCCGTTTCTGCCGGCAAGGACCGGACATGGTTCATTACCGGAGCCTCCACTGGTTTTGGTCGTCTGCTTGCCGAAGAGGTGCTCAAGGCTGGCGGCAAAGTGATCGCGACCGCACGGAAGCTCGACAAGATCGCCGACCTCGAGAAGCAGTATCCGCAGACGGCAAAGGCGCTTGTGCTCGACGTAAATGACGCCGGTCAGGTCGATTCAGCCGTCACGCAGGCCTTCGCCCAGTTCGGGCAAGTGGATGTGCTGGTCAACAATGCGGGCTACGGAGTCGCGGGTGCGGTTGAAGAGGTCTCTGAGACGGAATTCATGCCGATGTTCGAGACGAATGTCTTCGGTTTGATCCGGGTCACACGTGCGTTTCTGCCACGTCTTCGCGAACAGCGCAGCGGTCACATCCTGAACCTCTCCTCGATCGGCGGCTTGGTAGGGAGCCCGGGGATGGGCTATTACAACGCCACCAAGTTTGCTGTGGAGGGGTTCTCTGAAGCGCTCGCTGCTGAGCTTGCTCCGCTGGGTATTCACGTGACGATCGTAGAGCCGGGGCCGTTCCGCACCGACTTCCTTGGGCGTTCCGGCGTGGTTGCCGCGGACAGCATTGCCGATTACGATGGCACCGCCGGCAACATGCGCCGATACTTCGCTCAGCAAGATGGCAAGCAGCCGGGCGATCCGTTGCGCGCCGTGCATGCCATGAGGCAGGTAGTCGAATCTCCCACGCCGCCGCTTCGCCTTCTGCTCGGCAAGAGCGCTCTGCAGCGCACTCGGACCAAACTCGACGGCTGGCAGAAAGAGATTGCGGCGTGGGAGCCGGTCACAGTCGGCGCAGATTTTCCGGAGGGACAGTGAGTGCTGCGAGCGAGATCGAGACGATCTTCTGGGACATCGGCGGCGTTCTGTTGACCAACGGCTGGGATAAGGACCAGCGCGCCGGAGTTCTGGGCCGGCTTGGCGTCGATCTCGAAGACTACGAGGCCCGGCACGACGAGGCGAACTTTTATTGGGAACGGGGGCTTTCGACTGCGGAGCGCTTCTTCAACCAGACGGTCTTCACCGAGCCCAGACCGTTTACGTTCGAAGAGCTCTGGCGGCAGGTCTGCGCGGAGAGCAAGATCCTGCATCCCGACTGTTTTGATATTCTGGGAGCTCTCGCAACAGCCAAGCGGTTCAAAGTAGCGACGCTCAACAATGAAAGCCGGGAGCTCAACGACCACCGCCTGCGTGCCTTCCGGCTGCGGCCTTATTTCAACTACTTCATCTGTTCAGGCTATGTGCAGGAGATGAAGCCAAACGCGGCCATCTACCGTTCTGCTATAGAAATCTCCGGCTCGCCGCCAGAGCATTCGCTGTTCATCGACGACAAAGCGGAGAACTGCGAGGCCGCGAGGGCTCTCGGTATGCAGGCCATTCACTTCGAATCTCCGGTGCAGCTCAAAGACTCACTCGCTCAACTCGGCATTTACGCCGCATAAGGAAGGAACTTCAATCGTGGAACTGGGAATCATTGGACTCGGCAAGATGGGTTTTAACATGGCGGAACGGCTGCGCCTGGCGGGGCATAAAGTTGTGGGCTTCGACTTTAATAAAGACGCGACTGCAAGGCTTACGGCCAGCGGTTCGCTCGGCGTGAATACGCTCGAAGATCTGATCAAGAATCTGCCCGCACCGCGCGCTGTCTGGATCATGGTGCCGTCGGGCGACCCGGTCGATCAGACGATCTCCAGACTCGTGCCATTGATGCAGAAGGGCGACACGTTTATCGACGGCGGCAACTCCAACTACAAAGATACGCAGCGCCGACATGCCGAGGCCACGACGAAAGGGTTTCACTTTATCGACTGCGGCACCTCGGGCGGTGTGTGGGGGCTGAAAGAGGGCTATAGCCTGATGATCGGCGGCGATGAGGCTCCGGTTGAACGGCTCAGGCCAATCTTCGAGACGCTCGCGCCCGGTAAAACCGAGGGCTGGGGACGCGTTGGACCTTCGGGCGCAGGGCACTTCGTCAAGATGGTTCACAACGGGATTGAGTATGGCTTGATGCAGGCCTATGCTGAAGGCTTTTCGATTCTGAAGGCGAAGGAGCCGCTGCATCTCGACCTGACGCAGATATCGCACATCTGGCAGAAGGGTTCGGTGGTGCGGTCGTGGCTGCTCGATCTGACGGCGGATGCGCTGGACAAGAACCCCTCGCTGGCCGGGCTCGAGGCGTTTGTTCCCGATTCCGGCGAAGGCCGCTGGACGGTGATGGAGGCGATCGATCTGAACATCTCCGCGCCTGTCATCACCGAGTCGCTAATCCGCCGGCTGCGCTCTCGCGAGGAAAACAATTTTACCGATCGAATGATCTCCATCATGCGCGGCGCGTTTGGTGGCCACGACGTGAAGAAGACCTAGAGGCAATATTTCAGCTCCATTCACTTATGCTGTGAAGTCCTAACCAAAGCACGAGAGGGAATCGATCATGTCAACCACGGAAATTGCCATCACACCCGCCAGCCTGCAGACCGAGCGTACCCCCGATCCCTGCATCGTCGTGATCTTTGGAGCGTCGGGCGATCTTACCAAGCGCAAGTTGCTGCCCGCACTCTATCACCTGGAGCAATCGGGCCTGTTGCCGAAGGACTTTGCGGTCGTCGGCGTGGCTCGGAGGCCGCTTGAGCAGAGCTTTGCTGCCGATATGAAGGACGGCATCGTCAGTGGTGGCGGCGTCGACACCTCCGACCCCAAGCTCGATCCTTTTGTCGGGCGCGTCCAGTACCACGCGATGAACTTCGATGACGCCTCGGGTTACGATGCGCTGAAGAAGTTGCTGGCCGACATCGACAACAAGTTCGGCACGAAGGGTAATCGTCTTTTTTACCTTGCCACTGCGCCGGAGTACTTCTCCGACATCATCAAATACCTGGGTGATCATTGCATGGCCAAACCTAAAGACTGCGGCGACGGCAAGAACTGGATTCGCGTCATCATCGAGAAGCCATTCGGCCACGATCTGGAGTCGGCCAAGGCGTTGAACGATGAGGTCAACAAGGTGTTCGATGAAGATCAGATCTTTCGCATCGATCACTATCTCGGCAAGGAGACGGTGCAGAACATTTTGGTGTTCCGCTTCGCCAATGGCATCTTCGAGAATGTGTGGAACCGCAACTACATCGATCACGTCGAGATTACGGCGGCGGAGAGCATCGGGATTGAGGGTCGCGGGCCGTTTTATGAGACTGCGGGAGCGTTGCGGGATGTCGTGCAGAACCATGTGATGGAGCTGCTGAGCTTTGTTGCGATGGAGCCGCCGGTTTCGTTTGAGGCCTCTGCGGTGCGCGCCGAAAAGGTGAAGGTGTGGAAGGCGATCCCGAAGATTCATCCTGCAGACACGGTGCGCGGACAGTATGGCCCCGGCATTGTGGATGGAAAACAGGTTCCGGGATACCGGCAGGAAGATCGTGTTCACCCGCGCTCGCAGACCGAGACCTACGCTGCACTTCGGCTGGAGATCGAGAACTGGCGCTGGGCCGGGGTTCCGTTCTACATCCGCGCGGGTAAGCGTCTTGCCAAGCGCGTCACCGAGATTACGATTCAGTTCAAACAGCCTCCGCTGCTGCTGTTCAAGGACGCTGAGGGTAGAGGGGGCGAGGGGATCAAGCCGAATGTGCTCTCGATGCGAATCCAGCCGGACGAGGGAATTTCGCTGCGCTTTGGGGCGAAGACTCCTGGCCCGAGTATGACCATCGGCCCGGTAAACATGGACTTCAGCTATGCCGACGCGTTCGGCAGGTCCTCCGCGAACGGGTACGAGCGTCTTCTGCTGGATGCCATGTTTGGCGATGCGACGTTGTTCGCGCACCGCGACGGTGTCGAAGCAACCTGGTCGCTGATGACGCCGATTCTTGAGGCGTGGGCGAAGGATCCGATCAGGGACCTACCCAACTACGCGGCAGGAACCTGGGGGCCAGCAACGGCCGATGCGATGCTCATCTCTGACGGTCGTCGATGGAGCAACCTCTAATTAGTTAGCAACGAACAGGGAACGGACAGGATCTATGCCCCGAGCCGTAACGATTACGTATAAGGTCTCTCCCACGCCGGCCGCGGTCGCAAGGGCCGCGGCGCAGTTGTTCACCAACACGGTTGTTAACGCTTCGACGTCGCGCGGTCTGGCTCGCATCGCGATCTCCGGCGGGACTACGCCTAAGACGATGTTTGAACTGCTTGCCAACCCAGCGGAGCCGTTTGTTAAGCAGGTGCCGTGGGACAAGCTCGACCTGTATTGGGTGGACGAGCGCTGCGTGCCGCCGGACAACGCCCAGTCAAACTACCGGATGACCCGCGAGGCTCTGCTCTCGAAGGTGCCGCTGCCGGCGGAGCGTGTTCACCGCATGGAGGGCGAGCTCGACCCGGAGGTGGCGGCGGCGCGGTACGAATCGACCATCCGCAACACGTTCAAGCTGGAGGGCGCGGAGACCCCGACCTTTGACCTTGTGCTGCTGGGCATGGGGGACGATGGTCACACCGCTTCGCTGTTTCCGCATACCGAGGCGCTCAACGACATGAGCCATATCGCGATCGCCAACCACGTTCCGCAGAAGGAGACCTGGCGCATCACGCTCACCTGGCCGGTCATCAATCAGGGCAGGGAGGTTGCGTTTCTGATCGAAGGTGCCGGCAAGGCACAGGTGCTTCACGACGTGTTTCTGGGGCCTTATCAGCCGGAAACGTTCCCGTCGCAGATCATTCGTCCGGCGAGCGGTCGGCTTACCCTCTTGCTCGATGCGGCTGCAGCGTCTAAGCTGCCTGTACCGGAAGACAAGTCGACCGGCGGTGCCGAGCAGCAAACGGGCACCCTGGAGCTGAATTAGATGATTCTTGCAGGTGACGTCGGTGGCACCAAGGTCCACCTCGCGCTCTACGACTTTGCCAACGGCCGGCTGCGTGGGCTTCGCGATGAAAAATTTCCGGCGCACGAATTCGGAAGCCTCGACGAGGTTGTGAACAAGTTCCTGGGCGCGAGCGAAGGGATTCCGGCGACGAAGACGGAAGAGATTGCCGCGGCGTGCTTTGGGGTTCCGGGCCCGGTGCGCGATGGCCGTTTGAAGCTTACCAACCTGCCGTGGATCCTTGACACGCACGAGCTCGTCCAATCGCTCTCCATACGGAATATCTCTTTGATCAACGACCTTGAGGCCAACGGCTACGGTATCCCTGAGCTCGCACCGGATAAGATTTTTGTCTTGCACGCCGGCGACCCCGACGCTGTTGGTCATGCCGGGCTGATCGCTGCGGGCACCGGGCTTGGCGAGGCTCTGCTGATCTGGGACGGGAGACACCATCGGCCCATCCCGTCTGAAGGCGGCCATGGCGACTTCGCCGCTCGCAGCAACCGCGAGATCGCTCTGCTGGAGTATCTGCGACATGCCTTGAAAGGACGCGTCAGCTGGGAGCGGGTCGTCTCTGGTCTCGGCATCAAGAACGTCTACGAGTTTTTGCGCGATGTGGAGAAGATCGACGAGCCGAGCTGGCTGCGCGACCGCATGCTCAACGAGGACCCCAACGCGGTCATCGGAGAGTGCGCGGAGGATGGCTCCAGCTCTCTGTGCTTCGAGACCATGAAGATCTTTGCGGGTGCGTATGGCGCCGAGACCGGTAATATTGCCCTGAAGGTGCTGGCTACGGGCGGGATGTACCTTGGCGGCGGCATTGCTCCGAAGATCCTGAAGACGCTGCAAGATGGGGCATTCATGCAGGCGTTTCTGGACAAGGGCCGGCTCTCTCCTTTGCTGGAATCCATTCCGGTCCGCGTGATCCTCGACGATACCTGCGCTCTTCTGGGCGCTGCAGCGTATGCCGAGGCCCAGGCCTCCGAAAAATCCGGCCACTCCGCTCGCGCCGCCTCCATCCAAAGACCCTGATCGTTTTGTACTACCGTTCCGTGTACTCTTGAACAGGCTCTTATTTCAATCGTGTCCTTAACTTCGAACCCGCTGCCCACCATTCCGTCGCCGTCTGTTTCGTCCGCTGTCCTGGACGCCTGTCCTTCCCAGAGTGGAGCGGAAACGACGCTATATCCACCGTATCCAGAGCTTGATTTCTCCTGCCGCGCGGAGTTGACCGAACTGATGGACGAGCCCTGCAGGTATGCGGAGCTTCGTGCCTGTCTCCACGACATTGCCCGAGTGAACAGCCTGACCTTTGCCCATCGGCCTACGCTTTCGTGGCTCAATCGGCTTGTCGACTCGATGCCGGCGTTGACGGCACCGCTACGCATCGTGGATGTGGGGTGTGGCTACGGCGATATGCTGCGCCGCATCGACGTCTGGGCTGCAAAACGCGGGATCGCCGTTACGCTGACCGGCATCGATTTGAACCCCGATGCCATCCGCGCTGCGAAGGAGGCGACCTCGCCCAGGCAGCGTATCGACTGGCAGGTCGGTGATGCACTCTCCGATCATCCGACGGGGGATACCGACGTCATTCTTTCGACTTTGCTGACGCATCACCTGCCCGATCCTGAGATCGTTCGTTTCCTGGGATGGATGGAGGAGACCGCTCAGTGCGGATGGTTCATCAACGATCTTCATCGCCAGCCTTTGCCGTACCATCTCTTCCGTCTGTGGGCCCGCTTCTCGAACTGGCACGCCTTCGTCCGGAATGATGGACCGATTTCGATCCGGCGCAGCTTCGTCCCGGAGGACTGGGAGTATCTCTGTGCTGCTGCCGATATCGCTCTGGGGAGCGTCTCAATCAAGGAGTATCGTCCGGCGCGGCTCTGTGTTGGGCGCGTCAAGTGACCCAAAGGGCCGCCGCTGTTTTTCCCATTGTCATAAGAATGCATTCTCACTAGATAGAGGCTTTACCGCATGGTTGTACGCCACACTCTCCTTGTTCTCGCCGCCGCCCTTGTCCTTACAGCAACCACCGTAGTCAAGGCCCAACGGCTTCCGACCGGCGTTCATCCCGAGGCCTACAAGCTGACCCTCACGCCCGATCTCAAGGCCGCCACCTTCACGGGCAGCGAGACCATCGACGTGGTTCTCGATGCGCCCAGCAAGACGATTACGCTCAACGCGGCGGAGATCAAATTCGGCGCGGTAAAAGCGTATGCCCTGCCGATCGCCGCGTACAGCTACGGCAAGCTGGGCTCACAGCCTGTTGCGCTGCAGCCTCTCGAGGCGGACAAGCACCCGCAGACCGCGACGATCACGCTCGACGAGGCCAAAGAGCAGGCTACCTTCAGCTTTGCCGAGGAGCTGCCCGCGGGCAAGGTGACGTTAGCGATTCAGTACACCGGCATCCTCAACGACCAGCTTCGCGGCTTCTATCTTTCGAAGACCAAGGCCCGCAACTACGCTGTGACACAGTTCGAGTCAACCGACGCGCGCCGTGCCTACCCCAGCTTCGACGAGCCCGCTCTGAAGGCCACCTTCGACATCACGCTCATCATCGACTCGGCTGACAATGCGATCTCGAACACCAACATCATCTCGGATAAGCCCGGCCCCACGCCCGGGAAACACACGGTCCACTTCGCGACCACGCCGAAGATGTCCACCTACCTCGTGGCTTTTCTGGTCGGCGACTTCAAGTGCACCGAAGGCAAGTCCGATGGCGTCCCGATCCGCGCCTGTTCTACGCCGGACAAGGTCGAACTGACGAAGTTTGCCGTCGAGGCGGCCAAGTACGTGCTGCATTATTACGACACTTACTTCGGAATCAAGTACCCGATGCCCAAGCTCGACATGGTCGCGCTGCCAGACTTCGAAGCCGGGGCGATGGAGAACTTCGGCTGCATCACCTATCGCGAGACTGACCTTTTGATCGACTCCAAAACGGGCGCTATTCCGGCGAAGAAACGCGTTGCTGAGGTGGTTGCGCACGAGATGGCCCACCAGTGGTTCGGCGACATGGTGACGATGCAGTGGTGGGACAATCTCTGGCTGAACGAAGGTTTCGCCACCTGGATGGAGATGAAGCCTGTCACGCAGTGGCATCCGGAGTGGAACTTTCCGCAGGACGTCGCCCAGAACCTTGATGAGACTCTGGATCTCGATGCGCAGAAGACCACGCACCCCATTCGCGCCACGGCTGAGACGCCTGATGAGATCGACGAGATGTTCGACGGCATCTCGTACGGTAAAGGCGGAGCGGTGCTCGGCATGGTCGAAAACTACGTTGGACCGGAGGTCTTCCGGCAGGGTGTCCACAACTATTTGCAGGCCCACATGTACGGCAATGCCACCGCGGAGGACTTCTGGAACGCGCAGACTGCCAACAGCCATCTGCCAGTCGATAAGATCATGTCGAGCTTTGTGACGCAGCCCGGTGTGCCTCTGCTTACACTCTCGGCAAAGAAGGCGGCCGGCATTCCCATCAGCAAGAGCCGCTTCTTCCTCTTCGAAAATGACGAGCACAACCCCCCTTTGCGCGGTTGGACAATCCCCGTCTGCCTCAAGACCAGCGGCCAGCCTGTCTGTCGTGTGATTGCCCTGTGGGACGACACCCTGCCTCTTCCGGCGGATGTTGGTATGCCGTTTCTGTACGTGAACGCCGCGGCGAAAGGCTACTACCGGACTGTCT
>Ga0209624_10002245_pt1 | contig 14425 bp, 10 predicted proteins | sample JacPinW_OM2H0_O1_FD_188565 | JGI IMG/M metagenome (GOLD analysis project Ga0209624, IMG submission 188565) | Forest soil microbial communities from Algoma, Ontario, Canada - Jack Pine, Ontario site 1_JW_OM2H0_O1 (SPAdes) (version 2) | ecosystem: Environmental > Terrestrial > Soil > Boreal...
CAGCACCGCCTCAGTGCACAGGAACGCCGATTTCAGATTGACGGCGATCCCACGATCGAAATCCTCCTCGCGGACCCCGGTGACCGCGACGCCGGCGTTGTTCACCAACACATCGACGGGGCCGAGTTCGCCTGCGACGCGCGCCGCCATATCGGCGACTTGCGCGCCGACGGAGACGTCGGCGCGGACCGCGATCGCCAGTCCGCCGGCGGAGCGGATTTGCGCGACGACTGCGTTAGCATCCTCGGCGCGTGTCTGGAAATTGACCGCAACCGCGGCCCCATGCTCGGCCAGCGCGAAAGCGATCGCCCGGCCGATGCCGCGCGAGGCGCCTGTGACGAGCGCGACGCGTCCTTGAAGATCAACCAAATTTTACCTCCGCTTAAGATGACTCGCCGGCTTAAAACTTGCGTAGGACAACAGTTTGTGTAGCCCGCGCAGCTGATTATATCTATAAGCCTCCCCGTCCCTCACGCCTCGTCCGGAGCGCTCGCAATGGCCAGCCTCGACAGCTTCAAATGCCGCAAAACGCTGACCGTCGGGGCGAAGACCTATGAGATTTATTCCCTAAAGGCTGCGGAGAAGAACGGGGTCGCTGGCGTCTCACGGCTACCCTTCTCGCTTAAGATCGTGCTCGAAAACCTGTTGCGCAACGAAGACGGGCGCAGCGTCAAGAAGGAAGACATCGAGGCCGTCGCAACCTGGGTCGACAACCGCGGAAAGGCAGAACACGAAATCGCCTTCCGCCCGGCGCGGGTGCTGATGCAGGATTTCACCGGCGTCCCCGCGGTGGTCGATTTGGCCGCGATGCGTGACGCGATGGTGGCGCTTGGCGGCGATCCCGACAAGATCAATCCCCTCGTTCCGGTCGACCTGGTCATCGATCATTCTGTCGTCGTCGATTATTTCGGCACCGGCAAGTCGCTCGGGCAGAATGTGGCACGCGAGTACGAGCAGAACCAGGAGCGCTACCGGTTCCTGAAGTGGGGCCAGCAGGGGTTCTCCAACTTTCGCGTGGTGCCGCCCGGAACCGGCATTTGCCACCAGGTCAATCTCGAATATCTCGCGCAGACCGTCTGGACGGCGAAAGAGAAGCGCAACGGCAAGATAGTCGAAGTCGCCTTTCCCGACACGTTGGTCGGCACCGACAGCCACACCACCATGGTCAATGGGCTTGCCGTGCTCGGCTGGGGGGTCGGGGGCATCGAGGCGGAGGCCGCCATGCTCGGCCAGCCCCTGTCAATGCTGCTCCCTGAGGTGATCGGCTTCAAGCTCGAGGGCGAATTGCGGGAAGGCGTGACCGCCACCGATCTCGTGCTGACCGTCACCCAGATGTTGCGCAAGAAAGGGGTCGTCGGAAAATTCGTCGAGTTCTACGGCGCGGGCCTGAATGCGATGACGGTCGCCGATCGGGCCACGATCGCCAATATGGCGCCCGAATACGGCGCGACCTGCGGCCTGTTCCCAATCGACGCCCAGACGCTCGCCTATTTGAAGACCACCAGCCGCAAACCTGCGCGGCTCGCTTTGGTCGAAGCTTATGCCAAAGCGCAGGGCGCCTTCCGCACCCGCTCAACTCCCGATCCTGTTTATTCGGACACGCTGACCCTCAACCTCGGCGAGGTCACGGCCTCGCTCGCCGGACCGAAGCGGCCACAGGATCGCGTCGTCTTGACCGAAGCCAAGGCCGGTTTCACCGCCGCCATGACCAATGAATTCCGGCAGGGCGACACGATCGCCGAGCGTCATAAGGTCGAAGGGACGAACTACGATCTCGGACACGGCGACGTCGTCATCGCCGCCATTACCTCATGCACCAACACCTCCAATCCGAATGTCATGATGGCCGCGGGGCTTTTGGCGCGCAACGCGGTCGCCAAGGGCATGACCGTCAAGCCGTGGGTCAAGACGTCGCTCGCGCCGGGCAGCCAGGTGGTGCAGGACTATCTCAAGGAAGCCGACCTGCAGAGGCCGCTCGACAAGCTCGGCTTCAACATCGTCGGCTTCGGCTGCACCACCTGCATCGGCAATTCCGGCCCGCTTGCGCCGGAGATTTCAGCGACCATCGCCAAGCACAACCTCGTCGCGGCGGCGGTTCTCTCCGGCAACCGTAACTTTGAAGGCCGGGTCAACCCGGACGTGCGCGCGAACTACCTCGCGTCTCCGCCACTGGTCGTCGCTTACGCCCTCGCTGGGTCGATGCAGATCGACCTCACCCACGATCCGCTCGGCGCCGACAAACAGGGCAAGCCGATTTATCTCGCCGACATCTGGCCTAAGACTGAGGAAATCGAGCAATTCGTCGACGCGACCATCTCGGCCAAGATGTTCAAGACCAAATATGCGAGCGTGTTCGACGGTGACGCCAACTGGCGCAAGGTGAAAGCGCCCGCGGGCCAAACTTACACCTGGGACATCGGATCGACCTATGTGCAGGAGCCCCCCTATTTCGAAGGGCTGACTAAGACGCCGATCCCGGTTGCCGACATCGAGAACGCCCGCATTCTCGCTCTATTCCTCGATTCGATCACGACCGACCACATTTCGCCCGCAGGTTCGATCAAGGCCGCGAGTCCGGCCGGGCAATATCTTGTCGAACATCAGGTGCGCCCGGTCGACTTCAATCAATATGGCACCCGGCGGGGTAACCACGAGGTGATGATGCGCGGCACGTTCGCCAACATCCGCATCAAGAACCAGATGGTGAAGGACGAGACGGGCGATGTGGTTGAGGGCGGCTTCACACTCATGCAGCCGTCCGGCGAGCGGCTTGCGATCTATGACGCGGCGATGCGTTATGAGGCGGAGAAAGTTCCCTTGGTCGTGTTTGCGGGCCGCGAATATGGCACCGGCTCATCGCGCGATTGGGCGGCGAAGGGCACCAAGCTCTTGGGCGTGCGGGCGGTGATCGCGCAGAGCTTCGAGCGCATCCACCGCTCGAACCTCGTCGGCATGGGTGTGCTGCCGCTGGTGTTCGAGGAGGGAACAAGCTGGCAAACGCTGGGTCTCAAGGGCGACGAGACCGTAACTATCCACGGGCTCGGCGACACCCTCAAGCCGCGTCAGACACTGCATGCCGAGATCGTCAGCGCGGACGGCGTACGGAGAGCCGCGCCGCTGACCTGCCGCATCGATACGCTGGACGAACTCGAATATTTCCGCAACGGCGGGATTCTGTCCTACGTGCTGCGGCAGCTCGCGGCTTGAAGATCGTGAGAGGGTCTGCGGGCTAGACGGTCGCGCTCGGGACAAGGCCTTTCAGGATCGTAGCGAGACGATCCCTGCGATCTTTGTCCTCGACTTGGGCCACACTCGCTTCCAAGTCCCCTAACAGGCTGTTGAGTTTCCAGCGAGCCGGGCCTTCGGCGGCGACTTCGGCGGCGAGCTCCTCGGCTTTGTCGGCGTCGCCGCTGTCGAAGGCCGCGCCGAGCAGAGTGGGACGAAGCCACTCATCCGCGATGCCAAGCTTTTTGGCGCGTTCGCAGGCGGCGATGACAATCTTAGTGACGGAAAGCGCCCGCTCGTCGTCGCCTTTGTGCTTTCGGGTTTTGTAAAGACGCGGCAGATTGCTCGAACAATAGTATTGGTTGAGGTCGATCTCCATCCCGCGTTCGTATGCGTCGATGGCGGTGTTGAGAAACTCGGCCTTGTCTTCGTCCTCCGCGTTCGTGAACAGGCGCTTATAGCGGCCGCCCAGCAGGCCGAGCCGCTCGGGCGTCGGGCCCGACAACGCTACGATCTCCTCAAGCTTCGCGATCGCCTCCGCAATGTTTCCAGAATTGGCCAGCGCGAACCCATAGATCTCGCGAACGTCTTGGATCTCGGCGATATTCGACGGCAGCCTCTCGATAAGGCTCGCCAACCGGCTCCAATCTTCCTTGCTGTCAACGCAATCTCTGACGAGCCGTATAAGGGCAATCGCGTCTGTCGGGGTCGTCCGCGCGTTGATCGACTGCTCTGCCAGCGCCTGGGCAGCCATTATGCGGGCACTTTTTGGAGTCGCTCGCACGGCGCGGATCTTCCCCTGAAGGACTGCCGTCTGAGCCATCACGCCCTTCATGGTCGACGCCGCCGTCGGATCCGGATTCGTCGGGTAGCCCTTGATCGACGCGAAGACAGGCGAGTCGCCTCGCGACAAGGCGTCGATCGGCCCCTTGATAGCCTCGGACACGAGTTTGGCGGTCGCGTCTTCGATATTCCCCTCTTTAAGGGGATACCGCATGGTCCTCATCTGCGCGACGTCGAAAAGCTGCTTCGACCAGTCCGCCGCGAGTAGGACGCACCCCGTTCTCTGTGCGGCGTGTCGGACGCCGACCTCGTAATAGACATTCCCGTTCGGGATCGTCATGTCAGCGAGCACGAGATCGGCGAAGTAGAGCCGTTCAATCATTTGCGTGATGATAAGCGAGCCCGTGTCCTGATCCGCGCGCACCGGATCGTAGCCGAGCGACTGTATGGTAGGGGCGAACGCTTTGTCCCAAAGCGCGTTGAAATCGATCTCGCCCGGCGCGTTGCTGCTCGGCTCAACCTGCGTGGCTTTCCGCCCATAAGGCATGATCATAAAACAAAGCGCCATCTTCGCCTCCCCTCGCCATCGGGCGATGTCGTTTTAGACCGCTCATCCCCACAGCTTCGTCGTGTCGAGCCAGACCGTTCGGCCGCCCTTGTTGCGAACCTCTTCCATCATGTGCTGCGCGCCTCCCGGACCGTCGCCACCCTCGCCGTTCCACAGGCAGACAAAGTCGACTTTGTCCGCGCCGAAGCGCAGTGCTGCGTCCAGCATCCAGCGATTGTTGCGCTCGTAGGGGTCCTCGCCCTCTTGCGTCGGGCCAAGCTCACGAGGTGCGATATGCAATGCGCCCCGCGCCTTGGCGCCGAGAAATCGCACGCGCCAATCCTTGTTGGCGAAATCGACCGACTTCTCGAGGAAGGTCGCCTCGTCGAAAGGGATGTAGATCTCGAGCAGGGCGGAGCGCGCGAGCGCGGCTTCCGCGAACAACAGATCGCCGCCGCAAGCGCCGCCGCAAATGCAAAGGTCATCCGGCCCGATGTGGAAATCCGCCAAAGCGCCGGCGATCGCCTGCGCGGCCATTGGCTCCTTGTCGGGCGGAAAGCGCGGCTTCTCGCGGCCTGGAGCGTCGATCATGTGGCCGCTGAACAGCACGACCTTGCGGGGCGCATCCGGATTCGATTCCGCCATGAATCTCGCTTCCTTTTCGAACGCGTTGAGCGCTAGCGAAGATCGAACGCCGGTGGAAAATGATCCGCTTTGATCTGCTCCTTCGCCGCGACCCGACCGATTTCTGCAAGGCCCTCCATATTGTCGGGCTTGTCCATCTTGCGCATTTCCGTGAGCTTGTCCGGCGAGAGTTCGACTTTGAGCGTGGAGCTCAGCCAGGCCTGTTCGAGCAACACGTTGTAGCGGGCGTAGGTCGCAAGGTGTGGGCCGTTTTGGCTGTCGAGCTTCATATCGCCAACAGCTCTGTCGATCTGCCATGGCGTGAGGCAGTCCGTCAGCCATTGGAGCATGGCCTGGTTTGTGCGTGCGCAGTCGTCCATAAGCGAGGCCAGCGCGCGCACGCCTTGCGCCGCCGCGATTTTGTCGAGGAGTTTTGGCCCCTGCGGCGACGGCCTGTAGGTTCCTGTACCCGCCGAGATGAGCAAGAGCTCATTCTTGCCCGTTCGCCAGCGGAAGCCATGGCCCTCGAGCGCCGCCAGCATGAGGAGTTGTAGCGCCGGATCGTTGAACGGGCTCACGCCGCCGTCAACGAATTCGCCATCGACCACCGAGCCGTCGCGCGATGAAATCTGGATCTGCTCGGGATCGAAATAGGTCGGCGCCGCGGTGCTCGCGCGGACGACCTGAGTGAGGCGGAGAGCACCATCTTGCACCGCGTAGCGCCCGTGCGCGCCATTATTCAGAGGCCACGGGCTGCCAGTGTCGAGTCGCTTGGTCATGATCATCAGGCCGGTGCGGATCTTGTCGCTGTCGAGGGCGGTGTCCGCTCCTAGCGCGCCGTCGAGCGCTTGCTGCAGCCCCTGCACCTGGAACTTCGGCGCGACGAAGCCCAGACCGGTCGGCACGAAGACCTTCGCTCCAAGGCCACAGTAGAGGCTCTTGATGTCTTTGACCGACATGCCGCAGGCGAGGCCGGCGGCGATGATCGAGCCGGTCGATGTGCCGCCGATGAGATCGAAATAGTCGCTGAGCAGGAGATCCGGGTCATTTCGCCGCTGTCGGAGAAGGACTTCAATGGCCTCGAGGTATTCGAGCGTGAGAACGCCCCGAATGCCTCCGCCGTCGAGCGCGAGGATGCGCTTTGGCCCGGTGTTGGGATCGAGATGCTGAGCCTTTGTGAGCGGCAATTGCGCGTCTCCCCATGCAATCTTTTTCACCGCGTTTCGCGGCGCAGAAAGTTCGGGTTTAAAAAAACGAACCAAATGTCTGGCGCGGGCTGATCGCCGTCAAGTCAAAACCCGAATCGAGAGGTGACTCAAGCTGATCGGCCATCAACCCCGCGCGCCCGAGGCTTTGCTCACGGAAATTCGCCACAGCGCGCCTGAAGCCCTACTTCTCAACGAATAGCGCGCGCCCGGGCGTAACCGGACGCGCGAGTTGGCCCCTTCCGAGAAGACTGGCCTATTTGTAGAGCGGCAGAACGTCGGCGCTAGCCGGAAACGGCCTACTTCACGAGCCTAGGACCAGCAGCGGCGCGCGTATACTCGTTCTCCTGCACCACCCCGAGCCTTCGGGCGACTTCGGTATAGGCTTCGATCATCCCCCCGAGGTCCTTTCGGAAGCGATCCTTGTCCATCTTGTCGTTGGTCTTGACGTCCCACAGACGGCACGAATCGGGGCTGATCTCGTCAGCGAGTACGATCCGCATCGTCTCGCCCTCCCACAACCGGCCGGTTTCGATCTTGAAGTCGACCAAGCGGATGCCGACGCCGAGGAAGAGCCCGGACAGGAAGTCGTTGACGCGAATCGCGAGCGCCATGATGTCATCGATTTCCTGCGGCGCCGCCCAGCCAAAGGCGGTGATGTGCTCTTCCGAGACCATCGGGTCGTTCAGCTGATCATTCTTGTAATAAAACTCGATGATCGACCGCGGCAGCTGCGTGCCCTCCTCAAGGCCAAGACGGGTGGACAGCGACCCCGCCGCCACATTGCGCACCACAACCTCGAGCGGAATGATCTCGACCTCGCGAATCAATTGCTCGCGCATGTTGAGTCTACGAATAAAATGAGTCGGCACGCCGATGTCATTGAGCCGCTGGAAGACGTATTCCGAGATCCGGTTGTTGAGAACGCCCTTGCCTTCGATGACCTCATGCTTCTTGGCGTTGAACGCGGTCGCGTCATCCTTGAAATACTGGATGAGGGTGCCGGGCTCCGGGCCCTCATAGAGGACCTTGGCTTTACCTTCATAAATGCGTCTGCGGCGATTCATGCGGTGCGACCGTGGCTTGAGGAAATCCATTCGCGTGGCCTTTTCTGACGGCTATCCCGGAGAAGCCGCGATGACAGGCTTGGGATATGGGGATTCGGACCGTGAAACCCAAGCATTGGACTCGTCCGGACCGGGGCCTGCCCCGTTTCAACAATCTACCTGATTGCCGGCCCCGGCACAAACTTTCCGCAAGCGGAGGAAGGGGTAGACAAAGGTCGTAGGCGCGTAGGCTCGACGCGGCGCACGAAAAAAGCAAAAATGGCGGCCAGACTCGGACGTTAGGTAGCGAATCAGGCGACTTCCGCCTGGCTTCGCCCAAATTCCTTGAACAGTCGGCCTCTGGTCCGATGTAAATCTGGTAACGGGCCAACAAGACGAACAGTCATAATAAAACGTAGGGAGGACATTGATGGATCAGATGACCGCGAGGCGGATCGAAAACGATCCAAATTATCAGAAACTTGTATCCGAGCGCAAGTCTCTAGGCTGGACGCTCGCTATTATTACGCTGATCATGTATTACGGATACATTGCAATTGTCGCGTTTATTCCCTCACTCATTGCAGCCCCGTTGTTCGGTTCAATCACCGTCGGGATCGTTCTTGGGGTCGCGATCATCCTGGCGTCGATCCTGCTGACGGGCATTTACGTCATGCGGGCCAATTCCGACTACGACGATTTGACCGCTGCGATTGTCGCCGCCAACAACCGGGGAGGGAAGTGATGAGCGGCTTCCTGCGCTTCAGTGCGTTTCTCGTCGTCGCGCTGGGTCTCTTGTCTGGGTCGGCTTTTGCCGCCGAGGGCGCCATCCAGCCCACGAACTGGAACGCGGTTCTCATCTTCCTTGCATTTGTCTTGGTCACGCTTGGCATCACCTATTGGGCGGCGCAGCACACCCGCACCACGAAAGACTTCTACGCTGCGGGCGGAGAGATCACTGGCCTCCAGAATGGCCTCGCGATCGCCGGCGACTACATGTCCGCCGCCTCGTTCCTCGGCATTGTCGCGCTTGTCTACAGCTTTGGCTATTATGGCCTCATCTATTCGATCGGCTTTCTTGTCGGCTGGCCGTTCATCATGTTCCTGATGGCCGAGCCACTCCGGAATCTCGGCCGGTTCACGTTTGCCGACGTCGTGTCATATCGCCTCCAGGCGACGCCGATTCGCGCTATGGCGGCGACGGGCACCCTGGTCGTCGTCGCCCTCTATCTGATTGCCCAGATGGTGGGAGCGGGACAATTGATCGAACTGCTGTTCGGTCTGCCCTATCTCTGGGCCGTCGTCGTGGTCGGCGTGCTCATGGTCATCTACGTCACCTTTGGCGGCATGATCGCGACCACCTGGGTGCAGATCATCAAGGCAGGGCTGCTGCTTGGCGGTTCGACGCTCATGGCGCTTCTCGTGCTGGGGCAATTCGGATTCGACTTCAACGCGCTGATCGCCAAGGCGGTCGAGGTCCACGCGGGTCACGAGAAGATCCTGCTGCCCGGGCCGCAGGTGGCCAACCCGATCAACGCGATCTCGCTCGGCATGGCGCTCATGTTCGGCACCGCCGGTCTGCCGCACATCCTCATGCGCTTCTTCACCGTCGGCAACGCCAAGGAGGCGCGCAAGTCGGTGTTCTGGGCGACCACTTTTATCGGCTATTTCTACATTCTGACCTTCATTATCGGCTTCGGCGCGATCGTGCTGGTTTCAGCGAATCCGATCTATCACGTGGGCGGGGACATCAAGGCCGCGCTCCTCGGCGGCGGCAACATGCCCGCGATCCATCTCGCCCATGCCGTCGGTGGCGACTTGATGAAGGGCTTCATTGCCGCGGTCGCGTTCGCGACCATCTTGGCGGTGGTCTCCGGTCTGACCTTGTCGGGGGCGAGCGCCGTCAGCCACGATCTTTATGCGAGCGTGTTCAAGCACGGCGCGGCGCCGGAGGGGTCGGAAGTGCGGGTCTCGCGAATCGCGACGGTCATTCTCGGTATCGTCGCCATTGTGCTCGGCATGGTGTTCCAGAAGGTCAATGTCGCCTTCATGGTCGGTCTTGCCTTCGCCGTGGCCGCGAGCGCAAATTTTCCGGTCTTGCTGCTTGCGATCACGTGGAAGGGCTTGACGACGCGGGGCGCGGTGATTGGCGGATTTGTCGGCCTGATCAGCTCTCTGGTGCTGACGATTGTGAGCCCCGGGGTCTGGGAGGCGGTGTTCGGCTACCCGAAGGGCTCGGCGCTCTTTCCTTACGTATCGCCAGCCATCTTTACGATCCCGCTGTCGTTTCTCTGCTGCTGGCTGTTCTCAGTGACCGACAGCTCGAAGGCGGCCACGAGCGAACAGGCTGCGTTCGACGCCCAATATGTGCGCTCGCAGACCGGGATCGGCGCCGACGTCGCCGTCGTCCATTAGCGGGTCGCCGCAAGGCCGGTGAGGCGCCGGAATCGTTCCGGCTTCCTCGATGCCTTCAGGCCGGTCGGAAAACGTCCCCAGCCGGCCCCCCTCGAGAAACGACCGCCGATTTCCGGCCACGCCGCCGAGGCAAAAGAGAAGGGCCGCTCCTTTTGGGAACGACCCTTCCATTGTCGCGCCACGCAAAGCTCGCCGGCGCCCTAGAGTTTTTGCCTAGCGAGCGCTCGCTATGCGCGAAATTCCTTCGCGGGGGCAATAACCCAGGCCTCTTCGATCACGCGGGGCGTAAGACAATGAGACACTGGATCACCTCCTTTCGGCTGGTTGACGACACTGGCATGTTACGGTGATTCGAAAAATTTGAAAGCAGGATTTTTCTCGCGCGCTTAACAATTCTTTACAATTCTTTAGCCTTCCGCGAGGTCGGCTCGCCTTCCGGGCCCCTAGGCGGCGCCGGCGACGGCTTCGCAGACATCGCTGACCAGGGCGTCGACCAGCGCCTGGTCGTCCGCCTCGCCCATCACCCGGATGACCGGTTCGGTGCCCGACGGGCGGACCAGGAGCCGGCCACGTTCGCCCAAGCGAGCGGTCGCGTCCGCGATCGCCTTCGCCACCGCCGGATTTTCGAGCGGCCGGCCGCCCTTGAAACGAACGTTGCGCAACACCTGTGGCACCGGCTCGAACCGCCGACAGACTTCGCTCGCCGGCTTGCCGAGCTTCCGCACCACCGCCAGCACCTGCATCGCCGCCACCAGACCATCGCCGGTGGTCGAATAGTCGGACAGGATGATGTGGCCGGATTGCTCGCCGCCCACGTTGAAGCCTTTTTGGCGCATGCGCTCGATCACGTAACGATCGCCAACCGCCGTGCGCTCGAGCGTTAACCCCAGGCTCGCGAGATGGCGCTCAAGCCCGAGGTTCGACATGACGGTGGCGACCACGCCCGGCTTGGACAATCGGCCCTCGTCGCGCCAGCTCTCGGCGATGACGGCCATCACCTGATCGCCGTCGATCAGGTGGCCCTTCTCGTCGATCAGGATCATCCGGTCGGCGTCGCCGTCGAGCGCGATGCCGACATCCGCCCGCATCTCGCGGACCTTGCGCGCCAAAGCCTCAGGGGCGGTCGAGCCGACCTCGAAATTGATGTTGAGCCCGTTAGGGTCGACGCCGATCTTGATCACCTCGGCGCCGAGCTCCCACAAAGCTTCGGGCGCGACCTTGTAAGCCGCGCCATTGGCGCAGTCGACGACGATCCGGAGGCCGTCGAGCGACACGTCGCGGGAGAGCGTTCGCTTGGCGTATTCGATGTAGCGGGCGTCGACGTCGTCGATGCGCTTGGCGCGGCCGAGGTCGGGGGAATTGGCGAGCTTCGGCGCAACGTCGCCGTCCATCAAAGCTTCGATGCGCGACTCGACCTCGTCGGACAATTTATAGCCGTCCGGTCCGAACAGCTTGATGCCGTTGTCTTCATAAGGGTTGTGGGAAGCGGAGATCATCACGCCCAAGTCGCAGCGCATCGAGCGCGTCAGCATCGCCACCGCCGGCGTCGGAACCGGCCCCAGCAGCAGGACGTCAGCGCCGACCGAGGTGAAGCCCGCGACCAGCGCGTATTCGATCATGTAGCTCGAGAGCCGCGTATCCTTGCCGATCACCACCCGATGACGGTGGTCGCCCCGGTGAAACGCAACGCCGGCCGCCTGGCCGACTTTCAGCGCCATATCCGCGGTGATCTGGCTGTTGGCCCGACCCCGGATGCCGTCGGTGCCAAAATACCTTCGCGCCATATGTTAGTTCCCCAGGCGATTTGTCGCCGCCAAACGAACGCCGGGCGGCTGTCATATAGCATATGTGGGGGTAAAAGTTTCACAATTCGTTGATAGACGTTAACGATGCGGAGCGGCGTTGCCCAGCCTGCGCCCGGCGCCTAGACTGTGACCGAGCGCTAGAAATTTCCGCCGCCGCCCGATCGGAGAACGCCGATGATCCGGACCGTCGCCACCAAGCCGTTCGCCGACCAAAGGCCAGGCACCTCGGGTTTACGCAAGCAGGTCACGGTCTTTCAGGAGCCGCACTATCTCGAAAACTTCATTCAGTCGACTTTCAATTCGCTCGAGGGCTTTCAGGGCAAAACGCTCGTTCTCGGCGGCGACGGGCGCTTTTTCAACCGCGAGGCGATCCAGGTCGTGGTCAAGATCGCCGCAGCGAACGGCTTCGGCCGCATCCTCGTCGGCAAAGGCGGCATCCTCTCGACTCCCGCCGTTTCGGCGTTGATTCGCGCGCTCTCCGCCTACGGCGGGATCATCTTGTCGGCGAGCCACAATCCCGGCGGCCCGCACGGCGATTTCGGCGTCAAGTACAATATCAGCGCCGGCGGACCGGCCCCGGAGAACGTCACCGAGGCGATCTTCGCCCATACCAAGACGATCGCTGCCTATAAAATCGCCGACGCCGCTGACGTGGACATCGACCGCCTCGGGACCGTCAAGGTCGAGGGGACCGAGATCGAGATCATCGACCCGGTCACGCAATATCTCTCGCTGATGAAGACGCTGTTCGACTTCGACGCCATCCGCGCTTTGTTCGCCTCGGGCTTCCGCATGCGTTTCGACGCCTTGCACGCGGTGACAGGCCCTTACGCGCATGTGATCTTCGAGGGCGAACTGAAGTCTGGCGCCGGAACGGTGGTGAGCGGCACGCCTTTGCCCGACTTCGGCGGCCATCACCCCGATCCCAATCCGACCTACGCCAAGGACCTGTTCGACTTCATGATGTCGGCGAATGCGCCGGACTTCGGAGCCGCATCGGACGGCGACGGCGACCGCAACATGATCCTAGGCCGCAATGCGTATGTCACGCCGTCGGATTCACTCGCGATCCTGTGCGCCAACGCCCATTGCGCCCCGGGCTACGCCAACGGTCTTGCGGGCGTCGCGCGTTCGATGCCGACCAGCGCCGCCGCCGACCGCGTCGCCGCCAAGCTCGGCATCAAGTCCTACGAAACTCCGACGGGGTGGAAGTTCTTCGGCAATCTGCTCGACGCGGGTCTGGCGACGCTGTGCGGCGAGGAAAGCTTCGGCACCGGCTCGAACCACATCCGCGAGAAGGACGGCGTGTGGGCGGTGCTGTTCTGGCTCAATATCCTTGCCCAGCGCCGCATGTCCGTGCTCGACCTCGTGCGCGAACATTGGCGAACCTACGGCCGCAACTACTATACCCGCCACGACTACGAGGCGATTGATCTTGCCGCCGCCAAAGGCCTGATGGCGGCGCTCGGCGACGCGACCAAGACCCTTCCCGGCAAGAGCTTCGGCGCCCACAAGGTCGAGGCAGCGGATGATTTCGCCTATCACGATCCGGTCGACGGCTCGGATGCGGCCGATCAGGGCATCAGGGTGATCTTCGAAGGCGGCTCGCGCATCGTCTACCGGCTGTCCGGCACGGGGACCGTGGGCGCGACGCTGCGCGTCTATATCGAGCATTACGAGCCGCCCTCGGGCAAGCTCGATCAGGACACGCAGGCCGCGCTCGCCGACCTCATCCGGCTTTCGCACGAACTGGCGGGGATCGACGCCCGGACCGGCCGCAAGGAACCGACCGTGATCACCTGAGACGGTTCGGCGAGGCCCTATAGGAAGCCGGAGCCGTCTTTTAAGTATTATGGACGATACAGTCCCTCGCGCTTGGGGGTGTGGCCCTCGTTGGCGCTTTGTTCGCACGAAGGCGCCGCATTGCCGCCCCCTTCGCTCTGGCATAAGAGAGGCCGCCCATGGTCAATCTCGCCAATCCGACGACCTTCGTCGAGCTGACGCGCCGGGTTCTGCCTTGGCTCGCGGCGGCGACATCTGCGTTGTTTGTTGCCGGTCTATGGCTCTCGTTCGCCGCACCGCCCGACTATCAGCAGGGCGAGACGGTCAAGATCATGTATTTGCACGTGCCCGCGGCCTGGATGGCGACCTTCGTCTATGCCGTCATGACGGCCGCCGCCCTCGGCACGCTGGTCTGGCGCCATCCCCTAGCCGACGCGGCGCAGAAGGCGGCGGCGCCGCTCGGCGCCGGATTTACGTTCATCTGCCTCGTCACCGGCTCCCTCTGGGGCAAGCCGATGTGGGGCACCTATTGGGTATGGGACGCGCGCCTGACTTCGGTGCTGGTGCTGTTCATTCTCTATCTCGGCCTCATTGCATTATGGCGCGCGATCGACGATCCGGGCCGTGCGGCCAAAGCGGCGGCGATCCTGACCCTGGTTGGGGCTGTCGATCTGCCGATCATCAAATTCTCGGTCGACTGGTGGAACACCTTGCACCAGCCGGCGTCGGTGTTCCGTCTCGACGGTCCGACGATCGCGCCCGAACTGCTCATGCCGCTGATCGTGATGTCGCTCGCCTTCACCTGCCTTTTCCTGACGCTGCATCTGATGGCGATCCGCAACGAAATCCTGCGCCGGCGGATCGCCCGGGTGACCATGCTGGCGGCCGTCGAGGGCGATCGGCTCGCGCCGGAATTTGCGGCGAGAGGCGCATGATGGGCGATCCTCACCTTGGTTTCATCGTTGCGGCGTATGCCGTCGCGGTCGCGACGAT
>Ga0209624_10002246_pt1 | contig 14410 bp, 15 predicted proteins | sample JacPinW_OM2H0_O1_FD_188565 | JGI IMG/M metagenome (GOLD analysis project Ga0209624, IMG submission 188565) | Forest soil microbial communities from Algoma, Ontario, Canada - Jack Pine, Ontario site 1_JW_OM2H0_O1 (SPAdes) (version 2) | ecosystem: Environmental > Terrestrial > Soil > Boreal...
GTCCTCGGTCTATCCCTCGTCACCAACATGGCCGCAGGAGTCGTCGCCTCCGGACAGCAGACCGCCGATATTATCCACCACGAGGACGTCATGGAAGTCGGCCGCCGCGCAGAAAAGCAATTCACCAACTTACTCACGGCGCTGATCCCAACAATCGCTGCAATGTAACCTGAACTCCTCTGACGCCGACAAACAAGCCGGGTGCCCCATAGCCTGCCGGGTGCCCAGCATCAACCCAATCTCAACCCACCGCCACCAACTCACCTTCACTCGCCCGCTCCACCCAACCTATGCCCTCATACATCTCCACAACCCGCTCCCGCGCCGTCTCCGACAAAACAAACCGATCCGTCCGCTCCTTTACCTCCTCACCAAATCGCACCGTCACCGAAAGCCCCCTCAAACCCAACACCCGGAAGATGTGCGGCACAAATCCCATCTCTCCCCACCAGCAGACATCCTCACGCACCGTCGCCGCCTCATTCACCCAGCAACTCTCCAACTCGTACCGCAGAGCCGCAGCCCTCAGCTCAACTCCATTGTTCAGCACCGAGTGAAACAGTCCACGCCGAAACGGCAATACCTCCGCTCCATCCGTCGTCGTACCCTCCGGGAAGAACACCACAGGCAATCCGCTCCGATAAGCCTCCGCCATCGCTGCATTCACCCGCGGATAAGTCTTCGGCCCGCCCCCGCGCTCGACATACACGGTACCCGCCCGCGACGTAATCCACCCAAACAGCGGCCAACCGCGCACCTCCGTCTTGGCCACCATCACGAACGGCCGCACCGAGCTGTACATCAAAATATCCAGGTAGCTCAGGTGGTTTGACACCACCGCCCCATCCACCGGAAGCCGCCCTTCCACCTCACACCGAAACCCCAGGACTTTTACAATCCGCCTGCTCCATCCATGAATCCACACCGCCCCCTCGGCACCCAACTCCGGCCGCCGCACCCACCAGTCCACCACAGCCCCACACAGCAACATCAAAAACAAAAAACTCCGCCAAACCGCTCGCAGCGTCACCCACAAACCTCTCACCTCAACGCCCCTCAAGAAATCTTCTGGCAACGCGAGGATGCAGCGTCTGCAAATCCAGCAGCGTCAGGAAATCAATCGTCTTGAACTCCCGGTCGATCGCCGGCTCACTACAGATCTTCGCCCCAATCGTCAGATAAGCCCGCAACAGCTTCGGAGCCCGCGCCTCCGGTATCGTCCCCTTCGCCGCCGGCAGTGCAAATGCCTTCGTAGCAACCGTCCGCAACTCCGGCTCAACCATGCACTCGCGCAGAGTTTCATACACCGCATGACCTTCTTCCACATCCTGCGACGTCAGCGAGCAGCACCCCATCATGTATCTCCCGCCATTCACCAACGAGTACCGCGCAATACCACGCCAAAGCAGGTGCAGCACATCCGACGACCTAAAATCCCGATGAATACAAGCGCGGCCCAACTCCACAATCTGGCTCCTCATCGCCTCATAGGGCCGAAAACAGAACTCCTGTTCGCTGTAGTACCCAAAATACTTCCCGGCAATATCACCCATCTGCATCCGGTAGGTCCCCACCACCGTACCTGTCCGCCGGTCTTCCACAATCATGTGGTCGCAGACATCATCGAAGTGGTCTGTGTCGTATCCATCCACATACGCCGACTCCAACCCCTCATTCATCTCAAGGTTGAACACCAGAAAGCGCAAACGGTAAGCCGCCGCCCGCTCTTCCTCGGTCAGCGCAAGACGCACCACAAAATCCGCCGTCTCCAGTCGAATATCTCTCTTCGACGGCAGTTGCGGAGCCACAGATTGATTCGGAAGCAGGACACCACAGGACGATCCAGCGGCTGTAAGCATCGAAGCTCCTTCAACAACAGGATGTGCAGCCTTCGATGACAGTCTGCGTTGTCTTTTGTTACACAGCGTTCACAGCAAGTGAACATTTGTTGAATCGAATTTGGTGCATTCGCGAAGTCAACGCCCTTTTTCCGCCAGCGCCGCGACCGCTGACCGGGCCTCTATCGCCGCCTGTTTCCTGTTTTTCAGGCATGAAAAATCAATCGGCCTCTCTTCGAATCTCACCTCAGCCCGCACCCCGCGCAGCCCTAAAAACTTGAAAACATGCACCCACATATTCCGGTTGCCCCAGTAGCAGACGTCATCCGCGAGACTCGCGTCAGGTCCGTTGTCCTCGGCGAAGCCGTAACTCATATAGGCCGCCGTCACCGGCGAGCCCGTCTCAATCACCTGCGCCAGCAACCCGCTATGAAATTTCAACAACTGGCTCCCATTCGATGTCGTCCCCTCAGGAAAAAACACCACCGGCAAACCCGCATCCACCGCAGCCTGCATCCCCTTCCGCGCCTTCATCGCCGACCCCCCGTGCCCGCGCGCAACATAAACCGTCCCCGACATCGTCGTCATCCACCCCACAACCGGCCACTTCTCAATCTCCGCCTTTGAAACAAACACGCAAGGGTGAATCGCCGCAAATACCACAATATCCAGATAACTCAGATGGTTCGAGATCACCGCCCCATGCTCGGGAAACACCCCCATCACCCGAATCTCGATCTTCATCCCTCTTAGCGCCCGCGCACAGAACCGATGCAGCCAGTCCGCCCGCTCCTCCCGGGTCTTCGGCTGCTTCACCATCAACTCCGTCCCGGCCACCACAAACATTCCCGCCAGTCGAAATGTCCGCCCCACCGCCCGAAAAAAGTTCACCAGGTCGAATCCTCGTCTCTCAAGCGTTACAGCGCCACACAATCCCTCGTTGCGCAGTCTATCCTGTCAACAGTGCATCCGAACCAACCCAATCACACCACGCCCACTCAAACCCTCGAGCCCATCCACCACAACTGGATCTACCGCCGCGTCGCACTTCCTATCCTCGCGCTCCTCCGGATGGGAGCCTCACCCGAAAAGCTGGCCTGGAGCATCGCCGCCGGTCTTCTCATCGGCATCAATCCCATCCTCGGCAGCACCACCATCCTCTGCCTCGCCATAGCCTTCGTCTTCCGCCTCAACGTCGCCGCCTCGCAGATCGGCAACCACATCGTCTACCCGCTCGAACTGCTCCTCATCATTCCCTTCATCAACCTCGCCAGTCGCGTCTTCCACACCGAGCCAATGCCGCTCTCAGCAACCGAGCTCCTACACGCCGCCCGCGAGCATCCCCTCGACCTCACCCACCGCCTCTGGCTCTGGGAGTGGCACGCCTTTGTCCTCTGGGTTATCCTCGCCGCCGCCGCCATCCCGTTACTGGCGCTTATCCTGAGGCCCATGCTCCGCAGGCTGCTCGTCCGCGTCACAAGACACCAATACCCGATCCTGTCGCAGCCCACGCACCCAGACAACTAACCGATCAATCCGGGTAGTTGCGCGGTGGCAGCGGCTCCGCACTCTTCACCCACGCCGAATAGATCATGTCCCGCAGTTCGGTAGCTCCCGCGGCCAGCCGCTCATCGACAAACTCCTTGCCCGCGGGCGTACCGGCGCCCGCAAATGCACCCGCCTTCTCCAACTGATACGTCTTCTCCACCAGCGAGTTCGTATGCCGCAGGTAAGCCACGTAGTCAACGAAAACATCGCCGATCACCACTGGCTTGGCCGGAATCAGCGGAGCTACATCCGCCGCCTTCACGTTCGCCGAGACATACACCGACTCGAACAGCGAGTGGATCTTGTGCTCTGTCGTATATCCGTTCGGATTCGGTCCCGTCCAGCCGTTGTACTGAATCGTCGTATGCAGCGGCTGCGACCCATCCCCAACATAATGCCCCAGCCAACCGGCGAGAAACACAATTTCAGCCTCCACAGGCTTCGTGTCTTTGTGATCTTCCTTCAGCTTGCGATAGTCCCGCATCGCACTCTTCAGCCGCTCCCACACCTCAACCGTCTGATACGGCTGCAACCCCACCTTCTCCGGTGTCAGCGGAAGATCCAGATGCGACTTCTGGGCAAAAGCCAACGCCCGCACAAAGTCATACCGCTTCCTGGGCAAATCCCCCACCAGGTCCGCATACTCGAGATCGATGAAGTGTTCCGGGGCCTGTGCCGCATTCAACTCAGGCTCAAGCGGAGCTCTCCACCTATCCGGCTCCGGTCCGTAATAATCCAGCGCCTCCAGCGCTTCCTTCGACCGCAAAAACTCTGGCACATCCGACGGCAAAGCCGCTCCCGCCAGCCGATTAATCATCCTGTGCCCATCCGAGCCCCAAGCCAAACTCTGCTGAACCAACATCACCGGCAGCAACGTTGCCGCCGCCGTAACACGAACCAGACCCATCAATCTCTTCATATAAAAAGTATAACCATCGCCGGGAGTTCACACCGTTACAGGCTCACCAACCACCGCCACGCTGCCAAACACTCTGCGATACCGCGCAATCTCACTCGCTGGCCCCGTCGCCTTGCGCGAGTTGTCCGAAAGCTTCACCGCAGGCCGTCCCTCCACCGTCATCAACTTGCACACCAGGCTGATCGGATCGAGCGTCGTCTCTCCACGCGGATGGCACCCACGAAAATCATTCGTCAGCAAAGTCCCCCACCCGGCACTGAACCGTATCCTCCCGTGAAAATACTCATGCAGACGCAAAATATCGTCCACATCCAGGCCATCCGAAGCAATCAGCCGCTTCCGCTTCGCATCCCGCCCTCGGGCCCCAAGCCATGCAATATATTCGTCGCCAGCAATAAACGGATCCTTGCTGTCGCACCGCTGTCCCGTCCAATCGGCAACCCAATCCGGAGCCCCTTCTAAAAACTGCGTCGTCCCAAAGGTATCCGGCAGCATGATCAGCAATTCTCCGCCATAGCTCCTCTGCCAAAGCTCCAACACGCGGTATTGCGACTCATGCAGTTCCTCATCGCTGTTGGAAAGGGCCGCCATCGCCATCGGCAACTCATGCGCGTTCGTTCCCATCGCCTCCAGATCGTGCTTGTAAGCAAGAAACGTATTCGACGTTCCGGAAAGACTCTTCCCCAGCGCCGCATGCATCATCTCGATCACGTACTCCTGCCACAAAAAGCTATGCCGCCGCCTCGTACCGAACTCCGAGATCCTCACATCAGGCACCACACGCAGCCGTTCGATCTTCTCCCACAGCTTTGTCTTGGCTCGCGCATACAAAACATCCAGTTCCAACTCGTTTAGCGTGCTCAACGCGGCCCGAGTCTTCATCTCGCTCACCAAGGCAAGCCCGTAGACCTCCCACATCGTGACCTCGGTCCACAGCCCTTCGAACCGCACCACCAACTGACCGTCTTGTTCCATCACCGTGTAGTCCGACAGGCGAAAATCGTTCTCCAGCCAATCCAAAAACGCCGGCTCAAAGATACTTCGCGTCCCATAAAACGTATTTCCCGCGAGCCAGATAATCTCCGATCGCCGAAACCTAAGCCCCCGCACATGCTCCATCTGGTCCACCAGCATCGTCATCGGAGTCTGTTCCGCCAGCCGCACCGACACCGTTCGATTTGTAATCTCCGAAGTTACATGAATCGCAGGAAAGTTCTTCCAGATGAACTGCAGCATCAGCAGCTTGTAAAAGTCCGTGTCCAGCAGCGACCGCACGATCGGGTCCAGCTTCCAGTTATGGTTGTGCGCCCGCTCTGCAAAGTTCACATTCACGTTAGAAATCCTCAAGTTAAGCCTACCAACTGCCAGCTTTACAGTTTTGATCGATGCCCACTCAGAGGCTCCAAAAATAAAATGACAAGCACACTTGACAAACAATGCCATTCATGTAAAGTTTAATTGTCTTTATGGAAAGGACTCTTGTCATGCAATGTTATCCCGCCACCAAAGCCGGACGCCGCTACATCTACCGCCTCGCACCCACGATGGCGCTCTATCTTCTCTTCACCTACATCTCACAATGGAGCTTCCACCATCTTCATCCCACCGGCGTCGTCGTATACCTGCTCGCTGTTCTGCCGGCGCTGCCCCTCGTTGGCTCGCTCGCGATTGTTGGCCTCTACATCGCCGAAGAGACCGACGAGTTTGAACGGTCCATCCTCGTACAGTCCATGCTCTGGGGTCTCGGCGTAGCCCTCTCCATCAGCACCATCTGGGGCTCTCTGGAAGACTTCGCCAACGCACCTCATCTCTCCACTTTTAATATCTTTCTATTCTTCTGGATCGTCATGGGAATCTCTCAGCCATTCATCCGCAGGAGATACCAATGAAGAACCGACTCCGCATCCTTCGCGCAGAACGCAACTGGAGTCAGGCCGACCTCGCCGAACGCCTCGAAGTCTCGCGCCAATCCGTCAACGCCATCGAGACCGGCAAATTCGATCCCAGCCTTCCGCTCGCCTTCAAACTCGCCCGCCTCTTCAACAGCCCCATCGAAACCATCTTTACGGATGAAGAGTAGGCCTCACCAAACTTTTCTCCGTCATTACAAGTGTCACGTCGCTTCGATGACACAAGCCACTGGAAGCCGCACAGCGCCAGCAGCACACTGAAATAGTTCCAAGGAGTCTGGTCATGTCCACAATGCGAACAATCACACGCATCATCACCGTCCTCTTTCTCCTCGCCGGTCTGCTGCTATTGCGAAAGCCCGTCTTTGGTCAGACCATCATCGTCGCACCCACGCACCAGTTCGACGCGCCGAATGGGCGATTAATCGAGTCCTCAACTATCCCCTCCACATCGAATCCACATCGGAGCAATGAGGAAACTCGAATCCTAGTGCCTCTGCTTCATTAGCGACACGCCAACTCTGTCAAGGGAGATCCGTCTGATGTCACCCCTCGGAACCCTCGAACCGCAACCCACACCCGCAGCCAAACCATTCCGTCCTGACTGCCCTGAATGCCCCGAGCGTCCTCACCTGCGCGTCTTCAAATCCACCGTCTACGTCAGCGACCACGACCGCGCCCTTGACTTCTACGTCAACAAACTTGGCTTCAGCGTCCTGGCCGATATCGCCGGCACCTACGACAACCGCTGGGTCGCCGTCGCACCTCCCGACGGGCAGGCCATTCTCGCGCTCGTCGCCCCCAAACCAGGCACCGAAAAACATCGCTTCATCGGGCGCGACACGCAGATCGGCTTCCTCTCCGAAGACATCAACGCCACATACGACCTCTGGCAGCGCCATGGTGTGCACTTTCGCCAGCCGCCACAGCAGACCATCTTCGGCATCACTCTCGCCCGCTTCCAGGACCTCGACGGCAACGGATTCGAGTTGATCGGCACCGACCAGTTCACGCGTGAGATCGAGAAGGAGCGACATATCGCAGCCCAGAAGGTCGAATCCGATCGCCGCACCGCCCAGGAGCTAGAGATCGCCAAGCAGGTCCAGGCCCGTCTCTTCCCCCAGACCCTCCCCCCGCTCAAGACCCTCGACTACGCCGGTGTCTGCATCCAGGCCCGCCACGTCGGCGGCGACTACTACGACTTTCTCTCCCTCGGCAATCAGCGGCTCGGCCTGGTCATCGGAGACATCGCCGGCAAAGGCATCGCCGCCGCTCTCCTCATGGCCAACCTTCAGGCCAACCTCCGCAGCCAGTTCCTTCTGGCGCGAGACGAGCCGCAGGCCTTCCTCCAATCCGTCAACCGCCTCTTCTTCCAGAACACGCCCGACTCAGCCTACGCCACCGTTTTCTTCGCCGATTACGATGACACCGCACGCCGTCTCCGCTACGCTAACTGCGGCCACCTTGCTGGCATCGTCCTCCGCCGCAACGGCCAGGTCGACCGCCTCCACTCCACCGGCACCGTCCTTGGCCTCTTCGAAGACTGGAAATCCCCCACCGTCTACTGCCAGCTACACCCCGGCGACCTCTTCGCCCTCTACACCGACGGTGTCACCGAGTCCCCAAACGACCACGAAGAAGAGTTCGGCGAAGAACGCCTCATCGACAGCCTGCAGCGCAACTCCCGTCTCCCGCCCAAAACACTTCTCTCCTCGGTCATCAACGAGATCAAGCAGTTCAGTCCGCAGGAGCAGCACGACGACATCACTCTAATTGTCGCCCGGTGCCAGGAAAACGATAAGCGCCGACGGCCCACCCTTACCGATTGAGTTCATTCGTCAGCAACAAAATAAGCAGTAGATTCCCCTATAAAAGCGCAAAGAATTGCATAGAGATAGAAACTTGCACTGTTTGTGGTGAAAAATGCAAACAGATCTTTTTCCAGATAACCTCTTTGTCGAAAGGTGCTTCTAACCTGCCAGTCAGACTCCACGGACTCGGAACTCAAGTGGCCCCCGAATTGCTCACTGCTACCGTAGGATTCGACTAATCCCCCTTTTTAAGAGGTCACAATGAGACTGTCTTTCTTACGCGCTATCCTCGTCGCTGTCCCGGCCGTCCTTATGACCACTGTGCCGATGCATGCCGATGTCATCTTTTCCGAAAACTTCAACGCCGTACCCTTGGGTCTCGGCGTAACAACCGCAGGGCAGTTCTCAGCTATCAACGGCACGAACGTCGACGTCATCGGTTCCAACTTCGGAGATTGCGTTGGAGCCGAATCCGGCAACTGCGTAGATATGGATGGCACGGGCGGCAATCCAGTCGGTCAGCTGGCGCTCACCACCCCCCTTAGCCTCACGGCTGGAACCTATTTCCTGAGTTTCGACCTTATCGGTTCACAGCGCGGCATCACCAGTTCGGTGACTGTCGACTTCGGTCCTTTCAGCCATACCTACGTATTGTCCAGCAGCGATGACACCGACGGCATCGTCAGTAACCTGGCTGTATTGATTCCAGGCGGATCAACCCAGCTGACGTTCACCAGCAATGACGCCGCCGGCGACCAGGAGGGAGCTCTCCTCGACAACGTCGTCATCGCGAACTCCGCCCCTGAACCAGGATCGCTCGTGCTCATGACGACCGGCCTCCTCGGATGCGCCGGAATGATTCGCCGCCGTTTCGCAACCAAGGCCTAACAGTTTCAAAGCCGAAAAAGAGCAGGCTGCCCAGGCAATCTGCTCTTTTCATTTAAGTCCCCTCCCTTCGCCCCGGCACTCGCAACTCCTTGCCCCTTAAAGCACTGTGAAAATACACCGAAAGCCAGCGCAACCACAACTCAGAGTTGATATCCTGTAGTAGCTATGCCTACAAAAAAAGAACTCCTCCAACGCCCAATTCAGCACCTCGACATCAAGCAGCACAACGTAGTCCCAATCGTCGATGCCATGGGCAATATGGCCTACTCCGCGCGTGACACCTACCGCGCCGCCAACATCTACGACATGATGCTCCGCGACACGGACTGCGGTGTCATCCTATGCCTCGCCGGCTCGCTCATCTCCGCCGGCCTCCAGAAGATCTTCGTCGACCTCATCCGCAACAACATGGTCGACGCCATCGTCTCCACCGGCGCCAACATCGTCGATCAGGACTTCTTCGAGGCCCTCGGCTTCAACCACTACATCGCCGGCGACGAGTACAAGTACGGCGCGGGCGACGCCGACCTGCGCGAGCTCATGATCGATCGCATCTACGACACCTTCATCGACGAGGAAGAGCTTCGCATCTGCGACGAGACCACCCACCAGATCACCAACTCCCTCGAGCCCCGCCCGTACAGCTCCCGCGAGTTCATCCGCGAGATGGGCGCCTACCTCGCCAAAAACGGCAAGACCCCGCAAGCAGGAGGCCGCGACTCCATCGTCCTCGCCGCGTACGAAAAGAACGTCCCCATCTTCTGCCCCGCCTTCTCCGACTGCTCCGCCGGATTCGGCCTCGTCGCCCACCAGCACGAGCGCCAGGGCAAGCCGCACGTCTCCATCGACTCCGCCAAAGACTTCTACGAGATTACCCAGCTAAAGATCGCCAACCCCACCACCGGCCTGCTCATGATCGGCGGCGGCGTCCCCAAAAACTTCGCCCAGGACATCGTCGTAGCCGCCGACATCCTCGGTGTCGACGCCTCCATGCACAAGTACGCCATCCAGATCACCGTCGCCGACGCCCGCGACGGCGCTCTCTCCGGCTCCACCCTCAAGGAAGCCAGTTCCTGGGGCAAGGTCGACCTCACCTACGAGCAGATGGTCTACTCCGAGGCGACCCTCGCCCTCCCGTTGGTTACCGGTTACGCCTATCACCGAAACGCTCAGGCAGCCCGGACCGGGAAGAAGTGGGCCACCATTCTCGACCAGGTGCCCGTAACCGCCTAAGCCCGGTTCGACCTTACAATCCTCAAAAAAGGCCGTCTTTCCCCGCGAAAGACGGCCTTTTGCTGCGCTCAACCCGTCCATAACCCCTGCTACACCAATGTTGTCATCGGTGATAACCCACAGAGGTGTTATTCCCGCTACAACGAAATTTCTGGCATGCTCGGGTTGCTGACCGAAAATTGACAAGTTTCTTCGAAGACATTGTTCGACCATTACCTATAGATTTCACGCCACATCAAACGAACTAAGGAGCCGGCTGTTAACCAAATAGTACAACAAGAAAACCGCAATGGTTACCAATAATTAGTTACCAAAACACAGAAAAACAGTTACCATAGGGTTCCCGAATCCCAATGCACATCTTTCCTATACTTGGTTATCTCTCGCTCCTCACCACCTCTGCAGTTCTGCTCTTCGCCTTTCTCCGAGCGCAACGCACCACGCGCGAGCTCGCAGAGCAGCTCACCCAGGCACGTGAGCAGCACCATCAGCACACCCTCCAGCTCTCTCATCGCTCCGAGCTCGACACCCTCAAAGACGAGTTCATCTCCACCGTCTCTCACGAGCTGCGCACCCCACTCACCAGCATTCGCGGAGCTCTCGGCCTCCTCTCCTCCGGCATCATCGGCGACGTAGACGCCAAAGCCCTCAACCTCCTCCGCATCGCCGTCACCAACACCGACCGCCTCATCCGTCTCATCAACGACATTCTTGACCTCGAGCGCATGGAGTCCGGTCGCGCCCCGCTGCAGATTCGTCGCTGCTCCCTGCGAGACCTCGCCCAGCAGGCCATCGACACCATGACCCCCATGGCCGACGCCAATAGCGTTCATCTGGCGCTCGAGCCCTCGAGCATCGCTCACGTCGCCTACCCCGAATCCCTTTTCTTCGACGGCGATTCCGACCGCATCCTTCAAGTCCTCACCAACCTCCTCTCCAACGCCATCAAGTTCTCCCCCATAGCCTCCACGGTCCGCATCTACACCGAGGCCACCTCAGACTCCATCCTCCTCAAAGTCGTCGACGAAGGCCGCGGCATCCCCTCCGACAAGCTCGATAGCATCTTCGACCGGTTCCAGCAGATCGAGCCCTCCGACTCCCGCCAGAAAGGCGGAACCGGCCTCGGTCTTGCCATCTGCCGCAGCATCGTTCAGCAGCACTCCGGCTCCATCTGGGCCCAGCGCAACCTCGGTCCCGGAACCACCCTCTACGTCATGCTTCCCCGCACCAGCCGCGCATCCGATGTCGTTCTTCCTGCCCCCGTCCAGCCTCGCGGCGAAGGCGCCATCCTCGTCTGCGACGACGACAGCGGCATCCGTACCGTAGTCTCCGAACACCTCACTCGCCAGGGCTATACCGTCATCGAAGCCTCATCTGGCGAGCAGGCCCTCATTCTCGCCTCCCAGCACCAGGTAGAAGCCATCCTCCTCGATCTCTACATGCCCGGCCTCAGCGGTTGGGAAACCCTCCAGCGACTTCGCAACAACCCCACCACGGCCAACATTCCCGTAGTGGTCCTTAGCGTTCTGTCATCCACCCTGCGGCCTCAGCTAACCGGCGACGCCCAGGGTTGGGTCCAGAAGCCATTCAACGAAAATCTTCTCTTCGCCGAACTGGGCCGCGTCCTCCATCACGGCGAAGGCCCCGCCGAGATCCTCCTCGTTGAAGACGACGAAGATCTCGCCAGCGTTCTGACTGCCAGCTTCCGCGACGCCGCCGTACGCATCGATCGCGCAGCCACCCGCCAGCAAGCCATTCGGCATTGCATCACCCGCCCTCCCGACCTTCTGATCCTTGACATCACCCTCCCCGACGGCGACGGCTTCTCGCTGGTCGAGTGGCTCCGTCAGCAGCCGACCCTTCGCACCCTCCCCTTGGTCGTCTACTCCGGCCGCGAGATCTCCGAGACCGAGATGTCCAAGCTCCGTCTCGGCCCCACCGAGTTCCTCACCAAGGCCAAAGTTCAGCCTCACGAGGTTGAAGAGCTCGTTCTCTCCATGGTCAACCGCATCCGAACAAAATTCGCCGATCTCGCCGCCACTTCATCCGTCTAGTTTTGAAGGGCGCAACTTGAGCCGCGCCGTCAGTGGAGCAATGTCAATGTGGCTTTAACCACTGAGGGATTCTTTCTACGCCGAAATCCGGCCTTCAAGCACCTCCGAGAGGCGGCCCTGGGAACCGGGACAAATCCCTCGATAAATCTGCCTGAATCAGGAAACTCCACCCTGACGAAGTCATCAAGTAACCTCCCCTAAAACGCGTTGCATGAGAGAATAAGTTCGCTCATGCGACGGGTTTTGATTATTGACGACGAAGACGACATTCGCGAGGTCGCCGCGCTCTCCCTCGAGGCCACGGCAGGCTGGGAGATTCTCACCGCCAGCTCCGGTGCCGAAGGTATCTCCATCGCGGCCGCCCGCAAACCCGACGCCATCCTCATGGACGTCATGATGCCCGGCGTCGACGGCCCCACCACCTTCAAATCTATGCAGGAAAACCCCGCCATCAATCAAATCCCTGTCCTGCTCCTCACAGCCAAGGTCCAGGGAGTCGATCAGCGCCGCTTCGCCGGACTCGGCCTCGCCGGCATCCTCTTCAAGCCCTTCGATCCCCTAACCCTCGCCGAGCAGATCTCCGAGGTCCTTGGCTGGCACGACTAACGGGAATCCAGGGACGGGCGCACCCTATGTCCTTTCTTTTTGAAGTCGTCATCCTGAACGGAGTGAAGGATCCCCGTATTTCGTCTTTGTCCTTCGTCGCCAACCGTAAGCTTTACTCACTTTGACTTCGCGCTAACCCACCCATCCCCATGAAAAAGCCCACACCAGACCAGATCGACGACATCCTCGCTCAACTCTGGCGAAAGAATCTCCCTACAATACGCGAGCGCCTCGACCTCATGGACAGGTTCGGCGCCGCCGCCGCCTTGGGCACGCTCGACGAACCCATGCGCATCGAAGCCCTCGGCATAGCCCACAAACTAGCTGGCTCTCTCGGGATGTACGGCTACCCGCAAGGCACTGAAGTAGCCTCAAAAATGGAGCGCATCCTCAAATCCCCCACCCCCGAAACCCTTGCCACCCTCCACACCCTCGCCACCGACCTCCGCAAATCCCTCGCCGCCGGTCTCTAGGCAGTTGCGTTTGCTTTTTTAGTTGTCATCCTTCGCCGCAGGCGGAGGATCTGCTTTTGCAGTTGTCCTTACTGTTTGCGTTTGCAGTCGCATTTAGTTGTCATCCTTCGCCGAAGGCGGAGGACCTGCTTTTTGCAATTGCCTTTGTCATCGCTTCCATCGCGATTGACAAATCCCAACCCAGAGCAGTTCCGAATGCGAACACCAGATCGCAGGCGACAGACCGAAGTCCAGACCTAAAGTATCTCCTTTGAATACTTTGCTCACTTAATGCCGGGTAGGGGGTACCTGCCGCACAGCCCACCCCGCCAGGTCGATAGCCGCAGCAAACCCGTCATAATCCGCAGGCAGCCGATTCCTTCGATCCACATACTCGTTGTAGACCCAGGGGTCGACGACAGCAAAAACCGTCCCTTTCCCGTACTTCGAAACCGCCATCAACACATCGCCCTGGTCCGTCACCACAGCCTTCGCCGGACCCGACACGCGAATCGTACAGATCTCCTTCAGATAAGCCTTATGCGGATGCTCAAACACACCCGTCCCGGCCGGAATCATCACAGTCCCCATCTCCCACTTATCCCCATCCACCTTATTCCGAATCACCGGATTAAAGTGAATGCCAAATCGCTCACTCATCGTATTGAAGTGCTCGAACTCCGAGTTCGTCACATCGTTTTCCATCAGGAGAAGCACCCCACCCGCCTTCACCCAGGCCTGAATCGCATCCCCACTCGCCTTATCCATGTACTTCGGCGTCGGATTTCTCACCGGAATATCCGGCGAAGCCATCACATAAATCTGCGCCCGGCTCAGATCCGCGAGAGTAGGCGCAGTCTTCTCCGTGGCCAGCGTCACCCCATACCGCTCAAACGCCCGCCCAAAAAACGCAAATCCGCTATTCGAATCATCGTCCCACTTGTAGTGAAACAACTCCGTCTGTCCCGCCGCATTCTTCCGGGTCTGCGAGTTAAACCAAGCATCCATCAGCGCGATCTTTCCCTGCCCCAGAGCCTCCGTTGAAACCTGCTCCATCTCCGACCCGGCCAGCAGGAACGCCCCAATCCCCTTCGAGTCATTGGCCTGCGTCTTCTCCCCAACGTAATACTCATACGTCCCCGAACGATAAG
>Ga0209624_10002251_pt1 | contig 14389 bp, 11 predicted proteins | sample JacPinW_OM2H0_O1_FD_188565 | JGI IMG/M metagenome (GOLD analysis project Ga0209624, IMG submission 188565) | Forest soil microbial communities from Algoma, Ontario, Canada - Jack Pine, Ontario site 1_JW_OM2H0_O1 (SPAdes) (version 2) | ecosystem: Environmental > Terrestrial > Soil > Boreal...
CGGAAAAAACCGTTCAATCCGACACATCTGAACCCGCGACAGCAAAAACAAATCAGTCATGGCGAAGCCTCCCAACCTCCGCCTATGAATCAGCCAATCCGCACCCCTGCAAGAACTTTAATAGGTCCTGAGCCTAGCTGACCTCTCGCGACGACACCGCCTCTGTTCTCGAAGCGCGGGGTCTTATCCTTCGGATTATTGTGGTTGCTCTTCTCGCTGCGCTCTTCTGGCATACGGTCATCGCTGCCGGGAGTCTGTGACGGCCAGAAATGTAATTTCGATTGACTCATTTGAGCGCGGGCAATCAATTGCTGCGACGACGAGTTCACCCCCGAGGATGTTTCAGCTATGCGACCGATCCGGATTTCGAAAGCGGGTCCCCCACGTCGATTAGCTGATCGACCGCGGGACCGTGGACTTTGAAGTGCTAGCGCCAGATCACAGGCCGACAGATGGTCGACTTGAGACCGCACCTATCTGCTCTGCGTTTTGCGGCGGCGAGAGATCCTTTTACCATGCACTCTGTCCGCCGCTTTTCTTTCTCCGTTCGATTGAAGTAACAACCCAAGTTGTAAACAATGCAAGCGGCAAGTTGTGTGATTTTGGCAAGAGCGGTTCTATAAATTTTGCCTCGACGCTATTTTTCCGCTAGGGTCGTGTTACGTCAGTTACACGGGGGGAGCCGGATGTATATTCGCTTTTCATCCGTCTGTGCAGTGGCTTTCGCGGGACAACTCGCCGTATCGGTCGCTTTGGCCCAAACGCCATCGCCTCCGCCGTTCGGTCCAGCCGTCGAACCTGGCCGAGCATTGGCGCTGGCCGACCTGACTAATTCAAATCCCCTGATTCCCGCCGATATCTATCGGAATGCAAGCGTCTCTCACGCGGATCTCGCTGCGTTCGCGTGGCTCGAGTTCATTTCGGCGGTCGCGCCGGTCGCGGCCGGCGAGCGTGGGGTTCCCGGGGGAAGCTTCGCGGCTTCGGGCGGGGCGCAAGGCGGGTCTCAGCTTCCGCTCCTGGTTTGGGAAAGCTATCAGCACCGCACGGAATTGCTGCCTTGCAGCGTGTCCGGTGGCAAGGCGCTCCCGCCGCAGACCTGGGGGGCGTCGCCCACCTACGTGACGACTGTGTTGTCATCGAATCCGCAAGAGTGTTCGACCATCGCCGTGTCGGGCACTTCGTCGCTGCCGTTCAACAACCTCGACGAGGCCACCCAGATCGCACAAAATATACTGTTCTACCCAGCGACCCCAGGCTCGCCGCAGCCGGCCGGCGATGCGCAGGTACTGTTCGAAGCCAAAGTCAATCAGGTCGAGTCAGACTGGGTGAACCAGAACTACCAGTCACTGATCCCAAAATACGGGCCGTTCCATTTTTCCCCAGCGATCACTTTGCCGTTTGGGACAGTGGAGGTGAAGGCCGCGTGGCGGCCGCTGTCCTCGATCCCGCAGGACCAACAGAACCGCTACCATACCGCGACGGTGATCACATACTCGGGCAGCGACGAGAAGCCGACACCGGAGTTGCAGACTTACGCGCTCATCGCTCTGCATCTCATCCACAAGACGCCGAACTATCCCGCATTCATCTTCGCGACGTTCGAGCAGGTGGATGATCTCGCGAACCAGCTGACCGGAAAGCCCACCGGGCTCTATTACGTGCCGACGACATACGCCAGTATCGCCTACACGTCGCCTTCGAGCACGACTTTCCCGCCTAGCGGGCAGACGGTCCTGAACCCGAGCATAAACTTCAACGTCACGAGTCCCATGGCCTATCCCAACGGGACTGCGGTTCCCCTTCCGATGGGCGAGGTCGCAAGCATTCCTGACGCCGTGTCCCTTCCAAGCAACAATGTGGCCATTCCGGTCACACAGCCCGTAGCGACGACGCCGGAAGTCGCCGCGGTCAACAGCCAAGCGCTGGCCCTCATGCAGCAACTACCGGGCTTCGGGCCGAATTTTACATGGCAGTACTACAAGCTGACCGGCGTGCAGGCGCTTCCCACCAATGACGAGACGAGCGAAGACTTCTACTTGGCCAACATCGTTGTGGAAAGCAGCCAGCCGGGGATCCAATTGTTCCGTGGCTTCCCGCCAATCAAGAATGGCGTCCTGACCAATGTGCGTAATCAGGTGAACGTCATCGATTACGGCGCCACGCCGGTGGCGATCACGTCGGGCGGCGGGTGCCAGGGCTGCCACGGAATCGCGCAAACGCAAAACGGGTTCGACTTCAGCTTCCTGTTCTTCGGTGCCAACGGCGGAGGCTTCTCCCCGGACACGCTTGGGCTTCCATCGCCAGCGGTCGCAGCCCTGCGGCTCATCAGGAGGAAGTACTTCCAGTAGGGCGCGGCTTCCAGAGGAGCGGCAAGCAATGGGGCGTCCCCGGATTCACGTCAATTTCGCCGCCAACGATCCTCACTCATCGCACGCGCAGCCTTGCTCCGCCGATATCTCTTGCCACGCCGACTGGTGCCGGGTGCATGTGCTGCGCGAACGCTATGACGCCGTCGCCGTTGGCGCGCGAACTTGGATCCTGGATGAACCCCGCCTGACCGCTCGAGCAGAACGGCTCGGGCGTGAACCGTTACGACAGCCGGCGAGGGTGATATTCGCGGGTTCGCACCGGTGCATTTTTGAGCGAGCCGGTTCCCCTACTTATGTCGTTGGACGCAATCTCGATGCAGACAAAGAAGTTGTGGCGGTTGCTGCCCATAGGAACGACCTCTCGACGCCCCTAAAGGCGCTTCACGACCATGGCATAGAAAGCCTTTTCGTCGAGGGCGGACCTACGCTCCTACGCTCGTTTTTCGACCAGGGCTTCATCGACGTCGTGACTATTTTTGTGCGCGCCCGGACAGTTTCGGCGGCTCGCCGCACAGCGCGCCAAAGTCTGGGTTCCCTGCCAATGACGTTCAGCGCGCGCCGTTTCGGAGAAGGGTTCTTGTTGGAAAGCGGCGCTGACTCCGGCGCGCTGGAGGCTAGTTGACCTATGGCCGAAAGCTGCCCCGTACGCTTCGTAATTTTCGCGGCGCCTCGAACCGGCAGCAACCTATTGTGCGGCCTCTTGAACGCTCATCCCGACATCCTGTGTCACCATGGCCTCTTCAACCCCAAAGGGATTCATTACGCGCCTGATCACCACGATTTCGCGCGCGGCATTTCTGACAGAGATGCCGATCCCTTGAGGTTCCTCGATCGCATTTGGGCAGCTGCGGCCGGACGGCGGGCTATGGGCTTTAAGATGAACCGGGGCGAAAACTGCGTCGCGGTTGACGCGTTGCTTCGCGATCTCGCGGTGAAGAAGATCTTGCTGAAACGGCGGAACCGGGTCCGCGCATTTGTCTCGGAGACAATCGCCGACATGACCGGCCTCTGGGAGAGCTACGGAGCGCCGGATGGGGTGTCGATCCCGGCCATCCGGGTCGACCCGGTCGAATTTCGTCGGCATGCGGAATTGAATGCGCGCTATTACGCCGCGCTGGAATCCGTCCTGTCGGCGACCGGACAGGCCTGGGTCGAGACCGAATATGAATCTCTCGCCGACCGGCACCAGATCGAGCGCGTGTTGTCCTTCCTCGGCGTTTCGGACGCGACCGTACTGGACTCCCCAAGCTTCAAGCGCGGCCCCGCCGATCTCCAAGAAGTCGTTGCCAACTTGGCGGAACTGGAGTGGGCCCTCCGCGGCTCGCCTTTCTTCGCCGAGCTTCGCGATCAAGACCTGCCCGACCTTCGCGTTCACCGTCCGGCGTCATAGGAGTTCCCGGATGCCGAATGGCGCCGCACTGCCAAGCCGGACGGACTTCTCTCGGCATCGCGGGCCCGTGACCTCGGTCGCGCCGATCCCTGGCCGGGCTGCAGCAGTCACCACGGCCTATGACGGCGCGGTCGCGATGTTCGACCTGGCGGCGAAGACAGTCGATCTGCTGGGTTACCACCGTCACCTCGGCAACCATGTCGCCGTCGATTCTTGTGGCGCCTTCGCTGCCTCCTCGTCTTCCGACTACGACATTTATGTCTGGGACCTCGAGCTTCGCAGCGTGCGTCGCGTGCTCCGTGGGCATAGCGACGACGTCGAATGTTTCGCGTTCGCTGACGGCGAGACAGGCGTGTCCGCATCGCGAGATCGCCGCATCATTGTGTGGGATTTGGCGACTGGAGCGATTCGCAAGGTGATCGAAGGGCATGACAAGGACGTGCTCTCGGTCACCTGCCATGACGGTCTCATCTACTCTTCCGGCGACGATATGACGCTGCGTCAGTGGGACCTGGAGACTGGTCGCCAAATCCGCGTCTGGGGTCCGTTCGATACGGAAACTGACACATGCGCGATCGACGTTCTCAACGGTCGCGTAGTCCTCGGATGCGACGACGGCTTCGTCCGCATCTTCAGCAGCCGAACCGGTGAAGACATCGTCGAAATTGCCGCCCACGCTTCCGGTATCAAGAAAGTGGTGGTTTCTCCCGTCACGGGCGACATTTTGTCCAGCGCCTACGACCGGCGGATCCGGGTGTGGAACGCCGAATCCTTCGAGCCCGCACTGGAGTTGGAGGCGCACCCCGCGCTCTGGGAAAGATCCTTTGCTTGGGCCCCGGATGGCCGTACAGTTCTGGCAGGCACTTTTGACGGCGCCGTCCTGCAGTGGGACGCCGCTTCCGGGCGCCTGCTATCGAAATGCGGCGGGGGGCCTGGAGATGACGGCAACGCCTGCTTCAACGAAGCGTCGGGCGCGCCGGACGGAACGGTCGCGCTCGTTGCAGACGACGGACTTGTCCGGCTCGTCAATATCAGCAATCGGGAGGCCCGTCTCGCCGCCGCCGCCGAACCGGCAGGCGGCCGCTGCTTGATGAATGCGGTCACGCTCGATCCCCGGTCCAACAGGATCATCGCGGGCGCGCACGATCACCGGCTTCACGTCTTCAGCCGGACCGAACAGAAATTGACGCCCCTCGAAACGATCGCCCTGGGGCATGGTCCGATCAACTCCATCCGCGTGTCGAACCACAAGGATCATCAGGGCGCGATATTCGCAGCCTGTTACAGCGGCGCGATCGTTCGCATTGCGCCAGGCGAATGTGACGTCCAGGCGTATCCGTTGCATGACGGCGCCGTGAAGGCGTTGCGTCTCCACCCGCTTGAGGCCTTTGGCGTGAGCTGCAGCGCCGACGGGGGTCTCATGACGTGGACTCTGGACGGGCGGCTAATTCACGATTTCCCCGGTCATACCGCCATCGTCGACGATGTCGACTTCTCCCCTGACGGAACGCACATCGCGAGCACCTCGCGCGACTTCACAGTGAACGTTTACGATGTGAAGGACGCGCGCCTATCGCATTCCTTCGAAATTGGCCGTCGATCTCCGAAATCCCTGTGTTTCTGGGACTCTGACACCGTCATCGTCGGCGATTACTGGGGTGCGCTTCTGAAGTGTGACTTGCGGGCAGGGATAGTAGCCCGTCGAACGGTTGCTGAAAATGGGATCAGCTCGCTATCACGGTGCGGCGATAACCTGGTCGCCTCGTCGTATGATGGTGGTATTTATGTTGTAACGGTCCAGGATCTAGCCGTTTGCAACGTATATCGCGCAATGAACCAGAGAGTAAAAATTAATGCTGTTTCATGGAGACGTGAACTATAGAAATTTTGACTTGCAAAATGATTGACGGAAGTAAGATGAATTGCTCCTGCAAATAGTGGGGAGGATGAACATGAGCGGGAAACGATCGAAGAGGGCTTATGGACTTTTCGCATTGGCGATCGGCGCAGCCGCCTCATGTCCAGCGAGTGCCCAAATTCCTCCGCCGCCTGCTAGGACCTGCCCGGTCGCGAACTTCAGCTCCTGGCAGGGACCCTCTACCGACAACACGCTGAACTTCGTCCCGCCCAACAGCGCCGCTTTTAGTCCGAAGTCCAACCCGGTGGGGTTCTGCAGTTTCTACTTGTGGGCGTCCCAGATGTTTCTTTGGCTGACGAGCACGGACGCCGCCGGCAATCTCACGATCTTTTCGCCGACGTTCTACACCGCGGTGGAAACTCCAACCGGCTTTACCTTCGTTCAGAACACGGAAAACAGCCTGACGGCCGGCTTGGCTTCAAAGTCGCTGTTTCACGTGCGCGTCAACAAATCGAAGGTGTCGCTGGCGACGCTCTTGAAGCTGAAAGCCGCGGCGGCTCAAGGACAGCCGACGCCGGCGAACGAGACCGGTCAGGCGGGCGGCGGCGGCGTGCTGATTGTCAATGGCCAACCGGTCGCGGTTCCGGGCAATGCGGAAGGCTACGCCACCTATCCGCTCGTATACTACACGATCCAGGTCAACGACGTCTTCGCCGGGCTCGCTCAGCATTCTGGTGAAGTCCCCTACTTCAACCAAGTTGGTCCAGAGCTGGGGCAACTTCCGACGACGCAGCAGCAGGTCCAGCAGATCGCGCAGGCGGCGAACGTCTCGAGCTATTCCGATCAAGATCAATTGGCGTTGGAGGTGAAGAGCGCATGGGTTGATGCGGCCTACCTTCCGCCGCAGGTGTCCGCGTCGAAGCTGCTAACAATCACTGCCGAGGTTCCGGCTTTCCAACAGTCGGCGCAAAATGGTTTGGTGGTCCTAACCTCCGACGGGACCGTCATGGCGCAACGGACGCTTGCTCTGGTTGGAATGCACGTCGTAGGGAGCGTGGCGAATCATCCGGAGATGGTTTGGGCGACGTTCGAGACCCCGTTCAACGCGCCAGACGCAACCTACCCTTACTTGAACAACACCACGACTGTCACCAATCCCAACCAGCCCAGCTGCCCTTCTGGCGACAATTGTATCGCGACAGTTTCGCTCAGCAGCAACACGTCTTCCAATCCCTTCATCTTTTACAATGGGACCCGGCTGGCGTCGGTCGCCCCGTCCGACATCATGATCACCGCGACGTCCAGCACGAGCCAGGGAAAGACCGCGATCACCTTCACTTCGGCGACTTCGCCTCGCGCCACTCCGTTGCAGCTCGCGCCGACGAGCGCCGTTCGGCTCAATCCGTGGGGGAATTTGCAGCCGTCCTCGCCGGCCGTGTCGGACCCCGTGACGCAAAACAACACGCTGCTTTTGTCGCTCGAAGCCTCGCTCGCTCCGCAATTGATCACCGCTGGCAAGAACGGGGACGTGCTCGCGAACTACCTGGAGACCGGCGCCCTGTGGACTAACGGCATCATCCCGAATGGTCAGTCGAACCAGCCTGCACTCAAGGAGCTCGGCTCGACGTCCCTTGCCAATACCAGTATGGAAACCTTCCAGCAGTCGAGCCCCGGCAGTCTCACCCAGGCGCCAGCCGTCCAGCCAGCGGCCAACTGTTTCTCCTGTCACTCCGCCTTCCACGGCTCTGCCGCGACCATCAGCCACGTCTTTCCGAATTGACTGATGCGGTCGAGGCGTCACGACGCCTCGACCAAGCCTCAGAATCGAATGGCCCGCCGGAACAGGGGTCGGGACAACAGCGGATCGCCGCCGAGCCTGAAGTATTCCTCGCAATACGCTCGCGCGGTCAGTCCGTTTACGCTGCCGTTGGCGTGATCGGAGCCGTACACGAAAACATTCGGCGCGGCGCGCGCCAGCCGGCGGATCCAGTTCTCGTAGAGCCGGCGCTTCTCCTCGAGCGCATAGCGACGCGCCGTGTAGACTGTGCAGAACGCGTTGCTCCACCAGATGACCGCTCCTCGTTCATCCCGGATCCGATCGATCAGAGGGTCCGCTTGCAGGATGTCGCAGCGGATATATTCGCGTTGCAGTCCGCGGTAACGTCGCCAGTGTGTCGCAAAGGCCTCCGCTCCGCCCCATCGATCGAGTTCGGTCGCCCAAAGACCTTCCATCGCTGGCCACTCCATATTTTCAGGGCTCGCACCGGGCCACAGGAAATAATGCGCGCCGTCGTTTTGGGAGAATATCCCCTGAAGATAAGCGGGATAGTCGCGACCGCTCCAATTGGCGTCCAGCCGCCGGCGGAAGTCGAGCGCGCGCTCGCTGTAGTCGAAGAATACCACTCGGCTTGCCGCGTCGAAGGCGTGCGTCTCAAGGATGCGGTTGGGCTTCAGGCCGGCCGCAACGCAGTACAACGTGGAAACTGGAGCGCAAATAGCTGCCGGCGGTTTTTCAACGTCGTCGTAGGGTTCGTAGTTCAGCACGAACACCCCGCGACGCGCTTTCTCGCAGATTTCGTCGAGGGATGACAGGAAATCGGCACCAGCTTCCAGATGGAGTCCAAGGTCTAACAACCGGCCATCCAGTTCCGGCCCAAAAGGAAGCGGCGGCGATATTTCCACGGACGGCCGGCCGGCGCGGCGCCATTCGGAAAGATCCACCAACAGGCAGCGGCCGGGAATCCCCGCAAAGACGAAGTCCCGCTTCTGCGCCCAATCGTCGAGGGCGGCGAACGCACTGCGAGTTACTCCGTTCGGTCCGCTGTGCTCGGTCACGATGTGCCCGTACCCTTGCACGAGACAATGGCAATGCCCAGCCTCCGATGCGCGGGTCAGCAGGCGGCCCAAGTCCTCGTCTTCCAGGATGTCGCCGAAGTAGTTCCACCGCAGCCAAGACACGGTCAGATCGCGCGCTCGAGCCGCTGCTCCTTCCTTGTTCCCACGCAACGGTGAGCCGAGGAGCCCGCAGACCAATCCGTCCATGCAAATGCTCATTATGATGCGTTGCAACCGAGCGCCATTCCAAAGGCTTCTGACGAAAAAGGAAAGCCGTCTTGACGCAGCTCTCGGGAGCGGACCCAATCAGCCGGTATGAGCGCGAAAATCCTGTTGTTACAAGACGCCGTGCATCTGCCGTCCTTCGGCGGCGGCAACAAGGCGAACCGCCTGCTGATGCGCGAACTGGCGGCGCTCGGATTCGAATGCACAGTTTTGGCGCGACTCCCCTCCTCGGAGCGCTCGCGCGCAGGTCCGTTCAGCCTTGCTGCGTTGGCCGCTCGCGGCGTCACGATAAGGAAAGGCGGCGACGGGTGCCTGTCTTATCGTCACGAAGGCGTCGAGGCCACGGCGATGGATCTTACCTTGCCAGACGCCCTCGCGCGCGTCGGGGAGATTGTCGAGAGGGCGCAGCCGGATTGGATCCTCGTTTCAGACGATCATCAGGCCGTCTTCCTGGAGTCGGCGTTGCGTTGCCGACCAGACCGGGTCGTGGTTTTGGTCCACACCCATTTCCACCTGCCGTTCGGCCCGGAGGCCGGGAAGGTCAACGTCGATCAGCACCAGCGCATGCGCCGTGCTCGGAGCGTCGTCGTGGTCAGCGAGTATAGCCGGACTTATGTGCGCGAGCATGGCGGCATGGACGCTACGATCATCCGATTCCCGGTGTTCGGTCGCGGGCCGTTCGAATGTGTCGGGCGGCCGGACGCAGGCTTCGTCACCATGATCAATCCATGCCTCTTCAAGGGCCTACCAATCTTCCTCGATCTGGCGGATCATTTTCCGGACGTCGCTTTCGCCGCAGTTCCGACCTGGGGGGCCGACGACCCGGTAATCGACGCATTGTCCCTTCGACACAACATCGCGCTATTGGCCCCGGACGACGACATCGGGGCGGTCCTGCGCGACGCCCGCGTACTCGTCGCGCCCTCCCTGGTGCCTGAGACTTTTGGCTACGTCGCCATTGACGCGATGCTGCGCGGCGTACCTGTCATGGCGAGCGGTCTCGGGGGGCAGCGGGAAGCGCTGCTGAGCGCAGGGCAAATCATTCCGGTTGGCCCGCCAGTGGCCTCCAGCGCGGGTCTTGTCGCCCCGCCGCAAGATCTTTCGACATGGAGAACCGCCCTCCGCGCCCTCTTAACGGACGCCGGCTCCTATCGCCAAAGAGCTGAGGCCGGACGCGAAGCCGCCTACCGATTTCTTGCCGAAACCGATGTCCGCCATTTCGTCGGCTACCTTGCCGCCCTCAAAGATTGAGGCGTCACAAGCCGATTGCATGCAGCTCCGCGGCAAGGTCAGTACCCCGCAACTCTTCGTCAAGCACCCCGAAGTTCGCGATGACGTCCCGCAACGCGACAGGAGTGAGTTTCCAGGTCTGGCCCCGCAGCCGCGCGTAGCAATCGCGCACGCTCAGCAGGTGCAAGGTCTCATCCAACGCGTCGGGCAGGATCAGGTCTTCGTACCAAAGGACCACGTAACCCTGATCCGACTGCCGCAAGGCCTCCTCCGTCTCGCGATAATAGCGCTCGTGCAGACCGATGTTGTCTCTCAGAGCCGCAATATCGATGTGGATCGCGGGTCGCGGCCCAGGCTGTCCGCTATCATCGTACACCACCCATTCGCCGGTCTGACGGGCCAAAAGCAACGACACGAACGTCTTGATCCGGTTGCGCCGTTTCAGGATAATTTTCCGGACCGACCGGTCGGCGACCACAGCATGATAGGCGGCCTCGTGCTGCCGAAGACACAGCTTGAAGCCGACGGCCAAACGTCCTTCATTCCGCCGCCAAACCCGGTGCAGGAAGTCGATCGGATCGCCTTCCCGTTCCTCTGTCGTGCCAAGGCAAAAATCGGCGCCCTGCAGGTGTCGCGCCACGCCGATGACGTGCGGATTGAAGATCTCATGGTGACAAAGGATGTCGGGGTGCGAGTTGAGGACGGTGCAGAGGAAATTGCTCCCTGTCCGCGGCGCGTTGAGGATCACGAACCGGGTTCTCGCAAAGCCTTCCGGCATGAATTGCTCGTTTGCTCCGTTCAGTAACTAATTGCATTGTCCCCTGCGGGCAACATTGGTCTTGCGCGTCGAGGGAAGGAGAGATTAGCAGTCACAACCCACTCTCGCGTTTGGGACGAAGGTTCAGGGCCATTTTCCCCGCATACTGGATCTCGAGGCGGTGACGAGCTTCAGCGCCGACGGCTCCGGCTGAAGCATGCCTGGCGCTGCGCCGGGCAAGACAAGCAGGAAATCTCGGGTGGCTCCGTTTAGCATAGCGATTGTTGACCCCTACGACGCGGGTTCGATGCTGGCGCCGGCGTTCGCGGAGCACGGAGTGGCGTCCGTCATGGTGGCCAGCACCAGCTCTGTGCCGCAGGAGCACCGTGCGTCATTCGATCCGGCTGCCTATTGCCGACTTTTGTTCGCGAACGACGATCTCGCCGCCATCATCGAGGCATTGCGTGACATCGAGGTGCGCCATGTGATCCCAGGCTCGGAAAGGGGCGTGAATTTGGCGGATCGCTTGGCCGGAGCCCTCGGGTTGCCGGGCAACGGAACTGACCTGAGCCCAGCGCGCCGGAACAAGTTCTTGATGATCCAGCGAGCTAGCGATTGCGGCATTCGTGTTCCCCGGCAGTTCCGCTCAGACGATGTCAGCGCCATGCGCGAGTGGATCGAGGCCGACGGCTTGTGGCCCGCCATCGTGAAGCCATGTGAGGCTATCGGCAGCGAAGGCGTGCGGCTTTGCGCTTCGCACGCAGAGCTGACGCTGGCCTTCCATTCGATCCTTGGGCGCACAAATTGCCTCGACGTGTTCAACGACACGGTGCTTGCACAGGAATACCTGCGCGGTAACGAATATGTCATTGATACGGTCAGCCGCGACGGCGTTCATCGCCTCGCTGGCCTCTGGGCCTACCGCAAACCCGCCGCAGGTTTCGAAACGGTTGGCCGGCTGGCGAGCAAGGACCTTCTCACAGCGGAGGGTCCGCTGGCCGATCAATTGTTCGCCTTCGCGGTCGATGTGCTAAACGCCCTGGAAATACGCAACGGCCCGGCGCATTGTGAGCTGATCATCGACGACAAAGGCCCTGCGCTGGTCGAAATCGGCGCTCGGTTGCACGGTGGTCCCCCGGCGCATCTGATGAGCCGCGAAGCCATTGGCGACAGCCAACTCGATCAGATGGTGCGATCCATCGTCGCGCCGAAGGCTTTTCTCGAGCAGGCCGGCCAGAGGTATCGGCTAACGCGCAGGGCGGCGATGTTCTTCCTCCGGGATCGAAAGCTTGCCGGGACGATCGAAGGCTTGCCGTCGGCTCGCCGCATCGTCTGGAACGCCAAGGAAGGCGAACCGCTCCCGCCCGTAGCCGGTCTCGCCACACTAATCCATTCCGACGCCCGCGTTATAGAGGCGGACATCGAGATCACGGCCGGCCGTCTCTCATGCGAGCTTCTCCAAACGCGCGACGCGGTGGAATCGATTGCCCCCGCCTGGCGCGGACTGCTTGAACAGGCGCGCAGCAACCGCGCTTTCGCCAGCCCCTCCTGGTATCTCGCGGCGCTGGAAGTTCAGCCATGGTTGGCGCCACGGGTTCTAGCGTCTTTCCGCGGCGAGACGCTCGCCGGCGTCATCCCGCTTGTTTGGGACCATCGAGCGGACGTCGTCTGCTTCGCGACCGCGCTCAGCGACTACAACGATCTCATCGTGGCGAGGGGCGACGTTGCGCCTGCGCGGCTCCTCATGTCGGTCGCCCGGGCTCGTTTCCGAAATCTTGAGCTCGCTTGCGTTCGCGCCGATTCCGATTGCGCGCAGGCCGAGGCGCGGGTTGCAACGTTCGGCGAACGGAAGGTGGTTTGTCCATACGCGGAGATTTCTTCGGGCTATGAGGCCTGGCTGTCATCGCGAAGCATCACGTTTCGGAAAAATCTCAAACGTGCAATTCGCCGTGCGTCGTCCCATCGGATAGAGGTGGGACGGCTCGACCCGTCGCAACACAAGAGCCTCGACTTGGCGTCTCGGTTTCTTCAATTGCACAAGGACCGGTTCGGCGAGCGCAGCCTTTTTGTGCGCGATCCCGTTGCTCGTGCATTCGTGGCTCGCGCCTTACCAGAGCTCTTGCGCGACGGCAGCGCCGCGCTGTTCGGGTTTTGGGCGAACGAGCAGCTTGCGGGAGTCAATGTCTGCATGGTTGGCGTCGACAGCCTTTGCTATTGGAATGCAGGTTTCCTGTCTTCGGCCGGAGCCTTTTCTCCGGGCGCCCTCATGATCCATGCGGGGCTCCGGGAAGCCTGCGCCATGGGTTTGCACGAGTTCGACATGATGCGTGGCGCAGAGGCCTACAAGATGAGGTGGTGCGGCTGCGTCAGGGAGATCGGGCGCCTGCTATGATCGATGCCCCGTTGCCGAGAGACCCTTGGTCGATTGGAATCTATGCAGGCGCGTCTGCATTCGCGCTGGCGCCGCCACCCGGGGTCGAGAACCCGATTATGACGCGGGAGAAAGTGACCGATGTCCCTGCGGCGTTCGTCGCCGATCCATTCCTGATCCATCATGGTTCCCGCTGGCACGTGTTCTTCGAAGTCATGCATCACGGCCGAGAGAAGGGCGAGATCGGCTGGGCCCACAGCGCTGACGCAATCGACTGGAGGTATGGAGGGATCGTGCTGCGGGAACCGATCCACCTGTCATATCCTCACGTCTTCGAGCATGGAGGCGCGATCTTCATGATCCCGGAGACGCTCGGCGCAGGGGCGGTTCGCCTTTATCGGGCTGAGCCTTTTCCAAGGCGCTGGGTCCACATCGCCGACCTTTTGCCGGGGCGTCTGGCGGATCCGACGCCGTTTTGGTTCGGCGACCATTGGTGGATGTTTGCCTGTGCCACCCCAACTCGTCATGACTCGCTTTCGCTCTTCGTCGCCGAAAACCTTGTGGGGCCCTGGCGCGAACATCGTGCAAGCCCAATTGTTGTCGACGATAAGACTCGGGCGCGACCAGCTGGCCGTGTGCTCGTCACGGATGGCTGCCTGTATCGCTTTGCCCAGGACTGTGGACGCCGCTACGGCGGCGCCGTCCGCACGTTTGCGATCGACTGTTTGACCGAGCATCGTTATTCAGAAAGGGAAGAGCAGCGCGGCCCGATGCTCGGTGCTTCCGGGGCAGGATGGAACGGCAAGGGGATGCATCATGTCGATATTCACCCTTGCGGCGCAGAACGATGGGTAGCCGCCGTCGATGGAATCGCATTGTAGACGCGTCGACGTCAGCTGCGATCTGCGAAGGCGACAAAGTCTCCGTCGCTGTGCGCAGATCCCAAGGGCTCTGGTGCAAATAGCCGGCGCCGGAAAGCGTCCCGTGTTGTACTGCCGAGACTTCAAGCTTGGAGCACGGCATTCCACACTGCAGGCGCAAGTCGACCTTGGACACCCAGACGTCCCAGTCCGAATTGTCCCTTGCGGATGCGATGCATCAATTCGATACCGGCGATCGTAATCGTCGCGGTCGCGAAGCCCTTGAAGCCCAGCATCGTGGCGATTCGCTGTTTCACGCCCCGATGGTCCTGCTCGATCAGATTGTTCAAGTACTTCGACGACCGCAGCTTCGTCTCGGCGGGCAGCAAGCCATCGGCTTTCAGCTCACGCACCGCGCGGTGAGACGCGGCATAGCCGTCCAGAGTGATCGTCCGGGGAGCATCGTGCTGGCCTTTGATCGCCTTCCGAAAAAC
>Ga0209624_10002252_pt1 | contig 14388 bp, 18 predicted proteins | sample JacPinW_OM2H0_O1_FD_188565 | JGI IMG/M metagenome (GOLD analysis project Ga0209624, IMG submission 188565) | Forest soil microbial communities from Algoma, Ontario, Canada - Jack Pine, Ontario site 1_JW_OM2H0_O1 (SPAdes) (version 2) | ecosystem: Environmental > Terrestrial > Soil > Boreal...
AGGCGCGGCAGGTGAGTTCAAATTGAGATTCTTCGACTTGAGCAATTGGCGCAGGCACCTATAATACCGCGCCCGTCTGCCTTACCCTTGGCAAACGCTCCCATCGTCTAGAGGCCCAGGACATAGCCCTCTCAAGGCTAGTACGCGGGTTCGAATCCCGCTGGGAGCGCCATAGAATCAATGAGTTGCGAACTTTAAAATCAGTCTGTACGGAAACGGTACGGAAAACCATGCTTCGTTGACAGCTACTGCCGCGCAACAACGCAACTTGTACCGCGTCGTCACCGGGCTCACTCTATTAATCATGGTCGAGAAGCCGACGCCGCCACGCGTTGACGAGACTGCGGTAACAAAGTTCGGTCCGGATGACGTGATCCGGTACAAGTGTTTGTTCTGCTCAGTATGAGAAAGCATTTTCTGTACGAGCTGCCGCTGCGGGAATCAATACGATATGTGAGGGTTGTGGGTCACATCTGACTTGCGGCCCGTTGTCCTTAACGCTTTCCACGACTAGCGCCTTTTCTCTCAAGGCCGGTGAGGAAACCAGACAAGCACACTTCGCTGCTCGTCCGGATGGCATTTGGGTATACATAGACGAAGACGAGAAGGCGTTGCTAGCGACTTTAGACTATCTCTCTGACCGTGCGACGGCGATTGTGCTCGGCACCATGGTTGAATTGAGGCTGCAGCGCGCGCTCCTGTCAAAATTCAAGCGAGATAAAAATGCGGAACAGAGACTATTCAACGTCTCGGGTCCGCTGGGTGCATTCGGTCCAAAAATTGATTTGTGCTTTTCGATCGGGCTTCTTAGCGAAGAAGCTTTTAAAGATCTTACTCACTTCAAAGATATAAGAAATCTATTTGCACACAGATTGGACATTCACGATTTCCTGTCCCAAAAAATACGCGATAAAGCGACAAACCTGAAAATGATCGACAAACTGGTGGCAGATCAGCCGCCCGGGAAAACCGGCTCTGGTATCAATTTGATTGACGATCCCTTGGGAAGCGGGAAGCCGATCATAACTATTGAGCGCGCGAGCATGAGGAAAAAATCCGCCAAGGAGCGCTATATGCTCACGGCTCAGTTGATCTTCATCGGCTTTGCTTGGTGTGAGTTTCGCCAGCATCGCTGGCCGCTGATCTGATGTGCCTCAAAGAACTTGGGGATTTTTTCGACAAAGCATCGGTTGCCGCAGCGACAGGTGCTTTTCTCGGAGCTTTGTTCACGTATATTGTTGTTAGGTTGACGGGACGCGCGGAACGTATTCGAAAAGCTACTGACGAAATTCCCGCGATAATCAGCGCTTCGCGGGAAATGGCTCGGCAGCAGCTTGATAAGCTACGGTCCTCGGCAGACTCGCCTGCCGGAATGGTTGCGCTGTTTCCGTCTCCGGCATTCGACGCACTGGCGCTGGGTGAACTTTCGAAAGACGTGTTCTCTTACCTGTCACTTCGGCAACGACTGGCTGTAATCAAGCTAGCCTTTCATATGACTCAGGCGAACGCGTTGGCCGAGTTTGAACACCAGCAGGTAAGCAACTCGCGAAGGGGTGCAGTAATAGACGCTGACGTAGTTAGGGCTTATCAGAAAGACCGCGAGGATTACCTAGGTTTCATTATTAAGCTCGCCGACGCTTACATCGCAGGCCGTCTTAACGACGCCGGGTTCGTTGAAGATGCCCGCGAGCTGGCGTAGCTCCCGCGGCATGAATCTGCACAGCGACCTGAACGCGCAGATATGATCGCGATGCGTCGTACTACACAGTGGGCCGAGCAGTGCCTTGCGCTACGGGCAGCGCGGAAGTCGCGAGGCAGATGCTGCCGAGAAGAAAGCGGCGAACTGGCTCAGGCGGGCCATGCTTATAACCTGTGCGAGTTAACTGACAGAGGTCGCATAGCGAGTGTCGAGTCCTCCGCAAGTCCCTCGGTTACTGCGGGATCAATCGTGGGCAATGTTCACGGGCGGCGCAATTATTGGGCTGCTGGGCGGACTGATCGGCCTTGGCGGCGCGGAGTTTCGATTGCCGCTGCTCATCGCTATATTCGGGTTCGTGGCGCTCGAAGCGGTGATCCTGAACAAGGCGATGAGCCTGATTGTCGTCGCCTCCGCGCTCCTCTTCCGCAGCGCCACCGTGCCGTTCGATGCTGTATTTTCACATTTCTCAATTGTGCTGACGCTGCTGCTCGGGAGTGTCGTCGGCGCATGGCTGGGTGCCGACCTCGCCACACGACTCTCGACGCGCGTCCTGCACCGCGTGATCGCGCTGCTCTTACTCGCTATCACTGTCGCTGTCATGCTCATGCTCACCCACGGGCAGTCGGCCCCTGTCCACTCCCTGCTCAGCGGCGTTGCGCAGACGGCGGCCGGTATTGTTGCTGGCTTCGTGATCGGCGTCGTGGCAGCTTTGCTCGGCGTCGCGGGCGGTGAGTTACTCATCCCCACTCTCATTCTTTTGTTCGGGGTCGAGATCAAGCTCGCGGGCAGCCTATCGCTTGCTGTCAGCTTACCAACTATGTTAGTCGCGTTTGCCCGCTACAGTCGCGACCGAAGCTTCGACGTTCTGCGCTCCCACCCGCGATTCGTGGTCATCATGGCGGCAGGCTCTATCGTTGGTGCGCTGCTGGGCGGTCTGCTGCTCGGATTCGTGTCGGGCAGCGTCCTGTTACCATTGCTCGCCCTCATTCTCGTAGTGTCGGCCGTGAAACTCTGGCGGCACGACTAAGTCAGAACGGTCCGCCTCGCGCGGCGCGACTCGGGGGGCGGAAAACGCCTATGATGCACTTTGATCCCTACTATGGGCTAGGCCATGAACATTTACGCTTTCTTTCTTGTGACCGTCGTGGCATTGAGTGGTACAGCGGCCAGCGGTCAAACTGCTTCAACGCATGAGCAAAACGCCATGCACGTAATGGGTTCTCGCAGACGGCGACTACCCACCACTTCGAGCTAACCTACGACGGTGGCGTGATTGATGTCAGAGCCAACGATGTAAAGGACTTAGAGACTCGGGCGCAAATTCGCAGCCACTTCCAGCACATCGCAAAAATGTTTGCAGATGGTGACTTCAACGCGCCGATGCTTGTGCACGGGGTGAACGTACCGGGGACTTCTACCATGACCCGGCTTAAGGATCAGCTCCATTGGGACTTGCAGGAGACGCCGCGCGGGGCGCGCATAGTTATCACTGCTGATAATCAAGTTGCGCTAAATGCCGTTCACGATTTTCTGCGGTTCCAAATTGAGGACCACAAGACAGGCGATTGTGAGGTCGTGCGCCCGGCCGCTTGAACGCTGGCCTTACCGCGCTACTCGCGCCGGGCATTCCCATCTGATCGAAACGCGGGCGTCGCGCGCACCACATTTTGTGTATCGCAATGCTCGGAACAGGCGCGGCCCGCATAAGCCTCTGAGTACGGCCGGATCAACCTCGACGACACGGCCGCAGCGCCTGCATGTTATGCGCGCGATGTTGTGACCTTCTGGCCTGGGACGTCGAGCGTAGATTGCCGCCCTGGCGGCCTTTTTTATTCAGTCCGCGAGCCGGGATCCGCCTTCTATGGAAGTCGATGAGCATGGCAACCAAGCGATTGCTTCACCTCCCTGCAGGGCTTCGCGCCACAGCATTCTCTGAAGTCCTAGATTCCGTAACCCGAGATGGAAAAGCTGCGACCGATAGGAGCGCACCGCCTGCGCCTTGGCCCGGCGATATGTTCGGGGTGCGCGAATGTGTGTCCACGTCAGAGACCCTGTAACAATCGGCTTGAGAGCCGGTGCCACGGCCGAATTGCCCGGGGACTTTTTCATTTCGAACGCATACGGTTGCTCAACGTAAAGACCGACTCGTTGACCGTTCACGCCTTTGCGTAGCAAAAGCTTGCTCAAATCAGCGTGGTCGGCATGTGCCAATGGAAAGCCGGGAATGAGCACCGTTTCTGCACCACGGATGACAGACGTCACCGCGGACCAGATATCCTCTTCGCTACCACGCCTTTCATAGCATTCCGATCCGAAATTTAGCCAGCACGGCTCTGCTCCCACGATTGAGCACGCCTGGCGATCCTCCTCGCGACGCGCGCTTGCAGCCTGTCCCTCGGTCAAAAAACCGCATTGACGGTCCCAGTGACTGGCCGGCGCGTCGGAAGATGCCACGTCGGTGAATACGGTGAGCACTTCGACCCTTGCTCCTCCTTCCACCGCGTCGGCGATAGTGGAACCCAAAGACATGATTGCATCGTCCAAATGGGGTGATATGACTATCACGCGGCCATTCAGCTGATTGCGGGCCGGGTCACTTAGGTCAACAGAACCAGTGTAACGACCCAATCCAACAATTTTTGTAACGCTCATGTGCAGTCCTTTCCTTGGAAATGCGCGACCGACGCGCTTTTGCATTGATCATCGTTTTGGCGAATATTCGCGGTTTCAGTTCCAATGTCAGGGCAGCGGCGAGCCTTCCGAGAAACGGCGCACTTGCCCAGCGGCGTTTCTCTGACCTACATGCTGAAAGAGCCGATTAGGAGGCATGCGAAAGAACCGATATATGCGCCTAGAATAAAGCGACAAGATTGGATCAAGGACAAGCTCGATGCTGTCACCGAGCAGGCCGTTGTTGATCTCGTGTACCAGTCGAGCTTCCCCGGTGACTCTCGAGCCGTAATTCAGATTATCCAAGTCGTCAAAGTAGATCACGCAACCGTTCGGAATTTTGTCAATCAATCGTTCGAATATGGTTTTTGTTGAAGAGTAATAGTCGCAGTCGATCCAAATCAGAGCGGGAGGGTTTTTATCGAGCGATGCTCGAAAGGCTTCATCGATTGATTGCTCGAAATAGCCGCTATGAATCTCGTAGTTCCGGTAGTGCTTGGCGCAGTACTCTGCCAGCTCCATGTAGCGACCTTTGAATTGGCCGGTTTTCCAGTTGTCCCCACTCGTCCACTCCTTGTCTTTGACATCGATAGCAGTCGGCATGCCTTCAAAGCTGTCGAACGTATGAACGATCACTCGGTCAGTCAGCTTTAGATAACGCGTGGCATACAATAATTTTATAAAGGAATAACCATCAGAAGTTCCAAACTCAAGCACCGAGAACGGCTCGGCGCAGTGCTTCGCGAATTCTTTGAGCACCGCATAGACATGATCGTATCGATAGAAGGCAAAGAACGCCTGACGCATGAGACGGCGCGGCAGATCAACGAAGTTTAGATAAAAGGCAGTCTTCAAATATTCCCCGGGCAGGAGCACCGAGATCAAACGCAGAATGCGTATTAGCGGTGACTTGTCCGACGGATAGCGGTCTTCCACTTCCTGCATGGCGCAGCTCCTTCAGAAGAGATTGGAGCCCGAAGTTCGCTCCGACTGCTCAGCAATCGGTAATCGCGAATACTCCGGCGCTCATCGTCGGCGGATCACTCCGCCGATCTACTGAACGGACGTCGGCAGGAACTTATGGTGGGAGCGGAACTGAAGAAGTTGAGGAGCTAGGAGCACCCATCAGCGCGGTGCAGCTCGTATTTGCAAGTATGGGAGCGGCTGGTAATCGATAGATTGCGACCGACAGGCGTAGAACGGGGCGCCAAACATAGCTGCCTTTACGGCGGCGCCACCGGCACCGTTCAAGCCAACGGTAGCCACGCAACAGACTGACTGGGTCCACCACACGGATTTTACCATACTTTCACGTTGATCTACCTAGGCCGAGATTTCCATTAATGAATCCGTGTCGCGTACTTGCGCTTGTATTCGGTGACTTCGGCCGGTGTCATGGCAGAGCCGAGCTGTACGCCTTCGGTCACTTGCCCATGTACTTCAGGCTCCAATGCCTTACGCTCGCGGCCTTCGGCGACTTCTTGCGTCAAGTACTCCAGAAATTGGAGAAACACAGGGGACATCGGACAGCCGGAACAATGTTTCCAGTGTCGGCTGTCGCTTACCTCGCTCAAGGAGCGCAGTGTATGTCAGATGCGCGTGGTCAGCGTTACCCGTGAGCCGCACTGAGGTAGCTCATACATTGGCGACAGTATTACCCTGCAAGTTCTGACTACCCTGTTAGTCTTGGTCTGCGCGCCTAGTGGCCCAACGCTAGGGCGTGCAATTGCTTCCAAACGTGTCTCAGTGGCTCACTCAAGAATCGTTAGGAGGGTCAGTCAATGAAACCGATCTACTTGGTTTTGACCTGCGTGCTCACGCTCGCCGGAACAGCTTTCGGTCAGGTGCCGTCCACGAACGACACGAGCGACGCATACGGCAATACGGGGATGGGGACGAACGCGCTATTCAGCGTGACGCCCACTGTTCACTGCAATACCGAATCCATACCAAATGGTGCCTGCAACACCGCTTCCGGTTATCAGGCGCTGTATTCCAACACGACCGGCTACAACAACACCGCCTCCGGCTACCAGGCGCTCTATTCCAACACGTCCGGCGACTACAACGCAGCCTTCGGGAACAATGCGCTCGGACAAAATCAGACCGGCAATTCCAATACGGCCCTTGGGTTTCACGCGCTAACGTCCAACACGACTGGCTACTCCAACACGGCCGCCGGGTACGACGTGCTCTTTGCAAATACTACCGGCGTCGGCAATACCGCCTTCGGCGACAGCGCGCTGGCTCTAAACAAGACCGGCAACTTCAACACCGCTTCCGGACAAAACGCGCTCGCGTCCAACACGAATGGTGCCAATAACACGGCTGCCGGATGGGATGCGCTTGGCGGCGCCTCGATGGGCAGCAACAACACCGCTGTTGGGTCGGGGGCGCTGGCGTTAAGTAATTCTGGCAACAACAACACCGCCACTGGGTTTAACGCGCTGACTTACGATTCGACCGGCGAATACAACACTGCCTCAGGATCGACGGCGCTTGCGCAGAATACGACGGGCTCCTATAACGCTGCGTGCGGGTCTGGAGCGCTTTATTCGAATACGACTGGCAACCACAACACCGCTTCCGGGTACGGGACGCTCTTTGGCGTTCTTACGCCCAACGGCTACGGCGGCTCCACAGGTTCCAACAACACAGCCGTCGGTGCGGATGCGCTCTATTCTTATTCGACCGGCAGCAATAATACCGCCTCTGGAATGGATGCGCTTTATCTCAACACAACTGGCAACTACAACACTGCTTCGGGGTATTTGGCGCTCTATGCCAACAAGGCAGGGGGCGGAAACACGGCCTCAGGTGTCAATGCGCTTTTTCACAACACGGATGGCCACTACAACATTGCTGAAGGGTACAAGGCAGGCTACAACCTAACGACTGGCAGTTACAACATCGACATCGGCAATCCGGGTATGACGGGAGAGAGCGGCGTCATTCGCATCGGCATGCAGACGCCTACCGCACTGCAGACAAACACCTACATTGCTGGGATTTACACCAATACAACGGTTAGTGGTCTGCCTGTCGTAATCGACTCGAATGGCCAGTTGGGCGTAGCGACGAGTCCCCCGGGCGCAGCCGTCAAGACCGATTACGCGCCGAAGCTTCGAAAGGAAATGCAGCGGCAGGCTGCAGAAATCCGTGACCTTAAGCAGCGGGTGGCAGAACTAGCACACCTCAAGCAAGAGCTGCACGCCGCACTGCGACTATTACACGCCAAGGATGGGTATCTCGCTCAACGCTAATTATGATTTGGCGGATTGACAAGCTGTGTCAGCTACAGGAGTCAGTATGAGTGTTTGCAAATTCTGCGCACCGGGAATGTAAGAGAAGGCATCCTAAAAGCTGGATGTTCGCCCTCAGAGGAACAAGGGCCAAAGGAATTTTCCACTGTGAATGTCTGTCACATCACGACCCCCGAGGCTGGCGAGCTCATCCTTGCCGGGGGATTTCGGGACTCCACCGGAACATACATGACGGCAAACGAGCGCACTGGAGTTTGGGTCTCTGATCGCCCATGTTTCCTGACGGGCCCATATGATGTGGATACCGCAGCATGCATCGAGCTAACCATTGAAGATTCATTAATCGCACCTTACTAATGGCGTCAAGATTGGCTTCGTTACCGCGAATGGCTCGTTCCAGCAAAGCTTTTGAACACCCGGGCCTCGATGCGAAAGGTGCCCGTTGACAAGGCATAAGAACTTGAGTGGGGATAAAGCGCCGAGAACGAGAAACAGATGAGTCTCAAGGACCTGCGGCACGTTTCTGGGCTTTTGAGATAACTGCTTGCAGCTTATCGACTTCATCGCTCAACATTCGTGCTTCTTCTGTCCTTCGGCTTATCACGTCATCTTTTGGCAAAGACGTATCCTGCCAAGCCGCCAATGAAATGATCTCAGCTCTCAGTTGCTTGCGGATTGAGGTGTTTTCAACCGCCGTAAAATGCACGAGCAACGCACCTTTTATCTTGTTCTTCGGATAAGGCCACTGCGATGCGTCACGTATCTGAGATGTGTCGGACGTCAGCGCATTGCGATATGCCGCGATTATTACGTTGAGGGCTGGCGCAGTCAGCATCTTCTGTCGAAGTAAGGGGACTAGATCTAGTGAAACCGGTTGGCCCGCACCAACGCCTGTTCTTGGAAGGCGATGTTCGATATCCTGATAAGTCACAATTTGTGCGTCGATCATAGTTCCAAATTGTTCGGATGCATCATGAGGCATTTGCGCTCGCCGGATCATCTCAACGGGCGTAACCATGTGTCGTTCGTTCCGCCATACGACACAAGTCCGACTACGGTATATAGCTGCGGCACCGTGCCGGTCAGAATTAGCGGTGCGTGAGGGTGGCGACAGCGGATTAGCGGACCACCGCTCATACCGGGCTCACTCGGTAGTGGCATGCGCCAAAATACTGCTCCAGGTCTAGCCCAAAAAAACAGGGATGTGATGCGCGCGCCCGTGGAAAATCACTCTAATTCTGTATTCACGGTTTGCAGGTACGTTAAAATCTTTGGTATGTAGCGCCGCAAATGTTCGAGCTGAAATGGCTGGAGATTTTCACGCCAGTGCTCTAATTTTGGCACGCGCCCTTCTTCAATATCGGTGCCGAAATCACGCACCGTACCCCACAGATTCAGAGTTTGTTCAATCGGCACCAGCAAGGACGGTTTGACGGTTTTCGCTGGCCTCAATAGTTCCTTGAGAATGCGCCGCGGCTGAGCCACTTGCGGTTCTGCCAGCGCGACCTAAAATTCCTTCTCCGGCACCTTCGCCAGCTGCATGGCGCGCGAGGCGCGGTCCTTTGGAATGGCGAGGTCTTTAAGTTTCACGGTCGCGTCGCGCGACTGTGATTTTCGGTCGCCACCCTTACCGGAGTCGCGCGATCCGTTCGCGGCCATTGCTCTCAGAATCTCGCCCATCTTGCGCTCGGCACGCATGCGGATACGCGAAGTCTCCATTTCGTTGTCAACGTCCTGCGCCTGACGAAAATAGGCTTGGACGGCTACCGCTTGATTTGCGAGCTTTGCTATCTCATCAACCTTGCCGCATTTAGTGATAGCCGCGCGCATCGCTTCATAGTTGGGTGCATAGCGACTGAGTGCGCCGCGCTCCAAAGGAGTCAATTCCACGGGAAGGTTTGCTGCCATCGTGATCAATCCGCCGGAAGCGTGCTGTGGCGGATTATTTCTGTGCCGGGGACGTATCGGCGCTTGCCATCGCGAATCGTGCGCAGCAGGCCCTTTCTTATGGCCTTGTAAAGCGTGGCGCGGCACTGCCGGAGCGCAGCCGCAGCCTCGTTAATATCGTAGCGCTGGCGTGGGTCAATAAATGCAGGCGGCGCAACCTTGCGTTCGCCCGGCGCAGTCTTCGCAGGCTTTTTCGCTTTCACCACCGCTGCCACCATCTAACTGTTTACGGATGGCGGATCATGGTATTCCGAAATGCACCGCTGTCTATTGGCTCACATTTGAGACACCCCTGCGCACGCCAGCGCTGATGGCGCTGTCGAAACGTAGGGCTGGACAGGCGGCGCAGCGGGTTTGGATTTCACAGCATTACGCCGCTTTGAGTCCCGCCAATTTCTCGCGCATCGCTGACGGAATGAAGCTCAAATAGCTTTTTTCAATCATGACCACGGACGTGCCGGTTTGCAGCGCCACTGTCAACGGGTCCACGTTATGCACCTGTAACAGCTCACTGATGCGGGCATGACGAAACGAATACGCGCTCGCGCCCGCAGGAATCCTGTTGGCTCCACGGGCCTTCGCGTTGTGGGCTTTGATAGCCGCTCGGACGTGACGACACCACACGTGTCGCCGCCACGGCTGCTCGCCGTCTTCGGTAAAGAGCGGTGCTGACGGTAATTTATCTTTCGCCTGCGCACTGAAGAATTTCACACCGTCCTCGCCAAGCACGACGTAGCGCACTTTCAGCTTAGGAAGCTTGCCCTTGCGGTGCGCGAGCCGCAATTTTTCGCCGTCAAAGTCTCCTGCCTTGGCCGCTGCCAGCTCCATAGGTCTCGCGCCCGAAAGTTCCAATCCGCGCATGAACTCGCCGCCATTAGCGGATGCTGCGCCAATGAGTGCCTTGCGCTGCTCGGCATTCAGGAATATGGCGGTCTCGCCATCGTCTTCAACGTCATCTCTCAGCGCTTCCAAGCGCCACGCAGCCGGGTTGCCGACGTGGCCCAGTTCTTTATTAGCTTTGTTCAATCCGGCGATGACCGCACGGACGTTTCTGTTCACGGTGCGATTCGTGCGGCCGGAGCGTTGGCGGTCTCGCCATTCGAGAAAGTCATCGTGGGTTGCGTTTTCAAGCTTTAAGCCGTGAATGGTGTCGTCCTTGTCGATGTAAAGCTTGAACCGCCATGCGGCATCCCTAGCGGCGTCGGGTCGGCCTTGCTGACGCAGGTAAGCAAGGTATGCGTCGAGAGCCGCGCGCACCGTGGCGCGCTTTACCGTTCGGACTGCGGTGCCGGTGAGCCTCGTTACCCAGTTCTCGGCCGCCTCCCTCGCATCGTCAAACTCAATGACACCCGTTAGGGCGTGGGTCGTCTTCTTGCCGTCGCGGCCGGTCACTCGCACGATCCACGTATCAGGTCCGCGCCGAAAGCCGAGCGCTGCGGCCTTCGCCAAGCGTTGCCAATACGGTTCGCGGCGCGCCGGAAGCTGCATGCGCTCTCGTTTTCGTGACAGGGCGGGCAAGGCTGTAATTCCTCTGTACGGAACTGTACGGAAATATTAGCGCAGATAGTCCTAGACATCTATAGATAAAATGCCTATAAATGCAGTGTTTACTAAGATGGCCATAGACCATCATAGACCAATTTACAGCCCTTTCAAGGCTAGTACGCGGGCTCGAATCCCGCTGGGAGCGACATAAAATCAATAAGTTAGGCATTAGGTTTTGCCGTACGGAAACCCAACGGAAATCACTGGTCCGCTGGCGTTACGGTTCAATCCGCGCAACGTTGTCCCAAGAATTGAGCAAGGCAACTCCCGAACGCACGATTGAGCAGCGGCGCACCGGGGGGACTGGGCAGGGAGGCCGGTACTATCGACCTGAACTCGATGTGCTGAGGTTTTTCGCTTTCTTCATGGTCTTCTTGAGCCACGTCGTCCCTGGCGATGAAGCCTTCTTTCGAAACGCGCATGTGCCGCCAAAGGTCGCGGGCTTTGTCGTCACGGTGGCCGCATCTGGAGCCTTTGGGGTTGATCTTTTCTTCGTGCTGAGCTCCTTCCTCATCACGACACTACTGCTGCGCGAACGGGCGGCGCGCGGATCCATCGACGTTGCGTCCTTTTATATTCGGCGGATCCTGCGAATTTGGCCACTTTATTTCGCTTTTCTTCTGTTGGCGCCGCCACTCATGCGCCATGTCCTGCCCGATGAGCACCTGCCGATTCGATACCTCTTGGCACTCGTGCTTTTTTACGGCAATTGGGCCTACGTCCTCTGGGGTTATCCTGCCAGCGTCGCTTCGCCGTTATGGTCGGTCTCTATTGAAGAGCAGTTCTACCTGTGCTGGCCAATCATCATGCGGCGGTGGATACACCATTTGGCCATTGTCGCTATGGTGCTACTCGCAGTGTCGTCAGCCACCAGGGCCTGGCTCGTCTTCCACGGCGCAGTGCACCCGCAGGTCTGGTGCAACACTCTTGCGCGACTTGACCCGATCGCAGCAGGCGCTCTATTGGCGATACGCGTAGAGCACAAGCCAATCGCACTTTCTGCGTGGGCGCGCTCGGCACTCCTCTTCTCGGGCTGCGCGCTCTTGCTAACCGTTACTCACTATGGAGACTTCGTCGGCGAGAAAGTCCTGTGGACATTTCCCGGCGTGACGCTCGCTTGCACTACATTGATCGTTGGCACTCTTGGCCCGCGGCAGGCGTCGGGCCGCGCCAGGATAGTACGGGGACTCGCCTATTTGGGCCGCATTAGCTACGGCCTGTATCTCTTTCACTGGATGTTTGTGGAGATCTTCGCAGTGCAAAGCCGACAGACCGCGAGCGCTCGCTCAGCCAGCGCCATGGCGGCGCTCCTCGCCACCGTCCTGATGGCGTCGGCCTCGTATCACTTCTTCGAGCGACCGTTCCTGCGATTAAAGGAAAGGTTTACCCGGGTCCGCTCTCGACCCGTCTGATGCGCCATACTGGGAAGCGGCAAAGGCTCCGCGGGGTCGACCCCGAATGTTGCAGTTACCCGCCCGCCCTATCTAACTGTTGTATCCGGCCGCGCACATCGCCTTCCTGTTCCTGGCGCGCAACAGCCTCGTGCAGCATCTTGATCCGTCTGGTGAGATGCCGACGAGTTTGCGTTACCGTCTCCTGGCTGAAGGGTCTCGGACTTAAGAAGAATCCGCGCAGATCGGCAATCAGCTGCTTTGCGGCGATCTCTTCCTTTGCGCCGCTCGGCAGATGCGCCGCAAGCTGCTTGACCATCGTTTCGGCAAGATTCGCGGCACCGTGGTCGCCTTCCCTGGGACCCGCTTTCAACAGCGCGCGCAGTTGCAGTGCACATGCCTCGGGTGATTCCACGCTGTCTTTGATCACCACGCACCTGCTCGTTGGTGTTGCGAAACGCCGGACTGAGGGATTTCGCCGATATTACATTCAGCCCCCGCGTGAGAGCCGGGCGGTGCGATGAATTGTGCGCTACGTCGCATGATGGATGGCCCGCACGATGAATAGCGCGCCAAGAGCCAGGAACAAGGCGCTCGCCACATAATGAATGGCCTTGATCGGCAGGCGTTTCGCGAACGCTTTGCCGAGGAATACAACCGGCACGTTCGCGAGCAACATGCCCGCGGTGGTGCCGGCGACCACCGTGAGCAGGTTCGAATAGGCTGCGGCGAGTGCCAGCGTTGCGATCTGCGTCTTGTCGCCGATCTCGGCGATGAAGAATGCAATGAGGGTCGCGACAAAGGCGCTTGCCCGATCTGCGCGCGGTGAATCCTCATCGAGCGCGTCAGGTTTCAAGGTCCACAGCGCCATACCGATCATGCTGGCACCCACCACCGCATCCAGTCTTGTGGGCGTCAGAAAGCGTCCCAGGTGCACGCCAATCGCGGCAGCGAGAAGGTGGTTGGCAAAGGTTGCGAGCAACACCCCCGCGAGGATCGACCAGGGCGCGCGATAGCGTGCCGCGAGCATCAAAGCGAGCAATTGCGTGCGATCGCCCATTTCCGCGATCGCCACCGTCGAGAGGGATATGAGGAAGGATTCCATCAGCAGACCCCACATCGAGCGAAGCTGCCGACCACGGCCGAAGGCCCCCTTCGCTCGAGCCGGAGGCCCCTGCCGTTGGTCTCGCCATGCCCGTGATGGGCCCCGTACGCCACGGGCAGTGCGCCCAAGTATGTTGACGTACGGCCCGGCTGCGCCGGGCGACTACTCCCCAAGGAGAGTCGTCTTTTTACCGCATGGTTGCAGACTAAGCAACCGCGGTCAGTCCAGGGACGGTCAGGCGACTAGAGTCGCGCCTCTTCAATCGATGGCATACAGGTTGCCATCGGTGCTACCGAAATAAATGGCATTCATGCTGACGACGGGAGATGACAGGACGGCGCCGACGCTCATCATGCGCCAAACCCCAATCATGAGGTCGTCGTAGAAGGAGTCGTTGAATGCCGCATTGTAGTTCGGTTCGCCGGATTCCTTGGTATAGGTTGCCGCGTTCTGCACGGCTCCGTCGGTACGGAAGGTCCATGCCGGCGCGCGCTTGTCGAGGTCGATGGCGATCAGTGTTCCGGCGTGCGAGCCGATGTAGAGTCGGCGGCCCGCGACGGCGGGTGATGAAAACATGGGCCAGTGATTGAAGCTGAGCGAATAGCGCAGCGCACCGCTCTTGGCGTCGAGCGCATGAAGGAGCCCGGAGTCGGAGGTCGCAAAGTACACCACCCCATCCTTCACGATGGGCGTCGAGATGACCCACGAGCCCTTGTTGTCGAAGGCCCAGCGCTTCTCGCCGGTGGCCGCATCCAAGGCGTAGAGCTG
>Ga0209624_10002253_pt1 | contig 14386 bp, 9 predicted proteins | sample JacPinW_OM2H0_O1_FD_188565 | JGI IMG/M metagenome (GOLD analysis project Ga0209624, IMG submission 188565) | Forest soil microbial communities from Algoma, Ontario, Canada - Jack Pine, Ontario site 1_JW_OM2H0_O1 (SPAdes) (version 2) | ecosystem: Environmental > Terrestrial > Soil > Boreal...
AGGAAACGAAGCAATAAAGGACTTCGAGCGTGCCACCGTTTACTATCGGCATGAAACCGCGCGACGGTCGATTGGCAAAATACCAATAGGCGACCGCCATCTCTCCCGACATAATGAAGGTCGCGGCGCGCGTGAACAGACCAATCGTAACCAGCGCGACACCGATGATCTCGATCAGCCCGCCAATACCGAGCATCGAAAGTAACGTGATATTGGCGAATGAAGGGTTCGCCACGGAAAATTCGAACCATTTCTGCAAACCATTGAAGGGGCGTTCCGAGTTCTCGCACGGTTTCTCAATGGCGCAAGGCCATTGCTCGCTCGGCTGCTTTATAAAGATTGAGACGCGAATAAACGCCGAACGCCGAACCATTATCGAGAAAGCCGCCGCCCGGTCCCTCGGTCTCGGTAAGAATCGCATCGGCCTCGGCGAGCGTGAGGTACGGGTAGGCGAAGGTCAAGAGATAACCAGCTTCCGGAGCCAGCTGCGCTACATCCTCCTTGCTGTCGGCATGCTGTTCGAAGACGACTGGCAGGCCATAAGTCTGGGTGGTTTCGTAGAAGCTTTTATTTTTAGCCGCATCGGCGAAACGGCTTTGGTCGCGCCGGGCGCAGACGGCAACTTTGTCGCCGCAGGCTTTCTCCATTGCAGCCGTGACGTCACTACCGGCCGCTGCGAACGCCAGCTGATAGTCCTCGATTGACACGTCGCCGCGACTGATGCCGACATATCGGGGCTTATTGGCGAGAAGCTGAGCGATGTCATAGATCGCGAGCGTACGGCCGCCCAGCACATCCATCGCATAGTGGGCGCCCAGGATGATGCGGTTGTTGCCGTATTCAGCCGCGCGCGTGATCATCTCAAGATAGCGTTGCGGCACGAGCAGCGCCAGCAGCAGGGACTCGGCATAGCCGTAGGTGGTGTGACCACTGGGGAAGGACGGACTGCTCATCAGGTCCTGCGATGGCCCGCGCAGAAAGTCGAGATTCTTGGATTGCGCGCCGAAGAAATCCTTGCCGGCAAATGATGTGAGGTGCGGCTCGGTCTGAAACGGCCGCGAGTTGCCATAAGCATCTGCGCCCGCGCTGCCCGCGAGACGGCCGTAAGCGCGTCCGAAAATATCGGTGTAACCTTTGACTCCGGCGAGGATCGCAAGAGCCTCTGCTGAGACCGGCGCGTCGCTATCGGCCGTCGCGTTACCAAAGAAATATTTGGCGGTGTCTGAATCCGATCTGGTCGTCGCGTTGGTATAGGCAATCAGAAGAGCAACGGCAGGCGATAGGCTGGTGAAGCTGGAGGTTTTGCCGTCGTCGGTGCTCTGAATCGTAGTCAGCGACCAATAAATGCCGCCCAGCTTAGTGCCGAGGCCATCCGCCAGTTCGTAGGCATTGCCGTCGGTGATGTAGGCATCGCGGAGTGCCTGCTGACGCTGTTCGGTAAACGACAATAGGAGCGGCTGATTGGCGCTGCCGTCCTGGATGGCCGCGGTGACCGACAAATTGGCGGCTAACGCGGCTTTGCCAATAATGGTAGTTTCGAGAGCGCTGATCGGCGCCAAACCCTGAAGCACGTTCAGATTGGTCGGGCTTTGCGCGTGAGCTTGCCGCGCTCCAAGTGTAGCAACAGCGGCGGCGAAGATGAGTCTTGGGACCAGCAAGTCTGCGCCAATTCGAGAATTTGGCACATCGTAGCACCTATTCGGGGCCTTTAGCATCGGGGGACGGCTCAGTCGACAGGCGGGTAACGGCGGCTTCGGCTCATTAGCTGCCGCGCGATCTAACCAGAGGCGCGGCCGCTTTACCCCCGAAAGCTGCCGCGGTTGTCGCCGATCGGCGCGGGCTATGGGACTTTTCCTGGCCTCTTTCGCTTTTGAATCACCGCCGCGGTGTCAGCTTTTAGAGGCAGCTCCCGACCATAACGAAGGCGAGCCTGTGGTTTTCATGCAAAATTCGGCGGTCCAAAAAGAAGTTAATGCAGCTCGCATTCTCGCGCTCCGATCAGCGGTCGCCGCGCGCGCCCTTAACCAAGATTAAGGTAAATGAATTGTTAAGAACGAAAAACAAGTTTATGACAGATGGCTGTGGGGGTTAATTAATGGATTGTCGAGCGTCCACAGACAGTTCCGATCGGTTCTGACTTTACGCGGGCTTGGGACAACCCCACCCAAACTTCGACAGGTTCCTCTTTGTTAACGGGGGCTCGCCAAAGCGGCTGGAACCAAGCAATGTACAAAGTAGCATCGTACACCGGTTTGTTGGCTAGTGTCGCGGCCGTGCTGCTCGCGGGAACGCCACCTGCATTCGCAATCCCATCGCCGGAACTTGTCGTTGGCTCTCTTTCAAGTCTGTCACAGGTTGCGTCCCTCGTTTTTGCGATGCTGGGGGGGGGGGCGGCCCTTGTGGGAACTCGCGTGGCCGCCAATCGTGTGGGCGCGAAAGGCCGCTCTCGCTTCTTCTGGCCGTTTGCAATCGGCGTGTTTGTCTGTTTCGCCGCGTCTCTATGGATAAACATTTATCAGTATACGTCCAACATAGCGGCGCGGCAGGACCGGCTCGAGGAAACCTTGATCCGGCCGACGCCTCTCGGCCCCGATGGCAAGCCTCTGGATGATCTTATTAGGGAGCCGGCCTGGGAGGAACAACTGACCGACCCGCATGGCATGTCCACCGCGGACGTCGAAAAATTCATGAACGAGTACAATCGGGGGGAGCATCCGGACGTCATCTTTGGCGACATTCGGGAAGCGCTCGAGCTCGAAATGGGCTCGCCGCCCGGAGCCACGCCGCTACGCTTTGCTGATCTCGCCCAGGGCAAAATCAATTTCTCACAGAAGAAGGCAGTCCTCGTCTGCCACACTGGCATCCGCAGCTACGATATGTGTCAGCGGCTTCGGGCGATGGGGATCGACTGCCGCTTTATGGTCGGAGGAATCGAAAAATGGCTGGTCGAACGTCGGCCGCTGACCGGCTACCGGGTGCGCACGCTTAAGGATCTTCGCGCTCTGCCCGCTTACCCCAATCAAGCCGTTCTTCTCGACACACCTGACGTACGCCGGCTTGTGAGTAACGAGAAGGCAATCTTCCTGGATCCCCGATTGCCCGGCGAATTTGCTGCAGGACACTTGCCGGGAGCAATCAATTTTACGCTGCGTCAAACGCCGCTGGACCAGATCCCTGACAAGGTCCGGTCGATTCCGAAGCAGCCGATCATAATCCCGTGTTACGACCGGCGCAGCTGTTTCTACGGCGAAGCACTCGGTCTCGAAATGTCGCGCGCGGGTTACGATTTTCGGGGCCGCTACACTCTTCCGTGGGACTATTTTGTCAAACCAAAACCCCGGCCGTTCGTTCAGGCGTGGCTGAATGAGTTGAACCAGACCTGGTGGGACAAAGCTGTCGCCCTAATGGCCCGCCTGGTGCGCACTGGTACCGATCAGTTCGGGTTTCCGATCGCGATCCTCCTCGTTGCCCTCGTTTCGCGATTGCTCGTGCTGCCGGTCTCGCTGAAGGCGGAGCGCGACCAAATCGCCGCCCGCGAATTCGCACCGGAGGTCGAAGCGATAAAAGCTAAATTCGGAACCGATCCGAAGTGCCGAGCCCGCGAGATGCGCGCGTTCTATATGCGGCACAGAATGACGCCAGTGCGCAATCTGCTTGCCCTGCTGTTCCTGCCAGTCATGGCGATTTGCGTCGCGTCGGTACATACGGTTGCGGCGGCAACCCATCAATCCCTACTTTGGATGCCGAACGCCGCCGAACGCGATCCTTTTTTTGTGCTCCCTACGCTCATTGCGGCGCTCATCTGCGCTTATCTCGATGCAGCCTTCGTGAGCACGCCCAAGCACCGCCTACTGGTCTGGGTGATTGGCATTCCGCTGTTCATTGCAGTCGGAGCAATGCTAAGCGGGGCCGCTGATTTTTACGTCGTGGCCAGCGTGTTTCTGCTCTTGGTGCAGCGCGCTATCGTCAATGGCCAATTTAGCCATCTGCTCCAGGCCTGGCGACGCCTGCGCCGCGACGACGGAATGATTCCGCTCAACGATGCGGATGCGCTGTCCGGCTGCGGCAATAAGGCTTTCCGCCTCGCTCAAATGCGGGCGTTGGGCATCGACGTTCCGAATGGTGTTGTGTTGACCTCCGGCTTCTTCGACCGGTTCGCTATGCAGACCTCACAGCAGCGTCGGCGTGAGCTCGATCACCTGTGGCGTGCGATTGGTGCCGGCCGCGTGGCAGTGCGCAGTTCCGCCGGCGGCGAGGACGGCCAAGCGTTCAGCTTCGCGGGCGTGTTCGATTCCGTTCTCGATGTGGACCGGGAGCAACTCGAGAGCGCAATCTTGAAGGTGCTTGCCTCCTTCGACGCCGAGCGAGCTCGCAGCTATGGTGCCGAAAAAGGAAATAAGAACATCTTAGTCCAACGCATGGTCGAAGCAGACTATGCCGGGGTCCTGTTTACGCAAGACCCCGCATCCGCAGGCCTATCGCTCGTCGAACTGGTCCGCGGAACGGCCGACAAGTTGGTATCGGCAAGCGTCCAGCCGCAGGGATTCCGCTTCAGGCGCTATTCTGTCCAACTCGTTGGCACCAATCTTCCGCCGTTCGATCTCAAGCCCCTGATTGAAATCGGACGCCGCGTCGAGGCGGCATTCGGTGCTCCGCAGGATATCGAATGGACCTACTGCGACGGGAAATTCAATTTGGTCCAGAGCCGCGACATCACCACTAGCATTGATGGTGCGGACGAAGCGGATGTCCAACGCGAGTGGCGCCGGATTCTCCGTATCGCCGCCGGGTCTCAGGTGGACGCCGTCGTCTTCGCCCAGAACGAACTGTCGGAGGTTCTTCCCCGACCGACTTTCCTGTCTCTATCGCTCATGGAATCGCTGTGGGCCAGTGGCGGCAGTGTCGATCTGGCCTGCCGCGCCCTGAATTTGAGCTATCCGGTCCACGAGCGCTCGCCGAATTATCTCGTTACCTTGTTCGGCAGACTCTATGTCGACAAGCGTGAAGAGCGGGCGCGCGCACTGCGGGTCAATACATTGGCGCTGCGGAAGCTGAGAAAATCGGCAGAGGCCATCGAAACGGCGTTCAGGCAGCAGTTTCTTGCCGAATTCCGCGGCGAAGTGAGCCTGCTCGAGGCGACCGATTTCGACCGGCTCAACACGCCCGAACTATTCGATGCGGTCACCCGCATCCGCACGGACTTCGTTGGCCACACACATATGGAGGTCTCGATCATCAATATCGCGGCCGATCTCTTCACGCGCGATGCGATGAGCAAGCTATTGGCCGCTCATCTAGACCCCGTTCGTTTTCTCACGCCATCGGACCGTACCGAATTCGAACGCGTGTTAAGCCAGGCGATGCAGGCCCCGCCTACAACGAGGCGTGCCATCCTGGCTGAAGGCCTGGGTCACCGCGCGTCCATGGACTATGATCTGGCGCTGCCGCGCTATTCCGAGACCCCCTTGGAGATGGACGCGCTCGCGACGGTCTCGATTTCAAAAAGCACAGAGCTTGACCAAGAGGCCGTGCAAGAGGCGGGGGAGGCGGTGTTGCAGGCGGTGCGTGTGGCGCGACGCTTCGAAACATTGAAGGAGGATGCCAAGCATCATTCGGCTCGCCAGATCGCGGTCTTAAGGAGCGCGATCATGGCGCTCGACCGCAGGCTCGGCCTGAACGGGCTGTCCTTTCATCTCACCTTCGAGGAACTCGAGTCACTTCGCTCCGAGAGGAGTGGGCGACTTCGCGCTCTGGCGGCTGAGCGGAAGGCGCTCGCGTCTATCTACGCGAATGTGCCTGCTCTCCCGGCCCGGTTGACCGTTGTTCAGCTCGAGGACGCGTCAGCCGGCATGCCCGTCGACAATCAATCGCGCGGCGGCAAGATTGCGGGAACGCGCGTGTCCGGCACCGGAATCGTCGAAGGCCGCGCCTGCGTGGTCACAGGCATCGACGTTGAATCGAGCGCCACAATCCCGGGTTTTCGCGACGGGGACATCGTCGTCAGCAATATGGTGCCCCCGGCATGGATCCCGTATTTCGGCCGGGCGGGAGGGTTCATCTGCGAAATCGGGGGCTGGCTCAGTCATACGGCGATCGTTGCGCGCGAATACCGTGTTTCGCTCATTGTCGGCACGGAAGGAATTGAGGCAATCACCGACGGAATGCAGCTGCGGCTGTCCATGGGACTTGTCGAAATTGTCGCACCGGCAGCTGCGGCAGTCGCTGCGGAATGACTCGCAGCAGCAGCAGCGATCACTATTCCCCCCAAAGTGAGAAACCAGGTCTATTGCTCCGCGCTCAGAAGCGTCCGCGTGGCGTCAATTACGGACTTGACGATGGGAGACGGCTGCTCGAGCGTGACATAAGCAAGCTCCTGCTCAACGGTCTGTTCGGTCGCCAGCTCTATGATGTCGTGGCCGGGAACGTTCTTCTCTTGTGTAAGGCCGAGGGCACCTGGTTCCTGCTCAACCACCTTGGCGACTTGGGAACTGATCCGCACCAGAATTGCATCGTTAGTTGTGACTGGTTTTCCACCGAGCAATTGAGTTGAGATCGTTAGCGGAATGCCTGCGCCGGCGTCCACCATCACCAGCCGGATGGGGAGATCGCGTCCGCCAAGATCTCGCCAATTCGTGATTTCACCGAGCAGTACAGCCCTTAGCTGTTGCGCGTTAATCGAACGAACGCTGTTGGTCGGGTGAACGGTGAAGACGACACGTGCACGATAGACCTCAAAGCTTACAAGGCGATCAACTGGCAAGGTCGGTTCGCTTTCTCGCAAAGTGCGCGACACTGCCTCCAACTTGGTGGAAATCATCGCAAGGTCGGCTGAATGTTCTAGCAGTAGTTTAATGCCCAACTCCGTCCGGTTTGGAATGATGACAAGCGTGAGGCCCGTCGCAGCTTCGATTGCCTTCTGGTAGGGCACCATCACGGCCGTATTGAACGTCGTCGAACCCGCAATCGTCAGCGTAGCTGCCGAAGACGACGCGACGGGCAGGGTAACCAGCAGCGAAGCGGCGACCGCGTAACTGCCCCACCTCATTCGCTTGTTTGCTGGTAACACTCGAAACCTAGCGTAAGATTTTTCATGTGGGTCTTCATCAACGCTAGACTGGCGCCATGACCGCAAGCAGCGCGAAAAGGCCGAGCACCAGGATAAACGAAGAATTTGCCACGCCGAAGCGCAATGAAAACCAGAGCATCTGTTTTTACCGAGGCCACTGTCAAAGATCACCCTAGACGAAGTCAGTGACCTTTCATTTGCCGAGATCGTTACAATTTTAGTCATGTGGACTCGATCCGTTCGTGACCTCAAAGACAACGTCAATTTATGGACGACAAGCCACCGGATGGCGGCTCTGTAGTTAGGGAATCAATCTTATTAAAAATCATCATTCGAGACTAGCCGTCTGATTGGGCCTCATTAACAGCTATGAAAGATGAGTTCTGTAAAATGATTCCGATCGCATAAAACAAAAACGCGATCGGAGGCCTGCTAGTGAATCGCTGCACAATCGCTCTGTGGGTCGCTTTTGTGCTCTTGGGTCATTGCGCCCGGGCTGACGAGTTTGTCATGCAGGGATCGACGACCTTTAGTGATCGCATTATGTCGACACACTTATCGGCAATAGAGCGCGTTTCAAAGCACACACTTGTGGTCATTCCCACTAAGACGAGCTTGGGATTGCTCTCGCTGTTCGAAGGGCAGGCTGATTTTGCAATGATCTCCACGCGGATCGAAAATGAAATCGCTGTCCTACGGGAGACCTATCCAGATCTGCCCTTCGATCGTTTGCAGACCTTCGAAGTGTCACGCACGCGAATGGCCTTTGCGGTTCATCCCAGCAATCCCGTCAGGTGGGCCAGCATCGATCTGATGCGCAGCGTTCTGTTGGGTGAAATCACGAATTGGCGAGATCTCGGTGGTCAGGATATCGCCATCAGGCTGGTCTTTGTGCGCGATGGCGGCGGTGTCCAGACATCGGTACAAAGTCAGATTCTTGATGGTATCACGATCCACGTACCGGATCCAATCAGGGTACAAGTCGGTACCCAGGTCTTGAAGATCGTCGAGCAGGAACCCGAGGCCCTCGGCCTTTCTCAGCTCAATCTGTTGATGCGATCACACGCTGCAGAACTTTCGACCGATGTCGTAATCGAGCAGAGACTGAGCCTGGTGACGCTGGGAGCGCCAACCGCGCAAATGCGCGAGGTGATCGACGCCGTGCAGCAAATCGCCAAAACCGATCACGAGTGAACCAGGCCCCGGCACCATGACATCCATGCTTAAAAAGTGGCGACTTGGCATCAGAGCCAAACTATACAGTGTCGCCATATTATCGGCATTTTCCGTCGCTTTGCTAGCTGCGGCATCTTTCCACTTTGCGCGTACCACCAGCATTGCTGCCGACCGTCTCTCTCACGCTGGGTTCGAAGGTGTCGAGAGCTTTGCTCGATTGCAGAGCCTGTTGGAACAGCACCGCCGACTGGTGGAAAGTGCGCCCGCGGAGGTCGATCGCAAGCGACTCGAGGTAAGTCAGCACGCAATGATCGAGAAGAGCGCTCAGCTCATGAGCCTGATCAACGATTTGAGCCTTCGCACCGTCGACCCCGATTCGACCGAGATCGAGGGCGAGCTCGCCCAGATAATGCCGACGCTCATGGAGAGCGCTCAAGACGTGTTGTTCTACGCGAACAATTTCGCGCAAGACAAGGCGATCGAGGCCGCCGTCGGATACGGTAAGATAGCGGACGAATTCGAGCAGCTCATTCAAAAGTATCAAAGCCGGCGAATGAGCATTGCCGACCAAGCCGTTCATAGTTTATCCGAAAGCGCACGCGCGTTGATCTTTTGGGTCTCTGCGAGCGCATTCGCCGCGCTGTTGCTAATCGGCCCGTTTGGAATGGCCATCACGCGTGACGTTCTTTCGCGGCTCGGACGAATCACGAACTGCATGAGCCGACTGGCGGGACGTGAGCTTATCGAAGAGGTCCCATCGCGTGACGATCACGACGAGATTGGAGACATGGCTCGTGCGGTCCAGGTCTTTAAGGACAACGGCGTCGAGCTCCTAGAACGCAAAGTCCAGCTTGAGCGGGTTAATCTTCAGCTCGACGTCGCGCTAAACAATATGACGCACGGGCTTTGCATGTTCGACTGTGACGGTCGGCTCGTTATATCTAATGAACGCTACATTCGGATGTATAACCTATCGGCCGACGTGATCAAGCCTGGTTGTACGCTGCGTGAGATGCTCGAGCATCGCAGGCAACGTGGTAGTTTTATGGATGATCCAGCGGAATATGATGTCAAGATAAGGACGGCGGCACGCAACAGAGAAAGTACAAACTTTACCGTTGAGCTGGAGGATGGTCGTGTCATTGAGGTGGTGAACGAACCCACAGCCGATGGCGGCTGGGTCGCTACTCATGACGAAATAACCGAACGAAAACGATCTGAGGCAAAGATAGCACATCTTGCGCATCATGACGTTCTTACCGGCCTACCAAACCGTGCATCATTCAACGAACGCTTTGAGACAACGATTGTCCGAGCGAATAAAGAAGGTGAACAGTTTGCGCTAGTGTGCTTGGACCTTGATCGCTTTAAGTACGTAAATGACCTATTTGGTCATTCCGTCGGCGACACCCTTCTTTGCGAGGTGGCACGGCGGTTGAAAGTTGCCGTCGGCGACGCCTTTCTAGCGCGCATCGGCGGTGATGAATTCACAGTCATTATTACGGGTAGCCAAATTCTTCATGTGACATCTCGCTTGGTTGAACGCATTGTTACGGCACTCGGCGATTTCATCCTGGTTGATGGGCAAAAGTTGACGGCAAACGTCAGCGTTGGGGTAGCGATCTACCCAAACGACGCTGCGGACGGCGAAAAACTCATATGCAACGCCGACGCAGCTCTCTATCGCGCTAAGGCAGAAGGTCCTGGCTCCTATCGTTTTTTTGAACCTGAGATGGATCGTCAGTTGCGCGACCGTCGCGAGCTTCAACACGACCTCATTTCGGCCCTCGAAAGAGGCGAATTTAAACTTGTCTATCAGCCCCAAGCGCTAATTGATGGCACCATCATCGGCTTTGAAGCTCTCGTCCGGTGGCACCATTCTACCCGCGGTCTAATTGCGCCCTCAGCCTTCATTCCCCTCGCTGAAGAGGGCGGTCTGATAATCCCCCTCGATGAGTGGATACTCCGCGCGGCATGCCGTGAGGCGGCGTCCTGGAAGTCGGAAGCTCTACTTGCCGTGAATTTATCTCCAGTGCATTTCCGGCACGGAGACCTGCCTGAACTGGTACATACCATCTTGCTCGAAACCGGATTGAGACCATCCCGACTTGAACTTGAAATCACCGAAAGCGTGCTGATCGATGATTTTGGTCGCGCTCAGACGATCTTACGACGCCTAAAGACGTTGGGCGTTAAAATTGCAATGGATGATTTCGGAACAGGCTATTCGTCGCTGTCATATCTTCAATCTTTCCCCTTCGACAAAATTAAGATTGACCGGTCCTTCGTATCAGACCTTGAAATCAACAATAACAATGCCGCAATTGTACGTGCTGTCATCACATTGACGCGAAGTCTAAAACTACCGGTGCTAGCCGAGGGGGTCGAAACGGAAGCACAACGCCTCTTCCTGAGCAAGGAGGGCTGCGACCAAATTCAGGGCTATTTGATTGGAAAGCCATTGCCTATTCAGAATTATGAATCCATAGTCAATGCGTCACAAAATGAAAAAGAGGCGCAATATAACCGCCAAGCAGGCGGCGAAGTTTCTCGCTTAGCTTTGCACTCCTTCAAAGAGACAAAGTCCGCACGCAGATCCCACGCACGCTAACTACTGCGGATCTCCGCCAAGCGCGTGAGACGGCACGCGATAACGCTGCCTGCTACGAATCCTGGAAGTAACAAGGTCGAAAAGGCGAAATAGATTACAACGAAGAGTCCGCCGGTCCAAGAGAGCCAATGGTTGCACGGCACGCTCAATGTCCGCTTCGGGTCATTAGCTGCCGCGGTTGTCCTGACAGTTGGCGTCCGCTTTACCTCCGAAAGGGGCTATCGCGGCACGGAATGTCTGGTCGGGCTATGCATTTCGAGCCGTTCGATTAGTCCGGATTTGCGCCAACGCCATCTTGCCATCCCGGGTGGCTTCGGACATCGTTCCAAAGAACTCGGATTACCACGGCTTGCTCTTGCCCGCGGTGTAAATCTCCCACCGCCATGATTTGGGTAGACGCCCTTTGTTCTTAATAGCGCGCGTGTAATCAAAGGGATCGAAGGGGGAAGCTTTTTCCATTCGCGGATTATCAAGATTCTGCTTGATCCACGACAAAACCGGAAAATGCACGGCCAAGTGTTAACTCGCGCTCTTGTGCGCGTTGCCGTGCTACCTCTGAGCCCCAACACGAGAGAATCTCACGTAAGTCCCAGATGACGACATCCACTGCGGTAACCAGGTCAATCTCACCAGCAGCGGCATCATCCATGCGATAGTCGTTTAAACTAAAGATTTCGGCACTCACTCGTCACTCCCGAATCAATCCGCTAGCAGGATGAAGGCTGGCGGTTAACGAGCCGTGATCCGACAAAGACTGTTGAAGCCGCGGGGCTCTCAAGAGGCAGATATGGCAACACGGCAAGATCGCATCGGCGCCTATATTCATGAGGGAATGCCACCGGAGGACCAACCGTTGGAACTCCTTTGCGAGGATCACGTCGGCACCTACGTCATTCCGTTTTTGTGCCAATGGCGCAATGGCGCTTGGCAAAGTCTCGACACGAAGAACCGTATCGAGGCCACAGTCGTTGGCTGGCGAGTGCCCAGCTAAAATCAGCATCGGAAGTCATGTCTGCTTTGGGTCACAAACTGCCTCGTCGACCGTAGAGCCGGCGTGGCAGCTAAGGGTCATTAGCTGCCGCGACCGACCAGACAGATGGTGTCCGCTTCACCCCCGAAAGGTGCCGCAGCACTCGCTGAATGCCGTGTCCGCTTTGGGCCACAAGCGGACAGTCCTTTCGGACGAAATTGTCGCTGCTCCTGACGCGAGCAGTGGTTTATCAGAGAGGCTTGCCCGATCAGTATTTCGCGATCATCTAAACCAGTTGAAGCGGTAGACCAGTTCGGTTGAAAATGTCTGTATGTATTTCGATGAAGTGAGCGTCGCTATAGTGCCTCCACCCGTTGCCACGATTGGTAGCGTAGCGGAGTCGTAGCTCGAGAACCGATACTCGTTCTTCAGGAATAAACCCGGCAGAAAATCAAACGCATATTCAAAGCCGGTGCCGATAAAGTAGCCGTTATAAGTTTGCGAGTTTATGAAACCAGGCCCACCTGGACCGCCAAGATTCACCTGGTCGAAGTGAGCCTGGGTGTAGCCGACGGACGTGTAGGGCAAAAATCTCAGCGTCACCAGCAAGCCGATCCGGCCGCCGACAGCCCAAGTGCTTGCTTCTTTCTCTTGTCCAGTAAGTCCGCCGATGTCGATGTCTGTGTGCGATTTCATGCTGCCCAAATCTCCGTCGCCGAAGACACCAACAACAATGTTTGCATTTAAGAAACCGGGATTGAACTGATAATCGCAACCGACCTGACCCTGTCCGCTCGCCCTCCACGGTGGAGACCCCGACAACACCCTGAGTCGCGCGCGCCCGCCGGTGCAGCCGGAGCATGTCCGTTCTGGGTCAGAAGCTGCCACGCGACCTAATCAGAGGGGCGCTCCCTTACCCCCAAAAGCTGCCGCGGCGGTCGCAGGTCGGTGCGTCCGCTGAGAGCGGACAGCAAGAAAGCTCACTGGAGGAACCGCATGTTATTCCTGTTGCGCCTGCAGCCCACTCCGATTATCGCGGAGGCTTCGTCTGAACACTTAGGGTAGGGGTTGCTGCTGCCTCCTGTTGCTGTGCGAGAATCTCCTGTCTGCGCCCTAGCCACCAACTATTGGCCAGCCAAATTGCCGAAGTCGCAGCGGCAACAATGGAGATCTCGGTCATCTCAAGCTTGAGAAAGGAGAGGAGTGCAAACGACCAAGCGCCGATCTGATCGCCGAGCCTGTAGATCGCAGTATCGATAAAGCTCTTTGCCTTATAGCGGTCCTCGCGCGGCAGCACTGTGAACAGGATCTCGCGCGTTGGCCGAGCGATTGCAAAGTTGCCGGCGCGCCTGATCAGCTGAAATGCGACAAGTGACGTAAGCGAGGGCAACAACGCGACTGCGCCGAAGCCAAATACACTTGCGGCTGGCAGCATGGAAAGCGTCTTGCCGACTCCGAACCACTTGAGAATGCGGCCTGTGAGGAAGAGTTGGATGATGAGAGTGAGGACATTCACGCCGAGATCGAGGGAGGCGAAGAACTGAGTCTGGGCGGCGCGGCTGGAAAAAGCATGGCTCACGACACTCGCTTGCTGAAAATAAAGAAAAGTCGACGTTATTGCATAGAGTAACAGGAACAGACTGACGTTCAGCAGGTAGCTCGACGCCAGTGCATCGCGAAAGCCGGCAAGTAACGTTCCGCCGACCGGTTTTTCATCGTCTTGCTCCGACTGAGGCCGCTCCGATAGGGCCTTCGAGAGGCCGGACAGCCGGCGTACGCACAGGACGGCGATCTCGATCATGATCGCTGAGCCTATCATCAGATAGGCCGGCGCCATGTGCTCGACGGTCGATACGGTGAAAATAGATCCGGCGATAGCGCCCAGCGTGGCCCCGGCGGCGATGAATCCGAACAGCCGTTTTCCCTGTTCCGCCGTGAAGACGTCGACGATCATTTGCCAGAAGATCGAGACGACAAACAGGTTAAATACGGACGTCCAGATGAAGAAGATGCGCCCAATCCAGATCGTCTGTTCGGGCGGCGCAATGTATAATGCCATCGCAAACAGCAGGATGTTTGCAATGAAGAACCGGTAGGAGATCGCGATGAATTTCTCGCGGCGAAACGTCTTGACGAGGTAAGAGAACGGCAGGTTGAGTACCAGCATCCCGACCAGCGTGCCGGTGAACAGCCATTGCAGATTATTCACCCCTCCCGCGACCCCCATCTGATCGCGGATCGGACGCAGGATATAGTAGGCCGACAGCAGCGAAAATATATAGAGCCATGCCCAGGCGAGGGCAGTAGCCTCGCTGGGCCTAACGTCGATGATCTTGTTTAGAAAACGATGGAAAGTGGAGTGTGAAAGTTTTGGCGCATCTGCGAATGCCATTCAATAAAATCCCGGTGATTACTTCAGCGCATCAGCCCTTTGACGCATTTCAGCCGCCGTCAGCTGAAGCCCATAGAGTGGGTTCCCTTGCGAAAAATCCTTTGCCCGCGCCAGTGACCCGATAACGACAGGGTCGAAACCGGCATCATGCACGAGCCTCGAGGCGATGTT
>Ga0209624_10002254_pt1 | contig 14385 bp, 13 predicted proteins | sample JacPinW_OM2H0_O1_FD_188565 | JGI IMG/M metagenome (GOLD analysis project Ga0209624, IMG submission 188565) | Forest soil microbial communities from Algoma, Ontario, Canada - Jack Pine, Ontario site 1_JW_OM2H0_O1 (SPAdes) (version 2) | ecosystem: Environmental > Terrestrial > Soil > Boreal...
CGGCTGTTCTTTGGCGGCTTTGCGTCTGCGGTAAGAATGGCGGGCAGGACGGCGAGATCGATTCTGGATGGAACACGAGTTCGCTAGCAATCTCGATCCGTCGTCCTGCCTTTTTCGGTCTTGAGCGCGAACGGTAGGCCGGGCCCACAACTCGAACCCAGCGTTCACGTTTCCGCGCTGAGACCGAACACCGCGAACAGCTTAGCCGGGTCGCTCCAGATCTTGTCCACCCACCAGCCGGACCTTTGCGCCGAATGGGCGAAGCCTGCGACGTCGAATTTCCGGCAAGTCTCCGTATGGATGGTTTCGCCTTCCGCGAACGCGAAGCTCGACCCGGCCAGGGAAATCCCCTGCGGCCTCAGGCTCACGATGTGCATCTCGATCGCGGACTCACGCTCGTTCCATCGGGCCTCGTGGGCGAATCGATCAAGCGCAAAATCGCCTTCGAGTTCACGATTGATGCGGACAAGAAGGTTGAGATTGAACTCCGCCGTCACGCCTTGCTTGTCGTCGTAGGCGGCGATCAGGGTCTGGATGTCCTTGCGCAGGTCGACCCCGATGATCGCCTTGCCGCTGTCTCCCACATGCTCGCGCATCCGGCGTAGAAGAGCGCAGGCGTCCGAGGGCAAGAGATTGCCAAGCGTTGAGCCGGGAAAAAACGCGGCCCGCGGGCGAGCGGGAACGTCGGCCGGAATGTCAAAGTCGGCCGAAAAATCCGCGATGATCGGCCGCGTCGGGAGGTCAGGAAACCGATCCCGGAACCGCTCGATCGTCTCGGAGAGAAATTCCGCCGCGATATCGATCGGCGCGTACATCCGGGGCGCACGAAGCGCGTTGATGAGGATTTCTGACTTGATCGCCGCTCCGGCGCCGTATTCGAGCAACACGACGCCCTCGCCACAGAGAGCCGCCATCGCCTCGGCGTGTCGCCGAAGAATCGCTGTCTCGGTCCGGGTCAAATAATATTCGTGGAGGCGCGTGATCTCCTCGAACAGCTCCGAGCCGCGCTGGTCGTAGAGCCATCGGCTGGGGAGCGTCTTTTGCCGTTGCGATAAGCCAGCGAGGACGTCCGCTCGAAAGGCTTCGTGCTGGCTGAGTTTGGATTCGACGAGGTCGAGCATTTCAAGCGTCTCCCGCCAGCCTGAGCCCCGAGAATTGCCATCTCGCATCGGGCGGGAAAAAGTTGCGGTAGCTCGGCCGCATGTGGCTCACCGGGGTCGCGCACGAGCCGCCGCGCAATATGAACTGTCCGGACATGAACTTGCCGTTGTATTCGCCAACCGCGCCTTCCGCCGGCTTGAAGCGCGGGTAGGGCGCAAAGGCGCTGCGCGTCCACTCCCACACATCGCCATAGATCTGACGCAGGCCCGATTGCCCGGCTTGTGCAGGCGCGGGGCGCAAGCGTCCCGACTCGACGAAGTTCCCACGGCAAGGCTCGCCAAGCGCTGCATGCTCCCACTCGAACTCGGTGGGCAACCTTCGTTGAGCCCAGGTCGCGAAAGCGTCAGCTTCGTAATAGCTGACATGCGTGACCGGCGCCTCAGGATCGACGGGCTGCGCGCCGCGCAGCGTCATCGACCAATATCCGTCCTGCCGCTTGTCCCAATAAAGCGGCGCCGTCCAACCTTCCGACAGCACCGTCGCCCATCCGGCGGAGAGCCAAAGCAGAGGATTTCGATAGCCGCCGTCGGCGATGAACCCCATCCATTCCGCGTTGGTGATGAGCCGGTTCGCGAGTTCATAAGGTTCGAGCAGCACGCGATGCCGCGGCCCCTCGCAATCGAAGGCGAAGCCTTCGCCGTCGTGTCCAACCTCCACGACGCCGCCATCGAACTTCCGATAGGACGGCGGCCCGCTGTCAGTCTTGCCGACCGCAATCGGGCCGGGATCCTTGTAAGCGGGACGCACAGGGTTCTGCGCGAACAGGTGCAGGATATCGGTAAGGAGCAGTTCCTGATGCTGCTGTTCGTGATTGCATCCAAGTTCGATCAACTCAGCGACCGCGGGCGCAACTTCATCCCGCATGAGCGACTCTATCGCGCGGTCCACGTGGTGTCGGTACCCGGTGATCGTCTCGAGCGGCGGGCGCGTGATCATGCCGCGCCTGGGACGCGGCTGGCGAGCGCCAATGCTCTCGTAATAGGAGTTGAACAGGAAATTGAACTGAGGATCGAACACGCGGTAGCCGGGGAGATTCGGCTCAAGAATCATTTTCTCGAAAAACCACGTCGTATGCGCGAGATGCCATTTTGCCGGGCTCGCGTCCGGCATCGACTGCACGGTCGCGTCGGCGTCCGACAAGGGCGCGCCGAGGCGAGCGCTTGCTTCGCGAACCGATTTATAGAGCGTGCTGAGGTCGGGATTTCGTTCCGGGGCGCCGTGGGGCTTCGGGATACGCATGCGCTTCTCGTCCTTGTTTAAGGGGCGCCGTCTGCACGCCGGAGCGCCGCATATGGGATGCTCGTGGGGGTTAGCGAGGGGCGGGGCATGAATAATTATTATTCCAGCCGCGAATGAGTGGATTTCAGCGTCACCCGCCTAAATCCAGCCCGCAATGCGCCACACTGCCGACACCGACGGTCGGCCACGTTCCACAATCTCCCCTCGCGTTCGCGCAACCGGGCCGTCTGCTGCCAAGCCGCAACCGAAACCAGCAAGCTCCTCAATTGTTCCCGTAGCCGAGGCGCGCGGCCGGCGTCGTCGAACCGGCGCCGTTTCACTTCGAGTTTGCGGTTTAAGCCCGCCGTTCGAGGAAAAACTAGCGTGGGTGCCGGCCCGCGGCAATCGATCTTAGGTATTGCAAAAATCTTGCGTCTCGAGCGGATCTCGGTGCGGGTGGAATGGGACCCATGTCTGACGACACTGCGACACTCAGCCCTCTTTGGCCCGGCGTTCCTCTCGCTCTGGCGTCGGCCGTCCTGTTTGGCGCATCGGCCCCGTTCGCAAAGCTGCTTCTCGGATCGACGGATGCGCAGCTTCTTGCTGGGCTCCTCTATCTGGGGGCCGGTATTGGACTGGCGATCGGCCAGGCAGGCCGTTCGGCGCTTGGCGTGGGCACGTCCGAAGCGCCGCTGCGACGAGCGGACATGCCGTGGCTGATTGCGATCATCGCAACTGGCGGCGTGGCAGGGCCGCTCTTGCTGATGCTCGGGCTCGCGCGAACTTCAGCTGCGTCCGGTGCACTTCTGTTGAACCTCGAAGGATTGGCGACCATGGCGATCGCCTGGGTCGTGGTTAGCGAAAACGTCGATCGGAGACTCCTGCTCGGCGCCGCTTCGATCCTGGCGGGCGCATTCGTGTTGTCCTGGCAAAGGCCGGGGCTTCGCATCGACGGCGGCGGCCTGCTGATCGTCGCGGCGTGTCTTGCATGGGGTGTCGACAACAACCTGACGCGCAGACTCTCATCGGCGGACCCCGTGGTCATTGCGCTAATCAAAGGCCTTGTGGCCGGCAGTGTGAATCTGACCCTGGCGTTGCTTCTCGGCGCGCGCTTGCCGTCATTCGGCACGATGAGCGCCGCGTTGGTCGTTGGGTTCCTCGGCGTCGGGGTTAGTCTCGTATTGTTTGTGCGGGCGCTGGGTCATCTCGGCAGCGCCCGGACGGCGGCCTATTTCTCGCTCGCGCCGTTCATAGGCGCGGTCATTGCGATCGTGCTCTTAAGCGAGCCGGTCACCGTTCAGCTGATCCTCGCCGGGGCGCTTATGGCGTTCGGCCTCTGGCTGCATCTGACCGAACGCCACGAGCACGACCATACCCACGAGGCGGTCGAGCACGAACACAGGCATGTCCACGACCAACATCATCAACACGTCCACGAAGAGACGGCGACCGAGCCGCATACGCACTGGCATCGGCATGACGGGCTCCGGCACCGGCATGCGCACTATCCGGACCTCCATCATCGCCACGAACACGACTAGCGGCCGCCTCGCTACCGGTGGAGCCTGGCAGGCTCGCCAAGTGATGACGGCGCCACCGCACCGGCCACCGCAGGTGCAAGGGAGCAGAAATTTACTGTGTGGAAATCGCTGTCCCGCGGCCACGCAGCAAGTATTTTTGTATTTTGCCCGTCGCGGTCTTCGGCAGACCGTTCACGAACGAAACCCAGCTCGGCGCTTTGAAGTGGGCAAGATTGTCACGCGCGAATTGGACAATTTCGGCTTCTGTGGCGGTTTTGCCGGGACGCAGCACGACAAACGCATGCGCCGCTTCTCCCCATTTCGGGTGCGGCATGCCGACGACCGAAACCTCCTGCACCGCGTCGTGGCGCAGCAACACGCTCTCGACCTCCACTGACGAGATGTTTTCTCCGCCGCTGATGATGACATCCTTGAACCGGTCGCGGATCTCGACATAGCCGTCGGAATGCACCACGGCCGCGTCGCCGGTATGAAACCATCCGTCGACGATCGCTTTGTCCGTTTCGACGACGTCGTTGAAATAGCCCTTCATCACGACGTTGCCGCGAACGCAGATTTCCCCAAGCGTCTGCCCGTCGCCGGGCACACCCTGACCGGCCGCGTCCAGCACCCGGATTTCGCCGGAGCTGACCAGCTCCACCCCCTGGCGGGCTTTGACGATCGCGCGCTCAACCAGCGGAAGCGTTCGATGCTCGGGAAGCTCCTCACAGATGAGGATGAACGGCGAAGTCTCTGTCAAGCCGTAGATATGCGTGACATTCCAACCCAGCCCGCGCTCGATGAGTTCAATGGTGACGGCGGCGGGCGGCGCGCCTGCGGTCAGCAGCCGCACGACCTTGCCTGCGGCGCGCTTGCGTAACGCCTCCGGCGCGTTCGCGATCCCGATCAGCACAGTCGGCGCGGCGCAAAGGGTGGTGATCGCCTCGCGTTCGACCAGTTCGAAGATCGTCGTTGGATCGACCTTACGAAGACAGACATGCGCCGAGCCGCGCGCCGTGACGGTCCACACGAAGGTCCATCCGTTGGCGTGAAACATCGGCAGCGTCCACAGATACCGATCTTCCGGGGACATCTGAAAATGCGCCAGCGTGCCGAGGACATTGAGGTAGGCGTTGCGATGCGTGATCATCACGCCTTTGGGGCGCGCAGTCGTGCCGCTGGTGTAATTGATGGTGATCAGATCGTCCTCGTCGATCTCGACCGGCGCGAAGGCGTCCAGTTCCGACTCTATCAAGCCCTCGTAATCGAGCCACCCGTCCCTGGATCCCTCCAGGGCCACGAATCGTTCGACGCCGGATAATTGATTTCGGACGCCCTCGACGGCGTCGAGATAATCGCTGTGCACGCAAAGGACGCGGGCGCCGCTGTGGTTGACGATATAGGCGAAGTCTTCCGCGGTCAGACGGTAATTGATGGGAACCAGCACGGCGCCGATCTGGGGCACGGCATAGAAGGACTCAAGCTGCGCGTGCGTGTTCGGAGCGATATAGGCCACGCGATCGCCACTCTTGATTCCCATCTTTTGCAAGGAGGCTGACCAGCGGTCGCAGCGCGCGAGAAACTCCTGATAGGTATAGCGCAAGTCTCCATCGATAACGGCTTCGCGTTTTGCGTAAAGCCAACGCGCGCGTCGTGCGAATTCGATCGGGGTCAGGGCGACCTTCATGTCTGATAGACCTCGGATCGGCGCCAAGGAGTGGGCGACAACGGCGACTTTCACCAACTATGGCGCCCACCTTCGCGGCCTGCAAACGATCACGTATTGCTGGGGCCGGACTTTGGCTTCGCGCGAATAGCGGACATTCCCATCGGCACGGCGAACGAGTTGTATCCGGATTCTTCCCGCCGCCCTCGGTCAATCCCGGCGCGGGGGAGCGGCCATGAGCAGCTGTCTTGTTAGCCCGACGATCGGCTGGCCCCAAGATCGTCGATGGCGTCAATCCGTCCGCGGTTCTCAGAATTTCGAAGGATGTCTCGATTTCCACGAGCGATTCCACGGTCGCTACCACGTCGGTTCGCTCGCACAGCTTCTATCGTCGTCGTCGACCGCGAAGCTCCGATGCAGCGTCGGACCGCTCGTTGGTCGGCAGGAGAAAGACCATGCCCCTCATCGAGGTTCATTTGATCGAAGACGTTTTCGATACCGCGCAGAAGCAACAGATCATCGAGAAGCTTACCGACGCCATGGTCAGCATCGAAGGCGAGAACATGCGAAGCGTGACCTGGGTGAAGATCTCGGAAGTCGCCAGCGGCGCATGGGGGATCGGCGGGCAGGCGCTGACGACCGAGGCCGTCAAAGCGCTAGCTGCGGGCAAAAAGGCCGCCTGAACCTCGGGGCGCGGTCGGCCACGCCTGTCGCGCCCCGTCCCTCACGCCAGACCCATGCGTTGAGCAGCCTGGCGGAACAGCGCGGCAGCGTCCGCGGGGAACTGGAAGGAAGTAAGATAGTCCTCCACGCCGAAGCGGGGCGCCTTCGTGCGGATCGCGGCGGCGTAGATCTGCGCGTGCTCGATTTTACCGGCGAGCGCGTGACATAAAGTCGCGATCGCGAGAATCAGCACATGGGCGTTCGGCTGAGCAGCCGCCCTGACCGACCAGGTCGCTGCTTCCTCGAAGCGTTCAAGCCGTACGAGCGCCATCGCCCGGCTGCCCAGGATGCCAAACATAAGCGGGTCGAACGGACTGAGAATCCGGGAATGGTCGGCGGCCTCGATCGCGGCGGAAGGATCGCCAGACTGCGACTGTACGAAAGCTAGCGCATAATGCCCGAGCGCGAAGTTCGGGCTCAAATGTACCGACTGCTTGAGATCGTCGACTGCCGCATCATGCCGGCCAAAGAGCCACTGCGCGCGCCCCATCGCCCAGTGCGCAGTGGGATCGAGTTCATCGGCCAGCAGCGCGCGCCCGGCGTTCTCCAGGGCCGACGCGACCGCCTGTTTGCGATCCCCCCAATGCTGGAACGCGTCCTGCCAATGGGTGAAGGAAAGTCCGGCATGGGCGCGAGCGAATGTAGGGTCTAGTCTCGCCGCCCTCTCGAAAAAGCTCCGGGCGACGTCGTTTTCGGCCGGAGTAAACCGATACATGTGCCACAGGCCGCGGTGATAGGCCTGCCAGGCGTCCAGCGACTCAGGAGGACGGAGTCTCGCGCAATTGCGTTCAACGGCTTCGATTTCGTTCGCGATCGCGGCGACGATCTGGTTGCCGACATCCTCGATCACAGTGAACATGTCCTGTTCGCGGCGATCGAAATCCTCCGACCAAAGTATTCTCCCACTCGCGGCCTCGATCAGCTCCACGGCGACCAGAAGCCGTCCCGACCGGCGCGTCACTGACCCGCCGGCGACGTACTCGACGTTGAGGCGCCGAGCCGCCTCCTGCGGCCCGATGCGCTGCTCGCCGAGCACGAACATCGACCCTTCGGCAATGACAAAGAAGCCGCGCAGTTTAGCAAGGCGTGTGATGACGTCGTGGGTAAGCCCGCGCGCGGCTTCCGCGTCGCCGTCCTGCGACACGCGAAGCGGCATGACCGCGAGTGACGGGCGATGGGCGGTCGGCGAGAGAGCGGCGCTATCGACACGGGCCGAAACGCTCGGCGCGGGCGCAGCGGCGGCCGTCGCCACGCCCGCTTTGCTCAAGTCGCGCCACGCTTCGCGAACGGGGGTGAAGTCGAGGCACTCCGCCCGATAGAGCCGCTCCACGGCGGCGAGGTGTCGTTTGCCGGCGTCGATGCGCCCGCGCTCGGCAAGGCGCGTCAGCAACAGGGTTTGAGCTTCATTGTTAAAAGGCGCAATCTCCGCCCACGTTTCGAGCGCAGCCAAGCCCTGGGGAGACTCGGCCGGCAACCGGTCCACGAGCATTTTCAATAGATCCACGCGTATGGCCGAGTATCGGCTACGCAGGGTGGTCAGCCAGAGATTGAATTCAGGGCTTCGTTCGAAGACGAGCCCCTCCAAAACCTCGCCGCGATAGAGATCGCTTAAGCTTTGGAGCGCCGGGATATCGAATGAAACCAGTCCTCGATCAACGGCCCGCGAAACCTCCAGGGCGTCGACGAACCAACCAGCCGTTCGCAAAGCGATAGCGTCGCCTTCCGCGATGAGCGTGTGACTTTCCGCGTCGCCGAGAAGGCGACGCAGTTTGCTGAGGCACCAGCGAAGTTCGCCTCTTGGGTCGCTCGCCGCATTGTCCCAAAGCAATTCACACAATCGCTCCCGGGAAACCGGGCGGCGCGACATGGCGAGATAGGCGAGCAGGCCGCAAACCTTGCGCGATGCAGGCAATTCGAGAACGGATCCGGCCAGCTCAATCGACAGCGGCCCGAACATTCGGACATGAACCCGCGAGGCGTGGCGGCAGAGATGGCGATCCTCAATTTCCACGAATGCCTTCGCCTTCGCTCGCGCGCCCCTTGTAGATTGTAACATCGAAGGAACTGGCGCGCATCCGTCGCACATGGCTGACGCATTCTCAACTCCGCCGCTGAGATGCCGCGCGGGCGCGCCCCCCTTCGACAGCCTATGCGGAGAATCCTATTTCGCTGCCCGGTCAGGCGGAACCTTTATCGCCGAGGTCGCTATGCCCACGCCCGCCGGCCCTTCTTGCGCCGCTACTGCCGCGATTTGGGATGTCCATTCTACCTCGAAACCGGTCAACCTGAATGGAGTTTGACCCTAGGCCGGTAGTGGTCAAGATTGGTGTCCCTTCGGGGAGCGGCTGCCATTTGAGCGCAATTCGGACGGCCGCAGTCGGGAAGCGATTTCTCGTCCCGGAGCGGACTTGAACTTCTGATTCACGTCTAAGAAACCTGTCCGGCGCGTGGTCCGTTTCAGCCCTTGCGGACGTCCGTGGGCCCGCATCGTGGCCTGGCGGAAGCCTTGCGGCTTTCGCGAATGACCGACGTTGAAAATATTGGCTGGGGGACCTGGAGACTCAGGTCCAGGCCACTGGAGCCCTAGAAAACGCTGGAGGAGGGCGGGGGATATGGGGTTGACTGTGGCACCGTGAAGGGGCACTGTAGGGGCACCGAAGCACCCTCAGCCAGCCTGGAGCCACCATGACCCCGCGGCGTCCCCTCGATACCACCTACCTCGATCAGCACGGGAGGCAATGGCTGGTGAGGGTCAAGGTCCCTGACCGCCTCCGTCCCATCCTAGGCGTCTCCAAGCTGGTGGTCCCGCTCCACACCGACTCGCTGGCCATCGCCAACCGGGACAAACACAAGCACGTCCACGCCCTCAAGCAGAGGCTCGCTGAGGCAGAGCTTGAACTGAGGAGGATGGATAGGGCCAAGGGCAAGACCCCCGCAGTGGACCCTCTGGTGGCCGAGGGGTTGGGTTGGAGGCACTCCTTCAAGGTCGATGACGAGGACGGATACACATCCACCGCGCTGGAGGCTCGATGGGAGGAGGTGGCCAAGGCTCAAGGCGAGGAGAGAGCGGACATGCTCGCGGAGATCGCCACCGGCAAGGCGACCCCGCTGGGGCCTATGGCTGACCAATGGCTGGGGGCGAAGACCCTCAAGCCCCGTCAGCGGATGGACTACCGCAGAGGGGTTGCCAAGCTGGAGGCATGGCTCCTGACCAAGGAGCTATCCCCCACCATAGAGGCCACTTCACGCCGCATCGCTAGCGACTACAGGGATAGCTTCGTCAAGGCAGGGGTCCACCCCAAGACAGCCTCCAAAGACATCTCCATCCTCTCTGGCCTATGGGGCTATGCCGAGCAGCAGGGGGTGGTGGAGGTGAATGTCTGGCGGGGATTGTCCTTCCCCAAGACTGGAGCCACTGGAAGCGCCCGCAAGCGCCCCGTCAGTGACACCGAGCTTGCCACCACGGCGTCAACCTCCCTGAGTTCTCCCAGTGGATGAGAGAGAACCGTGGCAATGAAGCGGTCAAGGCCCTGACCACTCATGCGCTCAATCGAGACGTGGTGGGAGCCTACGGGAAGCACATGGCTGACTTCCTCGCGAGAGGGAACCGACGCTGACATGGGCCGATATATCAACACGGCCCTAGGCCAGCGATGGACCGACGAGCCGTCACCTGATGACCCTGAACGCCTCGTCTATCCCGCCCGAACCTACGAGGCTCTCGGCAGGATCGAGGGCAAGATCGATGCGCTGGCGAAGGGACTGATAGGAGAAGGGGCGGTGGCTGCAAAGCCATCGTCTCCCCCACCAGCTTCCGACCCCCGCATGACCACCTTAGCCAAAGCCATGGGCGATCCTCTGTATCACTTCCCCACTGGTGCGATCCCCAGCCTGACCTTCGATGCGGATGATGAGATCATCGCCACCGGGCTCACCCTGGAAGGAAGGTTCTGGAGCGTCTCTGACATCGTCAAGCTTGGCCTAATCAACGAGCGTGGGGCTTGGTTGTGGGCGCGATACAGCGCAATCTCTCACGCACTCCCACCAGTGACGACCGATTACCTGAGGCCGCATTTCGCTGCCACGGTGGCGGGCCGCCCGAGCCTGTAACGCCACACCCCATCACCCGCCTAGGAGGACATCATGCGTAAGCCCGACAAGCCCGCTAGGCGGGTGAACCCCATAGCCCGAGCCCTGCGCTCCCCTGCGCTGAGGCCACGGGTGATACCGAGCAAGAAGACCGTTTACAGCAGGAAGCGTGCTGCGCGGAAGGAGGACTGACCATGGCCATAACAGCCAAGAATGCGTATGCCCTCGAATGGTGGATTAACGGATGTCCTGACATCGACTATGACTATGACCCGTACCCAACCTACAAGGCCACTCTAGCGCAACGCCTCGCCCTTATGTGGGCCGCCCGAGGACGCTGTGAGATATGCCTTCACCCTGACAAGGGGCTGTATGGTCAGGCTGGCAAGTTGGTCTTGGACCATGACCACTACGACGGGACCTTGCGGGGCATGTTGTGCCACCGCTGCAATCTGATCCTTGAGCGAACGAGAACCCCCGCTGGGTTGCGACAAGAGGCGTTCTGCGCCCGGGCCGGTGTCCACGCTGACGACCCGAATGGTGAGTTAGAGGGCAAGCCAGGACGCAATCCCCTACCTGATCCAGACCTCTACAAGGCCGCATTGCTCAAGCGAGCGGCGGCATACTGGGAACGCCACTAGGAGAGGAGGCTCATCGCCCCGTTCGTCGCCAAGGCTCTGTCCATCCCCATCCCCTGACCACCTGAGGGCTCCCTAGCGGGGGCTCTCTATTTTTTCACCCCTCCTATGGGGCACCGTTTGGGGCACTCACTGGGGCACCGAGGGCACTCTCAATCCCCGCTCTCCCTACTATTTGCTGGGTTTGCAAGGACTGGCTGGGGGACCTGGATTCGAACCAAGATTGACGGAGTCAGAGTCCGTGCGCGTCCGGTTTCACCCCAGATCATAGCGCCTCAAGAACATCTAGTTTTCCTATAATTTCTGGCCTCTCTTGCTGCGTATCGCCTCGTGGTGTATCGCTGCACCTCATCACCTTTGGTGCCTGTCCAGTGCCTAAGCGCCCGTTATCGAACATCAGTTTGCAGAAGCTCTCTGCCCCGTCGTCGGGCCAGGTGACGTATTGGGACGTGGGAAGCCCCCTCGGGCTGCGCGTAAGTCTAGGAGGGTCAAGGACCTTTATCGTCTTTATCGGGAGCGGAAAGCGCAAGACCATTGGGCGGTACCCGAACATCTCCCTCCAACAGGCGCGCGATGCAGCACGCCGAATTGTCGCAGAGAAGACGCTGGGCATTGTCCACAAGCAATCAATCTCATTCGATGACGCCGTCTCGCTCTTCCTTTCGAGCTGCCAGCAGCGCAACAAGCCCCGCACCGTCGCCGACTATCACGCCCACATCAAACGTCATTTCAAGTTCGGGGCGCGCCGCCTTTCCGACATCACTACGGATGATATCTCGAACATCATCGACCGACTGAAAGCCACGCCCACCGAGCAAAATCACGCGCACACCACGCTCGCGATATTACTCAAATGGGCAGTGAGACGGGGATACATTGAACGCAGCCCGATGGAGCGTCTGCAGCTTCCCGCTCGTCTAAAGCCGCGTTCGCGGATATTGAGCGACGACGAATTGCGCGCGGTCTACCTTGCGGCCAACAGGCCAGTCTTTGGTTCGATCGTTCGCCTCTGCATTCTTTTGGGCCAACGCAGATCAGAGATCGGCTCGCTTCGATGGGACTGGATTGATAGGGAGGCGCGCACCATCGCCTTCCCTGCCGAAGTCATTAAGAACAACCGTGTCCACGTGATCCCATACGAAGGGATGGCGGAGGAGATTTTCGCATCCATCCCGTGGCTATCAGAGCACCTTTTCCCCGGCCGAGACGGCAACGCGACATTCCAGGGATGGTCGAAGTCCAAGCGTGTGCTCGACCTCAACAGCGGCGTGAAGGATTGGACCCTCCACGATCTCCGGCGAGTCTTCAGCACACGGGTCGCGGCATATGCGCAGCCGCACGTTTTGGAGCGCATCCTCAACCACAGTGCAGGGCAGATTTCAGGCGTTGCACGCATTTACAACCAATTCCAATACATGGCCGAGATGCGTGAGGCCCTACAAAAATGGGAGTCGCGCTTATCGACGATTCTGCGATGTTGATTTCCACTGAGAGTTCACCCGGGCGGCAGGGGTTTTTCCGCCGAGATCTGACCCATGTTCGAACCTCGCCCCCTTGGCCTACGCGGGGGGCACCCGCGCCATTCGCCAGGCGGAAGTCGGAGCGGCGCGGACAATGCTGGAACGAACCGAGACGCGCTTCGACATAAAGCCCGCATTCTTGACTGCTGACAGCGCCTACGGATCGGCAGAGAGCCTAGCTTGGCTCGTCAAGCAGAAGAAGATCACTCCGCACATCCCGGTCTTCGACAAGTCCAACCGAACCGACGGCACGTTTTCCCGCGCCGACTTCGCCTTCGACGCCGAACGCGACCGTTACACCTGCCCAGCGGGCAAAGAGCTTGTCCAATTCCGACGCACCTACGCCATTCCTAGGAGCGGGGTCACTGCCGAGGGCACAAGACTCTATCGCGCCAGCAAATTGGATTGCGACATCTGCAAGCTCAAAGCGCAGTGCTGCCCGAACGCAAGTCCCGGCGATTGCATCCCCTGTGACACCGCGTAAGCGCAACGGACAGCCCGAGCGGGACCGTCGAAGGCGACGAAAAACCCATCGCCGGCTGTCTTGATCTTGCGACCACGGAATCGAGCGAGTTCGCGGCGAACCACTCCGTTGTGACCATCGAGAAGATCGCGCCAAAGGCGGTCGTCAAGCGCGGCCGCTTTTTCCGTCGCGCCGACGAATGTCCGCGAAGAGCACTGTAGCGAGAACGCGGTCGGGCTCGACGGAGTGGCGGACGCCCGTCAGAAACTCCTCGATCTCTCCGAGGATCGCGTCCGCGTCGCTAAGCCATGGAAGGTGGTCCTCCCCAGGCAATTCGACGAGCCGCGCTCCCGGAATCCGCTCCGCCATATATCGGCTCGCGCCGATGGGCAGCGGCGCGAAATAATCCGATATTTCCGCGGCGACGTCGCGCTGCCTGAGCGCATTATTTTATTGGACGGCAGCGGCAGCATTTCCTTTGACGTTTTGTCATGGCTCGCCGCTCAAAAAGTGAGCCTTATTCGCATTGATTGGAAGGGCGACATTGTTTGCGTAGCGGGCCCGTCAGGTTATTCGGCCAATCCACTTAAAGTGCGTTGGCAGTTGGAAACCTGTGAAAATCCTGGGCAGAGAAATGATTTTTGCCGGTCAATAATTACCCGGAAAGTCGAGGCGACAATTATCACGCTCGAAAAATCAATTCCTCGTTCCGATAAATGGGAGCGGGCGATGAGATCGGCCTATGCCGCATTATCTCGCCTCGAAGAAAATCCGCCAGAGACCATTATCGAATTGCGCGCACTAGAGGCCAATTGCGCCGCCTCTTATTTTCGCAGCTGGGTCGGCATGCCGATTAAATGGCGTGGCGCCAGCCGTAGGCCAATTCCAGATAATTGGCATTCCATAGGAGTACGTTCGTCGCCCTATCATTTGGCCGGCAACCGCAACGCAGCTCACCCGGTCAATGCAATATTGAATTATGCCTATGCCGCGCTTGAAAGCGAAATTCGCATAAAGACTATTTCAGAGGGGTATGATCCGACGATCGGGATTATGCACGAGGGCAGCGACGGCTCCTCGAAATTCATTTTCGATCTAATGGAGCCGGAGCGACCGCGAGTCGATCGCGCTGTGCTGGATTTTGTCAGAGGGCAGGTTTTCAACCCGGCGGATTTCGTGATCCGCAGCGATGGCGTCGTAAGGCTAAATCCGGAAATGGCGCGGATGGTGGTGGTAAAGGTTTCTGCACAGAAAATCTTCGACGTCGACCGGCCGGAGTCGACGTTAGGACGAAACCGCTCGCGCGGTAGTTGCGGCGATGGCTTGCGGAAAGCTTCAGAGAGCTGAAGACGAACGCGAAGGTTCGGACTGTCTCAAGATCGTGGGG
>Ga0209624_10002255_pt1 | contig 14385 bp, 11 predicted proteins | sample JacPinW_OM2H0_O1_FD_188565 | JGI IMG/M metagenome (GOLD analysis project Ga0209624, IMG submission 188565) | Forest soil microbial communities from Algoma, Ontario, Canada - Jack Pine, Ontario site 1_JW_OM2H0_O1 (SPAdes) (version 2) | ecosystem: Environmental > Terrestrial > Soil > Boreal...
TGGCGGCTTGGTTCGCTAGCCACTCGCGCACGTAGCGCTCGTGCGTCTCCGTTTTCCGCGCGAGCTCTTCGGACGTCATCGGCCCGTGTTGCGCGAGCGCGCGGTACAGGCCGAGCCGGTCGCCGATGAGCACCAGCGCGCCGGTGAGCGCAGCGCCGACCTCGCCGACCATCTTGCCGACGAACGCGTGGAGCTTGGCTTCGTCGAGTGCGGGCGCGGCCGCGGCGGTGGCCGCGCTCACGAGCGCTCCTCCCGCAGGCCCGAGCGGAGCATCTCGCGCAGCTCCGGGCCGTCCTGGTGGCCGTGGCTGGTGACGGCGTGCGCTGACGCCGCTGCCAGCACTTCTTCCTCGGTTCCGGAGATCTTGAGCGAGCAGTTGTTCTCGCTCGGGAATTCGCGGCAGTCGACGTACTTGCGGACGGATACGGCCATGTGGTTCGAAGCCTCCTACAGGGCGGGTGGGGGACCCGGGCACCTCGACCATAGCCCGCAGGCGTCTCAGGAGCGTCTCAAAACACGGCGACCGCCGTCACACCCAGCGGAAGGTCCGCGCGCTGATCACCGTCCCCGCGACCGCCCAGAGCGCGAGCAGGCCGATCCAGGCGCCGTAGTGCGCGAGCGACGCGCCGCCGATCGCGACGTCGCGGAAGGTGTCGATGAACTGCGTCGACGGCAGCAGGCGCAGCGTCGAGCTGACGGCGTGCGGGAAGCGGTCGATCGGAACGTACGCGTCGGAAAGAAACGCGAGCGGGACCGTGAGGATCGAGGCGACGTTGTTCGCGCTCTCGGTGGTGCGCGCGAGCGCGCCGATGATCGTGCCGAGCGAGACGAACGTCGCCGTGCCGAGCAGCAGGATGGCGAGAATCTCCAGCGGGTTGCCGGTGATGCGGACGTGGAACAGCAGCGCGCCGGCAGCGACGAGGATGACCGCCTGCGCCGCGAGCAGCGCCATGCGGTACACGACCAGCGAGCCGAAGAATATCCACGGCGGCATGGGCGTGATGTAGACGCGGCGCAGCAGGTGCTTCTCGCGGAACGTCGCCAGCATGACGCCGACGCCCCAGAAGCCCGAGCTGAGCACTTGCGCGCCGATGATGCCCGGGACGAGGAATGCGGACGAGCGCGACTGGCCGCCGTCGGAGAACGCGAACGAGAACAGCACGAGGAAGAACACCGGCATCGCGAGCGTCCAGAACATCATCTCGCCGTCGCGCCGGAAGTACCACAGGAAGTGCATCTTCGTCTGCACCAGGAACATGCGCAGCAAGCTCATTCCGCTTCTCCTATCGTCTCGCCGGTGATCGCGATGAACGCGTCCTCGAGCGTCGGGCGGTGCATGTCGAGCGAGGTGATCTTCGCGCCCAGCGCGTTCGCTTCGGTGACGACCGCGGCCAGCGCGAGCCCCGGCTCGCCGCGCGTCGCGAGCTTCCACTGCGCGCCGGCTTTCGTCCAGGTGCCCAGCCCGGCGAGCGCGTCGCCGGGCGCGAACCCGTCGGCGGCGATCGTCACCGTCGCGTCGCCGCCGTAGCGCGCGACGAGCTCGGCCGGCGCCGCCTCGGCCACGATCGCGCCGCGCTGGATCACGCAGATGCGATCGCTCAGCCGTTCCGCCTCTTCGATGTAGTGCGTCGTGAGGACGATCGTCTTGCCCGCGTCGCGCAAGCGCTCCACCTCGCTCCACAGGATGCGCCGGCCGAACGCGTCCATCCCGGCCGTCGGCTCGTCCAGGAACAGCACGTCGGGATCGTGCTGCAGCGCGAGCGCGAGCGCCAGACGCTGCTGCTCGCCGCCGGACATCTGCGCGATCTGCCGGTCGAGCTTGTCGTCCAGGCCCACGCGCTCGGCCATCTCGGCGGCGCGCGGCGCGATGCCGTAGTACGCGGCGTACAGCTCGAGCACTTCGCGCACGTTCGCTTTCTCGGGCAGCGAGGTGGCCTGCAGTTGCACGCCGATGCGCGGCCGCAGGCGCGCCAAGTCGCGCGGCCGCGTCGGATCGAGCCCGAGCACGCGCACGGACCCGGACGTCGGCTTGCCCAGGCCGATGCAGCATTCCAGCGTCGTGGTCTTGCCGGCGCCGTTGCGGCCGAGCAATCCGAAGATCGTTCCGCGCGGGACGGCGAACGTGATGCCGTCCACGGCGGCGAAATCGCCGTACCGCTTGACGAGTTGCTCGACGACGATCGCCTGGTCCACGGTCGTGTGACCGCGGACGAACGCCGAGGTTTGCGGTGCTACGGCTTGCGGCGCGAGTAGTACAAGTCGGTCGTCGGGGTCCAGGTCACGCCGTCGGCCGAGGTTTCGAAGAGCTGGTGCACGCGACCGTCGGCGAGCGGGGTGAACGTCTGGCGCTGGCGCGTGGTACCGCTGCCGCTTTCGAAGACGACCGCGCCGCTCGAGACCGCGCCGGTCCACATCGTTCCGGCGCGGTTGCCGACGTAGTACTCCACCCACTTCTTCGAGTTCGTGTCGAAGTGGTTGAAGCTCTTGCCCTCGTCGCCGTACGTTCCGGTCCAGTTCTCGAACACGATGCACTTGTCCAAGATCAGCTCGACGTGGCTCGTGCCGGCGAGGCCTCCCGCAGCGTTGCGCACGTCCCAGTCGCCGAGCCAGAAATCCATCCCGCGGTACTGCGGCTCGTACGCGCAGGGATGCATCTTGCGGCGCAGCCCGTCGACGATCGCGACGAAGCGGCCGTCGCTCGCGATCGACGCAAAATCGGGCTGCTTCGTGAGCTGCTGCTCCGCGACGAAGCCCGCGGCGGTCATCTTGTTCAAATCGTCGAACGCGGCCGCCGCGTCGCCTTTGAGCGCTGCGATGCGCGCGAGCTGGTAGTAGGTCGTCTGCGGGCTGAAGTTCAGGTCCAGCGCCTTGCGGTACGCCGGAACGGCGTCGTCGTATCGTTTGAGGCGCTGCAGCGACCCACCGAGCTCGAACCACGAACGGCCGAGGTCGATGCCCGACGCGATGAGCTTGCGATACTCCGCGGCGGCAGCGTCGTACTTTCCGGCAGCGAAATACGTGTCCGCGACGGCCGACGGCTCGGGAGCAGCGGTTTGCGCGCCGGCCGCGCAGCTGCAGCTCAGGGCGGCCACACAAGCAAGCGTGCCGGCGACCTTGACGACCCATCCGTTCGACGTTCCGCGCATGGCGAGCGATTAGGCGCGCAGCGGCGCCGGACCGGCGCCGTGTCACCCGCGCGTCACCCGCCCCGGGCCGTGCAAGAAGTACCCGGCAGCGCCCGGAAGAGAACTCCGAGCCACGCGATGAGCACACGCACGAACGGCCGTCCCGATCTGGATCTGAAGGCGTTGCGCGCGGCGACGGCGTTCTTGCGCGACGAGCGCATGTCCGCGCCGAACGCGGCGGTGCGCGGCGTCGCGAACGCGCTCGGGCTGGACGAGCATCTCGGCGATCTTCGGCTGCGCCTGTCGGCGCGGCTGCGCGGAACGCTGGCCGGCGACGACGTCGCGTGCAACGTGTTCGACGCCTGCACGCGCCCGCTGCCGCTGAAGTCGGTCGCGGCGCAATTGCATCTGTCGCTGCGGCAGTTCTACCGCGTGCGCGACGCGATGCTCGAGCGCATCCTGGCCGTGCTCGAGAACGGCGCCGGCATTCGGTGCGGCGAGCGCGCCGACGATGCGACGGAGCTGCTGCAAACGGCGATTCGCATGCTCTCGCGCGGCCATCCCGAAGAAGCCGACCGGCTCACCGAGATGCTCCTGTCGGCCGGTCCGCGCGCCGCGCTGATCGCACGAGCGCTTTCCGTGCGCGCTCGCGCGCTGTGCGACCAGGGCCTCGAATCGCGTGCGCACGACGCGCTCGCAGCCGCGGAAGCGGCCGGCGCAGGCGATCCGGCCGCCGTCATGGACGCGACGTTCGCGCGCTCGTTCATCGAATACCGCGACGGGCGCTTCGCGACGTCGCTGCCGCTCGCCGAAGGCGCGCTGCACGCAGCCGGCGGCTTCGTCCCCACCACGCCGTCCGACATTCGCGCGCGCATTTCGCACCTGCACTTCCTCGCCATCCAGCACCAGGAAGGCGGCTCGAACGCGCGCTCGGTGCAGTTGTTTCTGCAGGCGCGCACGCTGCTGAACGAGCTGAGCGATCCGCCCAAAGCCGAGGTGGCGGAGAACCTCACGTTCTCGGCGATCTCGCGCCTGGCGATCAAGGGACAAGCGCATCTCGCGTGGACCGAAGCGAGCGAAGCCCTCAAGCTCGCACGCTGGCACGGCCTGGACCGCGAGCAGATCTGGGCGCAGCTCGCGCTCGCGCGCGCTGCCGTGAGCGCGGGCGACCTCGACCGCGCGGTCGCGTTCGCACGAGAAGCGCTGGCGCAAGCGCGGTGCTGCCTGGCGGGCGACGAGCTGTGCCGCATCCTGACGGTCAACACGCGGATCGAAGGCGCCGCGGGCAACGGGGACATCGCCGTCGAGCGCATCGGAGAAGCGAGCGGGTTGCTCACCAAGATCGGGCCGTACCTGCGCCCGATCGTCTTCTTGTGCGAAGCCGATGCGCTGCTCACGGCCGGGCGGCGCGAGGCCGCCTTCGATTCCGCGCAACGCGCGATCGATCTGCTCGAAGGCATGAACCAGAGCCACTACATCGGCTTGGCGTACCTCACGCGCGCGGAAGCGAAGCCGCACGACGCGCGCAACCGCCGCGACTCGATCGAAGCCGCGCTCGACTATTTGCGCAAGGGCGGCTATACGGTCGACCTCGCGCGAGCGCTGGAGATCTCGGCGGAGGCGACGGGAAATTCCGCGCAAGCCGCCGAGGCGAACGACCTGCGCGCAGCGGCGCTGCTGTAGCGTCAGCGGCGCTTGAGCGCCTCGAGCTCGTCCAAGGTTCGCGGCCAGTCGGAGCCGAGCAGTCGCGAGAGGCTGCGATCCGCCAGCAGCTTTCCGCCGGTCTGGCACGTGGCGCAGTAGTTCGTCTCGTTGTCGGCGTAGCGAATGCGCTGAACCGCCCCGCCGCAGCGCGGACACGGCTTTCCGTAGCGGCCGTGCACCGCCATGTCGTCGCGGAACGCGGTGACTTTCTCGGGAAATTTCGCCATCGCTTCGCCGCGCAACCGGTCGATCCAGAGCTGCAGCGTCTCGCGCGTCGCCGCGAACAGCCGTCTCCACTCATCCGGCTTCAGCTTGTGCGTCAGCGCGACGGGCGACAGCTGCGCCGCGTGCAGGATCTCGTCCGAATACGCGTTGCCGATGCCGCTCAGAATGCGCGGGTCGGTGAGAGCGCGCTTGAGCGTGTGGTTCTCGGCGGTGAGCGCCGCGCGAAACGTGTCGAGATCGCTCGCGAAGACGTCGATACCGCCCGGATCGAGCGCGAGCACACCCGCCTCGCCGCGAATCACGTGCAGCGACGCGCGGCGCTTCGAGCCCGCCTCGGTGAGCACGAGCGAACCGTCCGGAAAATCGAACGCCGCCAGCGTGTTGCGCCCAGCGAGCTTGGCGTCCGGCGCGCGCCAGTGCAGCCGGCCGGCGATCATGAGGTGCAGCACCAGCCAGAGATCGTCCTCGAGGCCGATCGCGATGCGCTTCCCGATCCGCCGCAGCTCACGCACGACACGGCCCTCGACGGCTGCAACCGGCGGTTCGGCGGTGCGCAGCAGAAAGGGACTCGCCAATCGCACGTGCAGGAGCGTTTGGCCGGCGATACGCGGCTCGAGCGCGCCGATGTCGGGCAGCTCAGGCATCAGCGCGGCGCCGAAATCATTGCCGGCTCGTTGCGAAGGACGTTCACCATAGAGAACACCGTGAGCGCGATACGTGAACCGGCGACAAATGGGCGATGACGGATTCGAACCGCCGACCATCTCCGTGTAAAGGAGCCGCTCTCCCGCTGAGCTAATCGCCCGCCGCCCTGCGGCTGATTCGCCGCGCGGGAGAGCTCTTCCCGGACGGGGTACGGTGAGGGAATGCAGCAGCGCCGGCTCGCCCTCGACGAAACTCGCCCGATCTGGCAGGCGATGCTGGTGTTCCTGATCCCGCTGATGCTCAGCAACATCCTGCAGTCGGCATCGAGCACGCTCAACAGCATCTATCTCGGGCGGCTGCTCGGCGTGCACGCGCTCGCCGCGGCGTCTTCCTTCTTTCCGATCATCTTCTTCATGATCGCGTTCTTCATCGGCATCGCGAGCGGCAGCACGGTGCTGATCGGCCAGGCATACGGCGCGCGCAACGAGGAGCGGCTCAAGGCCGTCGCCGGCACGACGCTGACCGTCGCGCTCGTCAGCGGGCTGGTCATCGGGGTGGCGAGCTGGTTCTTCCTGCCCGCGCTGCTACACCTCATCGGCACGCCGCTCGACGTGTTCGACGACGCGCTCGCGTACGCGCGCGTGATCTTTCTCTCGCTGCCGCTGCTGTTCGTGTACCTCGCGTACACGACGTTCGTGCGCGGCACCGGTGACTCGCGCACGCCGTTCCTCTCGCTCATCGTGAGCACCGTGCTGATCGTCACCATCACGCCGGCGCTGATCCGCGGCTGGTTCGGGCTGCCGCAGCTCGGCATCATCGCGGCCGCCGTGGCGAACATCGTCGCGAACCTGCTCGGGCTCGCGTTCATGCTGGTCGCGCTCGCGCTCGAGAAGAACCCGCTCGCGCTCGACATGTCGATCGTGCGGCACATGAACCTCGAGCCCAAGCTGCTCGGAACGCTCGTGCGGATCGGGATCCCGACCGGGATACAGATGGTGATGGTGTCGCTGGCGGAGATCGCCGTCATCTCGCTCGTCAACCGGTTCGGCTCGAACGCGACGGCGGCATACGGCGCCGTGAACCAGATCGTGTCGTACGTCCAGTTTCCCGCGATCTCCATCGGCATCGCGGCGTCGATCTTCGGCGCGCAGTCGATCGGCGCCAAGCGCTTCGACCGGCTGCGCCGGATCGCGCGCGCCGGCATTGCCCTCAACTGGGTGATCTGCGGCGTGCTCATCGCGCTCGTCTACGTGTTCAACGACGCGATCCTCTCGCTGTTCATCACCGACCCCGCCGTCGTGGCGACCGCGCACGACCTGCTCGCGATCACGCTGTGGGGCTACGTGATCTTCGGAACGTCCAGCGTGCTCTCCGGCCTCATGCGCTCGAGCGGCACCGTGCTGTGGCCCACGCTGCTGTCGATCATCGCGATATGGGGCGTGGAGGTGCCGGTCGCGTACGCGCTTGCGCCACATCTGGGCCTGCGCGGCGTGTGGATCGCCTACCCCGTCGCGTTCTGCGCGAGCCTCATCTTCCAGACGATCTACTACCGCTTCGTCTGGCGGCGCACGAAGCTCACGACGCTGCTCGGCGACACCGTCCCCGCCGAGCCCGTCGCGACCTAACGCCTACTTCGCGTAGTTCGGTTTGACGGTTCCGTGCGCTTTCGCGATCGCGAAAAGCGTCGGGTAGAACTGCGTGAACGAGTCCTGCACGGCACCGTGCGTCACGTGGCATTGCCAGCAGTTGGCGACCGGTTCGGGCTGCGGCAGCGACGGCTTCCAGCTCTTGTCCGATGCTTGTTCGAAGTTGAACCACGCCCACTTCGTCTTGGGATAGCGCGCGTCGTCGCGCATCTCCATCCGCATCGCGATGACGTCGCCCTGATAGATGCCGTTCGACAAGAACGAGGACGTGCGCGCGACGCTGGTGCGCACTTCGAGCACGAACACCGTCTTGTCGGGATACAGCCCGGTCTTCTGGAACGCGGCGTATCCTTCGGGCGACACGAAGACGTTCTGAAACGCCGGCGGCGGCGTCGCGTTCGCGGCTGCCGCCGTCTTCGGCCGGGGGGCCATCGCGGGCGGAAGATGCGCGCGCGCGGTCGCGGACAGCTTCGCCTCCTCGGACGGATACGACAGCGCCAGCGACGCGCTCGCGTACGGCCAGTTGCGGTAATCGGGCGGGACGGTGACCACCGGGCCGGGGGCGGGCGAAGCGGCATCCGCGGCGGCGGCCTGCGGCACGTGAGCGCGCGCTCCGAGCGCGACCAGGACGAGCACCACGACGAACGACAGCCAGCGCATTTTCACCCCTTACCGGCGCGAGTAGGTTGCGCACCGATACGGCGCTCGCCCGCTGCGTCCCTCGTGGCGAGCGGGACGCAGGCGGTTCGTTCGGCGCCGTGCGGGAACATCGAGCCGTATGCCGGACGCGTCCGAGCCTCGCCTCGCGAAGTCGTACGCGGCGAACGTCCTGCTGGTCGTGCTCACGCTCTTCCCGGGCCTGATCAACACCAGCGCGATCTCGCTCGCCGCGCCGGTCATCGGGCGCGACTTGGGCGTAGCGCCCGATGCCGCGGCCGCGATACCCCTCATCAGCGATGCGGCGCTCGCATTCGGCTGTATCCTGGCCGCGGAGCTGACGCGCCGCATCGAGAGCCGTACGCTGTATTTCTGGCTGCTCGGCGTATCGCTCGTCTCGTCGCTCGCGAGCGCGCTCGCACCGTCGTTCGGAGTGCTGCTCGCCGCGCACGTCGCGCACGGGCTCGTGGCCGGGATGCTGTTCATCGTCGTGCTGCCGCCGCTGCTCATCAACTTCAAGAGCGACAAGCTGCCGGCGACCGCGACCGTGGTCGTTCCGGCGCTGTTCGGCGCGGTGACGCTCGGGCCGCTGATCGGCGGGCTCGTCGCGGAGCCCGGCGCGTGGCGCTCGATCTTCGGCGCGGAAGTGGCCGTTGCAGTCGTCGCGCTGATCCTCGCGACGCAGGTGCTCGCCAAGCGCGACCCGCAGGGATCCGATCAGCCCGTCGACTGGTTCGCGCTGGCCGCTTCCGCCGCCGGATCGCTGCTGATCTACACCGGCATCGGCGGCTTGGCCGGCAACGATCTGCGCGACCCGTTCGCGAGCGTGCCGTTCGGCGCCGGCATCCTGATCTACGTCGCGCTGCTCGTCGGCGAGGCGCGCAAGAAGCATCCGCTCGTGCCGGTGCGCGAGCTCGGCACGTCGCTCGCACTCGTCGGCGCGATCGCGACCGTCGCGGGCAGCGCCGCGTTCAGCGCGCTCGCGCAGTGCTTCTCGCTCACGCTGCTGCGCGTCGACCAGCTGGCTCCGCGCGGTACCGGCTTCGCGTTCTGGCCCGAGTTCCTGACGGCGGTCGCGAGCGGCTTCGTGTTCGGGCGCGCCGTCACCACGAAATGGGTCGTCCTCACCGGCGCCGCGGGGCTCGCGTGCATCGCGCTCGCCGCGGCGCTGGCGCGCGCCGTCGCGCCGGTCGACGCCGCAGCGGTCGGCTGGCTGTGTTCGATCGCCGGCTTCGGCGCCGGGCTGAGCGTCTCGCCGGGATTGTTCGTCGTGACGCTCTCGTTCGAACGCGCGCTGGTCGGGCGCGCGATCGCGCTGCTCAACCTCTTCCGGCTCACCGGCGGCTTCATCAGCGCGCCCGGTGTGGAGCACACGATCGGCTCGCGCGCGCAAGCGCACTTGCACGCGCTCGATCCCGCCATGCCGGGCGCATCGGCGAGCGACGCCATGCGAGCGTTCGTCACCGGTCGCCCGCTGCCGCACGCGGTACCGCTCGACACGCTGCGGCACGCGCTTGCGCTCGGGATCGGCGACGCGTACCTCATCGTGCTGGCCGTGTCGCTTGCCGGCATCGTCGCGATCGGCGCGCTGCTGATCGCGACGCACGTGAAGCTGCGCCCACCCGACCTCGCGCGTTTCGATGAGGGAAAGCCGGCGCTCGACGCGCCGGCGCTCGTCTAAGTCCCGGCCCCGCCGCCGGTGCGCAGCACGTATTTCAGCACGGCGCGCTGCAGCGTCGTCGGCGCCGCGGGCGTGCCGTAGTTGAAGAACAGCTCGCTGTCGTTCTTGAACCGGTGGTGGAACGAGCCCGCGAGGTTGACGCCGGGCTGCGCGAAGCCGCCGGTTCCGCTGATGCCGCGCAGCGACACCGAGAAGTTGGTGCTCGGACCGAGGTTTTCGCTGAGCGTCAAGCGGCGCAGCCATTGCCCGTTGGACGCGCCGCCGAACGTCGGGCGCTCGCGCGTGCCGTCGACCTCGGCGCCGACGTTCCACCGCGTGCCGATCGCGCGCGAGCCCGACAGCGACACCTGCTGCAAGAACATGTCGGCGAACGGTCCCCACGAGTAGCTCGCGTTGAGCGGCGCGGGCGTGCCTTCTTTCCAGCCGAGGTTGACGCTGTGGAACGCGTACGAGCGCGTCACCCCGCCGGTGTAGAACGGAAAGCCCACCAGGCCGCTGTCGTAGGTGCGCAGGAACGAGCTGTACGGCCCGCCCGAAAGGTGCAGTCCGTTCTTGAACTGCAGATCCACGTTGACGTTGCTGTCGGCCTGGTGCACCGCGCCGCTGCCGTCCGTGTAGCGGTCGGCGGTGATGAACAGGTCGGCGCGCTTGATCCAGCCGTGCGGCGCCAGCGTGCCGTTGAGGTCGAAGAACGCCTGCGGCCCGCGGATGTCGCTGTTCTGCGTGAAGCCCAAGACGGGCGCGTAGTCGGGGCCGATCGTGCGATAGCCCGTGTAGATCTCGTAGTTGTGCTGGTGCACGTCGACGAAATCTTCGCTCTTGTACGCCAGCCGGTCGCGCACGAAGCTGCCGTGCTCGTGCGCGTAGTCGAACGCGTACACGAAGCCGGTCTTGTCGTCGCGGCCGCCCGCCTGCGCCTGCCACGTCGAGTCGTTGCCCGCGCGCTGGTCGATCGTGTCGTTGCCGGCCAGATGGTGCGTCATCACGCCGTCGAGCGACCACGCGAACGAGCGGTTCGGCACCGCGTGCCGCAAGCCGAACACCGTGTCGTCGAACCCGGCGCCCTGCGCCTCGAGCGCACCGAACGACTGGAAGCCTTGCGTTCCCTCGAACTTGAGGCCGCGGTTGAACGGCCCGATCGCCGGCGAGTAGAAGATGATGTTCGGCGGAGCGTTGACCCCGGTGAGCGAAATCGGACTGAAGAAGCTCGCGCCCTGCGTGAAGAACGGCCGGTACTCGGCGAGCGCGCGCCGGAACTCTTGCGGCGCGATCGTCTGTTGGTCGACTTCCACGTTCGAGTAGTCCGGCGCGAAGGCGGCGACGAACGCCGCGGTGCCGGTGACCGGCACGACGATGTCCGCACCCACGTGGCGGCCGCCGGTCTGCACGAAGTTGCCGTCGGCCTGCTGAAAGCGCCGCCGGTCCTCGCCCGCGCTGCCGAGCGCGTAGATTTCAGCGCGCGGGCGGCCGCGCGCGGGCGCACCTGCGATCTTCAGATCGGTCAGCTTCGGCCAGAACCGCGCGTCGCCGGCTTGCGGAAAGCCGCTGATACCGCCGCCGCCGTCGTTCATCGTCGCGTCGTACGCCCACGACTCGTTCACGTTGAGCGCGGCGATGCGGCGGATGAAATCGAAGCGCCACGTCTGCACCGAACCGCTCGGCCGGCGCAGCACCTTGAGCGGGATCACCATCATCGCGCTCCAGCCGTCGCCGTTCTGCTGCGCGACGGCGGTCCACGGCGGCGCGAAGCGCGCGGACTCGGTCGACTGCTGGTAGCGCGTGCCGCGCGGCGTCGTCATGAAGAAGTACACTTGCCCGCCGTTGCCGCTCGGGTCGATCCCGATGCCCGCGAAGTCGTCGAGCCCGAAGCCGACGTCGTTCGCGGTCTGCGACGCGGTCAGCGGAGCGCCGCTCTGCTGGAGCTTCATCCCGACGTACAAGTTCGTGTCGTCGTACAGCAGCATGAACTGCGCGGGAAACGGGCTCGGCTTCTGCGTGGTGACGGTCTGCAGCCCGGTCGCCACGACGGCCTTCTCCCAGGCCGGATCGCTCAGCGCCGCGTCGAGCGCCGGCGGCTTCTCGGTGCGAACGGCGGGAAAGGCGGCGGCCGGGCCCGTGACGGCGGCCGCCGGCAGCGCGCTCGCTGCCAAGGACGCGCAAAGACAGCCCGCCAGGGTGAGAATCCGCAGTCGCATATCCCTCTTACATCGGCAATCTACGTATTGTTTCGGAGCACTTCGACGCGGCACCAGGTTGACATTCCGCCCACCGCGCCGGCTCATTTCGGGGGCCGTGCAAGGGTTCGGTCGAGCGCACGATCCGCGCCCGGACTGCTCGGTGACGAGCTGCGCCGGCGCGCCTAGAAGAGCACTGCGTCGACGTTGCTGAATTCCGTTGCGAAGCGGCAGTTGGAACCGGGCACGAACGAAAGCTGTCCGGGACTCGGCGGAATCGGACCGAGCGTTTCGGTGCCGTTGCGATACACGCCGACCTGCGGTTGCGCGGTCCCGCCGGCGATCGTCGTGCCGAGCACGACCGTTGCGCTGCCGTCCGCGGTGCGGCACACCGCATCGGGATGGAACACGCCGGATTGGTACAAGGGCGTCGCGCTGTGCGTCGAGAGCGCGAGCTGATACACCATGCCCTGCGGGTTGATCGCGATCGCGCGGTCGAAGTCGTACGCGGCGTAGTCACCGGGCCCGGTGCCGAAGCTCGTCCCGACGGCCGCGCCAAGGTCGGTCACCATCGACGTCACGCCGGACCTGCCGTCACCGAATACTAGGCAGCTGGCGGCGCCGCACCATGCGTTCGCGTTGCCGTTCGGGGCGGCGATGAACGCCGCGGGAAACGGGAACGATTGCCCCGGAACGGGATACGCGGTGGTTGCGCTTCGCAGCGTAAGAGTGCTGCCGTCGTCGCACAGCGTGAACGGCGCCGATCCGTTCGACGGGTTTATCGGTCCGCTGTAGTCCGCCAGTTCGCCGGGCCCGGTACACGGCGGCGCGCTGGCCGCGACGAACATCCCGGACGCGAGCACGAATGCCTGGTCGCCGCCGCCGGTCGAATCGAAATCGATGAGGCCCGGCTCCGGGACGGGCTGTGAAAAAGCGGAGCCCGGATACACGGGCCCGATGACTTGCGCGCGGCCCAGGACGTCGCCGATGATGATCTGCGGCGTCTGCTGCGCGCTCAAATAGCCCAAGCCGATGGTACCGTTGTTCAGCGTGAACGGGTAGAACTGCAACGAGCTTCGCGGAATGAATGGTGTCGTGCCGAACACGACGCTGGGCTGCGCGATCAGCGTCGCCGGCGCGATCGTCGTAACGGTGGGCGCGCCCGAACGCAGCACGGCCGTGAACTGATAGCTGCCGGAAGCCAGCGTTCCCGCGACCGGAATCACGACGCCGGGCGCGGACACGCTGATCAGGCTGCCGGAAACGCCGCCCAAGATGTTCGCGACCGGCGCGGTGACGTCGACGACGACGGGCGTCCCGCTCGCATCGATCCACGCGCCGTTGAGCGTGATCAGGTTGTCGTCGGGGTCGTACGCGTTGACGATCAGGAACGTGTTCGCCGGCGTGCCCGCGTTCACGGTCGCCGGCGCCAGCGCCATCGTGACGTTCTTCACCACGCCGTCCAGCGTCGCTTTGATGACGTTGTCCGTATCCGGCACGATCAGCGTGACGAGGGATCCGATCGCAAGGACTTTCGCGGTGGGGTCGGCGGTCGGCGGCGAGCCCGCGACGGGCGGCTTGTCCAGCAGCTTGAACGTCACCGTGTCGACGCCGGTCGGCGCCGCGATGCTGCCGGCGCACGTCGACGTGCACGGAAGAACGTCCGTCGTCGTCTGCCCGGTGGCCTGCGAGGACACGATGACGACGACCGCTTGAGTCGACGCGGAAACGTACGCCGGCACGCGAGTCCGGTGCGACGTCTTCTTGGGGATCGTGAACGTGAACGACAGGCGGCCGCGCTGCGCCGGCGTCGTCGTCGGGCCGCCGGGCACGACCGAATGCGTCCCGGACCCGCCGCCGCCGCACGCACCGAGCGCGCTCGCGGCCATGGCAAGTGCTACGGCGAATATGGCCGGGCGAAAAGCTCGTGCATGCGACGTCACGGCAATACGGTTAAACGGCCTCGTTCGGGCGCCTGCCTGGAGACCTCCGGGCTAGACTCCCGTAAGCGTCGCGAGATGTGCCCGAGATTGCGGTCGGCGAAACGAGCGCTCCTCCCTCGACAGCGCGCAGCGACCTGCGATACAAAGAGGGCGTGACGATGCGTCTGCTCGCGACTGCGCTGCTCGTAGCGCTGCTGCCGGCTCGGCCCGCAGTTGCTTCCGGCGATCCGTTGCCGTGCAAAGCCGGCGTGTACTTCGCCGATCGAAGCGCCGGCGGCGCGTACCGCGTGCTGCTTCAAGGCGACAAGAAGCCGCCGGCGCCCGAGAACCGGTTGGTGCTCACGGTCGTCACGAGCCACGGCGCGTGGCAACTGCCGGAGATGCGATTGGGCCAATTCTTCAACGTTCAAGAGCTGACGATCCCCGACGACGGCGACGTCCGTGCCGCGTGGATCGACGCCGAGGGCGGTCCCGGTGAGACGATGCACGCATGCGCGCCGACGATGGCGTTTCTCCCCGAAGGTGTCGACGGCGTTCCCAAGACGAAAAAGGAGCTGCGCGAACAGTGGGCGGGCGGTTATCTCG
>Ga0209624_10002256_pt1 | contig 14384 bp, 13 predicted proteins | sample JacPinW_OM2H0_O1_FD_188565 | JGI IMG/M metagenome (GOLD analysis project Ga0209624, IMG submission 188565) | Forest soil microbial communities from Algoma, Ontario, Canada - Jack Pine, Ontario site 1_JW_OM2H0_O1 (SPAdes) (version 2) | ecosystem: Environmental > Terrestrial > Soil > Boreal...
TAAAAGATATTGGACAACAAGAGCGGCCGGGCATTGTGCATCGGCTTGATAAAGATACGTCTGGTTTGCTGCTGATTGCGCGTACTAATTTTGCGCACCTGCAATTTAATGCGCTGTTTAAAAATAGAGCGATTACCAAAAAATATCTTGCTATAGTACAGGGACATCCGCCAGCATCGGGCACGATCGATTTATCAATTGTGCGAGATCCAATACATCGCAAAAAGATGATGGCAGTTGCTGTGCCCGACGCAGTGCTTTCAACAACTAAAGCGCAACCGCGCGGATCTAAATCGAATTATCGATCGGCGCTTACGCATTACAGAGTAAAACAATATTTTGCTGATCATGCTTTGGTAGAAGTACACCCGGTTACTGGACGCACTCATCAAATTCGTGTGCACTTTGCTGCCATAGGTCACCCGCTCCTGGGTGATAGCCACTATGGCCAACCATCAAAACTGCTGGATCGCCATGCATTGCATGCATATTCTCTTTCTTTTACCTTTGCTCAAAGCTCTTTTTCTTTTGTTAAAGAAGTTCCTGAAGATTTGCAAAAGGTTATTGCCATTTTACAAAATTCGTAACGAAAAAAATCCTTGCTTTTTTACTTAAACCTTAATAGCCTGATGCACGAGCTAAGAAGGAATTGTAGTAATGAAGCGTTTCTTATTATGGCTGATAGCATGTGCTTCTTTATGATTAGTACGATCTTTTAAAAGATCAAATTGACGAGCATAGCGTGCAATAAGATGGGGTTCATCTAAAACTAAAATATTTTCTTGGTTGTTTTCTTGTGCAGATCGTGTCCAATTTGCAGAGCCAGTCCACAAGAGTGATTTGCCCTCCACATTGTTTTTAAAAATAACAAACTTGTTGTGCATGATATTATTTAAGATTGCTTTATTAAATGGATTGTACACATACACCCTAATGCCTTGCTCTTTTAACCAGCGTATTTTGCCAAATCGATCATACATGCTTGAAATATCGGTTACAATCTCTACGCGTATACCGCGCTTATGTGCATTGACGAGTGCTTGAGCAATAGCGCTACTGGTAAAAGAAAAAATGGCAGCCTCTATGCCTTCTTCTTCATTATTAATCAATTCGATAAGTAGCTTTTGCAGATCGTTATCAGGCGAAAAGAATGCTTGTTTAAAACTGCCATCATCGCATTGCAGTATTTGAGCAAGCCCTTGCTTTGAAGCAGCAGAACAGGGCTTTTGCTGCTGTGCTTCGTGTGGGAAACCAACAATAAAATGCGTTTTGCCAAACTCTTTACTGTTAAAAGCAACGAGACGATTTTTTGGCGATGCGCTGTGCAGTGGCAGAATGCTGAAAAATATACTGACAAGAAACAAAATTACTTTCATCATCTACTCTTTTTTAAATATTTATTATCTTTGCATTTTTGCGCAAATTCAGTCAAAAGGCAAGAGCCTGTTTTGACAAATGCAGGATACCTATACTATCATACACCTCGTTTATAAAGATATTGCTCAGCCTGGTTTTGAGAGGAATGTGGAATGACTAAATTGCTGAACGTTCTGTTTATTGCTGCGATGATTAATGCATCATATGGCATGGAAAAAGAAGAAGAAAAGATATTGAGCACCATACAATTTAATGAAGAATCGTTAGATTATAAATTAGCTATTGCAACACTGAGAAAAGATACTAAAGAAATTAAACAGCTTTTTAGTGAAGGAGCTAATCCATACCAACTTTGCAGCTCGGAAAATGGTGTTCTCAATGCCGTATATTTAGCGCTGGATCCTTCAAATAGCAAAGCATTACAGCTCTTTTTGCAGCATCCAAATACAAAGACTGAGATAAATAAACCAGTCTTATATTATAACAGCCCAGAAAAATCTCTGTATGCATTACATATTGCCGTGGTTCTTTCAGAAAATACAGTTCGCTTGTTACTTGATACCAAAATGATGGATGTATATATCTTGAGTAATCATGGCACTGCGTTAGGAGTTGCGCTTACTGAAAAAAAGAAAGGTTCGGCAAAACTCTTATTGGAGCATATTGATACTGTTGCCAAGCTGGGTGATCACGGGGAATTTTTTGATAAGATTATTAATGAGCCTTATCTTTGTAAAGATTACAAACCATGCGATTCACAGTTTTGCACAGAAATTTTGCCATTGCTCTATAAAAAGGGGCTCTCTGTGAATCTTCAAAATGTGCATAAAAAAAATAATACGCCGTTACATGAAGCAATAGAATCTATTTCGCTAGCCATGCTTAGGTTGCAAGCATTTCAACTTACAAAATCATATCTTATAGTAAAAGGCGAATCCGTTATTCTTAAAGCAACAATGCCAGTTTTTGATTCAAACAAATCTGAGCAGCCTGTTGAAGATCATATGAAAGAAGCTGTAAAACAACAAAAGTCAATTATAGAGCGAGGATATCAAGTAATTTCATTTTTGCTTAATCATCACGCAGATCTAGAGTTTCGCAATAATGATAATGATACACCACTTATGTTGGCAGCATCTTTAGGACGATCAAAAGTTATTGAACAAATAATATTAACGCAAAAGAATGATAGCTTTGTTGATTGGGATGCTGTTATTGCTAAAGCTAATACTCCTCATAAATTGTTATCCAACGTCGAATTTAATGAAGAAGAGGTGGGAAGAGAATACGCGCTAGTCAATCTCTTAAAAGAAAATAATACTAAAAATGCAGTCGAATTAATACAGCGTTATAGAACGGCAAAACAAAACATCATGAATAAAACTAATCTATCTTTAGAAACTGCCTATATTAACGCACAACATGCTATTGCCGGATTTGGACAAGATTATTTTCCAACCAAACAAGAGATTGAAAATAAGATTAAAAAACTGCGCAACGAGAATGCAGATGAAGACAAATGTGTAATTGCTTGAAGCGACCAGAAAATTTTTAGAAAATCAAAACTTCCACCGCATTTCAACTTGCCCATTCACGTCACGCCGCTCGTCGCGTACACCGCGCAGTGTTATGTTATCAGAAAGCTGATATTCAAGTTCAAAGCGCGTATCTTCGGTGAGGGTAAAGTTTTTTTGTATTAGTGCACGTATGCGGTCAGCCAGTTCAATTTCAAATGCTGCGCGAATGCCACCACGTGCAGTTGGATCAGTAAAAAGTGGGACCAGATGTACACGACGTAAAAAATATGGAATCATCTGCCATGCGGATGTTGGGTTTTGAAAACAAGAACCAAAAAGCCAATTTTTAACCTGATTGGTTACTAAAGCAGGAATTAATGGCTTGAGCGATTGTTCAGGAAAGCCCATGAAAAGCAGCGATACAATTTGATTATCATCGAGTGGCGGATTGGCATACAAGCTTAGGGCATAATCATTGATTGTGCCATGCAGTGAGAGTGTAATATCATGCTGTTTAATGCTATTTTTAGCAACCAGTTCAATAAAAGGATTATGGAGGTCATTTAGAAAAGTTAGCATTCCTTTGTGTATAAAAAGTGGCTTATAGGGAAAATGTATAGAGCCATCGAGCAGTTCAATAGTACCGACCAGCATTGGATTGTGGGTAGTGTTGTGCAGATGTAGATTCACTTTTGCATGTGTTTGCATGACGTCAGTGTTGAGGGTTATCGGTGCTTTTGTTTCGATATTCATGCTGCAGGTAAGAAGTGGCATGGCAGGCATGTTTGTTTGTGACGCATGTAATAATTTTTTGAAAAAGGTGGGGGTCAACAATGTGTGTTTTATATGTGCACTATCAACAATAAGATGGCCACTCACTGCAGGAGTTTGATCTTTATCTGCCGTGATAAGCATATCGCCTGAGATTGCCACTTGTATATGTTGATCCAAGCAGAGTTGATAATTGTTGAATGAGCAGGGAGCTTTCAAAAATTCAAGTTGATATGCGTTATTCCATTGTGCAAAGCAGTGTGCAGTAACCGTGCCATAGGTGCATTGCGCGTGAGCGCTCAGAGCACATTTTTTGTGCAATAAATTAATATCAAGTATCCCATCAATATTGGCAATGCAGTTATACAAATGCGCCGGGCGTATGATGCCATCGAATGTAAATGAACCTTGAAGTGCAGAAGAGTCTTTGCATGAGAGATTAAAATTTAACTGACCGGCTCCTTGATAGAGATTGCAGTAGGGTTCTATACATTTTTGCATGCATGCAACATCAATAAAGCCTTTGCAGGCGAGTGTTGCTTGATCATAACTACATTGGACTATTGGTTGTGCTGACTGATCGGTGCAGAGAGCATTTACTTGCCACACATTATCTCTTGTTGCAGTTATGCGATACTGTACATCTGCGCAGCTTCCTGAAATAGCGCAGTGCATATCGGTGCCATTTACCTGAGCGTCCGCATGCACAATGTTATCAGCATACTGCAATGTTGCAGCAACCGAGCCTGTGTACTCAGGTTTTTGTGCGCTGTTAAGGTGCATGTTTAAATCTGCTTGCGTGAGTATGCAGGTTGGTGTTAGCGCAATAGGTTTATCTATGTGTAGATTGCATGAGCCATTATGTGCATTCGCATCGAATGACCACGAGCCATGAATAGAATCAGATTGTGCAGGCGATGTGAGTTGCAGAGTGCCGCACCAATATTTTTTGTTATGTTCAAATTGTAAACACGCATCAGCAATTGGCTGATCTTTGTACTGAATTTTGTTAAAGGTAACAGAGCCGGTAATACGAGGAATGGGATTATGCGCAGCAGTTTGCATGTGCAAATCAAAATGAGTAGCGCCAGAAATTGGCTGTGGTTTTAATGTACACCATTGTGCAGCGCATTCTTGTAAAAAAGCGAATGAAGAACTTCCGTGCATATCCACCGCTAAGCCACCATCCTTTTTGGTGATGTTCAGTTTATCTATGCTAATCACGTTATCAGTAGTAGTGACACTAAACTCTGCACATCCCTTATACCACGATCCCTGTATGGAACATGCAATTGGTTTGTTTGTTATATTTTCTATAACGCAGGAACATTCTTTTGCTAAAGTAACGCGTAAAAATGGCGCTGATTTAATGAGTAGTTGTGTTTGCAGTGAATGAATGAAGGTTTGCCCAGCCTTGCGATAGATGCCATTCTTGAGTGTAATAAGTGTTTGTAATATGCCATGTGTTGTTTTAGTTTTACTATCTAGTTCAAGTTCAAGCAGATGCTCTTTTTTTGGATCATACAATGTGCAGTGAATTGGGCCAATAGTAATATGCTTGATAATAATTGGTATTGACGGTGTGCCACGCATCATCTTGTGAATATGACCGGCGATAGTAAGTGTTCCATGCTGAAATTCAGATTCAACACGAGGATTGGTGATGCGAATTCCCAAATTGAGAGAACCGTGCAATAGAAGATGCCACCATGAAAATTGCATCGTATAAGTATCGGCATGCCAGTGCCAGGGTTTGGCGGAATCTTTTGATCTAACATGCATATTTTTTAGGGTAAGCGTGGGAGAAAAAATATTTAAGGTGCCAATGCTGCATGAGCAGGAACAATCAAAAAGTTGCTCAAATGCATTTTTGAATTTCTGTTGCATGCCATTATGCACCTGCAAATCGTATTGCAGATAGATGAGGGTGCAGAAGATGCCGAGTAGTAATGCTATAAAAATATTTTTTAGTATGTGGAGCATATCAACGTGTGATGTAATTAAATGCATTTCATATTAAATGCCAGGCACCATTATAGCGATATTTGCGCAAGAATGAAACATGCCCCACGCCGCTGCTAATTGCATATAATGCTTGTGTGCTTGTATCAAGAAAATAAACAGTGCCGCTACTGATTATGCCATCGGGCCAGAAAGTTATGGTGTTGTTTGCAAATGTGATAGGTGCATGCACACTGTGTGTGGGCGATGCAGGCGGCCCTTTCACTGCATTGAGAATGCCAAATTGCATTCCCTTTGGCAGCAAGTGTTTTTGATTATGAAATGAATAGCTGTGATCAGCGCTCTCTAAAAAAAGTGTTTGCGGTGTTTTAGTTGCTATCGCCGTTTGTGCAAGATAGGTGCAGGTGGTTATAAATAAATCTAATTGTGTTTGCACAACTGAGCTGCGCAAAAAGCGGCTGTTAACGCTACATATTGTGATTAACAAAGCTGCTATCGCAATAACAATCATCAACTCAAGTAATGAAAATCCTTTGCGCAATTTCATGATCGTTTATATAAACCCATGATCTGTGCTTTGCCCAAGATATGACTCTTGGCAGCTTTTAAGACTTCAGCTTTTGTTGCACCACTTTTTAATGGCAGTAGCGTATCGAGTGCATAGAGCGTGAAAAAATAGCGATGTGCGTTGCCTGCTGGCGGCATAGGGCCATCATAGCCCATGTGTGGCCAGCTGTTAATGCCTTGCAAAGTACCATTGGAAAATGTGGCAGTGCGATCTTTAATGTAATCAAGATTTTTTGCAGATGCGGGAATATTGTAAACCACCCAATGTACCCATGGCTCTTTTTGTCCAGGTGCGTCAGGATCATCAACAATGAGAACAAATGACTGCGTGCCTTTTGGTGGATTATCCCATTGTAAACGAGGCGCTTTATTCTCTCCCTGGCCAGTGAATGTGCGATTAATGTGTGCGCCATTAGTAAAATCTACTGATGTGAGGGTAAGTGGTGATGTGGTTGTGGTCATAAGAGCTCCTACTACCAATAATAAGTTTCCGACATTCATTCTACTACCTCTTGTTCAATAGTTGCCACCGACAATACTTCTTCAATGGTGGTTTGGCCATCTTTAATTTTACGAATGCCATCTTCAATGAGTAAGGTCATGCCATCGGCAATTGCTTGTTTACGTAGCAATGATGTATCAGCGCGCTCCATAGTTAATTTTGCAATACCGGCGCTCATGGCCATAAATTCAAAGACGGCCAAGCGCCCTTTATATCCGGTGTTATTACATTCTGCGCAGCCGACTGCTTGATAGAAAACAATTCCTTGCGCAGATTTTTGTGTGAGCCCGATACTTTCAAGCAGATCAGTTGATGGCGTGTACTGCTTTTTGCAGTGCGGGCACAAGCGGCGGACTAAGCGCTGTGCAACAATGAGAATGACGGAAGAAGCGATTAAAAATGGTTCAACGCCCATGTCTAATAGTCGCGTAATACTTGCTGGCGCATTGTTGGTGTGAAGGGTGCTAAATACTAAGTGGCCTGTGAGCGCGGCTTGCACTGCAATTTGTGCTGTTTCAGCATCACGCGTTTCTCCGATCATCACGATATCAGGATCTTGCCGTAAAATAGAGCGCAATGCTGCAGCAAACGTGAGGCCTATTTTATCACGTACTTGGACTTGGCCAATGCCAGCCATTTGATATTCCACCGGATCTTCAACGGTAATAATATTGACATCGGGATGATTAAGTTCGCCCAACACGCAATAGAGTGTACTGGTTTTACCTGAACCAGTTGGTCCGGTGATGTAAATGATGCCGTTGGGCTTACGCATATTGTTTTCCATCAGCTTGTAATCTTGTTCGCTCAAGCCAAGCTGACTCACTTTGCCAAAACTGCGGCTCTTATCGAGCAAACGCATAACAATACGCTCACCAAACACCACGGGTAACACCGACACACGAATATCGATTGCGCGGCCAGCAACTTTAATATCGATACGCCCATCTTGGGGCATACGTTTTTCGGCAATATTAAGATTTGCCATAATTTTAATACGTGAGACTAACGCTCCTTGGATTCTTTTTGGTGGTGTCATGACTGGATAGAGTACACCGTCGATGCGGTAGCGCACTTCCAACTCTTTTTCAAATGGCTCAATATGAATATCGGAGGCACCCCGTTTTGCAGCTTGATACAAAATATTATTAACCAGTTTAATAATTGGTGCCTCGGAGGCCATGGTCATAATATCTTTTTCTTCAATGGCACCAAAATCGACCTCTTGTTCGCCGGTCATCTCCTCCTCTTTTTCAAAGGCGGCGATCATCTGCTTGCTGCCTTCAAGAGGATAGTAGCGATTAATGGCGTCGGTAATCACTTTTTCTGTGGATATGGCATACCGAGCAGTACCGCCCAAGAGCAAATTGACCTCATCAAGTGGCTGGAAGTTGAGTGGATTTGCCGTGAGAATCGTAAGGTGATTTTCATGGAGGACTGGTACCACGACATTATCACGCAAAAACTTAAGTGGAATTTTTGCCATCATGGCCAGATCTGCCATAGCATCGGTAACTTTGTCTACAAAAGGCCATCCTGTTTTTTGTGCCATGGCGCGTCCGAGTGCTTCTGCAGTAACATAATTTTTTTCTAATAAGCATTGCTCTACTGAGGTTCCAGTCTGTTCTGCATGATTTTGGCATTCGAGTGCCTGCGCCTGTGTAATAATTCCCTTTTCAATGAGAATATCAATGATACTTTTTGTAATCATAAGCACCTTTATTGGCATTTCTATTCATTTGAGTATATTAATAGTTATAGCCTACGTTTTTTATACTTAAGTTTCCAAGGAATCTTTTTTATGTTGCAAAGCCGCAAATATCTTTCCCTCGCAGGATTCCTTATTTTGATTCCAAGCTTATCGCCAGCTATGGGTCCTAACATATTTTCAAAAGATACTCTTAAAAAGCCGAATTTTAAAGAAAAAGAACAAAAAAAGGGTGCTCGTAAAAATCCGCTCGCCGATAAACCACATGATGAATTAGTAAAACTTAAGCAAGAAGCGTTGGCAAAAAAGGATACTGCTGCCGCCATAAAGTGCCTTGATGCGCTGATTGGCAATTGCAAAGAAAGCCAGGAAATGGGTGCTTTAAAGCTGGAGCTTGCTGATCTTTATATGGAGCAAAAAGAGCATGCAAAAGCGGAGAAAGTTTATTATGAATTTGTTCTTTTATATCCCAGTGCACAGCAGTGTGATTATGCGTTTCATAAAGAGATTGTTGCCGGTTTTGAGCTGACGCTTTCATACGATCGTGATCAAACTAAAACGGAGGCTATTCTCAAGCGGTCAAAGCAGTTTATTGCGGATCATGCTCAAAGCAGCTATATGCCAGTTGTTGAAGGCATTATAACGCAATGCCGCCAAAAATTGCTTGAACATGAAATATATATATACACCTATTATTTTAATAATAGCTGTTTTAAAGCAGCGCAGGCCCGCTTGGATGGCATTGCAAAAGAACATCTGCCGGGATTGCCTCAGGAAAAACCGCGCTACTTAGAGCTTTCTATCACGTTGGCTCAAGCGCAAGGCAACACGCAAGCGGTGCTTCTTGCTCAAGTTGAATTGGCAGAACAGTTTCCTACCCATGCCACTACGCAACGATTGGGCATCGATTTGCCAACGGTGAAAACACAACTTGCAGCCCTTGAGCAATCAACGCTCTCGGTCAAAGAATCGGTTACCGTTGCTGCAGGGCCTTCTTCAGTGGTGGGTGCCAAAACGTAAGATAAGTTATGCATACGCGCAGTAAACTTGGTTATCAAGCAGAAAAAAAAGTTGCTCATTATTTACAGGAACATGGTTTTGCCATAATTGCACATAATTATCGATTCCAAGGGGGTGAAATTGATATTATTGCTATAGATAACACTGTGGTGGCGTTTGTAGAGGTTAAGATGCGACAACAAGACTATTTTGATTTAACTGCCGTTATTACGCCCAGCAAACAGCGTAAAATTATTGCTACTGCCAAAAGGTATCTTGCGCTCCATGAACACCAGAATAAATCATATCGATTTGACGTTGCTCTTTTGCAAGGTGCGAAAGATAACCTGGAGTTAACTTATATTCCCAATGCTTTTAATGAAGGTGGTTTAACATGGTAAAACTGTTTGGTAAATATTCGTTAACAAAATTTTTAAAACGGGTAATGACCGGTATTGTGTTAGGAGCTGGATTTTGGACTCTCTTTGCTTACTTGCCGCCAGTCTATTTTTCGCTCGTGCTTTTAGCTATTTTAAGCTTGGTTATCGTCTTTGAATGGAAGAACTTTTTTAACATTCATAAGCTTTCCTATTGGCTTATTATGCCTTTTTATCCAATTTTGCCCTTTATGCTTTTGATTGTTATGAACCAAAATCCGCTGTACCATTCATTGTTATTTATACTATTTATCGTCGTTTTTAGCTTCGATACGGGTTCATATATTGTTGGTGCATTTTTAGGGCGCCATAAATTAGCGCCATCAGTGAGTCCTGGAAAAACATGGGAGGGAGCATTGGGCGGTTGGTTTTTTGCGTGCATAGGTTTAAGTTTAGTGCTTTGGGAACTGAATAAAACGGCATCATGGTGGTTTATCGCAGTTTTTGCTCTGTTTGTGTGTTCACTTTCTCTTGCTGGCGATCTATTTGAATCGTGGCTTAAACGAAGAGCAGGTATTAAAGATTCTGGTACTATGCTACCTGGCCATGGCGGATTTCTTGATCGATTTGATGGTATCCTCTTTACAGTCTTTTTCTTCTATCTCTTTAAGGATTTTCTGGTCACCCTTTTTGGGCTCTAAAAAATCATTGACTTTGTGTCTTTTCTTGTGTCATATTTACAATTAGAAATAAATTATTGGCAAGTATATTAATTTGCATAAAGGAGATCGTAATGAATACTGATTTTGTAGCCAGAAATATAGTTTTGGCAATAGCATTATTATTTGCAAGCACTAGTTGGGCAAAAAGTCCATTCGCTGAAGGTTCTAAGTTAATTATTACTAATAATACGCTTGAGTTCATAAAACTGATAATTCCAATGCAGCAGGGTTTGGAAGAGGTAAAAACATTTACTATATACCCAACCTCTGAAGCTTCAAAGCTCCATGAAGTTGGTCAGATTTTAGAAAAACCTGAATTGTCCTTTGATGCTATAAAATTTTATGATATTGGCATTGGAAGCTTAATGAGTACTGCTCAGGTAGTTGGACCAACCAAGGGATCGATCGCATTTAATATTGCTTATTATCCTAGCTCTCACGAACTAACTCTCCAAGCATCTTCCCAGCGAGAAATCAAGGAAGTAATCAACATAAATGTTCCTATTGAGATTGAATTAATTTTAGATCCTGGCAAGGATCTTGTTTGGCGAGTGCATCAACCGATTACTCTAGAAGAACAGGGACGAATTACTACAGGACGAGTGGTTCCTGAATTGAGCAAGCAATCGGAAGCCGAAAAGTTGCTTGAATATAAAAGAAAATAAAGCTCATCGATAGCTTTTTTGCTTGAAAATCTATACTCTTTCTAACAGAAAATCATTTTAAATAAATTATTACAGGTTTTTGCATGGTTATGCATGGGAAATTTATTATAGCGTTTACGATTTGTTTAGTGGCATCTTTGTATCCTATGCATAAAAGCAAGAGCGATAGCCCACATAACGGAAGTCCCAATGGCAGTCCGAAGAAAGATAGTCCTTTAAGTGGGAGTCCTGGCACGATTGCTCGTAAAATAAAGAAAATCCCTTCGCATTTGATAGCGGACTTGTTCGATGCCGAAACAAAGGATGTAGTAAAAAAACTTCAAGAGCCTATTGAAAATTGTAGCAATGCTCAAGCGCAAGAAGCGGTTGATAATTTTAGTAAGCTTATCAAACATATTCAGCAAAAAGCGAAAGCTCAACTAAATAAAGGTAAGTTGGATGAGTGAACTTTTTTACTTTTTTAAGTAATGCGCGAGTTCTGCTTGCGCAATAGTGGTTTGTTGCCCAGTAACCATATTTTTTACCGTAACCTGATTAGAATGTTGTTCGTCTTCACCAATAATCAGAGCATGCGAAGCACCGAGGCGATTTGCTGTTTTCATCATGCTTTTGAGTGTGTGATTTTCTAAAAGAACTTCTGCACACAATCCTTGTGCTTGCAATTCATCAGCTAATAAAAGTGCTAATGTTTTTTGTGCGGTATCGAGCGGCATAACCACCTGTAAAGCAGGCGGCTGGGCAAGTGGCAACGTATCTTGATAAGGCTCGAGTAATAATAATAGTCGCTCTACACCAATTGCAGCACCAATGGATGGTTGATCATGTTTGCCGCCCAGTTGCGTAACAAGTTGATCGTAGCGGCCGCCGCCACAAAAAGCATTTTGAGCTCCTAGCCCGCCACTCACAAATTCAAACACCGTTTTATTATAATAATCTAATCCTCGTACGAGCGTTGGCTGTACTGTGAAAGTGACTGATAAAAGCTCCAAATCATTTTGCAGCATCTGCCATTCACCTTCACATGCTTTGCAGAGAAAATCGGTGATGTGTGGGGCCTTACGATAGAGCTCTTGATCATGCTCAACTTTGCAGTCGAAGACGCGCAGAATATTTTTTTCTTTTCGTTCTTTGCAATTATCGCAAATACTTTCCGCATTGCTATCTAAAAACTTTTTGAGCTTTTCTTTGTAAGCAGCGCGATCTGCAGGGCAGCCGATATAATTAATATGTAATGCATAGTTATTAAAGCGAATTGCCTCATGAAAAAGGCGATCGAGCATTTTAATCATCTGTACATCTTGTGATACTGATGCTGAGCCGATAACTTCTATACTGACTTGATTAAATTCGCGGAACCTCCCTTTTTGCGGCCTTTCATACCGAAAGCATTCGCCAATGGTATATACTTTCCAGGGTGTTTCTTGAATAGCATTATCGATAAAGGCACGGACGGTAGGAGCTGTTATTTCTGGGCGTAAGCAGATGCTATCTTCTGGGGAAGTGGAACCATGATGTGATTGAATGATAAACATCTCTTTGCTCACCACATCGGTGTACTGGCCGAGTGTGCGCTTGAAAAGTTGCGTATGTTCTAATATCGGTATTTTGATCGGGGAAAAAGCATAGAGCGCTAAATGTTTATTGATTTTATCAATGATAAAGTTGAAGAGCGTTAAGTTGAGAAAATCTTGGGTACCTTTAACACGTAACATGAAAAAGCCTTTGTAATAATTATCGATTATACAATTAGATCATATACTAAAAAATTACTCTTATCCATTGACCTTACAAATTTAAAGCTGGTAAAACCAGTATGAGTTTTTTGTTTATATTTTTTAGGAGAGGTATGAAGAAACAGATATCTATTATGATGCCATTACTTTTTTTTATAAGTAGTGCGATAGTTGGGCAAAAGCAGCCTGGTCTTGCGGCGGGCGAGTTAGCAAAGAAAAAAGAAGAGTTTATGAATTATCTTAAAGATAAAAAATGGAATGACGCACTCATTCTTATCCAAGAACTGAAAACAAGGCGGCAAAATGCTATAGCAACACAATGGGAAGTAGAATATTATAAAGCAGGCGGCCCAACAACTAAAGAAGGTGTTGTAAAAGAAGGCGTTATTGAAGAGCCGGGTCCAAAAAAAGCAATAATAACGCCGGCCCCGACACCAAAAGAGATTGCACCTCCTGTGCCGCCACGAGAAGAAAAGAAAAAAGATATGCGCGATATAGTTCCAGGAGGGGTTAAGGAGGGTGAGGCTAAAATTATTGATGTAGGCAAAGAGGCTGAAAAATCACAACGAAGAGCACGTATAACGCATGTTTTAGATAAAATTTCTGATGAACTAGCTAAAAAGAAAGCGGTTATTGAAGTTGCGGATCGCGCGAATAAAATAAAGAGTGCTATCGATGATGCTATGAAATCTATTGATATGAAACCACAAGACCGTAAGTCGAAAACCGATCTATTGGCAAATGAATTAGATGCATTGGCAAGCTCTTTTTCTTCATCAGGAGATACAAAAGATGCTGATCTTATAAAAGAATTACGTAATACAATTGCCCAAGCAGGAGATAGTGACAAGCAAAAGCAATCAATGAGTTTGGGTAAAGATGTTTTAGACAAAATATTGAAAGAACAAGAGGCAAAGCACGTAGACATTAACAAAGCATTCAAAGATCTTGATGACTTACTTGCACAACAAGGTGAATTAGAAAATAGATCAAACAAAGAGCTTCAAGATCTGATACGTTGGGCTCAGGAAAATCAAAAAAATAAAAATTATGATAAAAAAATGATAGATGAATTAGAACAACAAATCGCTAAAGGAAAACAGAAATTGCAAGAGTAAGATACGGTAAAAAATAGTAGATTTTTAAAAGCCGATGATAAAGATTCATCGGCTTTTTTTTGTTACCAATCTATTGACCGTTTAATTTCAAAACTGTTAAGACGATAGTAGCTTTCAATTTTTCAAAAAGGAGATTCGATGAAAAAGTTACTTTTGCTTTTAAGCATCGTCTGCTTGCAAGGGTTACAAAGAATAGAGGCTGGCACATGCCCAGGAGCGAGCTGTAGCGCTGAGCATTCATGCGATTGTAAAGCAACAAGCCATACCTTTTTTTCTATTCGGCCAGTATTTACTATAGGATCGCCTGAATATTTGGTGCATAATCGTGATAATTATAAAACAATAAATCGTGAAAATGGCTATGAT
>Ga0209624_10002257_pt1 | contig 14381 bp, 12 predicted proteins | sample JacPinW_OM2H0_O1_FD_188565 | JGI IMG/M metagenome (GOLD analysis project Ga0209624, IMG submission 188565) | Forest soil microbial communities from Algoma, Ontario, Canada - Jack Pine, Ontario site 1_JW_OM2H0_O1 (SPAdes) (version 2) | ecosystem: Environmental > Terrestrial > Soil > Boreal...
AGTCCCGCCGCGGCCGGATTTGGTTCGACGCACTGACCGGCGGCGCCGCGGCGACTTTAAGCGGCCTGCGAAGCGTACGCGTCGCCGATGCTGCACTGGGAGGCGAGACTGCCCGCTTCATCGCGGTGGTACCCGATGCGCAAAACCGTTTCCCGCGTGCGCGTGCCGGCGAGGTGGGTCTCGATGAAGGCTGGGCCCTGGCGCATCATGTTCGCGCGGCGATCACCGAAGATGTCGACAGCACACGCCGCCCGATCATCGCCATCGTCGATGTCTCGAGCCAGGCTTATGGGCGGCTCGAGGAATTGCTCGGCATTCATTTGGCCTGCGCGGCGGCAGCGGATGCGTATGCCTCTGCACGTCTCGCCGGTCACCCGGTGATCGCGCTGCTGGTGGGCAAGGCCATGTCCGGCGCCTTCCTGGCCCATGGCTATCAAGCAAACCGTATCCTTGCGCTCGATTCCCCGGAGGTCATGGTGCACGCCATGGGAAAGCAGGCGGCAGCGCGTGTTACCCGGAGCAGCGTGGAAACAATGGAAAAACTCGGCGAGCGGATCGCACCCGTAGCCTATGACATTCGCTCGTACGCCAAGCTCGGCTTGCTGCATAAGCTCATCGAGGGAATCGACGCCGACGCTCCGGGGCGCGTCGATGTGGATAGGGTGCGTTCGGAACTCGTGGGTGCAATCACCGATGCGCGCGCCGGCGCGTCTGACCTGTCCTGCAGACTCGCCTCGCCGGCCGCGCACAAAACGCGCGCGGCTTCGATCGAAGTACGCCGGCGTTTGGCGGAGCAATGGCGCTCGGCCGAGCAAGGCGATGTCCGCTCATAGCGCGCCTGCCGTGCATTCGCTGCTGCGTCTGAGCAGCGCGGACATGCTCGAGTGGGAATCGGAGCCGCCGCAGTGGGCGTCGGAAAGCTTGAGGCGCGCGCCCTTCGTGGTGATGCGCCGGCCGCTGCCGCGATCTGAAGACCTGCCCGTCGGTGTACGCGGCGGTGCGCGTTCGCAGCGCGCGGCCGCGTGGGTTTCGGCCGGCGCGGTGCAGGAGTGCATCACACCGCAGATGCTGGCGGCACAACATGCCTGGCGGCAGCGCCGGGACTTCGCCATCACGCCCGCCGTTGCCGCGCTCGAGGAAGTCGCTGCGATCTTTGACGGCCATGGAATGGCGGGCCGGTGGGGTCCGGGTGGAAGCGTCGGCTTCGAGTTGGCCAGCGGGGTTCCCTCGACGACGCAGAATAGCGATCTGGACATCGTATTGGGTGCCGCGGCTTCGATGGCGCGCGCCGACGCGGCTCGCCTCCACGCAGAATTGTCGGCGCTGACGGTGAGGATCGATGTGTTGCTGGAAACGCCGAACGGCGCCGTTGCACTCGCCGAGTATGCAAACAGCGTTGACGTCATGTTATTGCGTTCGGCGCAGGGGCCGCGGATGGTGCGCGATCCTTGGAGGGCTCACTTCGAAGTCTGTCAGGCGTGAGCGCCGCTTACCTCTTTCCCGGTCAGGGGGCGCAGACTCCCGGCTTCCTGCATAGGCTGCCCGTACATCCCGCCGTGACGCAGACGCTGGACGAGGCCGCCGCAGTGCTTAGGTTAGATGCGCTGATGTTGGATACCGCGGGGGCTTTGCTTTCCACCAGGAACGTGCAGCTAAGCGTGCTGGTTGCGGGAGTCGCGGTCGCCCGCGCACTGGCACAGGAGGGGATGCAGGTCGATGCGGCCGCGGGTCTGTCGGTGGGTGCATTCTGCGCAGCGGTGGCTTGCGGTGCCTTAGGGTTCGCCGATGCACTGGCGCTGGTGAAAATACGCGGCGAATGCATGGAGCAGGCCTACCCGAAAGGCTACGGCATGGCCGTCGTCACCGGACTCGACGAACGCCAGGTCGCCGCAATCCTCGAGCGCGTCGGCGGCGCCGAGGCGCAAGTTTACATCGCCAATATCAACGCGCCGACACAACTCGTGATATCCGGCGCCGATCCCGCCTTGGAAGCCGCCATGAAGCTGGCGCGCGAGCGGGGGGCGCGCCGCGCGGAACGTCTGGCGGTCAACACCCCTTCGCACAGTCCGCTGCTGCACGCGGTCTCAGAACGGCTTGCGGCGGCGATGCTCACGGTCGAATTCCATGCGCCGCAGGCGCCCTACGTCAGCAATCGCCGAGCGCGAGTGGTGCGTGATGCGGCGGGAGTGCGCGAAGATTTGATTCTCAATGTCGAGAACGTTGTCCGTTGGCACGACTCGGTGACGGTACTTTATGAATTGGGCGTGCGATTCTTCGTCGAGCCGCCGCCGGGCCGGGTGTTGACGGGGCTAGCGCAGGAGGCGTTCCCGGCGGCACGGGCGATAGCCGCCGAAGAAGTACCGATCCGCTCTGTCGTGCAAGCAGCGCGGCACGGGGGGCGATCGGAATAGCAAAGAGTTACGGTAATCGCCCCAACTTGGATAACATGACCGCATGAGCAACAACCAAAACCACCCGGTACCGGGCCGGCTCGGCGTGGGCTTCGTCGGCAGCGGCTTCAATGCGCGCTTCCACATGCAGGCCTTCCAAGCCGTGCGCGATGCCGATGTGCGCGGCGTGTGGAGTCCGAATTTAGAACATACGAGCTCTGCGGCCGCGCTGGCACGCAGCCTGGACGTTGGCACCGCGAAAGCCTACGCGTCCATCCGCGACATGGTTGCGGATCCTCTGATCGACGCGCTTTGGCTCACCGGACCCAACCATTCGCGGCTCGAGAACATGGAAGAGATCGTTCACGCCATCGAGGGCGGTGTGGGAACGCTGCGCGGCATCGCCTGCGAAAAGCCGTTGGCACGAAACGTAGCCGAGGCAAAGCGCATGGTGGCCCTCATGGAGCGAACCGGTGCCGCGCATGGCTATTTGGAGAATCAAGTATTTGCGCCGCAAATCCAGACCGGCCGAACCCGGCTTTGGGCGCGCGGCGCCGCAAGCACAGGTCGGCCCTATCTTGCGCGTGCATCCGAGGAACACAGTGGGCCGCATGCCCCCTGGTTCTGGCGCGGGGAATTGCAGGGCGGCGGCGTGCTGAACGACATGATGTGTCACTCGGTATTGCTGGTGCGTCACTTGCTGACACAACCCGGCGCGGCGCGCTCCTCGGTGCGGCCGGTTCGCATCACAGGGCATATCGCCAGCCTCAAGTGGACGCGCGCCCCCTATGTAGCGCAACTCTCCGCCACCTTTGGCCGCGAAGTCGATTACGCAAAACGTCCCTCGGAGGATTTTGCGAGCGTCATGATCGAGTTTGAAACCGAGGATGGCCAGATCTTGATTGGCGAAGCCTCGACATCCTGGAGTTTCGTGGGCGCAGGGTTGCGCTTATCCGCCGAGCTGCTGGGCCCTGAGTACTCGATGTCATGGAATACGCTGAATAGCGGACTGAATCTGTTTTTTTCACGCGAGGTGCGCGGCGCGACCGGCGAGGATCTGGTCGAGAAGCAAAATGCGGAAGTCGGCTCGATGCCGGTGGTTGCCAACGAGGCAGCCGCATACGGCTACGAGAATGAAGACCGCCATTTTGTGCGGGCGTTCCTCGGCAAGGAAGCTCCGCTGCTGACTTTCGACGACGGACTCGAAGTGGTATCACTGCTGATGGCGGCATACCAAAGCGCGGAGCTCGGCAAGACACTCGACTTTCCGCCGCCCGGCCTGGACACGTTTGTGCCGGCGGTGGCGCGGGGTGTGTGGAAGGCTCCTTAAGCAATCGGCATTGAAACGCGAATCTCGCGCAGGATGAAATATGCACAACAGGTTACTTGGCAACACCGCGCTCCTCGTCGGCGCTCTGTTGATGGCTGTCGGGATGGCCAGTGATGCAAGCGCAAAGGATCCGGCACCAAAGACAGAGTGGCGTGTGCTATTTGACGGCAAGCTGCTCGACACGTTTCGGGGTTGGCGCTCGGACGGCATGCCTCAGGGTTGGCATGTCGTGGACGGAACGCTGGCGAAGGAAGGCCATGTCGATGACCTCGTGACGCGTGAGCAATTCGGCAACTTCGAGCTCGAGCTGGAATGGAAGATCGGCCGCGCCGGCAACAGCGGAGTCTTCTATCGCGGCACGCGCGAATACGATGAAATCTATTGGAGCGGCCCGGAGTACCAGCTTCTCGACGATGCCAACGCGCACGATGGACGCAACCCCCTGACCGCTGCGGGCTCTGCATATGGTCTTTACGGGCCGCCGGCGGGCGTGGTCAAGCCATTCGGCGAGTGGAACAAGACGCGCATCGTCATCAAGGGCGATCATGTCGAGCACTGGCTGAACGGCCAGAAGGTGGTCGAATACGATTTTGGCAGTCCTGAGTGGAAGGCCAAGGTCGCGGCCAGCAAGTTCTCGCAATATCCCCACTACGGCTTGGCGAAGGCGGGTTTGATCGGCATTCAAGGGGACCATCCCGGTTCGCTGGCGCTGCGCCACATCCGTATTCGCGAACTGCCATGATTCCGGTGCGCCTGTCGGTGATGATGTTTCTGGAGTACTTCATCTGGGGCGTGTGGTTCGTCACGATGGGGACGTATCTCGGACAGACGCTGCACTTCACCGATTCGCAGATTGGCCTCGCGTATGGAGCGACCGCCATCGGCGCGTTGTTGTCCCCGTTCTTCATCGGCATCGTGGCGGACCGTTGGTTCGCGAGCGAAAAGCTGCTGGCCGCGCTGTATTTCATCGGCGCGGGCCTGATGTGGATGGTGTCCCGGCAAAACGCGTTCGCGACCTTCTACCCTCTGCTCATTCTCTACGCGCTGTGCTTCATGCCGACGCTGTCGCTGACCAACTCTCTGGCCTTCCACCATTTGAAGCAATCCACCAGCTTTCCCTACGTCCGCGTGCTCGGCACACTGGGCTGGATTGTTGCCGGAGTATTGGTCGGCAAGCGCCTGCATGCGGATGCCTTGGTGCTGCCGATGCAAATCTCGGCCGGCGCATCCCTATGCATGGCGGTTTATGCGTTGTTCCTGCCGCACACCCCGCCGCAGTCGGCCAAGGCGCCGTTCAATCTGCGCGATGCCCTAGGGCTCGACGCCTTGCGGCTGCTCAAGGAGAGCGATTTTCTGATTTTTGTTCTCGGCTCCTTCTTGCTGTGCATTCCACTGCAGTTCTACTACACCTTCGCCAACCCGTTTCTGAACGAGATCAAAGTGCCGGAGGCAGCATTCATCCAAACCTTTGGGCAAGTTTCCGAAGTGGCCTTCATGCTGATGCTGGCGTTCTTGCTGCGCAAGTTCGGCATCAAGGTCATCATGCTGGTCGGCATGCTCGCTTGGGCCTTGAGATATTTTGCCTTCGCCAACGGCAACGCGGGGAGCGGCATGTGGCTGATCTACGCGGGCATCCTGCTGCACGGCGTTTGCTATGATTTTTTCTTCGTCGGCGGCCAGGTGTACACCGATCAGCGCGCGGGAGAGAAGATCCGCGCCGCCGCGCAGGGGTTGATCAATTTCGTGACCAACGGACTGGGTTATTTCGTCGGCGCCTTCGTATCCGGTGCCATCGTCAATCGCTACGCCGTCCGAGATCCGTCCTGCAGCGATGCGGCATCGGCGCTGCATTCCTGCCTGCAAGTAAGCCACGATTGGCACGCGGTCTGGGTGCTCCCCGCCGCCGCCGCCCTCGGCATCTTTTTGCTGTTTGGCTTGGCGTTTCGTCCCAGCGGAAACTTGCGCGGCAGCGTCGCATAGGCCGGTGGCGGCGACGGCCATTAGACATCCCGCGCCGTACCGCAAAGCGAGAAAAGGGGCGGGCCGCCTTTTTTTAAGGAACTTATTGGTCCTTGGCTGGGTTTAACCTAAAAGGGGGTGTGCGACTTTGTCGCGGTGGTTTAGATACTGCAGGAGGCCCCCGAAAACATGCAACTCGCAGAGGTCAAAGCGCTGTGTGAACAGCTGCGCGAAGTCATTGCAGCGGGGCCCGGGAAAAATGGTCTCGCACTGCAGGAAGCGACAGGAATCGTCAGCATGCTTCAACAGGCTTCATCGTGGAACGGGCCGCGTGACAAGCTCGTGACAATTCGAGGATGGCTCGTCATCTGGTTCAGTCAACGACTCTGGCGCCAATACGGGGATGCGGGCGAGATCTGCAGGCAAAGCCTCATCAACGATATTCTCGTGGTCGAATCCTACTGGGAAAGAAAGACCGCATCGGCGTGACCCAAGGTCGCCAGCGTGTCAATTTGATGACAGCGAAGCCAGCAGCGCCAGGCGCTCCCGGCGGCAAGACCTAGATCACGATTTCTTCACCTTGCGCTCGCGGTACGGAAAGAACCAGGGTTTGCGCTCCATGACCCAGTCCAAGTGCACGTGCTTGGGCTCGCGGAATGCGTCGAGCCCCTCGGGCCCGAGCTCACGCCCGATGCCGCTGTGGCGCATGCCGCTGCGGCAATCTTGCGCCCGACTGCGTTGGAGCCCGTGAAGGCGATCAGGTCGACATCCGGATGCTCGACGAGCGCGGTGCCGGTGTCGGCCGCGCCGGTCACGACGTTGACGACGCCGGCCGGCAGCAAGTCGTAGACCTCGGCGAGCTTGAGGTTCGACAGCGGGTTCTGGTGCGGTGGCTTGCAGATCACCGTGTTGCCGGCCGCGATGGCCGGCGCCACCTTCCAGGCCATTAGCAACAGCGGGAAATTGAACGGCACGATCGCCGCCACCACGCCGAACGGCTCCTTGATGGTGAAGTTGAGCTGGTGGGGCGCGACCGGCGGCACCGAATTGCCATAGGATGAGCGCGCCACTTCGCCGTAGTACTCGAAGCACGCTGCGACCCAGTCAACGCAGTCGACGGCCTCGCACAGCGGCTTGCAGTCCGCTACCGTGCCGAGCAGTTTCAGCATCGCTGGGTTCTTGATCTCGCGGCTCGTGTCGGTGAGCGCGTCAACCCATGCGCCGTTGATCAGGATCTTGTGCATGCCGGCTAGAATAGGCAATGTCCACCACGCCCGCCACCACGGCCCTGCTCGTCTGGCTGACGCCTTCGATGTTCGCGCTATTTCTGTACGGCGTCGGCCAGGGGCTCGTTAAGAAATACATCGGCGAGGTGTCGCCGGCCCGTTTCTGTCTGTACTTCGTGCTCGCCAAGGCGATCGTCAACCTGTCCTGGTTCTTCACCCATGAGCATCCGTCGCTGCTGTCCGCCGGCGGCCGTCCCTTCCTCGAACTCGGTGTCCTCGCCTACCTGATCGACGGCACCGGCTGGATCCTGTACTTCGAGTCGATCATCGCGGGTCCAATCACAATCGTCGGTACGCTGTCGGCGGCGTACCCAGCACTCACCGTTGTGTTCGCGCGGATTTTCCTTGGCGAGGAATTGGCCGCGGGACAGTATGCAGCGGTGGCGCTCGTGATCGGCGGCTGCCTCGGGCTCTCATATTCGCCGGCGGACGCCGATATAAAGATTCTCAGCCGGCGCTGGATCCCGCTCGCCTTCCTCGCGCTGACGTGCTGGGCGACCTCCAACACGATCGTCAAGCACGCCTATTCGTTGCCTGAGGCGAGCGAGGTCAGCCTCATGGTGTGCAACACCATCGGGGGCTTCCTCTCGCTGGGCCTGTATGGATTTCTCAAGGGCCGGCAGGGAACGCACTCGGTACGCGAGTACCTGCACTCGTTCGTACCGATGGGGATGATGGCAGGCGGCGACTTAGGCGTGATGATCGCGAGCCGCTACGGGCCGATCTCCATCGTGGTTCCGTTGACGGGCGCCTACCCGGTCGTGACGCTCGCGTTCGCGGCGCTGATCCTCAAAGAACGCATCTCGAAACTCCAGTACGGCTGCGTCGGTGCGATCATCGCCGGCATGCTGCTCTGCCAGCCCTAGAATGTTTCGTCCTAAGGTTGGACCAGTATTTTGACACTGCTATCGACCGCGTTTCGCTCGAGGTAGCCGATGGCTTGAGGGTTCGCTGCAATCAATTGCCTGGCTGCGGCGTTCGTTGCTGCAGCTTTGGGTGGCTCCCCTCGTCCGGTGAATATGATTTTCGCCCAATGAGACTTGACCTGCGCCGGCGATTTGCCCGTGTACGTGGCATAGAATTCATCACGTGTCGGCGATCCGTCCGCCTGGTCGATGGGTATCGCTTGTGTACCGTTAGGAAAACGACTGACTTTGCCGAGAAAGATATCGGTCACTTGGTCTTTGCTTAGCGTCGTGACCGCGCTCGTCGATGAGACCACGGCCACAACATCAGCTCTTCCCTGGCCGACCGCAAGACTCAGCAGCGCGTAGAGGGCACACCCTCCGAGAGGATTCCTGCATTTCATATGCGATCTCCTCACCACACGAAATCGATGGCGATACTGAAGAGATTCACCGTGCCGCCCGGCTGAAATCCGGGTTGGACGTTGACGAGAGTACCCGCGGAGCCCGACCCTAAGTCGATGTGATCGTATTGCAGCTTGAGATCTGTATTCTTCATGAAATCCCAGCGAGAGCCGACCGAAATCGTATTCTGAACGGCCGTCATACCCAGCGTTGCATTGAGTCCGGCATTCAGACCGTTCGCCGGTCCTGCGAGAAAGGGCGGCAACTCGGACACGTTCAACCCGGGGTCGGAGGTGTTACCGTCCGCCTTCACTTTAGCGTAGGTCATATACGGCGTGAACTTGGCCAGCCGATAGCCGCCGCTCAAGTACCAAGCCGTGCTCTCAACGATCGCAGAATGCATATTCCGCTTCGCCCATTCCCCCGTCACGAACCACTTGCCCGGGTCATACATTGCGCCGGCCGTGATTAACTGGGCGCTCTTATTGTCCAGATCATATTTGTCTGCGAGTGCGGTGCCTTGCGGCCCAAGCTGGCGGAACGCATCGAATAGCGGGTCCAGGAAATGAAAGGTGTAGGAAGATTGCTGGTACGCGATATGTAGGGTGAGCGGGCCGTACTCGACTGTATCGGCGATAACCCACAGGCGCTTCGCGTCGAGTTCGCCGCCCCCGGGCGTTCCGAAGCGGGTGTTTCCGTACGTGCCCACCAGCGTATTGACGAGCTTTCCCACCTGCATTTGGTAGTCGACATCGGCGCCGTCGCTGTCAAAGACAGGCGACAGCGAATAGAGTTCAACAGGCGGCCGTACCCATGGGTTGGCATAGCCCACTTTGCGGGAATCAGAAATCAGAAACGTGGGCAGCACGATTCTACCTAAACGTACGCTGAACTCGGGCGTCGGCTGATAGGTGATATTGGCCCACTCGATATGCGGCCTAAAGGTCTTGTCGTAGAGCTGCTCTGAGATTACTTGCAGCATCGCCGAGAGCTGCGGGGTGAAATGGGCGGTGGCCTGCGCGCCCAATCGGCTGTCGACATCCGGGCTCCAGGAGTGCGAATACCCGGCACCGTTCGGCTGTTCGGAACTGGCTGTGAAGTCCGCGTTGTCCTCGCTCGAGTGGACAACCCCTAAGGTACCGAAGGCGCTGACCGAAAACATCGATGCGCCGGCATCTTCGGCAGCGGCGCCGGCAGCAGCGGGATACCACAGCATCGCGATCAGAATGATCGCATTCAGTTCGTGGGAGGCGTGCCACGGCCTCGAGGGAGTAATTCGACACTGCATTGCTCACGTCCGTATGGCACGAGAAGGACAATCGCCGATCCTATCGACTCGAATCGATGCGTGATGTGCGCTACACGCGGTTACGGGGACGCGGAAACAATTTTGCCGGCAATCAAGCGCGTGGCCTTAAGTGGCGCCTAGCGCACAGTACTTGAGACCCGCATTTGTTAAGTTGGCTCGAGCGGATGAGATCGAGGCACTGCCCTCTTTGGCGATCTCACCCGGCGCGCAAGGACTCCCAGTGCCGTTCAAGGATGCATTTCATCGCAGGTTGGGTTGGGTGACGGAACCGCAGATTCTGTTCCCACTCATTGCCGTGTTCTTGTTAACGGTCATCTGGGGCACAACACTGAGCCTGCTCAGGGTAAGGCACGCCGATGCCGAACATGCCGCAGCGGTATCGAGTCGGGAACTTCTGGGCACGTACGAAGCCCAGGTCGTGCGCGCCTTGCGCGAGATCGATCAAACCCTAAATCTCGTCAAGTTCTGGCCGGACCGTCCGGCGGGCAGCCACACGCTCGCCGACCTCAAGGACAAGGGATTGTTGCCGCCGGATTTGCTCTTCATCGTCAGCATTGCCGACGTTACGGGCGTTGTCGTGGAGAGTACTCGCCCGACTGAACTTAAAAACGTTGCCGATCAGTACACGTTTCGCAAGCAAGTCGACAGCGACGTATTCTTCATCGGACAGTTGCCGCGAGGTCCAACCGGCGAGGCGAAGCTGCAGTTCAGTCGACGGCTGAACGACTCAAATGGAGCATTTGACGGCGTGGTGATCGTCGCGGTGGACGCGGAATATTTCGTCAGCGGCTATGATCCGGCGAAGTTGGGTGAGCACGGCGTTCTCGCCCTCCTGGGCGTCGACGGCAACATTCGGGTCCGCCGCTCCGGCGACGCGGTGCTCTCGGGGGATGCGATAGACTATGTGTCGACGGTGGCGGGGGCCGACGCTGACGACAGGGCCGCCGCGCCGACGATCAGCAGCTGGGACGGCGTAAGGCGCTGGACGAGTGCCCGAGAACTCTACGGCTTTCCGCTGGCCGTCCTCGCCGGTCTTTCGGTGGATGAGCAAATGGCCAGTGCGGATCGTCAGTCGCGGGAGTACTTGGGATGGGCGGCGCTCGGCAGCATGCTGGTCGTGCTGTTGACGGGTTTGTTGGGCCGCATGAGCTGGCAGCTCGTGCAAGGCGGCCTGCGCGAGAGCGAAACCAAACTTGAACATGCCGAGCGCGTGGAATACCTGGCGTATCACGATGGACTCACGGGGCTTCCCAACCGCGGCATGTTTAGCAAACTCTTGGGTCAGAGCATCAGCGAGGCGCACCGTTATGAGCGGCTGCTGGCGGTTGCGTTTCTCGACCTCGACCGCTTCAAGCAGATCAATGACACGCTCGGGCACGAGGCGGGAGATCAACTACTTCAGGAAGTCGCCAGCCGCCTTAAAGTGTGCGTACGGGACAGCGATACGGTGGCCCGTCTCGGAGGAGATGAGTTCGTCGTACTCCTGCCGAATCTCGAGGACGAAAAGTATTCGGCAATCGTTGCACAGAAAATTCTGGCGGCCGTCGCCATACCCTTTACGCTGATGGGCCAGGAATTTCGCGTCACGGCAAGCATCGGTGTCAGCACTTATCCGCGCGATGGCCTGGATGAGCAAACGCTCACCAAGAACGCCGATATCGCCATGTATCAGGCGAAAGCAGAGGGGAAGAATAACTTCCAGTTCTATTCGGAAAAGCTCAACGCCAACTCCCTCGAGCGACTCACTCTCGAATCGAGCCTGCGTCATGCGCTCGAGCGCAATGAGTTTTGCCTTCACTATCAGGCGAAGCGGGAAATCGGCGGGGGCAAGATTACCGGTATGGAGGCGCTGCTGCGCTGGGAGCATCCGGACTTGGGAATCGTAGCGCCGATGCAGTTCATTCCGGTCGCGGAGGAGACGGGGCTCATCATCCCAATTGGTAGGTGGGTACTCAAAACGGTCTGCTTGCAGAGTATCGTCTGGCGAAACCAAGGGCTGCCGGCCCTGAGCATCGCGGTCAATCTATCGGCACGCCAGTTCTTGGACGAGCAATTGCTCACCGATGTATCGTCGATCCTCGCCGAAACCGGCATGGATCCGCATCTGCTGGAGCTCGAGCTCAACGAAGGACTGTTGATTCATGACGTCGAAAACACGATGCGGATTCTCACCGGCCTGAAGGCTCTGGGTGTTCGGATCGCCGTGGATGACTTTGGAACCGGATACTCTTCCCTTGCCCTGTTGCAGCGATTCCCGTTGGATACGATCAAAATTGATCGCTCGTTTATGCATGATTTTGTAGGTACTCGGAAAGACACGGGGTTGGCGGATGCCATCATCGCGATGGGCAAATCCTTAAGCCTTACGGTGGTTGCCCAGGGCGTGGAAACCAAGGAACAAGCCGACCATCTGCGCTTGCACGCCTGCGATGAACTGCAGGGCTTTTATTTCAAAAGGCCGCTTCCCGTCGCTGAATTCACAGAGCTACTGCGTGCTCAGGCAACCGAAATCACCTATATCGGCAAGCGTCTCGGACTGACGACCTAAGGACGGACGGATTCACGTCGCTTCAAGGTTTCGGCGCGCTTGCGGCCCCCAGCGCCTTGACGATTGCTGCGAGTTGACCCAGCGCCGCCGCGTCTTCGGCACTGACTGGCGGGTTTTTGCAGCGAGGATCCGTGCGTTGCAGGGCGCCGCTCATGGCGCGCGTGATGGGAATGGGATCGCAGCCGTGGTTGTTGTCGCACACCAGGTCGAATTCCGCGTGGGCCTTGACGTGGCAGGTGAAGCAATTGCCGCCGAATCGATTGTTCACGTCCTGAAAGCCGCGGACGCGGATCGTCGATCCATCCGGCGATAAATTGAGGTCAAAGAACTCCCAGTCACGCGTCGTGGCATTGAAGCCTTTCTCGCGTTTCACCATCACTTCATTGGGCACCAGTTGCAGCACGGAGCCGACGGGGTAGTTCCCCGTGGCCGCCTGGGCCACCTTAACGGTGCCGTCCAAATTGCCCGCCAGGTTGTCGACATAGAAATGCCGAACATGCGTCATCTGCGTGATGCACTTGAACGATTTGTCGCTGATCGGAAATGAAGCGGGCGACGGTGGCGGCGCCGCCAGGGCGGGACCGACCATCAGCACGGCGATGCTGATACACAATTTGAGCGCGCCGGACGCGGCAGACTGAATCGTCACCATCGGGGAACTCCTTACCAGAGCGGGTCACGCGACTAAAATATCCCTGCCTTTCTTTTAATTGCCACAGGCCTTGGATTGCAGGGAATATTACTAGGCCTTAAGCATCGCTGCGAGCCCAATTGCGCGACAATCGGCAGCTCGCAACGTATGCTGACCCACGCTGCCCAAAGCATTAAGGCCCTTGATTTTGCTTGAAATTAAATCGAAACGTAGAGGATTGCTCCCGGCGCTCGTTCTGCTGCTCGCACCCCTCGTTCATGGCTTCGCCTTGAGCGCCGAGGCAGTAGATACGTTTGCGCATCCGCCGGAGCTCGAACCTGACGTGCGCTTTTGGATTCGCGTGTACACCGAGGTCACGACCGACCAGGGATTGCTGCACGATGACTGGAATTTAGGGTTGGTCTATGAAGTGCTGCGCTTCGATCCGGCAGATTCCCCGAGGCAGCGGGAGCGCATCGTGGCGCAGGCCAAGGCGCACTATGCTGAGTTGCTGCGGCGATTCGCCGCCGGCGCCACCGACAACCTCACCGCGCACGAGAGGCGCATCCTGCATGCATTCGGCGAGAAGACATCGCCGGCGCAATTTCGCGATGCCATCGATCGCATTCGCTTTCAACTCGGCCAGGCTGACCGCTTTCACGAGGGCTTGCTGCGCGCGCAAGCCTATGAAGCAAACATTTCGCGAGTTCTCGCCGACCGCGGGGTGCCGGCTGAGATAGGGGCGCTGCCGCACGTCGAATCGTCTTTCAACCCGGCCGCGTATTCGCGCGTAGGCGCCGCCGGTCTGTGGCAGTTCATGCCCGGAACCGCCAAGCGATACATGCGTGTCGACAGCCTCGTCGACCAGCGATTGGACCCCTACAGCGCGACCGAGGCGGCGGCGAATCTGATGCTCTACAACTACCGGCTTCTCGGCAGCTGGCCGTTGGCGGTCACCGCCTACAACCACGGGCCGGGAGGGTTGCGGCGCGCCCAGGACGAACTGGGCACCAGCAGTATCGCCGTGATCGTCAAGCGCTATCAGGGCGCGACATTTGGATTTGCATCGCGAAATTTCTACGTCGCGTTTCTGGCTGCGCTCGAAGTCGATCGCAACGCCGAGAAGTATTTCGGCCCGTTGACGCATCTTCCCGACGCGCAAAGCACTGTGGTGGTGCTCCCGGACTACATTCCCGTCGACGCGCTCGCCAAGGCCTTCAAAGCCGACTTAGGCGCGTTGCGCGTCTTGAATCCGGCGCTGCGTCCGCCGATATGGAACAAGTCGCGCCTCGTGCCCCGCGGCTATGCGCTGCGTGTTCCGGGTTCGCCGCAGCCTTCTGAGATCGCCGCCGCCTGGGCGGGCCTGCCACCCACGACGCGCTACGTCGTGCAGAGAAATGACGGCCCGCACCGCGTGCGCCGTGGCGAGACGCTGGCCGGCATTGCCGCGGCCAGCGGCGTTTCGCTGAACCAGCTGCTCGCGGCGAACGGTTGGAACGGCGCACGCGAGCTGGCTCGGGGAGACGTCGTACACATACCGATGCCGGCTTCGCGTGCGGAGGCTTCGCGTACAGAGGCGTCGGTCGCCGGCGCCGCGACGCCCGCGACGTCGGTGGTC
>Ga0209624_10002258_pt1 | contig 14381 bp, 13 predicted proteins | sample JacPinW_OM2H0_O1_FD_188565 | JGI IMG/M metagenome (GOLD analysis project Ga0209624, IMG submission 188565) | Forest soil microbial communities from Algoma, Ontario, Canada - Jack Pine, Ontario site 1_JW_OM2H0_O1 (SPAdes) (version 2) | ecosystem: Environmental > Terrestrial > Soil > Boreal...
ACTTTGAGCTTAATGGGCCCAGCCTCTATCGCATTTCGCGAACGTTGATGGCCGGCTGGAAGCGCTATAAAGACTGGCCCGATACGCGGGTGCGCGAGCGCTTTGCGAACGAGATGGGACGCCTGAACGGAATTTACAGTTCGGCCCTTTGGGCGATGGAGCGGCAGTTCCGAAAGGTCGACTCGGAAGTTAGCGAGCGGATTCGATCCCTCCGCGAGGAGTTCAAGCGTGAGTCCGGCATTATTTCGCGAATGATGCCGGCGGTGTTAGGTCCGGTTTTGCTTTGGACGACGCGCCGCGAAGAGCGACGGCTGGCAGAGGGGAAGACTTACGAGCCGCCGACAATTCTCGAGAGAACGAACTGGGTCGAAGCGTAGCGGGCAGACACCTCTTATCCCGTGCGGCGAGTCGAGAGCAAGTCCAGGATTTCGCGCAGGCCTTGTCGGATGTGTTGAATCTCAGGGGTGGAGTGCGATGGAAACGGAATGGCGCTCTGCGTCTTGTCCGTCTTGGTCTCGGTGCGTAGTTGCTGGCGTGCGCCGGAGATGGTGAATCCCTGCTCGTAGAGCAGTTGCTTGATGCGCAGCACGTTTTCGACGTCGCGCCTGCGATACATGCGCTGCCCGGTGCTGCTCTTGACGGGCTTCAGTTGCGGAAACTCAGATTCCCAGAATCGCAACACGTAAGCTGGCAGGTGGCAAAGCGTTGCGACTTCGCCGATCCGGAAATAGAGTTTGTCAGGGATGAGAACTTCATCCGCCTTGTGCTTCGCCGCGCTCTTCTTCCTTGCAACCATTCCTTTTAGCCGGTGAAAGCCACGCCGTCCGCCTATTGTGACACAGGTCCGATAACGTGTAACAAAATTTCCTGCCGGTGTTGATGGCAAAGGCAACGGCGCGAATCTGGGAGTGATTGCCCCGACGTTCGCCTGAAAAGGAAAAGCCTCTTAAGAGGTGCTTCCCTTAAGAGGCCAGTGAGAAATCGTGGTGTATGCGAGGTGTCGTCTCGCCGACGGTTAGTGTTTCTTCTTTTTTGCCTTCTTCTTCGTTGCCATTTGAAGGTGCCTCCGTTGAACGATTTTCCCTTGCAAGGGTTGACGACTTTGGGCCCTCAGCTTGTAAGACTGACCCTACTCGTAGTATGGGAAAGTCCTATAACCCAAGATATTGCGGCAGTGTTAATAAAGTGTCAACAGAATTCTGCAGAATTTGAGCAGAAATTCGTCAAAAACTGTCGTTGGTCAATGGTCGTTAGTCGTTCGCGAGAAGATTCTGCCGACGATCGCTCCCAGCGAACGACGAACGGCGAACGACGAACGACCAACGATCAACGACTGGTACCATCGCCTGATGCGTCGTGATCCCATCGAACTTGAGATTTTCAAGAACCTCTACCACTCGATCGCCGAGGAGATGGGTGCGGCGCTCCGCCGGACTGCGTTCTCTCCGAACATCAAAGAGCGCCGCGATTACTCGTGCGCCGTATTTGACGGCGAGGGGCAAGTCATCGCCATGGGCGACCACATGCCGGTGCACCTTGGCTCAATGCCGATGTCGGTGCAGGCCGCGATCGACGCGGGTCCGATGGAAGCTGGCGACATCGTGATGCTGAACGATCCATTTCGCGGTGGGACTCACCTTCCGGACATCACGTTGGTCGTGCCGGTATATCTCGAGCCACGCGGGCGGAAGCGCCGTTCAAGTGCTGACTTTTACGTTGCCTCGCGCGCGCATCACGCCGATGTCGGCGGCGCTTATGCAGGATCGATGGGCTTGTGCCGCGAGATTTACCAGGAAGGCGTGCGGATTCCTCCGGTCAAGCTGATGCGGGCCAGTTTGATGAATCGGGATGTTCTGGCGATGCTGCTGAATAACGTCCGCACTTCTGAAGAACGGGAAGGCGACTTAGGTGCGCAGATTGCGGCTTGCCACACCGGCGCCGAACGACTGCGGGAAGTCTGCTCGCGCTATGGCATCGAGCGCGCCCGACGTGCGGCCGCAGAACTGCTCGACTACTCCGAGGAATTGATGCGAACATTCCTGCAAGAAGTGCCGGCGGGAGAATATCGAGCCGAAGATTTTCTGGATGGCGACGGGATTAACGAGGGGCCGATAAAGATTGCAGTCACGATTCGCCGCAAGGTGTGGAACCGGGTCTCAGCCCCGATCGAGCGTCGCGGACGTGCGACGAAACCGATGGTGACCGTGGATTTCACGGGAAGCGATCCCCAGGTTGAAGGCAGCGTGAATGCTGTCGCCGCGATCACTTATTCAGCCTGCTTCTACGTGTTTCGCTGCCTTCTTGCCGAAGATGTCCCCGCAGCTGCTGGATTAATGCGACCGATCGAAGTAATCGCCCCGGAAGGAACAATCGTCAATGCGAGGCCTCCGGCAGCGGTCGCAGGGGGAAACGTCGAGACCTCGCAGCGCCTCGTCGACGTGCTCTTGAGGGCGCTGGCGCAGGCAATACCGGATCGCATCCCGGCAGCCGCCTCCGGAACGATGAACAATCTGACGATTGGCGGCGTCGATCCTCGCACGGGGAATCCTTTTACTTATTACGAAACCATTGCGGGAGGCATGGGAGCGCGTCCCGGTAAAGCCGGCGTTTCCGGCGTCCACACCCACATGACGAATTCGCTAAACACTCCGGCCGAGGCGCTGGAGTACGCGTATCCGCTCCGTGTGCGGACATATTCGCTGCGGCCGGACAGCGGCGGGAAAGGCAAGTTCCGCGGCGGCGACGGGATTGTTCGCGAGATTGAGGTACTTACCGACTGCGAAGTGACTCTGCTCGCCGACCGCCGCTCGCGCGGACCGTGGGGACTCGCCGGAGGTGCCGACGGTGCTCCCGGAAAGGCTTTCGTCACGCGCAAAGATGGTTCCGTCGAACCGATGCCTGGCAAGTTCAGCTCGCGGTTACGAAAAGGGGAGCTCATTCGGATCGAAACGCCGGGAGGCGGCGGTTGGGAGAAATGTCGGGTCGCTAGGGCGAGTCCTGCCGACAGCGCAGATTTATATAGGTGATTCATGGCATTCGAAGTGAGCAAACACTATCTCGAAGAGGCGCGCCGCCAACTGCGCGGGCATAAGCACATGGGCGAGGGCGCAATGTCGCAATTAAGAGACGAGGATTTCTTTGTCATGCTCGACCCCGAATCGAACAGCGTTGCGATTCTCGTTAAGCATCTCGCTGGCAACATGCGCTCGCGCTTTAGCGATTTCCTCACCAGCGACGGTGAAAAGCCGAATCGCTTCCGCGATCAAGAGTTCGAATTACCCCTTTCGACGACCCGCGCCGACATTATGCAGTGGTGGGAGGAAGGCTGGGTCTGCGTCTTCGGAGCGATCGATCCTCTTAAGCCGGAAGATGTGATGCGTGCGGTGACGATCCGCGGCGAACCGCACACGGTCTTACAAGGCATCAACCGGCAGATTGCGCACTACGCCCAGCACATCGGACAGATCGTGTTTCTGGCGAAACACCTCCGGTCGAACGAGTGGAAGACGCTGACCATTCCGCGCGGCAAGTCTGAGGAATACAAAATGGTGCCGAAGCCCTACAAGCCGGCGAAGTAGCGGTTGAAGCAGAGGCGCTGCTCGTAACGTCTCTCTCGGCACAACCGCCGAACTCGGCTACCTGCGCCTCATATTCATGGCTTCGCCTCGGTCGTTTTCTTCGACTCGTCGGTCGCCGATTTCGGCCAGACCGGAGAAAGTATCTCCATACGCCAGAGCGGGCCACCTGGGTACGACAAAATCTCCGACTTTACGAGTGTCGGAACTTCGCCACCGATCATCCAGAGGTGCGCGTCGGGAGGTTGCTTTCCCACCAGTGGAGCTACTACCCCCGCGACTCCGCCGAGGTCGACTTTGATAATGTAGACGGTCGCGTCGAGCTTCGACCCTCCAAGGGAGAATGGCTCGGTTCCTTGCGCGCCAATAGAAAGTTTTACGATGCGCGGCTTCGGCGTCGCCACAACCACCGGCAATTGAGGGAGCGGAGCGCCGGGCGGCAGATTCCTTAGGAACATCACAACCAATCCATTGGCCAAATCGGGTGGCAACTTCATATGCTCGTCTTCCACTTTCTTGTTTCCCTTGTCGTCGGTGTACCGCACCGTGACTTGCCCGGTTGCAGCCACAACGGAAAGGTCGCTTGGATGCGGGAAAGTTGGACCTTCCTGGATCAGGCGATAAGAGACAAGCTGAAGTTTGTCGCGTTGCGAAAATATCGTGGTTTCATCTTGCCGTGAACCGTCTTTGAAATGAAACACCACTCGCGTCGTAACCTGGCTACCGCGAGCAACCTGGGTGAGCTCGCCTTCAGCAATGGCATCTCCCTCTAGTGTGCTCAGCGACAGAAAAGCACGAATGGCTCCTTCTTTGTAGCGTACGGCCAGGTCCGAAGCGCTCGCCCCGGGAAAGGAGAAAAAGAAACTAAGAGTGAACAAGATCGCAAAAAGTCTGAATTTCAAAGTGACTTAACCTCTCGGACAACGCTACTTCGATGCCTTTTTCACTCTCCGCGCAGAGCGAGGGATGCAATTTTTGTCTTCGCCCTGTTCTGCACGTCTTTTAGGTCACGGAATCGCAGTCACGCTGCCTTCGCGGCACCGGCAACCCGAGGCGCCGACGCATCCGGGCAGCGACGGGTGCTAAAATCATACGTTTTGTGTTTGTGTAGGTTTTCGTATTGGATTCATAGGTGGCAATTATGGCTGGAACAATGCTGGCGGTGGTCAAGCCAGAAGCGGCACCGGGAGCGGATGTTCGCGAAGTAAAGATCCCGTCCTTCGGACGTAGCGACGTGCTGGTCAAAGTGAAGGTGGCGTCCATCTGCGGCACCGATCTCCACATCTATAACTGGGACCGCTGGGCCCAGAATCGTATTCACCCTCCGCTGATCCCCGGGCATGAGTTTTGTGGGGAAGTCGCCGCTTTCGGCGACGAGGTCACCAGCGTGAAGGAAGGCGACTTCGTTTCTGCCGAGATGCATGTCGCTTGCGGCAAATGTCTGCAATGCCGTACGGGCGAAGCGCACATCTGCCAGAGCGTGAAGATCATCGGCGTCGACGCCAACGGCGCCTTTGCCGAATACGTGGTGATCCCGGAGTCGAATATCTGGAAGCTCGATCCTGCCATTCCGCAGGATTACGCCTCGATTCTCGATCCACTCGGAAACGCAGTGCACACCGTGCTGGCTGGCGAGATCGCGGCCAAGAGCGTTGCCGTCACCGGTTGCGGGCCGATTGGTTTGTTTTCGATTGCGGTGGCGAAAGCGGTGGGCGCAACCTCGGTCTTTGCCATCGAAGTGAACGAGCATCGCGCCCGCATTGCGCGCGAGATGCACGCCGACTATGTGCTCAATCCCGCCAAAGAAGATGTGAACGCAATCGTGATGGAGAAGACCGGCGGTCTGGGCGTGGATGTCGTACTCGAGATGGCGGGTCATCCCGACTCGATTCGGACCGCCTTCGACATCGTGCGGCGTGGCGGCAGGATTTCTCTGCTCGGACTCACCTCAAAGCCGATCTCGCTCAATTTTTCCGAAGACATCATCTTCAAAGGAATCACGATCCAGGGCATCAACGGACGCCGCATGTATCAGACCTGGTATCAGATGACGGCGCTGCTGAAGAGTGGCAAATTGGACCTGCATCCGGTGATCACTGACCGCATCCCCATGAAAGATTTCGGCAAAGCGATGGAGCGGCTGAAGACCGGAGAGGCCAGCAAGATTCTGGTGTATCCAAACGGCGTACGGTAGTTTTCGTCTTGCAGGTTCGTCCTGCGGTCTCTCTGTACCTCCGTGCCGCCGTGGTTCAGGGTTTGAGAGCAGTATCCCCTAAGGAATGGAAACGCGTCTCCGGTTCCAAACATGAGTCTCGATGCATACGTCCGCTGCACCTGCATCCGCGATGGCCGCGCGAAGAAGCCGCATCCGTTTCCTGAGCGGTTCATGTGGGACGAATCCAGCGGCCCTTCGCTCAGCGGCGATCCCTCCGAGGACGAATGGGAAGCGCACGACCTATGGGTGCAGGAATCGTGCGAGCACGAAGGGATCCTGGTTTCTGAATTCCTTGGCAACATTACGCGGGCGCAACATGTGCGCGAGTTTCTGCGCGGCCTCCAGGGGGATCCTGGTCCGAAGTTCCCGATCCTGCTGAAGAAGGTCGTCTATGACGGAACGCACACCGGCGACTGGATCCCAATCAAGCAATCTGCCGCCCTGTTGCGCGAGGTGAATCTCGTCTTGGGATCGAGCGACATTCTTACTCAGGGTGAAAAGGAATTCTTCGAGAGTATGAAACGCCTGTGCGACGCCAGCATCTTAACGGGGAATCCGATCGTGTTTTGAGCCGCCAACTTCTTTGCCACGGATTCCACAGATTCACGCGGATGGCGGCCTTCGAACGCTGTTAGTCCGGTTTGTTGGTTTAGACTTATCTTTTGCTTTTATCTGTGTAAATCCGTGCTAATCCGTGGCGGGGTTTTTCATGACAACAGCAACTCGCACTAATCCTCTCTCTTATCTCACCGACCAGCTCAACGAACTCAAGGCCAAGGGCACGCACTTTAAGCTGCGCGTGCTCGACGATGAGCAGGCGCCCGTTTGCACATTCGACGGGAAAAAAGTCATCAACCTTGCCTCGAACAATTATCTGGGACTAACCACCCATCCCAGGCTGCGCGAGGCGGCGCTTGAGGCGACGCGAAAGTTCGGCGTCGGATCCGGCGCAGTTCGCACTATCGCTGGAACGATGAAGATTCACATGGAGCTCGAGGAGAAGATCGCTCGCTTCAAAAATGTCGAAGCCTGTGTCGTCTTTCAATCCGGATTCGCGGCAAACTCCGGCACTGTCTCGGCTGTGTTGGGCAAGGAAGATTTCATCGTCTCCGATGCTCTCAACCACGCATCGATCATCGACGGTGCCCGCCTTTCGAAGGCGAAGATTCTCGTCTTCCGCCACAAAGACATGGCGCATGCGGAGGAGCAGCTAGCCAGCATCAAAAACGAAACTGGCAAGAAGCTGCTTATCACCGACGGCGTCTTCTCCATGGACGGCGACATCGGCCCGCTGCCCGCCCTCTGCGATCTGGCCGAAAAATACGGCGCCATCATGATGGTCGACGATGCTCACGCTTCCGGCGTCCTCGGCCGCAATGGCCGCGGCACGATCGATCATTTCGGCATGCATGGGCGCGTCGACATTCAGGTGGGAACCTTATCCAAGGCGATTGGAGCGCTCGGAGGGTATGTCTGCGGTACGCGCGATCTCATCGACTTTCTCTATCACCGTGCTCGCCCGTTCCTTTTCTCAACGTCGCATCCGCCGTCCGTCGCGGCGACGTGCATCGCGGCCTTCGACGTTCTGGAAAACGAGCCCGAGAGCATGGAAAAACTCTGGGAGAATACGCGCTTCTGGAAGAAAGAACTTGGGCTGTTGGGTTTTGACATTGGTGGCAAAAACACTCCGGCCAGCGAAACTCCGATCACGCCAATCATCATCGGCGACGGCAAGCTCACCATGGACTTCTCCCGCGAGCTGTTCAAAGAGGGCGTGCTCGGTACCGGCATTGCGTTCCCAACGGTGCCGGAAGGCAAGGCGCGCATCCGCACCATCATGACCGCGACTCACACGAAAGACGAGTTGGAACAGGCGTTGAAGGTGCTTAAGAGCGTCGGGAAGCGCATGGGAATTCTAGCCGCTTAGGATACGGCGAGTTTCCCGACTTTTGCGCGCAAACCCGCGATTACTTCGTATTAAAAACAGGTCTCGCCATCTCTTCCGGCGATGCGGTCTCCGGATTCTCCGCCTTCCAGCGCATTGCCGCCGTAATCCGCGTGCGGCCGCTGGGATGATCGAAGAAGACGAACTCCTCGACGGGGCCCGGATCCATCTTGCGATACTCTCCCAGCATCAGGTCGACATTCGCCTCTCCGTCCGGTTGACGCGCCGCGTTCAGTCCGTACATGTCCGCTTCGAATTCCATGGTGCGCGTGATGGTATTGGTCACCGGTGTCATCAGAAGGAAGTACAGCGAGAACACGATCACCGCCAAAGGGATCACGGCAACATCGGTAATTTCGCGAACTTCCCATTCCGCGCCCCAGCGTGCGAGGGCAAAACCGATTCCCCAGTTCAGAAAGGCGAAGCCGATCACGACGGCGACCCCGAGCATGACGAGCCCCTTATAGGCATGGTTCAGAACGTAATGCCCCATCTCATGTCCCATGGTCGTCTCGATTTCGGGCAGGGTACAGCGATTAAGCAGATTGTCATTCAGAGAAATCCGCAGCGTACTGGCGAAGCCGCTGACGTTCGCGCTCACCCGGTTCGATTGCCGGGAGGCATCGAATTCGTAGACATCGGTGGCGGGAATCCCGTTGGCGCGCGCCATGCTCAGAATCGGATCCTTGATCTTTACGTCCTCTAGTTTCTTGTATTGGTTAAACAGAGGAGAAATGTAAACCGGGGCGATCAGACTTACGAATGCAAAAAATGCAATCGCGAGACCTGCGCCCCACACCCACCAATTCCTGCCTAATCGCCGCACGAGCCCGAACAGCGGCACGAAGAGGATCGCTCCTAGGGCCAAGCCAACAGCCAGTCCAACGAGTTGGTCCCGCATCCAAGGTCCGAACGTCTGATTCAGCAGTCCGTACTTGTGCTCGCGGAAATATCCTTCGTAGATGGTCATGGGGAAGGTGAGCACCGACATAGCGATCAGAAATTGAATCCAGTAGATTGCCGTCTGCAGGGGACGGAAGCGCGTGATCCGCTCGGCCAGGTTGCGCATCCGCGCCGACCATCGGAAGCGCAGCAGCAGCCACATCACAAAAACCGTTGAGAGAAAATCCCAGAGAATGAGCCAGTAGCCGCCTTCGAAATAAGCGTTTGAGCGAGCACGCTCGGCTGGCGGCATCTTTGCCAGGTAGGTTTCGACCGCGGCGTTCACATCGAACGATGGCTTAGCAGCGGTTACGTTTCCCGGAGAAGTACTGGGGCTGTTCGTTTGCGCGGAGGCTAGGACCGAAACCAGAAGAATAATTGGACAAATAAATCGAGCGGCACGAGCCATCATGATGTCTCCATTGTGGGGAGGAGTATATACGCCAAGTATGCCGAGGGGCCGCCTATTCGGCTTGGTAGACGATTTTCCCGTCCACGATTGTGGCCGCAACTTTTCCGGTGAATTGCCAACCGTCGAATGGAGTGTTGTGCGAGAGGGAGCGCGACTTGGCGGCCTCGAATGTCCATCGCTTCTTCGGATCGAAAATGGTCACGTCGGCGAAGTCTCCCTTTGCGAGCGAGCCGCGATGAGGAAGATCGAAAACTCTGGCCGGGCCGGCAGTAAACAATTCGACGACACGAGTCAATGGAATCCTGTGCTCGCGATGCAGCTTCGTGATTGCCAGTGCCAGCGCGGTTTCGAGGCCCGTGATACCGAACGCCGCACGCTCGAACTCGACTTGTTTTTCATGCACCGCGTGCGGGGCATGGTCGGTGGCAATGGCATCGACGGTCCCGTCGGCCAGCGCGACCAGGATCGCCTCCAGATCGGTCGCCGAGCGCAGTGGCGGATTCATCTTGAAATTTGTGTTGTATTCGCCGACATTCTCGTCGATCAATGCAAAGTGATGTGGAGTCACTTCGCACGTGACACGGGCTTTGGCGCGTTTGCCGCGGCGCACCGACTTGAGCGCATCAGAGGTTGACAGATGAGCGACGTGCAGCCGCGATTCGCGAATCTGCTGCGCGAGCGTGACGTCCCGATCAACAATCTCTCCTTCGGCAGCGGCCGGCATCGCCCGAAGGCCGAGCCGAAAACTCGTGGGCCCTGCGTGCATCGAGCAGTTCTCCGTCATGCGCGTGTCTTCCGCGTGCTGCACGACCGGAAAATTCAGTTCCGCACCGAGACGCAACGCCATGCGCATCACGTCGTCGTCGAGAATGGGCTTGCCGTCATCGGTCACGGCGACCGCCCCGGCGCGCTGCATCGCGGCGAAATCCGTCAGCGTTCCACCTTTACTTCCTCGCGTGGCGGCAGCAATCGGGAAGACGTTGACCACTGCGCCGCGTTCCGGATTGCGCAGCCAACTGACCCACTCCGCGGTATCGACCACCGGGGCCGTATTGGGCATGGTGCAGACCGAAGTGAATCCGCCCGCCGCCGCTGCGGCCGTGCCGCTGGCGATGGTCTCTTTGTAGCTCTGTCCCGGCTCGCGCAGGTGAACGTGAAGGTCGATGAATCCAGGAGCAACAATCAATCCGCGAGCATCGAATTTCTCGTCCGCAGCGCCACGAATCTTATTCGGGGGCGCGATTTCCGCCACACGCCCGTCGCGCAGCAGGACGTCCATGGGCGCATTGACCTTCGCCGCCGGATCAATGAGATGACCGCCTTTGATCAGCAGACTGCCGTTTTCTTTTTTTTGACTCTTCGCATTCAGCATTCAGAGCTCATTCAGGCCTGGTTTCTACAGGAACCTATCCGTGTTGATCCGTGAAAATCCGTGGCTCATTTCGCCTTCCCCAGCGCTCGCGCCAAGATGGCCATGCGCGTGGGAACGCCGTTGTGGACTTCGTCTACGATGACGGACTGTGGCCCGTCGGCGACTTCAGCGGTTAACTCCAGACCCCTGATGATCGGCCCCGGGTGCATCACGATTGCGTCCCGTTTCGCCAGCTTCAACCGTGGCGCAGTCATCTGGTACCGCGCAATGTAGTCCTGCAACTTGATCCTTTGTCCGGCCAGCCGTTCTTTCTGCACGCGCAGCAGCATGATCACATCGGTTCCTCGCAACGCATCTTCGATGTGCCGCGTCACGCGCAGGCCGGGTACAAGCGTGGCAGCCACGTCGGGCACAAACTCTGGAGGCCCACACAGGGTCATCTTCACACCGAATCTCGTCAGCAGATGACACGCGCTACGCGCTACCCGGCTGTGAAAGATGTCGCCGATAATCGTCGCCTGCAGCCCTTTGAGCGATCTCTTGTGCTTCAGAATTGTTACCGCGTCGAGCAAAGCCTGGGAAGGATGCTCGTGCATTCCATCCCCGGCATTGATGATGGGAATATCCAGATGGCTCGCCATCAAGTGCGGTACCCCGGCGGAAGGATGCCGCATCACAATGCAATCAGCGCCCACGGCCCGCAAAGTGTAGCCAGTGTCGATGACTGACTCCCCTTTTTCGATGCTCGATCCCGACGACTGCACGAGCGTGGTCATGGCTCCGAGCGATTTCGCCGCGAATTCAAAAGAGGTGCGAGTGCGCGTGGAACTTTCGTAAAACAAGAGCACGACCCGCTTGCCGCGCAGCAATGGAAGCGCCTTCTGCGGATTCATCCGGCGCGCCAAACTCAGCAGGCTCTGGATTTCCTTCGTCTCGAGGTGCTCGATCCCGAGTAGCGATCCGCGCGTGGGTTTATTCATCTGGAAAAGTGCAAACGGTGCATCATACGCGGCAGGCGTTGACAGCTGCAAGGGGTGGCTTCGCGTGAAAAAAATGCTTAGGAACGGCGACTGAAGATGGCGGCTCCGATTGCACCCCCAAGGCCGGACAAGACGATGGCAGCCAAGAATGCGAAGAAAATTCCGATCAACATCAGCAATTCCAGACCACCTGGCGTCTTCAGTTGCGCGAAGACCGACAGCACCTGAGGATCACTCGTCTGAGTCGATGCCTGCTGGATCCGAGCGAGTAGTTCCGTGCGCAACTCAGGTCCCTTATGCATGAAAATCACAACAGAGGTCTCGAGGATGGTCGATATCGCGAACCATAAAAGCCCACCGAGCGCCCCCAGAGCCGCTCCAGTCGTCGGTTTGACGACCATTTCGCGCCGGCCCTGCCGGTGAAAGACTACGGCAAGAAATCCCACGCAGATCATGGCCACGAATGGATTCAATCCCATGGCCATCAGCAGAGATGCCACCAACGCCGCGAGCGCACAGGGCTTCAGAGCCTGCGACCACCGCATCGGAAGCGCCAGGACGGGAAGAGTCTGTGACGCGGGAAGTTCCACCGCAGATTCCGATGGAACGGCGACGCCAGCAAACGTGCCCACCGCCGCTACCGGCTCAGCGACCAGCACGCGAATCTGCGGCGCACTGCAATGCGGGCAAAATGGCCTGCCTTCTTCCACCAACTGACGGCATTTGTAACAGGGCTGTTCCATCGTCGCTCAGAGAAGAGACCAAGAGAGGCTTGTTTGAAGTTATCGCAGCGCGAGGGTTTGAGGCAAGAATGGTCGGATGGCGGACTCCAACGCCGCCATCCATGCTCCACGATCCAACCTAGATATCGCCCTTCTTTCCGCGCGTGTGTACGTAAACCAGGGCGAAACTTGATCCTTTGTTCGAGTCGCCGGGTTCGACGGCCACGACCCGTTGGTTGTCCTCGGTCCCGACTTTGAGTTCGGTGACTGGGCCCGAGTCCTCATCACATTTCAACTCGTTGCTCTTCCCGGAATCCTTGTCGTCTTCATGGACATCAACATTACCGCCATGCTTTTGTGAGTGGCATTCGAGTACCTTGCCGTATTTCTTCAGCTTGTCCCGGTAGAAGTCGACAATCTTGCCCGGGGCATCCGGCGAAACATAGTTGGCGACTACCAGCTTCAGTCCGAAAGCTTCAGTCAGGACGCTGAAATTCGCCTGGTCTTTGTTTTCGTCGTCGGTCTTCAATTGCGCGCCGGGATAGAGCGGCAAGCCGACTTTTTTCGCGTCGGCATCGGCGCCGACGTGCAAGTCACCGACGGAGCTCCTAACATCGAAGCTCTTGTTTTTCGAATCGGAATCCTGAGACGCCGCAGGCAAGATGAGGCCCGCAGCCAGAACACTCGCAAATGCTACATGACGCAACATTGGAAATCCTCCGTAATTCCGAGCCTTAGATATCGGCATCCTTGCCGTGAGTGCGGACATACACCAGCGAAAAGCTTGAGCCGCTTCCTTCCGGTTCGATCGCGACGATATGCTGGTTCTCTTTCGTGCCCACTTTCAGTTCAACCGTGACTCCGGTCGTGCCTTCACAGGCCAGTTGATGTGAATCCGGATCGTGCTCCTTCAAGTTCGTGCCAACGTCGAGGTGAGTCGTGTGGCAAACCAGCACATTGCCGTACTTCTTTAGCTGATCTTTGTAATAATCGACGACCTTGGCCGGCGAATCGTTGGACTCATATTCGAGCGCGACCACTTTGATTCCGTAACCGAAGCCCGAAATATTCACGTTGGCGCTCTTGTCGTCGCCGCTCGAGTCCTTCTCTTTCAGATGGGCGCCTGGATAGACCGCGATTCCAACATCCTGCGGATCCGCTCCCTTGCTCACATGAATGCCGCCCATTGGCGTGTTAATGTCGACCTGCTTATCTTCGCCGTTCTTTTCCTTTTTCACATTCACGCTGCATGCGAGAAGAAGCGACAATGCTAGCGCAGACAAACCAACAACACAGCTGCTGACGGCTCGAGATTTAGCTCCCGGCATGTGGAGATCCTCTCTTAGCGATCTGGGCCGGACGTTCGAGTCCCGCCCCGCGCTCTGCGATATTTGGAATCGTCACCGGCAGATGGCCGCGAATCGGAATCTCCCCAAATAGCGCCTTCACAGCAGCCACCTCAGAAACCGTCGCGTTCGAAAAGGTGCACATGTAATTCGCAATCGTCGGAAAACTGCTGGCCAAATACGGATTCCCCATCGCTACGATTGCCGTCTTCGCCGCTGCATGATCGAGCAACTGCTGAAGCAAGGTTCCGGTTGCGTCGGCCATGGCCATCGAGTTCCCGACTTTCCCGGCCATCGGAATCACATAAACGGCCGCGACCACGGTCTGCGCTTCGTCCACCGCCTTCAGTACTTCATCACTCATGCCGCCGGCAATTCGCGGATCGACATAAATCACGCGCGAATCTGGAATGCGGGCATGGAACTCCCGTCCGAACGCGCGGCCGGAGTCGGTTCGCACATCGTCTGAGAAGAGCACCGCCACCACTTCGTTATGCGTCTCCTCTCTGGCTGTATACGGAAGGCCTGCCTTCTGGGTTCCCTTGGATTTCAGCGGCAGCATTTTGCCGTTATCTCGCACCAGCGTAATGGCGGAATCGGCGACTTCCTGGCCGAAAGTGATGTTCTCCGGCCTGCCGACGGAATTGGCGATCGTACTCAGATCCACCGCGCGCGCCTTGTCGAGCCCCAGAGACGCCTTTATTTTCAGGACCTTAAGCACAGATTGGTCGAGACGCGCCTGCGGAATCTCGCCCGACCTGACTGCCTTCACCATGGCGTCGTACGAGGCCCCCAGGTCGGCGGGAATGAGCAGCAGGTCGTTCCCGGCCTTGAACGCCTCGACCGCTGCACGCCCAATATCGTTCGAAAAG
>Ga0209624_10002259_pt1 | contig 14378 bp, 14 predicted proteins | sample JacPinW_OM2H0_O1_FD_188565 | JGI IMG/M metagenome (GOLD analysis project Ga0209624, IMG submission 188565) | Forest soil microbial communities from Algoma, Ontario, Canada - Jack Pine, Ontario site 1_JW_OM2H0_O1 (SPAdes) (version 2) | ecosystem: Environmental > Terrestrial > Soil > Boreal...
GCTAAACGTATGGACTCCCGGAACAACAGCTACCAAGAGGCGCCCGATCATGGTCTGGCTGCACGGCGGTGGATATACTTCCGGCTCCGGCGGCTTCATCTGCTATTCCGGACAGGAGCTGGCACGAAAGCATGACGTCGTCGTGGTCACCGTCAATCACCGTCTGACCGTTTTCGGCTATTTGTACTTTGCGGGAATCGGCGGAGAGAAATATGCGAAGTCCAGCAACGTCGGCATGCTCGATATCGTCGCCGCGCTTGAATGGGTGCGGGACAACGCTGCGCGTTTCGGCGGAGATGCCGGTAACGTGACCATCTTCGGTCAATCCGGTGGCGCAGGAAAGGTCAGCGCGCTGATGGCTATGCCCGGGGCCAAGGGGCTGTTTCATCGCGCGATCATCGAAAGTGGTGCGGACGTCAAGGGCGTGCCCGTGGAGGTGGCTAACAAATCCGCCGAGATGTTCCTGTCGCGGCTGAATCTAAGGCCCGATCAGGTGGACGGGCTTCAACAACTTTCGATGGATCAGCTGCTCGCCGCCATTCCGCCCGGGGGCGGACCCGGCAGCCCGGGACTTGCACTGGCGCCGGTCGTGGACGGCACCACACTTCCTTCCGGACCCTTTGATCCGACAGCGCCCGAGCTGTCTGCAAATATTCCTCTGCTGATCGGCACGACCGAGACCGAGGTCACCTTCTTTCCCCATCAGGTGCTGGATCCGATTGACGATGCAGGCCTGCGTGCTCATGTGAAGCAGACGCTCGCCAAAGCCAGCGACGCGCAGGTGGACGAAGTGATCGCTGCCTATCGTCAGGGCCGTCCTGGCGTTGCCAACACGGACCTGTATCTGGCGCTCGCTTCCGATGCTACGTTCCGCGCCGGCGTCCTCACCGAAGCCGACCGCAAGGCAGAACAGGGGAAGGCGGCGGTGTATCAATATTATTTCACGTGGAAATCGCCGGTAGAGGACGGCAAGCTCCGTTCGTTCCACACCCTGGAGATTCCGTTCGCCTTCGACAACGTGGACATCGCCACGTCCATGACCGGCACAGGTCCGCAGCGCCAGGCGCTTGCCGACAAAGTCAGCGGCGCCTGGGTCGAGTTTGCTCGCAGCGGTAATCCCAACCACAAGGGCCTGCCGACCTGGGAGCCGTTTGACACGACCACGCGCCAGACCATGATTCTTGACAACGAGTGCAAGCTCGCACGCGATCCCCACGGCGCCGAACAGCGCCTGCTTCACAGCGTCCAGAATGGCTAGGAGCAGGCGGCCGCTAGTGGGCGATCACATCAGGTGCCGCACTGTAGGCGCTTAAGCGGCCGCCAATGCGCTTGCTCAGGAAAATCGCAAGCCACGCCAAGGCTGCAGCCACCGCGCCTGAAAGCAGAATCTGCTCGGGCTTCCATCCCATCGAAAGAAACATTCCGCCCATGAGCGGGCCGACAATCGATCCAATGCGCCCGACGCCCAGCGCCCAACCGATTCCCGTGGAACGGACGGCGGTCGGGTAATAACTCGCCGCCAGCGCATTGAGTCCCGCTTGCGCCCCAATCGCCAGGAACCCCAGAAGGAATGTCACCGCGAGCATTACCGGAAAAGCCCTGGGGATCTCTGAAAGCGCGGCAACGAACAGGATGGCAAATCCGAATTCAACCAGCAAAATGACATAGGCGCCGCGACGCCTGATCAGCGGGCCCTCGACCAGACAGCCAAACACGCCGCCCAAGCTGAAGAACGCTGTGGCGGTGACTCCGGCGGAGACCGACATGCCGGATTCGCGCAACAGCGCAGGCAGCCAGCTGCCGATGAAGTAGATGATCAGCAGGTTCATAAAGTAGGGAATCCAGAGCAAGATCGTCCCCGAGGCGCGGCCTTCGGTGAACAGGTGCTTTACAGGCACGCCCTCGTGGCGCGTATCGCGCGAAGCGGCGCGCAAGTTCGCGGCCGCAAAATCCGGCGCAATCCGAGCGAGGATTCTGGAGACCTTCTGCGGGTTTTTTCCGCGCACCGCCAGGAACTGTATGGATTCAGGTAGCCGCACCATCAGCAGGATTGAAATCACAAGCGGCAGCGCGCCGCCAAGATACAGCACCGATCGCCAGCCCCATTCCGGGACCATTCGGGCGCTGAGCAGGCCGCAGGTCACTCCGCCCAACGGCATCCCGACGAACAGCAGGGACACAACGGAGGGCAGAATGCGCCTGGGTGCATACTCGGACGCAAGCGCGACCACGTTGGGCATGGCGCCGCCCAGGCCCAGCCCGGTCGCCAAGCGAACCATGAGCAGCTCGCGGAACGTGGTTGCATGGGTTGTGAGTATGGAAAACACGGCGAAGCTCAGCGTCGAGAAAATCACCGTCCATTTGCGGCCCCATCGGTCGGCGATCGGGCCAGTGGCCATCGCCGCAATCATCAGGCCGATCAGGCTCGCTGAAAAAATCGGGCCAAACGTGCGAATGGGAATGCCGGTGCCATCGGCGATCGAAGGCGCAAGGAAGTTAATGGTTTGCGCATCGAAGCCATCCAGCACCAGAACCAGGCCGCACAACACGAGCGTCCAGATCTGGTAGCTGCCGAGGGGCCGCTCATCGATGATTTCGGCAACCGTCAGCGTTTGCGTTTCGATGGTGGTCACGATTTCGTCGCCCGTCCCCGTCCCGACTTCCCACCGCAGAGTGTACACCGCGGGAGGTGCCACCGGCGGCGTCAGCCGACTTTCTTGAGAAACGGTTTGCGAAGCCCGGCTTGTTCGACCAGCGGCAGCACTTCCTTTGTAAACCGCGCGAGTCCGTCCACGTAGTCAACCCAGGTCATGATGACACCGTCGATGCCCACGCGAGAGATCGCCGCGAGCTCGTCGGCAATACTCTGGGCGGTGCCAATCAGAGGATGGCCTGCACCGACCGCCATCCGCCGCCTCATGAACTCGAGCCGCTCCGATCCCATGGGAATATTGTTTTCCGCACTCATGGTGCGTATCAGGCTGTCCATCACTTCGGTGTCGAGGTACTGCTCGGAATAGAGGTGCAGGTAGTCTTCGGCCGCTTTCTGGGTTTCGCGCTGCACGACCGCACAGTTCGTCCAAAGTTGTATCTCCCGGCCGAATTCCGCGCGGGCCATCTTCTTGTAGTTCTCGACCTGTGGCCGCCAGTCCTCGGGCGTCGCCCCCTGCGGGCTGATCAATCCGACGTCGGAATACTTTGCCGAGAAGCGCATGCCGGTCGGAGACAGCGCCGCGTTCATCACCGGCACTCCGCCGGGCTGAACCGGCTGCGGGCGCGAGATCGCTTTTTTCAGCCGGAAATATTTCGATTCGTAATCGAATTCCGCAGGGCTGGTCCACAGTCTGCGCAGCAACTGGAGCCATTCCTCCAGATAGACGTAGCGCTGGTCGTGCTCCATCAAGTCAATGCCGAACATATCGAACTCGCGCCGATTCCAGCCGCCCACGATATTCAATGCGAAGCGGCCACCCGAAATCGCGTCGATCGTGGCAGACTCTTTGGCGACGAGCATCGGGTGCATCGTAGGCGCATGCGATGTCGCGAACACGGCCGAATACTCGGTCGCCGCCGCGATACCTGCCGCCCAGGTGAAGGTTTCGAACACGATGTTGGAGGGGTGATCGGCCTTGTCGTCCAGATAGCCTTTCCATCGAGCGATGGGGACGATCGCCTCAAGACCGGCCTTATCCGCCAGGCGGGCCGAAGCAAGCGTGTTCGCCCAAGTCGGCTGGCTCATCTCGGGAACGAACGTCATGTTGGGGATGGTATTGGTGCAAAAGGTGCCGAGTTTCAGTTTGTTGTCGTTGAAGATTGGATTCGTCGCTGTGTTTTTCACGAAGGCAATTTTGCCAGAGATTCGATGAATGTCGGCACCCATTCTTGAACGATGCCTTCACGCAGGCAGGCAATGTTCTGGGTTGGGCGCCGGCCTGGTCGCGGGGCGAATCGAAAGCTGGAGTTGGTGAAAAATCCTTATCGCTCGGTTAGTATTGGCGTTCCGCGGCCCTATGGCGTGCGCGGTTTTGCCTGTGAACCCGGCTTGACTCCGGAGATTCGGATTCTATGAACATGATCGAGCGGACGCTCTGTCTCGGCGTTCTGAGCCTGGCACTGGGGTCTCAATCCGCCGCTGCGATTACCGATCCGGTTCTCGTCGAGCAGGGTGAGCTGGCCGGCTCGGTCGGCCGCAGCCCGGAAGTGCGCGTGTATCGAGGGATCCCCTTCGCCGCGCCTCCGGTGGGTGAGCTGCGGTGGAAACCTCCGCAACCCGCACCGTCCTGGCAAGGTATCCGTGAGGCTACGCAGATCGGCAATGCCTGCCCGCAGCCTGCTTTTTCTGCCAACGGTCTTTACGGCGCCTCGCCTCCTCCGATTAGCGAGGATTGCCTGAACCTGAATATTTGGACCCCGGCCAAATCGGCCGTTGATCGTCTTCCGGTTATGGTCTGGGTCCACGGCGGAGGATTTACGCACGGTTCGGGCGGCGCGATTGGATACGACGGCGAAAATCTGGCCCGAAAGGGTGTGGTCGTCGTCACCATCAACTACCGCCTCGGCATCCTGGGTTTTTTAGCTCTCCCTGAACTCGAAGCGGAATCCCCGCACCACGCCGCAGGCAATTATGGGCTGATGGATCAGATTGCTGCGCTTGAATGGGTCAAGCAGAATATCGCGAGGTTCGGCGGTGATCCGGGCCGCGTCACGATCTTTGGCCAGTCGGCAGGCTCGATGTCGGTGAGCGTACTGATGGCGAGCCCTCTCGCACAGGGTTTGTTCTCACGGGCCATCGGCGAAAGCGGCGGCTTGTTCGGCCCCATGCCGTCACGTGCCGACGCCGAAAAGAATGGCCTGCAATTTGCATCCAAATGTGGGGCGACGCAGGATGTCCTGAAGTCCTTGCGAGCGAAAAGCGTCGATGATCTCGTGCGAGCCACAAGCGACGACGACGTCGAGATCATCGTCGATGGCTCGGTCCTGCCGCAAAGCGTTTACGCGACATTCGCGGAAGGAAAACAGAACGATGTGCCAATTATCGTGGGTAATAACGCGAGCGAGGGCACGATTTTTCCTCCGCCTGCAGGCTCGGTCACGCCCGAGGAGTTTGCTGGTGATGCGCACCGGCGGTACGGCGCGTTCGCAAAAGAATTTCTCGAGGCCTATCCCGCCGGCTCATCCGATCAGGAAGCCACGGCCGCGTATTTCGCGTCGGTTCGCGACGGACTGTTCGGCTGGGAAATGCGTATTTGGGCGCGCATGGCGACCGAAACCGGGCATCGCCGGGCCTATCGCTACTATTTCAGCCGGGTCCCGCCGGGCCGCGGCGAACGCCTCGGGGCATTTCATGGTTCCGAACTTGCCTATGTATTTGAAAACTTTCCCTATCGCATTTCTTATCAGGATGCCGACAAGCAACTCGGCGAAGTCATCTCATGCTACTGGGCGAATTTCGCAAGGACCGGGGACCCGAACGTGACCTCGGATCGGAAGGACTCAGGCGCCCCTACCTGGCCTATCTACAGCCCATCCAGAGACAACGTTCTGGAACTGGGCAACCAGGTCAGCGTTCAATCGCATGTCAACAGCTTGGGACTGGACTTCTTTGATGAGTTTAACAGGTCTCTTCGAGAGCCTCCGCCCACCAAGACAACACCGTGAGGTGTTCGGGGCGCTGTGTTGGCCACCCGGGGTCGCTCAATCTGATCCACTCTCCATCATCACTCGAAAGTGAACAACACGATTTCTGGCCGGGTGCCGAAACGCACCGGAGGTCCCCATGTGCCGGCTCCGTAGGATGTATAGACCAGCAGGCTTCCCAGCCGATTCAGGCCGTATACGAAGCGGCCATAGACCCGCCGAGTAAACCAGGTGAACGGAAAAAACTGCCCTCCGTGCGTGTGTCCGGAAAGCTGCAGACCAATTCCTTCCTCTGCTGCAACTGCCAGCTGATCGGGCGCGTGGGTTAGCAGGATGCTCGCCTGACGGGGGTCGAGTCCCGTGCGTCGCAAAATCGCCCGGAGATGCTCAGCATCGGTTGCATCCCGGTAGTGCACGCCGATTAGCTGCAAACCGTCCAGGACCACCTTTTCGTTGTTCAGGACACGCACGCCCGCGGAGCTGACCGCTTCCAGATATTTCGTGTGGTCGCCAAACTCCTCGTGATTTCCGGCTATGAAATAGGCGCCGTAGGGAGCGGAGAGGCCGCGCAATGGCTCAACAAGCTTGTGCACATTTGCGGCCGTGCCATCGTACAAATCACCGCCAATCAGAACCAGGTCAGGTTCGAAGCGGGAGACCATGGCGACAATCCGTTTCGCAAAACCCAGACCCCGCACATGGCCCAGGTGCGTGTCGGTAACCAGGGCCGCAACCCGTCCCCGCCAGTTCGCAGGCAGGTTCGGCAGCTTCAGCGGCACCCGCCTCACGCGTACGCGTGCGGCGTTTACAACGCCGTAGAGTCCCGCGGCCGCCGCAAGCCCGAAAAGAACAAAGGCAATGTCCTGCCGGTGAAAGGGAAGCCGCAGCGCCCATGCGAGGCCGTAGACAAGCCAGCAGGCGCAGGCCGCCAGGAAAAAGAAATTAAAAAACCCCAGCCACACGGCCGCGACACCGTAGTAGATCCGGAACGGCAGCGCTCGATAGCGCCAGGCCAACAGCGACGCTGTGAGGAATGTGACCGACAGCACCGCGATGGCAACACCGAGGACCGAGATTGCTCGCGGGTCAGGTGTGTGCTGAAAATTGGTCCAGGTACGATATACGAACCAGTGCGATGCCGCGAGGATCGCCTGGAACACAAGTACAAAAATAATGATGCGTCTGCCCATTTTTCGAGGGTGCTCACGATATTAGATGAGATCACCAGATTGCGGGACTCGCCTGGGTCGCGTTCGCCGAAGGAGAAGCTTCCGCCCTGACGTCCAGCTCAGAATGACAGGTTTTTCGGGCGAGCGAGAATCAAGGTCCGCAGGCTTACGGGCGTATGGATGAGCTACCTGCTACAGGTCAGTCGGGAAGAAGGTCTGGTCCTTGAGAACAGTGTCAACTGCGAGCAAGAGCTGTTGAACCGCGTCTCCCTTGGTCACGTACCCTCGAACACCAATTTTCTTGGCCTCTTCGACGACCTGCCGGTTCTTGTGCACGGAAAGTATGAGTATCGGCAGGCTGGGCGCGAAGTCTCGAATCCGGCGAGCCGCATCCAGGCCGTTTAATTCGGGCATGGTGATGTCCAGAATGACCAGATCGGGCTTCAGCTCCCGGGCTTTTTCCACAGCCTCTATTCCATTAGCGGCCTCGGCGCACACTTCGACGTCGCCACGAGATGTCAGGGTCGCGACCACCCGCTTCCTCACCACTTCTTGATCATCCGCCACAACGATTCGCACGACACCACCTAGGACGCGCACGAAGCCCTCGCCGAAACAGGCCATCCAAGCGACACCCTATGCACCCGTCGCAAGTTTGCCATCCGAACCCTGGCACTCCGGGTCTGGCGCCGCGACAGGAATGGTTACTCGGATGCTCGTGCCCTCGCTACCGGAATTGATCGTAAAGTCCCCGCAAATATTCTTGATTCGTTCTCTCATTCCCCGCAGGCCCACGCCCGCATCCCCCGAGGAAACGATTTTGGCCAGTTTTTCCGGGTCGATGCCTTTGCCGGCGTCCCGCACCTCCAGGTCAATTCCGGCGGAGTTGCGAGACACGCCGATGGTCGCCGTCGGGCTCTCGGAGTGGCGATGGATGTTTGTGAGACATTCCTGTATGACCCGAAACAACGTGATCTCCAGGTCCTGAGACAACCTGCCCAAATCAGGCGACAGCTCCAGTGTAATTTGGATGTTACTGCGCTGACTGAAGCCATCAACGAACCAGCGAAGGGCCGATTCCAGGCCCATCTCCTCGAGCAGAGGTGGGTGCAATAGGTAGGAAAGCGTCCGCAGCTCCGCAGCTATTTTCCGGACAATCTCTGCATTCTCTACCAAACCGGTCACCAACGCCGGATTCGATTTGCCGGCTTCTGCCTCGAGCGCGGAAAGATTCATGCTCAGCAGCGCGAGCGACTGTCCCGTGCTGTCGTGCAGGTCGCGCGCAATCCGGCGCCTCTCGTCATCCTGGACCCGCAGCAGACGCGCCGACAGCTCGCGCAGACCTTGGTTCGTCATGTCCAGTATTTCCGCCTGCTTCAGTACCTGAATATTCTTTTTTCGAAGTTCGTCGGTCCTGTCACGGACGCGCTTCTCCAGGTCGTCGTGAGCTTGTTTGAGCGCTCGCTCCATGGACATGCGCTCGGTAACGTCGTGAAGGAACGTTCGGCTGTAGACAAACTTCCCATCTTCCCAGAGTCCGTTGGAGTGAATCACGACCTGGACAGTGGCTCCGCTCTTGCACCGGAGCTCCGCGGCGTGATCGTACACTTCCTCCTTACGCATCAGCTTGGCCCAGAACGCATCGAAGGCCTCGCGATGGACAAAGAATTCGTCCAGCCGGTGGCCGACATATTCCTCGGCCTGATATCCCAGAAGTTTCAGCACAGCCTTGTTGGCCCAGACGATTCTCTGATCGGGCCCGGTGCGCTGCACGCCTTCCAGGGCATTTTCGAGCAGATCGGCAAGCTCGGAGTCCCTTTGTTCAAGCGATTTCTGCACTTTCCTTCGTTCCGCGGTCGCGGACTCAAGCGCCTCGGCCTTTTGCTGCAAGTGACTAACGTTGCGCAGGCGTTCCTGCTCGCTGGTGAGCGCCGTGTAGCTCTCACCGGGAATCACGTGGGAGTGTTCCGCGCAGATTTTCAGGAACGGCTCACTATGGTCCTCACGGTTGAAGCCGGCCATCGGATAAGCGCAGCGCAGGCTAAACGAGTGGGCATGGCCCAGCTGGTTCCATAGCTGCTCGAGCTGAATCGAGGTTTCAAATTTTCCCTGCGCCCACAACAGGGCCACCATTTCTCCAAAGATCGCGACCCGACCCTCCGAGCCGCCCGCAGCGTGCTTGGCGCGCGCGACGATGCTGCCGATCACTTCGGCGAAGCGCGCCGGATCCGGCCAGCCCTCCTGCATGAATTTCGAGAGAGTCTCGGCTGCGTCCATCGGGATATAGCGACCCCCCAGAACAGCCGCTGCCGTATCCAGGCCGCGGGCTTCGAGCAGTTGTGTCAGCGCATCTCGATGCCCAGCGGTTGCCACGACCAAAGCCGAGCCCCCCGATTCCAGCGAGTCGCCGATGAACCGGCAGAGTTCATCTAGCAGAACGGCGTCCTCCCGGTAGAATTGAACCGAATGGGTGTGGGATCGGTCGCTCGCCAAGAATCCGGACGGTGGCGGAGGGCCGACATCAGACACTTGAGCTTTGGACGTGCTCATCTGGATTCTCCTGGTGGCCTGCTCAAGCCCCTTTGTGACCCATTGGTTGTTGAGATCTGGCGAGCCTAGGAGCACGCAATCTAGACGAGATCCCCCATACATTGATACAGAATAGCGCGCCGCGAACCAATACCTAGAAAGCTGTATGGTAAGGCATTGCGCCGGGAAAACCGCAGGCTTGTTTCCAAAAACTACTTCACGCCGGGCAACTGGGAGAGGTTGGAGGGGCCGTTCGCATGTTCGGGGGTAAATCCAAACGGCCCCTGAGGGGGAAGGGAAGCGTGGTGCGGAAAAGATCGGGGGTACATGTCAAAAGCATCCATGCACGCGACAGTACGAAATTGGGGGCGGACGTGCCATCGGCCAAGAACCTTATTCGGGGTAGGGAAGATCGTGTACCGATTGCGCTTGGGTACCTGGACTTGCACGATCCCTTTCCGGGTGCAATAGGCAGCACGAACCCGCCCCGCGCGGTGCGCGCGTGAACAAGCCAGAGAAAGTGGATCGGCGATCCAGGGGCGATGGGCGTCTTCTCGCACAGGAGGTAGTTCCGGAGGCAGTGAACCTCGTGCCGCGGCGGTTCTTAAAAGAATCCGCGCGTCGGGCGAAGATGGCGGCAACCAACCCGCTCCTGTCGCGAGCGCGCTGCCTGTGGGCTAGCTGATCTTGGGAGGATCGATGCCGAGCGCCGTCGCTAGTGAGATCAGATGATCCTGTTCGTCCATCAGTATCTCGCGGATGTGTTCAGCCATCGCGAATTCGCCCAGCTGATCGCACTGACGGACGCGCTGAGTATAATTGCGAATGGTTTCGGTCTCATTGGCGAGGTCGAATTGCAGCATGTCTTTGGGCTTTTCCGACGACCGGACGGGCTTCGGCTGTACGGTCGGCATGCCGCCGAGATAGTCGATCTGATTCGCAATAATCAAGGCATGACTCAGTTCTTCGGTCGCGTGCTTTTCCAGCTCACCGGCGACATTCATGTACTCGGCGCCCTTGAGGACCTGCGAATAGACAACGTAGGCGATGATGGCTTGGTATTCGCGCGAGAGATCCTCGTTCAACAGCTCGATCAATTTTTCGCGGGAGATCTCGTTCTGGGCCGGAGCCGGCTGCTTGGATTGAGGCATCAGATTCTCCTATGAGATGAAAGGGGAGCGCCGCGACCTGGTCGCGGCGCTCCTGCCGAGCGGCTCCGATAATACTCTATCTCGCTCGCCCGGCCTGCGCTGCTTTTTCCTGGCGCTTCTCCTCGGCCTTCAGGGTTTTCACGAATTCGTCCGCTTCCTTCTCGGAGATCTCCCTGGAGCTGCCGTAGTACTCCTGGATCTTGCCGACCAAGATGTGGCGTCGGCCGTCGATTACATCCAGGTCGTCATCGGTCAGTTTTCCCCACTTTTCCTTGATCTTCCCTTTGTACTGCTTCCATTTACCTTCCACTTGATCCCAGTTCATGGTTTTCCTCCGTGGTGATTTGCTGGGGAATTCAGCCAAACTAGCCGATTCCCGCAGGTTCGGGGACGCATAGGAGGGCAGGTATTGGCTCCCGAACTAGGAGACCGCATTCCTTCGTGTGCGGACATACAGTGCGCAACCGATTTATGCCGGTAAGAGGGTGTAGGAATCGCTCATAGGTGGGTGACGGGAAGCTAAGCCTCGATGATATTGTTGCGGATCGCGTAGCGTACAACCTCGCTCACGGAGTGGCAATCGAGCTTGCGCATGATATTGGCGCGGTGTGTCTCGGCGGTCTTCACACTCAAATCCAGCGCGACGGCGACTTCCTTGCTGCTCTTTCCCTCGGCGAGAAGCTGAACGATTTCGCGCTGCCTTGGAGTCAGACGAATCGCGCCCGCTTCGGAGTCTTTGGGACGGGCATCGCCCTTCAGAAAGCCGTCCAGAATCATTTGAGAAACTCGCGAGGTGAAAAACGTTTTGTTCCGGCGCAGGGAGTCGATCGCCGTAACCAGGTCCCGGCCGGCGTCTGTTTTCAGAATGTATCCCCGAGCTCCGGCGTCGAGCACTTCGCGGATGATGGAATCGGATTCGTGCATCGTGAGAATCAGAACCTTCGTCTGAGGGCGCATCTTCAAAATCTGCCGAGTGGCCTCGAGCCCGTTGAGCGTAGGCATGCCGATGTCGAGAATCACAACGTCGGGATTCAGCTCCTTGGTCATCACAACGGCCTGACGGCCGTCTGCGGCCTCTCCCACGACCTGGCATTCGCGCTGTGCTTCCAGCATGGAACGCATTCCCTGCCGGACAATCTCGTGATCGTCGGCGATGAGAACCTTAAGAACGGGCATGATCAACCCCCTCGCGGCAAACCGGTGTCTTAATTTGCCTCCGCACCGTGGCCGAAATAACTTGCATGTTACGAATCCCATATATCCTAGGCGGCTTTGTATCGCTTTTCACTACGGTCTTTCCTGTATGCCCTTACAAGTTCAGCCGGATAGCCGTTTGGATCAAACCCGTGCATTGTTGCTGCGCTGCAGCCCGAAGATCGATTCGGATCCGGGAGCTCGAAGGTAATTAAGTTCGCTCGAAGGGGGCACAATGGATCCGAACCGAACAAAGAAATCGCACCGAATCGTATCAGCAGGAACTGGGTCGACGATCATCGCCGTGTTATCGAGCCGTCTTGATCGTGCTCTGTTTCATATTCTCTCGAGCGGATCGGTCTTCCTGGCGCTGACATTCGGTTCTTTGTCGATGGACCTGATCTCGAGAAGCTTTACGCGGTACGGCGAGCCCACGCGCGAGCCTACATCGCCCGGCATCAGCTAATAGCGCATTCAGGGTCTGGATGCTACGCCTGCTGGGCGACTCGATAGGAGAGAGACGGTCGATTTGAGACTCTACCAGGCGCGGCTTGTGAGCGTTCCCGCTTAGGCTTACGATCGATGAGTCAACCCTGTCGCTCCAGCCGGGCGGCACCCGATCCCGATTCAAAAAGAGTGTCAGAGTGTCCAGAACCACAGGTTCGGCGACCAGTCCAGCCATCCGGTTACTGAGGGCGCTCGGCCCCGGATTGATTACCGGAGCAGCCGACGACGATCCCAGCGGTATCGCGACCTACTCGCAGGTCGGCGCAAAATTCGGGTACGGCATGCTGTGGGTCATGCCTTTCTCCTACCCCCTGATGGCCCTGATTCAGGAGATCAGCGCCCGCATCGGACGCGTGACGGGCGCAGGAATTGCAGCCAATATTCGGCGCCATTATCCCAAGCCCGTTCTCTACGGCATGGTCTCGCTGCTGCTGGTCGCCAATATATTTAACCTCGGCGCTGATGTCGGGGCCATGGGCGCCGCCGCCAAACTGTTCTTGCCCGGTCCCGACTGGACCTACATCCTTTTGCTGGGCGCCGTCTGTTTGGTCCTGCAAATCGCCGTTCCCTACACCAGCTATGTCCCATATCTGAAATGGCTGACCGTTGCCCTGTTCGCCTATATCGCAACGGCATTCGTCGTGGGGGAGCCCCGGTGGCAGGCGATTCGGGCGACTTTCTGGCCGTCCATAAGATGGACAAGCGACTACTTCACGGCGCTGATTGCTGTTTTCGGAACAACGATCAGTCCGTATCTGTTTTTCTGGCAGGCCTCGGAAGAAGCGCAGGACGTTTCGGTCAACGCCAAGGACAAGCCGCTCGCCCGAGCGCCCGAGCAAGCGCCGGCCCAGTTTGAAAGAATCAAAATCGATACCTATATCGGCATGGCGTTTTCAAACATCGTCGCATTCTTCATCATTCTGACCTCCGCCGTCACGCTGCACACGCACGGCATTCTGGACATCCAAACCGCGGACCAGGCGGCCAAGGCTCTGGAGCCCCTGGCTGGAAGATTTGCGTTCATCCTGTTTGCCAGCGGAATTATCGGCACCGGACTGCTAGCCGTCCCGGTACTGGCCGGTTCTGCCGCCTACGCGGTCGGGGAGGCTTTCCAGTGGACGGTGAGCTTGCAGAAGAAGCCCCGGCAGGCTACGAAGTTCTACGCCACCATCGGTGCGGCGACCGTGATCGGCCTGGTGCTGAATTTCATTCATCTGAACCCAATCAAGGCCCTGTTCTGGTCGGCGGTGCTCAACGGAGTCGTCGCTGTACCCGTGATGTCGTTGACCATGATTCTTGCCCAAAACCCCAAAGTCATGCGCCAATTCACGCTTCCACTCTATCTGCGCATCGGCGGATGGATTGCCACCGCCGTGATGCTGGTCGCATCTCTCGGCATGTTTCTCACGCTTCGGCCGTAACCCTTGCTTCTGAATCCTACAGGGAACCCGCTATCTCGCTACCAGTTTGCCGGTATTGGCCCACCAAACAAGATCGACTACAACGGTCGGGTTCCGAGGAGCGCAAACCGGCGTTCGATTCCGATACGCGCGATCGGGACAGCTGACAAGGAGGATTTATGCTGCGTTGGGCGCTGGCATTTTTCGTCGTGGCCCTGATTGCTGCGGTATTCGGTTTTCTTGGGATTGCCGTCGCGGCCGCAAGTATCGCGAGAATCTTGTTCTTTATTTTCCTGGTTCTGTTTCTGGTTTCACTCGTTGGCGGATTGGTGCGGAGAACTGACTGACGACCGAGCGCCGCTTGCGGCACATGCAGCCGGCAACCGGATCAAATAAATCTGTCAATCGAGGCGATGACATGAAAACCGCCGCAGTGGTGGGAGTCATCTTGATTGTCCTGGGCATCGTGTCGCTTGCCTACCAGGGCATTACCTACACGACGCACAAGAAGATCGTTGATATCGGGCCGCTCCATGCCACCCAGGAACAGCACAAGACCATTCCGCTACCTCCCCTACTGGGCGCCATGGCCTTTATGGGCGGAGTCGCATTGGTCGTGGCTGCCAGGAAAGAAACATAGCAGTTCGCGGGTCCAAGCGAGGGGCGCAGGCGCCTTGCCCGCCTCCCTCGTTTGCAATTTTCTTCATTCTGTCCTGTCGGTTCGGTGATCACCCCGGCCCATTTCTTCAAGCGCTCCCTCCCCGAGGTAGTCTAGCCGTTCGTTGAGCGTG
>Ga0209624_10002260_pt1 | contig 14368 bp, 14 predicted proteins | sample JacPinW_OM2H0_O1_FD_188565 | JGI IMG/M metagenome (GOLD analysis project Ga0209624, IMG submission 188565) | Forest soil microbial communities from Algoma, Ontario, Canada - Jack Pine, Ontario site 1_JW_OM2H0_O1 (SPAdes) (version 2) | ecosystem: Environmental > Terrestrial > Soil > Boreal...
ACGGCCGAGCAGCCGGGCATGGGAAAAGCCATCGGTGCGCTCCTGGGCGGCGGGGTCGGGATTACGGGAGGTTCGTTGCTGATCGCACTGGTACCCGGAGTTGGTCCGATCACCGCGCTGGGGCTGTTGGGAGCGGCGATTGTGGGAGCGGCCGGCGCCGCGGTGGGGGCGGCGGTGGGGGACAGGGCAGAGAAATCCACGACTGAAGGCCTTCCGGAGGATGAAATCTATGTCTATGAAGACGCCCTGCGCGGTGGGCGCAGTGTAGTCGTTGCACTTGCAGAGAATGCAGATTCGGCATCGCACCTGCGTGAAGTGATGAAGCAAGAGGGAGCGGAGTCGGTGGACGCGGCCCGCGAACAGTGGTGGATCGGTCTGCGCAGCGCCGAGGAGAGTCATTATTCGAAATCCGGCAATAACTTTGCTGATGACGAGAAATTTTATCGCCTCGGCTTCCAGGCAGCACTGCATGCGAAAACGCGCTGCATGGAATTCGACCAAGTCTCGGGCGAGATGAACGCAGCCCTCGAAGAGGTTCAGCGGGAGAATCCTGGGGTAGACGTCGAAGAAGCGTTTACCCGCGGTTACCAGCGCGGCCGGGATTATTATCAACAACTCTGCGACGAAAACAAGAAGGTTGCGTAGAGCGCGGCCATGGCACAGAATCTCTCTGCCATGCTTCTGCTTTAGAAGCCCGCCCTCATCGCTCTGTTGTTCTTGGCCCTTGTGTGCGCAATCCGGTGCGGCTCCAGTGGGGAAGTCTTGGTGGAGCTAACGGTCTCAGCGACGCGCGACGTAGATCGTATCGAGGTGATCCGCGGAGATCCCATCCTGGCCCAAGCTGCCGTAGAGGCTGCCTAGAATTGGAAGTTCACGCCCGTTCATCAACAACGGGAAACCCACGGCCATCTCCGAGAATCTACCTTTGTGCTTCGTGATCCCAGAGAACGGACATGACTCGGCCAAAGCTGCAAAGCAGATCAGCCTTCCCCCAGGCGTTGGCCCGGGCCTCCCGAATTGGCACCGGCCGCAATCAAAGCCGTTCAGAAATGGCGCTACCGCCCTTACCCAGAGATGGGCCCGCCAGTAGAAGTCGAGACGGCAAATCCAAGTAAATTTCCAGCTAGAGTTAAGAACGAGTCGAGGCGAAACGGCGGCCGCTCACGCACGATAGTACAAATCTTCCACAGCTTTCTGCACTCGCGCCGAAAGCTTTTGCAGATCATGCCCTTTAAGACCCGCCGTCGAGATCGGTGCGCCCACCCGCATTTCCAGCGGGCGACTCTTGATGTGATACGTGTTCATCGGCAGCAACTCGTAGGTTCCAACCAGCGCCACGGGAACAACATCGACCTGCGCTTTGATCGCTAAAAAAAATGCGCCGGAAAGAAACGGCTTGATCTCCCCGTCGGGCGTGCGACCACCCTCCGGAAAAATCACCAGCGGCAGCCCCACTTTCAGACCCTTCAGCGCCGAGCGGATGCTGCTGACCGAGTGCGATGGATTCTGCTGATCGATACAGACTTGTCCTGAGCGTTTCAGTTGCCAGCCCACCACTGGATAGGACAGGAGCTCCTTCTTGAAGGCAATGCGAAACTGAAACGGCAGATTCGCGTAGAGCACGGGAATGTCCAGCGCCGATCCGTGATTGACTGCGTAGACGTGAGGCTTCGATGTATCGATATTGACCAGGCCGGTGACGGTCACAGGCGAAAAGATCGTCTTCATGATGAGCTTCGACCACGCACTAGAAAACCAGTGCAACCTCCGTCCGCTGCGATCGAAAAGACCGCCGGGAAGGGCCAGAATGCCCATCCCCAGGGTGTAGAGCCAGATCAGCGGATCGAAGAGGAGGTAGGACCGCAAGCGGCTCAGCCAGCCGTGCTCCAGCCCTGGAATGGCGTGGGGACTTGGCCGGAAAGGAGTAATCGGAACCGGCGCAGGAGCGCCGCTGCCCGACCGGGCCTCCCCGCCATGTTCAACCTGATCATTCTCCGCTCGATCCACCGATGAATTCACTTCCTGCACACTTCCATTCTAGGCGAAACGGCTCGCATAGGGACAGCCGCCTCGGCTGTCCCCTTCTGGAGAAGCAAAGTTTTCCACGATGTTCCGGCAGAAAACGTTGGTCGTTATTCCTGTACCTACACAGCTTGGATCGTTTCAGATGGTGACGCCGAGCAGGCGCATCACTTCTCCGACCAGATAGATCGAGCCGGTCACTACCATGACTGTCTCCGGCCCCGCCGCGGCGCGAGCCCGATCGAGAGCCGTCTCAATCTGAGCGACCGCCTCAATCTCAGCTCCGGTGCGGCTTCCAGCCTGCTGAATCTCTTGCGGCGACGCCGACCTTGGATTCTCGGGCCGCGTGGCGATCACCCGATCGGCCAGCGGGAATAGGATTTCGGTCATCTCTGAGATTGCCTTGTCGCGCATCGCTCCGAAAACGAAAATCAGTGGACGGTTGTCGTAGCTCTCTGAAAGGGCGGAGCGGAGAGCCCACGCCCCCGCCGGATTGTGCGCCACATCGAGCACAATCTCCGGCCAACCACTGTGGGCATCGAGGACCTGGAATCGGCCCGGCCACCGGGTCTGGCGAATCCCATGCTCGATCGATTCGGGCGTAATGCGGGCGAATCCCAGCCTGGCCAACTCCTCCGCCGCAGCGATGGCCAAGGCCACATTGCGCAACTGATGCCGTCCCACCAGCGGCGACTCCACCAGAATTTGCTTTCCCAGCAACTGCAGCGGATAGCGATAAAAGACCGGCCTGCGAATGGCATCGACGTTCTCGGTGGGCTCGGTACTCGCCACCAGGTACTCTGTGCTGCCGGGCGACAGTGGCGGCACATACTGCACCGCACTGACCCCGCGCGCGCCCAAATCAAGAATCGTATTGCCAATCACGTCGTTGGCCTCGGGCTGTTGCGGCAGGGTCACGACCACACCACCGGGGCGGATGATCCCCACCTTTTCCCGCGCGATCTCTCCCACCGTGTTGCCGAGAAACTTCTGATGGTCGAGCGAGATGTCGGCAATCACGCTTACCAGCGGTTCGACAACATTGGTCGCATCCAGCCGGCCGCCCATGCCAACTTCGAGAATCGCAGTCTCCACCCTCTCCCGCGCGAAGTGGGCGAAGGCGATCGCCGTCATCATCTCAAAGAAGCTGGGATGCCAGGGCAGATCTCCCTGCCCGACTAATCGATCGGCCACGCCATCGACTTCGCCATGCAGCCGGGCAAAATCATCGTCGCTGATTTCTTCGCCATTCACACGGATGCGCTCGTTGATCCGAACCAGATGCGGCGAGGTATAGAGGCCGGTCTTCAGGCCGGAGGCGCGCAGAATCGACGCCAGCGTCGCCGCCGTAGAGCCCTTGCCGTTGGTCCCGGCGATCAGCACGGCAGGAAACGCTCGCTCGGGATGATTCATGGCCTTCAGCAGCACGCGCATATGCGCCAGATCGAACTTGTTCGAGGGCGTATGGGCCAACTCGTGCCCAAGCGCGAACATACTTGCGACTGCGGTTTCGTAGGACATGGGGCACTTGGCTTCCGGCTTTGGCTTCTGGCTTTTCGCCTCAGGCCCAGAGCTCTCTGGTCAGTTCAGACTATCAAATCGATGTTTGGATTCAGATGGAGCGGGTTCAGATCACAACATGAGAGCAAGTCAGCGCAGACCGGGGGACTGGTTTGAGCTAAGAGCTAAGAGCTCCCATCCATAAATTCCAGCGCGCGTGCGATGTAGGGCTTGAGTTGCTTGCGGGAAACCACCGCATCCAACATTCCGTGTTCCAGCAGGAACTCGCTGCGCTGGAAGCCGGGTGGAAGCTTCTGGCGGATGGTTTGTTCGATCACGCGTGGACCGGCAAACCCGATCAGAGCCCCCGGTTCCGCGATGTTCAAATCCCCCAGCATGGCAAACGATGCCGTCACGCCACCTGTCGTGGGATCGGTAAGCAGCGAGATGAAAGGCACCTTGGCCTTGTCCAGCCGCGCCAGCGACGCTGAAATCTTTGCCAACTGCATGAGGCTAATTACGCCCTCCATCATGCGGGCGCCGCCGGATGCGGACACAATAATCAGGGGCATCTTGGTATCGGCGGAGCGCTCGACTGCGCGGGTGATGGCCTCGCCCACGACCGCGCCCATGCTGCCGCCGATAAAGGAATATTCCATCACGCTGGCGACCACGGGCCGTCCCAGCAACTTGCCGTGAGCGTTGATGATGGCGTCTTTCAGGCCTGTCTCCTTCTGCGCCTGCCTCAGCCGCGACGAGTAGGGTTTCAGGTCTACGAACTTCAGCGGGTCTGTCGAGGAAATGTTTCCGTCGAAAGTCTCGTACTGGTTGTCGTCGAGCAACTGGGCCAGCCGGGTTCGGGCATCGATCCGGAAGTGCCTATCGCACTTCGGACAGACGTTCATGTTATCTTCCAGATCCTTTTTCCAGATGATCTGGCGGCAGCCTTCACACTTCACCCACAAGCCTTCGGTGCGGACCTTTTTCTCGCCCGAATTATCCAACTCGCCGGACTCGCGTTTAAACCAAGCCATACATCAGTCGCGAGTACCGAGTACGTAGTACCGCGCAGACCCCGGGTCGTAGCCGAAGTCTGGATTTTTTCGGTACTTGGTACTCGCTACTCAGTATTCAATTCCTCTCTGCGCCATTACGCCTGTTTCGTACGCGTGCTTGACCTGGCGCATTTCGGTGACCGTGTCGGCCACCTCGACAATTTTTGGGTGCGCGTTCCTGCCCGTCAAGATTACATGGACCATCTCCGGCTTTCGCTGAAGACTCTCGACGACCTTCGCCGGATCGAGCATGCCATAACTGATGGCATAGTTGATCTCGTCTAAGATGACCAAGTCCCATTCCCCGGATTGAATCGCTTTATCGGCCTCAGTCCACGCTTCTTCGGCCATGCGTACATCTTCGGGATCTGGTTTTTCCGCGCCTACTTTCACGAAGCCTCGACCCATCTGCTTCATGACAAACTTGTCGCCAAAGGCCTGCACGGCATCGAGCTCGCCGTAGTGCCACGAGCCCTTCAGGAACTGCAGCATTAGAACCCGCATCCCCTGCCCAACAGCTCGCAGGGCCGTCCCCATGGCGGCCGTAGTTTTGCCTTTGCCCGGGCCGGTGTTCACAATGATCAGACCACGACGGATGTCGGCCATGCCTGGATCGAGGTTTTGATGGACGAAGATTTGATTCTACTAGATGCTGCCCCGGCGTGTACGCCGACCATTCACTATCGGAGCGAGATCGGAGCTGCTGTCCGATACTGGACAATCCAGTTCCGGAGTGGGACAAAAAATCGGAGGCTGAGAGCGGGCGAGTCTATCTTGTCAAGGATTTGGGCGCTCCCCTGCATGGCAGAGGAGTTGCAGTGACTGAAGGCATGCCCCTGCTCCTGTCGGTATGGACGATGCGGAATGGGGAGGCTGCTGGGAGACACGTGTCGGAACTTCTAATAAATGCAAATGATCCAGGCCGCGACAGAGTCTGCTTTAGAGAGTCTGCATCAAAATGAGAGTCTTCAACAGGACTGGCGAATACCCGCAGGCTATCGCTGCCGACATAATCGATGGCGCCATAAATGTCGCAGCCGGGAGCTTTTCCAGGGAACTCCAGCAGCGAAGATTGCGTAGCTCGGTCAGACGGATCTCTTTCCCCTCGCAAACAGCGGAGGTCTTATCGTGATCAACCAGTGTGCAGTGTTATTGTGGTGCCTTGTCATGGGGCTCCCGGCGTTCTCCGCGCAGCCTGCGGCACTTCATCCGCGGCCCGCCATCGATGCCGCCGAACAAGCGACCATACGAGAAATCGTGGATATGGAACGGCAGGCCCGGGAAGCCAGCCTCCACCGCGATGCCGAATTCTCCCAGCGAACCCTGGCCGAGGATTACGTCGCCATCACGCCACTCGGTCAGGTGACGACCAAGCAGGACACTCTCTCGGCTCGCAAGAGCGGCCAGCTTCGCTATGACACCATCGACGTGAGTGACATGGTGGTACGCGTCTACGGCGACACAGCTGTAGTAACGGCCCGGGCCGACGTGAAGGGACATCAGCTGGGGGAAGACTTCAGCGGTCCCTATCGTTATACCCGCGTGTGGGTTCGCCGCACGCGGCACTGGCAGGCGGTGAGTTATCAGGCCACGGTGACGCAATAGGGCGTTGGGCGGCCGCAATGTTCGTTGCTGCATCGCGGTCTGCAGTCCGCGCCGAGCTAGCCTACAATAGAGAACTTTATCGGAAGGGAAGTCATGACCTTATACGGAAAGTTCTCTCCAGCCTTGCCCTGCAGTTTCAGATCACTGCTATTCGTCGTTCTCTTCTTCGCAGCTTTTGCCCGTTTTTCTCGAGCTCAGGAGCATAAGCTTTCCCCGGAAAAGCGGAGTCAGATTGAGGCTGCCGTCACTCAGTTCATGGCTTCGACCCATGTTCCAGGACTGTCGGTTGCGATCGTTGAGAACGGGGAGTACGAGTGGGGCAGCGGATTCGGCTTGGCAGACGCGGAGAACAACGCGCCGGCCAGCGAACATACGCTTTTCCGCCTAGCATCCATCTCCAAGTCGCTGACGGCTACCGCCGCCATGCAACTGTGGGAGCGGCGACAGCTCGATCTCGATGCACCCGTGCAGAAGTACTGCCCGTCATTTCCGCAGAAGCCCTCGCCGATCACCACGCGCCAGGTGATGGGACATCTGGCTGGCATCCGGCACTACAAAGGCAATTCGCAGGACGATCCGGAAATTGGGAATACGAAGCATTTCGACAATCCGATTCAGGCCGGGCTCGATTTTTTCAAGAACGACGCTTTGGTTTCGGAGCCTGGGAAACAGTTCCACTACTCCACCCAGGGATACACGCTAGTGGGCTGCGTGATCGAGGGAGCGTCGGGCGCGAAGTATGTGGACTTCGTGCGGCAGAACATTTTCGCGCCCGCCGGGATGGAGAACACACAAATCGACAATCGTTTTGCCCTCATCCCGTATCGCACCCGCTTTTATCAAAAAACGGAATCGGGGACGGTGCAGAATGCCGACTTCCTCGACTCCAGCTACAAGATTCCGGGCGGCGGATGGTTGTCGTCGGCCGAAGACATGGCGCGGTTTGAAGTGGCCATTCTGAGCGACAAGCTGATCAAAGCTGCCACGCGCGACCTGATGTGGACTCCTCTGAAGCCTTGGGACGGATCGAAGGACGAGTACGGTCTGGGCTGGGGTAACGGCAGCGAGGGCGACATCGCAACCGTCGGCCACACCGGTGGCCAGCAAGGCACCAGCACGGCATTCCTGCTCGCGCCACAGCAAAGGGACGGAGTCGTTGTGCTCGCAAACATGGAAGGCGTCGGGGCGAGAGATCTGGCGGTGGAGATTCTGAAAGTGGTCGTGGGAACGACAGGAAAAGCGCCGCAGAAATGAGACACGCAACCTGTCAAGCAGTGCTGAGGCGATTTTGCAATCGTTAGCGAAAGTGGTTAAACGAGACTGCGAAGAAGACAAGATCATGAACCGACCGATTGCGACCAATCCCACTCCAAACAACCTCAACTTGCCTGGGACGCCGAAGTAGTCCACGTCAAATGGTTTTGTGCCGAACTGAACCGTCTTCTGCAATTTATTGTAGAGGCGCAAGAACGTATCTTGCGAGGGACGCGTGCTTCCCCATTCACAAAACTAAGCAACCCAACGTGATTCCGAGGATCGCGATGAAGACGGTAGTCATGTTGCTCATGGCCTTGGTTCACACACGACTCTTCTCGCCTTTCCAGCAATTGTTCCAGGCAGTCTATTTCAATCGTTGAAACACGCCCATAATGTAAATCGAGCCTGTGACGCTAGGGGGTCTTCTTGAGCGTAAGACGGAGCGGAGCGGCGCCTTGCTTCCAGGTGCCCGCAATCTCTGAATTCTCTTTGTTCATTGTGCCATCGTACGCAACCTGACCGGAATTGCTTTCGAAGTGAAGGTCGGGTTCTTTATAGTTTATGGCCGTGATCAGCGCCCCCGAAGCGCTCTCGTCAGGGTAGTCGATCGTTCCGCTTAGGCTTCCGTCCTGAGCTGCGGCAATGTGCACGACAATTCGCTTCTTAGGCTGGGCCCCCGGATCAAGAGTCCCTTCCCAATTTCCAATGATTGGCGACGGGTCGGCCGCCTTCACCGTTGGCACAATTGCCAATCCGAAGATCAGCACAAAGAACACGCACAGGCCGAAGAACGACTGCTGTCTTTTCATTGTGGATTCTCCCTGTCTTGCTTTTCGCCTCAGCGGATGTTCTTACTGTGAGTTTAGTCGGTCCGACGGTTCTGGTCTTTAATTTTGCGATAGCCAGGAAAGCCGTACAGCCGGAACGCACACATCGCGGTTGCCGACAACCGCCTGATTGCGATGTCTTGATGCGCCAAGCACACGGAACCTAGAGATTACTCTCCCACTTCCTTTGTACCCCCGCCATAGTTCTTGAAGATTCTGCGCTCACCGAGGGCAAACCATTCCAGATCAGCAGCACGACCTGACGACCACCGCATCCCCAATCAGCGCGTCTAGCACGTCGCGCGACTCTTGAACCTGTTCCGTCGTCGCGGAACAGAATACAGTTGGCGCCGGGCTCCCGCGCAAACTACGAACCGCGCCGGCAGAATTCGCCGCAGAACCATCACCCGATTTAATGTCCGGAGTGATACGGGTGCCCCTTCAAAATCGTAAACGCGCGATAGACCTGCTCCAGCAAAATCACGCGCGCCAATTCGTGCGCCCAGGTCATCTTCCCCAGTGAGAGGGTGTACTGCGCCGCGGCTCGCGCCGCGGCGCTAAAGCCGTCGGCCGATCCTATACCGAAGACAAGTTGCAGAGGATTTCGGTCCTGATGATCTCCCAGGAACCTGGCGAACTGCTCGGAGGTGAGTTCTTTGCCCCGCGCATCCATCAGAACCAGCGTGGACTTCGGTCCGCCCTTCGCCCCCGCCGAGCGTCCGGAGATTTCGAGCAAGGTCGCTTCGTCGCGAACCGGGGTGCCTTCGACCTGCACGTAACGTGAAATCCGCTTAAGATACTCTTCCGTCAGCGCTGCGATCGCCGGTTCTTTCGTCTTGCCAATCCACGCAATCTTGATCTTCACGACGGACTCAGTCTCTCACTTTTTTCCCGACGCCAACGCGACTGACACTCCGAACGCGATCTTCTCGCCATCCGAATCTTGACGGATTGCCCTATGAGCCTCGGCGTGAATTTCCGGCCACTCCTCGGTGGGAACTCGCTCCCGGGCGAAAGGGAACGGCCACCGGCCACCGCCTGAGCCTGATCCCACACCTCTTCGACGGAGCCCGGCCTCATCCACGGCAGCGTTTTGGCCTCTTCGTCAATCGAATTAAATCCGGTACTGCGTAAAACTCCCGAGAGGCAGCGGTGCGCGGCAAACTTAAACGGATCTCCTCCGGGCTGCAGCAACGAACCCCCGACATGGCGATGCATCACGCCGACTTTGCCTTCCATTGCTCAGAAGCGATGGCTCGGTACTGACTTCCCCAGTCCGGCTTAGAGTCTGGGTGCGAGGTCACGAGGAAGCCTTTGAAATTCAGGAACAGTTACGAGGCTTTCTTTATCTTGGTCTTGATTTTCGTCTTTAACTTGGTCTTTTTCTGCTTGGGCGCGGCTGGTTTGCGCTCAAGCTTTCGCTTCCTGGGCACTGCCTTCAGGTCGCCCGGCTCCAGCCGCTTCGCCGTCTTCCACAGCCGCTCCAGATCGTAGAACTTGCGCGCTTTTTCGGAGAAAACGTGCACCACGAAATCGACGTAGTCCAGCAACACCCATTCCGCCTGTTTGTAGCCTTCGACATGCGCCGGGCGTAAATCCGCGGCCTTCAGACGCAGTTCCACTTCGTCGGCGATGGCCTGAACCTGCCGCGGATTGGTGGCGCTGCAGAGGACGAAGTAGTCGGTAAATGCTCCCGACCCTTTTTCCATTTCCAGGATGCTCAGTTCTTCAGCCTTTTTCTCGAGACAGGCTTGGATGGCGGCGGCGATTTGCGTTTTGAGTGCGTTCTTCTTCATGCAGAATAAGTTAAGCGGATGTCAGTCGTTGGTTTTGTGGTTCGCTCGATTCATTGTAACTGACCGGTGTCCCATCGCTGCACCGTCGCTGATTATCCATCCGGAGTTTGGCCTAGATGATTTTAGCTACGATGGTTGGCCGACGATGCCGCTGACACGCCGCCCGTACTCGTCCGTCGGCGGTATAGTAATTGCGCCGTGCCGCTTCCCGAAAGAGCGCTGATTGCCGAGATTCGCCGTTTGGCGAAATCTTCCGCGGCTGGCCGCGCCGCTGAGGCGCGCCGGACGGTCTTCACCGGAATCGGAGATGACTGTGCTGTGCTGCGCCTGCCACCGGGACGAGAATTCCTGGTCACGACCGATTTCTCTCTGGAAGGAATTCACTTCCGCCGCGATTGGCACCCGCCTGAATCGGTTGGCCACCGTTGCCTGGCCCGCGGACTGAGCGATATCGCTGCCATGGGTGGCGAGCCCGTCGCGGCTTTTCTTTCTCTGGCGCTGCCTCGGGACTTGTCACAAGCGTGGGTCAGGCGCTTCGCCGGCGGCCTGATCCGCCTCGCGGACAAATTCGCAGTTACCCTGGCTGGCGGAGATACCGCCGAATCCCCCAATGGAATCCTGGCCGACATCATTGTGGTCGGTACCGCGCCCGAAGGCAAATCTGTATTGCGCTCCGGTGCCCGACCCGGAGAGCGCATCTTTGTCAGCGGAGAACTCGGTGGTTCCGCCGCGGCCGTTCTTCAGATGCGAGCCAGACAAGCGCGAAACAAGCTGCAGAAAAAGCTGAACCCCCGCGACTATCCCCGCCACTTCTATCCCGAGCCGCGGATCGAACTGGGCCGCACTCTCCGCAATCGGCGTCTGGCCACTGCGATGATTGACACCAGCGACGGCCTGTCCACCGACCTGACGCACCTCTGTGAAGAAACCGGCGTAGGCGCCGAACTCGACGCCACACTCATTCCCCGCGCCCGCGTTGGCAAGTCCGCCCGTGAAGTTGACCTCGATCTCGCCTTGCACGGCGGCGAAGACTATGAACTCCTTTTTACAGCCCCGCCCGGCAGGCGTGTCCCCGCCCAAATTTCCGGAGTCACCCTCACTCACATTGGCCACATCACCCGTGCGCCCAAGATCTTTCTACGCAACGCGGAGGGGAACCGCGACGAACTGGCGGCGCAAGGCTGGCAGCACTTCCGTCGCTAACACGACTCATGGGCCGACAACCCCTCGCCTGTCCACCCAGGGCAAAGCCCGGCGGACTGCGCCGAACCGCAGGCAGCACGACTCTTCCCCCAAAAAGAAAGGAAAACGCAACTCTCGCCGGCGCCCCTGCCTGCGCCACTGACTTTTGTTACCTCCGTCACTACTCTGACTCTACCCACTCCCCCGAAACCGGACTACAGTAAGACCATGTCGTTTCCTAAATTGCTCCTCCTCCCAGCCTTGGCCGCTTTTTTATTGGTCGCTGCCGCGGAGAATAAAAAGCAGCCACCTCCGCCGCCGGCCCACGCCCAGTCCCCGTCGCCCGCCGTCACCGACGATTTCATCCACAAGCAGTTCGGGGATAACTGTTCTCTGCTGGCGGGACCGCCGCAGTTTGTCGCCGATCTTGACGACGACGGCACCGCCGACCTCGTGGTGGCGGCCAAATGCAAGAACCCGATGGCCGACAAAGCCGAATACAGCTTCGTGGTTGCCGACCCTTATGACAGTTTTCTCGGCTACAGCGATATCAAAGTCACCTCCACCTTCGCCTCCGATGCGCCGGAGCGCCGCGGCATCAGCCTGCTTATCATTCATGGCGCCGATAAAGACGCGTGGCGCGCCGACAAACCCAAGGCCAAGTTCCTGCTCATCAATCTGCCCTTTAAAACTCTGGCCGTGAAACGGCTTGCCCTTAATAAGAAGAAGACCATTCTCGGAATTTACATGGAAGAAACCGGCGAGGGCGATCAGACTTCTTCCGTCGTCTATTGGGACGGCAAGAAATACAAATATGAGCAGCTCGGCTCGAGTCTGGAATAGGGTGATTGCTGATTGTTGATTTCTGAATGAGCAATGAGCAATGAGGCGCGTCCGCTATAGCCGCTCCGCCTTTCGGAACAGCATTTCGAATTCTGGATGGCTGATGCGGGCGACAGTTTTCAATCCGCCATCCGCCATTACTCCTCCCGTCCGATTTCGCTCCGCTTGTAATATGGGAACTCGCTACTCCCGGCCCGTTTCACGTTGGCCTCGGCAAATTCGCACACCCGGTCGAGCGCAGCTTGCAGTTCCGCCGTATAGCGCTCGAGCTCTTCGTCAGTGGCACCTTCAGGTACGGGAATCAGCTTCCCAACACGCACCAGCACCCGCGAGAAGGGCTTCGGAATCATTAAGCGGTCCCACGTATTCAGTACCCAGGCCCGATCGACAGCCGCGTGGAACACAGTCAGCGCCAGGCCCGATGATCGTGCCAGCGCTACCGGGCCGGGCTTCACTTTGTGCCGGGGGCCGCGCGGGCCATCGAGGGTGAACGCCACGGTCCAGCCCTGTTCGAGTGCGCGCCGCAGGCCGAGCAACGCCCGCACCGCGTTACGGCTGCTCGATCCTTTCACCGCGACGAAGCCAAACTTGTGGATGATCCGGCCCATGTACTCGCCGTCATAACTGTTGCTGCTCATCACCCGGATGCCCATCTTGCGGAAAATATAGGTTGCCGGGATCATGCAGGAATGCCAGAAGGAAGCGATTAGAGGGCGCTGGTCCAGCGTCGTCTGCGCACCTGCTTCGTAGGCAACGGCAACCCGCAGCGTGGGGCCGATGAGGCGGATGATCGAGTATCCCAACCCGATCATGATGCGCAGGATGACGCGCTGGCGAAGGCTGAAGCGGCGACAGTCAATGGCAGGAAGCGCGGACGCCTCCGCGATGCGAGTGCTGGCTTCTGGCACCACTCTATTCTAACGGGATGGGGCATCACGGTTGAGGTTTACGTCGAAAAGATATTCACCGCCGAGAGCGCCAGAGAACGCGCCGAGGGCGAAGCAGAGAGCGTCTTTATCTCTCTGGGTGGTCTCTTTTTTGTTCGCGGTTCAATGCTTTGCGGGCGCTCGCTTGACTCAGTTCTCGAGGTAGGAATCGATCCAAATCTTGACTTTCTGGCGCCGTTCGTCGGCCACGTCGAAGCGCACTCCGAACGATTTGGGTTTGCGCCAGCTGACCACTCCGCGAACGCTGACGCGAGGTAGAGTCATCAAGGAAAAAGAAACCTCTACGTTGGCTCCAATCGAAAAGTCTTCCGCACTCTTGAGGGACATGCCACCGGTACTCATTTCGATGCTAGAGGCACTGAGGCGCCGGCCATCGCCGACGACGGAGACTTCGGTCATCACCGGAATGCGCACATAGCGCCGGAATTCATGGAGCACGAGCATTCGCGTGGCGCGCACCAGTTTCAGGGCAGCAGGCCGCTCCAGCGGCTCGTTGAATATGGCGTTGATGCCGTATTTCGAGTAGCGCATATATTCTTGCGCGTTGCCGCCCACCCCATAGATGATGCATCGGCTATTGGAAGGGGAAGAGCGGGCCGACTCCATTACAGCGTCGGCGCCGTTGCCCAAGCTCAACACACAAGCCTCAAACTTCTCCTTGCGCAGGCGCTCCGCAGCGTCGGAAGAGATGACCACCGTTTCAATGTTGAACTGCCGGAAGCACTCCGCCAGTAGCGCCCGGGAAGGTTCATTCAATCCTACAAGTGCGGTGCGGGCGGCTGCCTTGCGGACGCTAGGAGCTAGGGCGAAAGTAGTGGCGAAAGCTTTATGCATATTCGAGGGAAGACTCCACTTTCAGAATCCATTGTGAAGGGGCTGGGGATCGCTGCAAAGACACAAAGGACCAAGGCTTGAAGTACCAAAGTGTCGTTACTTTTTCCCTGGTCTCGGGAGACGGGACATTACGCTGCAGAACATTTGTGGAATGAAGAGCTTGGGCAGCCGCGGTCAGGGAAACAAAAATTCCCCCACAGGGGTTTTACCCGGTCCAGCGCCGGAACAGCAGCGCGCCGTTGGTCCCGCCGAAGCCGAAAGAGTTCGACATGGCGTATTCGATCTCGGCCTTGCGGGCCTGGTTGGGGACCAAATCCATGCCTGCGGTATCGGGATCGGGATTCTCCAGGTTGATGGTCGGAGGCAGAATCTGGTCGCGCAAAGCCAGCACGGTAACGCCCGCCTCCAGCCCTCCGGCCCCGCCCAGCAGGTGCCCGGTCATCGACTTGGTGGAACTCACCGCGATCCGCCGCTCGCCGAAAAAATTGCGGATGGCATGC
>Ga0209624_10002261_pt1 | contig 14367 bp, 12 predicted proteins | sample JacPinW_OM2H0_O1_FD_188565 | JGI IMG/M metagenome (GOLD analysis project Ga0209624, IMG submission 188565) | Forest soil microbial communities from Algoma, Ontario, Canada - Jack Pine, Ontario site 1_JW_OM2H0_O1 (SPAdes) (version 2) | ecosystem: Environmental > Terrestrial > Soil > Boreal...
CCAATATCCTTCTTCGGTCATCTCTGTGCCCAACCTGGTCTACTCCTGTGTGGGTGCGGGATCGAAAATCAACTTCATTGCGATTAACGCCAGTACAAGCGCAAGGCCCGCCAAGTTTGCTACGATGACGGGCATCGAACGACTCATTGCGCCATAGGCGATCCACAGCGCGAGACCGCTAGCGAGTATTACCAACATTCTGAAGGACAATCCTTCGCCAGACCGGCTTCGGTAAGTCTTCCTAACCTGCGGAACGTTCGCTGCTGTAGTGAGGAGGCCCGCAAGAAATCCAACGTAGGTCGAGAGCATCGGTGTTTTCTCACGTCTTCAGTCGAGAATTCTGGTGTCTCGACCAGTCTAAGAGCACTCAGTCGCTGAGAAATAAGCGGTGCCAAGTATCAAAGCGAAGAGATTACCGTAGAAACAGGATGTTCGACGGGATTTTGAGGGACCGATACTCTTGTGGACATCTTGCTTCCTGAGGGAAAACATGCCAACGACGACTATTCACAGAATCTATACGGAGGGTAAGAACGAGCGCGAGGTCGTTCGTCTAGCGTCGGGACGACTTGACAGTTTCACTGTGCAGCCTACAGCAGGTTACTACCAGGGCAAATGTGAACGGTCTATCGTGCTTGAGGTCATCGGAGCGCATCAGCGCGATGTTAATGCATTAGCAGAAAGCATTCGGCGCATGAATGGTCAAAAGTCTGTCTTGATCGTTAAGACGCGCGGAACCTCCAAGGTGACTAGGAAAATTCGCAGATAACGGGAGCGGAAGAGCGCGTCTGTCGGATGATCTTTCTGTTCAGCCCCCGCATCAAAACGGTACAGCATTTTACATGATCTGCACTCGCTCTGGGTGCAGCACTTGACGACAGCGAAGGATAGGGTATGAGTAAAAAAGGAAGTCTAGCCGATCCGTCTAAACTGAGCCCCATTGATAAGAAGGATGAAGACATCGTACGCGTTGTCATCGAAACGCCAAGCGGTAGTCGCAACAAGTACTCCTACGACGAGGATGAGAAAATCTTCATTCTGAAAAAAGTCCTGCCAGCCGGCATGACCTTTCCATATACGTTCGGCTTCGTCCCTTCGACAAGAGCCGAGGACGGGGACCCGATAGATGTGCTTGCGCTGATGGATGAACCTGCTTTGCAAGGCTGCTTGATAAAGTGCCGATTGATCGGAGTCATTGAAGGAGAACAAGGCGATGGAAAGAAGAAAGAGCGCAATGATCGTCTGGTTGCAATCGAACAGAATAACCACGAACTCGCGTTCATTAAACACATCGACGATCTCGGAAAGAAGTTTATCGAGGAAGTGGAGAAATTCTTCGTCAACTACCACGAGATGTCGCGTAAGAAGTATCGAATACTCGACGCTAAAGGACCCAAGGAAGCACGGAGACGCGTCAAGCAATGTATGCGCGTGAGCAAAAAAAATGAGTAAGATCGGAGCTGTTGATTCTACGTGTTTGTTGAAGTGTGATGCTGTGAATCCTCGGTCTCTCGGTAATGTTCCATGTTGAAGGTGATGCTGTTTCGCTTCCTGATTGGAGGCGCCGTGGTATCAGCATTTTCTGCACTCGGAGACATTCTCAAACCAAAGAGTTTCGCAGGTTTGTTCGGGGCTGCTCCCTCGGTGGCATTGGCGACTCTCGCCCTCACGATTGCGACCGATGGCCCGTCGTATGCATCCACGGAGGCACGTTCGATGATCGCAGGCGCACTCGCCATGTTCGGCTACGCGTCTATCGTTTTGTGGGTCATGTTCAAGTACAAACCGCCCGCTCTGCTTATTTCAACTTCCCTCATCGCGGTTTGGCTTGTGACGAGTTTCGGCATTTGGTTTCTTGTGCTCAAGTAAATGGTAATCAAATTTCAATTGTCGGCGCTGCGCCGAACGAGATGGTACGAGATTGTTTTGCGCTTTCTGTTTGGTGGCTTGGCGACTGTCGCCACCGGGATGATCGCGAAGTCATATGGGCCTGTTATTGGTGGCTTGTTTCTCGCGTTCCCTGCAATTTTCCCTGCTACCGCCACACTGGTCGAGAAGCACGTAAAGGAGAAGAAGAAAAACGTGCATATCGACGGCGTCAATCGATCACGAAGTGCGGTTGCGCTAGAAGCTCGTGGAACTGCTATGGGCAGCTTAGGATTGGCGGTGTTCGGGCTTCTACTCTGGCGCTTTTTGGTTGACCGACCCGCCTGGCTAGTCCTGCTTGCTGCGTCATTGGCCTGGCTCGTTACCTCGATTGTGATTTGGGAGTTGCGAAGATTAATTCGTGGTCGCTTCTCGACCGTCAGCTGACCGCGCCGCTGATGGAATCATTTATCCGAACCGTTACATCTAGTCAGTACACTTCCTAGTGAGATAGATTCTCTGCGGAGGATTCATGAACATTCTAGCGGCGATCAAGCGCGAAGAGAGAAAGCTCGAAAGCAATTAAGGAAGGTACAGCACCAACTAGATGGTGTTAGATCAGCCGCAAAAGCTTTGGGTCACACTGTCGCCGTGGAAGCAAAAGGCTCGCATCTGCTGTTACGGCGATACTTCCCGCGAGGCACCGACCTATCCGGCTATTCTCAAGAGCAGCTCGACCAAGTCTCGCTGCTCTTGAATCAACGACCCTGAAAGACTTTAGGATTCCACACTCCCGCAGATAAACTCCAAGCAAGTGTTGCGTCGACCGCCTGAGCTGACAGCGTTTATCGACCTAGAGATCACCAAAGGCACAACGCGAAAGAGCGAGCGTTCGACATCCGGTGTTAAAGCTTATGCCGAACAGCCTGTTTGACTGCCTCCAAGGCATTGGCGTCCTCAAGACCGCTTAAGTCACCTCTCACTTCGCCGGTCTTCAGAAGCTCACGCAGAAGCCGCCGCATAATCTTGCCACTCGATGTCTTAGGCATCGTGTCAACTACGAAAATGTGTTCAGGGATCGCGATTTTTCCGATCCCCATCTCAACTGCCTTGCAAACACGGGACTTCAGAGCTAACGGCTCAAAATGGTTTGTCTTCAGGCGGAGAAATGCTGCGGGGACTGCACCTTTAATGGAGTCGGGATATTCGACCACCGCAGCTTCGGAGACTTCGGGGCAAGTCAACAAAGCATTCTCGATCTCCATTGTGCTGAGTCTATGACCGGCGACATTAAACACGTCATCCAGCCGACCGAGGACCCAATAGTGGCCGTCTTCATCGCGCACTGCGCCGTCGTATGTAAAGTAGCAGCCGGGAATCTTCCGGAAGTACTCGTTCAAATACCGTTCATGATCTTTCCAAAGCGTGCGAATCATCATCGGAAACGCTTTTTTCACAATCAGGTTGCCGGGGGTTCCCGTCGCCACAGGTTGGCCCTCGTCATCCACGATCTCGACTGCGTCACCCAGAAACTCAATTCCGCAGGAGCCGCGCTTCATTGGAGTTAGCCATGCTGCTCCCGCCAATGGGCAGCCTGCCAGTTCGGTTTGGCCCCACGTATTGTTGACGTAGAGCTTTTCCCGTCCGAGATCGTGGTGCAACCAATCCCAAGCCTCTCCGTTGAGGGGCTCCCCAACGAGGCCCACTACCTCGAGCCGCGAGACGTCATAACGCTCGCGCCACTGGTCTGAGCAACGCATCAGCATTCTGACCGCACTAGGGGCCGTGAATATCTTGTTTACTTTGTACTTATGGACGATTCGGAAGAACCGGTCCTCAGGGTAATCGAGAGCACCTTCTGCAAATATGGTTGTCGCCCCATTGGTCAGCGCTCCGGCTATCCCCCAAATGTGCATCGTCAGCCACCCGATATCCGCAGTGCACCAGAGCACGTCTTCAGGACGATGATTCATCTGGAATTTTGCGTGAACGTAGTTATTGACGATGAATCCAACGCCAGAGTGAACCACTCCTTTTGGTTTTCCGGTAGTTCCGCTCGTATAAAACACTAAGCCGGGTTCATTTGCCTCGATCGGTTCCGGCGGGCAGTCATTGGAGGCCGAGAGCATTAGCTCATCCCACCAGAAATCTCGGCCACGCATCATCTCGAGGGACTCCTCGGTCCGCTGGACAACGATAACTTTGCAATCGTTCTCAAGGTTAGGGATACATTCGTCGACTTTCGCTTTCAATGGGATTCGCTTACCGCGACGGACACAATGATCGGAGGTAATAACCACCTTCGGGCAGAACGCAACGAGTCGATCATTCAACGCGCGGGCGGAAAAACCGGAGAAGACGGTGTTGTAGATCGCTCCGATCCGGAAACAGGCAAGAATAGCGACGACGCACTCAATCACGTTGGGAAGAAAAATGGCAACTGCACTGCCGTGACCGACGCCAAGGCTCTTGAGCATATTGGCGCAGCGTTGGACGTCGTCAAGGAGCATGCTATAGGTTCGAAAGGACGACTCCCCGCTTTCCGCTTCCCAAATGAGTGCAACTCGGTTGCCGCTCCCACTTGCAACATGACGATCGAGCAAATTGACACAGGGATTCATCACGCCGCCGCTAAAGAATTCAAAATGCGGCAGCGTTCCCTTCTGAACGGTATCCCATCGGCGAACCCACTCGAATTCGGAAGCAATCTGCTCCCAGAATTTATCGGAATCCTGCTTGGAGAACCGCAGGTACTCAAGAAATGCTTCGGCACTTCCCATAGCAGTTTGCTGCGATCGATCTGGAAGCAGTGGTTGCTCAGGAATGTTGGCCATTGGCGGTATCCATGCAGCAGTCCTTCCCGTTGAACGTGGGTACTTCCTGAATCGACTAGGCTTTAAGCGATGCCGGTTCAAAACGGGGCGTGATGATTTGCTACTTCTTCAACTTCTCACGGCGCAATTTAGCAACGGACTCTATCATGTCTGGAATCAGCGAGGTCACACACCAAGCGGACGGGAAGGAGAGAGGTATCTTCGCGGCCCTATCGGCTAGAGGCCGATTGAAGCGAAGTGGGATACGCGGATCTACGATTGCGGCAACGACCAAGCGTCGAGGCCCCAAGTCCCGATTAGTCGCATAACCGGAAACTTGAAATCCACATGGACCGTAACGGCGTTTATCGGGGAAGTAGTGCTTCCTGCTGGCAGAGGATCCTGTCTGAGTTTCGGCGTTGGACGGGGCGTCTATTCCTATGTCCCGACTAGTGGGCATAGGCTGCATTGAAGCCAGTTTCAACGACAGACGCGTCCGCATCAGGCGCATTGTCAGCCTAAAAACGCTCCGAGTTCTTCCAGAAACACCGACCATGCCGATTCCTGAGCGAGAAGAATATGGTTGCCCGTGTTGAGCGGAACAAAACGTGCGTTTGGTATTTCGGCCGCCAAAATGCGCCCTTCTTCCGCCGGTATCACCTTATCGCGAGTGCCGTGGAAGACGATGGTGGGCACCGAAACTTCGGGTAAGAGATGCCGCACGTCGATCTCATCAATCAGCGTCATGATACGGGCCGCATTCTCGGGTGTTGCCGATATCTGCTGAAGATCGTTGAACCACTGCTGCTGTTCGGGCGTTGCGCCATGTGGAATATAAAATCGGGTAAACATGGCCTTGAAATCCGGATTGTTTTTACCCCAGTCGAGCCGCACGAGCGTCTGCAAGGCGCGCCGCGCCGCGATTTGTTTTTCTGTTCCGCGTGGCATCAAGCCGCGCGAGAAGGAATTGATGAGCACTAGATGGCTCACTCGCTCGGGATGGCGTACAGCATAAGCAACGGCTACCGGCCCGCCCTGTGAAATGCCCATCAAGGCAAAGCGATCAACATGGGTTGCAGCGACTACGGCCTCCAGGTCTTGAACCCACTGCTCAAACGACATTTCCTTCACGTCTCTCTGCGAGAGACCATTGCCGCGTTCGTCGTAGCGAATCAGGCGATTGTGTTTAGTTAACTCAGCGAGCCAATGTTTCCAGAGTGGGCTATCTCATTCGTAATCGAGATGATTGAGCCAGTTGGCTGCCTTGACCAGAGGGTATCCCGCACCGGCCGATGCGTAGGCCAGCCGCACGCCATCGCTCGTCACACAAAACTGAATATTTTGCCGCGTCGTGCCACGCTCCGCTTGTGACGGGTTTTCGGTCTGAGCTTGCGGTAGGGGATTTTCGCCTAAGGCCTTGGCGACGCTACGGAGTTCGCTTGCCAAAATTCCTGTAGAGGGATATCGCTGAGCTGGCTGTTTTTCCAAACAGCGGTTGATGATTTCACGGAGGCGCCCAGGGAGTTGGAGGTTTTCTGGTAGTTGGGGTGAAGCCTCGATGATCGCAGAGAGGGTTTGCACGGCACTCGCGCGTTGAAACGGTCTCTTGCCCGATACCATTTCGCAAAGTAATGTACCGAACGAGAATTGGTCGGATCGGAAATCGACTGACGCGCCGAGAGCTTGTTCGGGCGACATATAGTCAACTGTTCCAAGAATCCTTCCGTCCACCGTTAAAGGACCTTCGGCAGCCATGGTCGTGCACGAGGTCGCTGCAAGGTGCGACAGATCATATTTGCCAAGCCCGAAGTCCAAGACCTTCGCTAGACCATCGCGAGTGACCATAACGTTCTCTGGCTTGAGATCGCGGTGCACAATTCCCGCCTCGTGCGCCCTGGCGAGACCTCCGGTAATTTGTACCGCGATACCCAGTGTTTGCTCTAAGCTCAGTGGACCGCCGCGCAGAAGTTCGCGGATGGTCGAGCCTTTGACCAACTCCATAGCAATGTAGCGGACATTTCCGCTGGACCCGATGTCATAGACCGTAACAATGTTCGGATGATTGAGCGCCGATGCTAGTCGAGCCTCTTTTTCGAAGCGCCTCAGCCTCTCGATGTTATCCGCCATCTCCGTTGAGAGGATCTTAACTGCCAAATCCCGTTCCAGCCGGGCATCGCGAGCCGCATACACCTCACCCATGCCGCCTGCCCCGAGGGGCGCCGTGATCTCGTAGGGACCCAATTTGGTGCCAGGCTCCAGGTTCATTTCGAGTGAATTATAGGCCGAAAAAAAGTCCCTCTGGCTAGCTTGCGTTTATCAACTGGTGTGGTGTGATCATACCTTCGATGGGCGGGATGACTGCGAGCCTTTCTCTCTACGTCATTCTCGCCCCCTTCAGGCACCTCGGCCTTAACCCAATTTCGTCGGGTCCTGGTAAGTCGAGTAACCGGACAAGTGATTTTGGCCGGAATCCACTTTACCCGTTACGGCGTTTACCGGGACTCGAAAAACTGTCGGCGCTACCTCCCCGTCGCGGCCTCCCAGATGCGAATCCCGGCGAACGCAGCAGCGAGCACAATCAGACTGAGGGCACAAAGCACAGTCATCTGATAGGCGATGCTTCGGGGATAGGGCTTTGTATTCAGCTCGCAGCCTATCTCTCTGTCCAAACGTCAAGGAGTGTGGAATCCGGTCGTCTGGAGGCAGATTCTTGTTCACGCGAAATACCATGAAGTGATAAAGGAAAAGAGCGGCGAAATAGAACGCGCAACAAACCGCCAAGACAAACCACGTTAGCGCGGACCTAGTCAACAGAATCAATCCCCACGACGCGCATCTTAGCATGGCCCTTTTCTTGTCCGCTCCGGTCTCGCTTCTCCGTTGATTTCACCCAACTGCTGATAAGTCGCATAACCGGACAAGTCCTTTTTGGGTCGGAATCAACGTTACCGATACCGGTAGCTGCGTTAATCATCCATGCTAGGCCGTCAGTACGCGTACTTGCATCTGCACCAGGGGCGATGTTTTCCGTCTTCGTCCAATGCAATTCCTTGATAGCCATCGTACGCCATGCACAGATGGCGACTCTTGTATTCTGCAAAGCGGAACCAAATGGATTCGACCGACTTGCCATGCGCGTCCAAAACAGCGACAAGATGACGCTCTCGCACCTCCAATCCGTCAATTTTAAGGCTTGTTCTTTGCGGCCAGGGAACTGCGGGGCGCTTGTCGATCTTCACTTGGAGTCCGCCGGAACTGACTTCGCCAGTTGGTGGAACGACTTGCCCGCGAAATGGATCGAGCGCTCGTGCGGCCACACAAACCGTTCCTGTATCCGGCTCCGCGCTGTGAGGCGCTGCGAAGACCAGCAAAAACAAGAGTGCAAGCGCGGCAGTTCGGATAGGCTACCCCTAGTCTTCGACAACGTCTCAGCTAAGCGCACTAATTAGGCATCGGCAACAATTGCAGACTCAAATGAGACGCCGACTTGAGGAATAAGTTCCCTGGGTTGCAAAATAGCATGCATTCCCGCCACAACAACCTTATTCAACTCATGATAAGTCGCCTAACCGTACAAGTCCTTTTTGGCTCGGAATCCACTTTACCCGTAACGGCGTTTATCGGGCTTTTACAAGCCCGGACAGTCGTCGCATGAGATCTGGCTTGCCTTTGCCACGCTGATGCGAGCATGCGAGTGTCCCACGAATCGGATTGGGCTACCCGGTGTTCATCAATCGGATTTCAATATCTGAGGTTATAATCCGCGCACGTATGCCCTTAGCCCCAGGAAGCAGATTCGGACCATATGAAATTTTGTCGCCGCTTGGCGCTGGTGGTATGGGCGAGGTGTATCGAGCCCGCGATGCGCGGTTAGGGCGCGAAGTCGCGATCAAGATTTTGCCGCAGGCAATGTCGGCGGATTTCGTGCGGAAACAACGCTTTGAACGTGAAGCGAAAACGATCTCCAGTTTGAATCACCCTAATATATGCACGTTGTTCGACGTGGGCAGTCAGGACGGTATCGAGTTTCTCGTTATGGAGTACGTCGAGGGCGAGACGCTCGGTACCCGGCTTGGCAAAGGCCCACTGCCACTGGACCAGGCTCTCAAGTATGGGGCACAGGTCGCTGACGCCCTCGACAAAGCGCATCGCGGCGGAGTAGTTCATCGCGATCTGAAGCCCGGGAATATCATGCTCACTTCGAACGGAGCGAAACTTCTCGATTTCGGCTTGGCGAAACCGGCAGTGGGCTTGGCTAACGGCCTGACCGTGACCGCTGCAGTGGCCGATCCGATGACTCAGGAGGGAATGATTGTCGGAACGTTTCAGTACATGTCGCCGGAACAAATCGAAGGCAAAGAGGTAGATGGACGAAGCGACATCTTCTCGTTCGGCGCGGTGCTGTACGAAATGTTGACGGGACGTCGCGCCTTCGAAGGCAAAAGCCAACTCAGCGTTGCTTCAGCGATTCTCGAAAAAGACCCACCGCCGCTAAATTCCTCAAGAACAGTGACGCCGCCCGCGCTCGACCGCACGGTTAAGAAGTGCCTCGCAAAAAATCCTGATGAACGCTGGCAGAGCGCGAGCGATCTTGCGAGCGAGCTGCAGTGGATTGCTGACAAAGGACAGGAAACAAGTGCGGTCGAATCTTCGGCAGAGGCCTCGCGCCTTCCAGCGAAAGCCGCTTGGGTGGCCGCCTTGGCCGCGGTCTTGCTTCTAGCCGCAGCGATGATTTGGTGGAGAGGGGCGAAGTCATCAGAACTCCCGATGCATTTTTACGCAGCGTGGCCGGTCTCAGCGCGTGACATTGCGGTGGCACCCAATGGGCATACCGTCGCGGTAGCGGCGTATTCGGAATCCGCGCGAAAGAACGCGATTTGGATTTATGAATTGGGGTCGGCGGGCGCGAACATTTTGACCGGCACCGAAGGCGCCACTTATCCGTTTTGGTCCCCCGATGGACACTCGATCGCCTTCTTCGGAGACGGCCGTTTGAAGCGAGTGGAATTATCAGGCGGACCTGTCGAAACGATCTGCGATGCCCCAGCCGCACGCGGTGGCACCTGGAACAAGGAAAATCTCATCGTTTTCGCGCCGGATGTTAATCAAGGTTTGAGCAAAGTTGCGGCTGCCGGCGGAACTCCGACGACGATTACCAAGCCAGATGCGAACCGGAGCGAACAAGGTCACCGATGGCCCGTGTTTCTACCCGACGGGAAGCATTTCTTGTATCTCGCGGCAAATTTTTCGGGACTCAAGAATGTGAATAATGTCTTTGTGGGCTCACTCGATGGCGAAAGCCGGTTCGTCATAGAGTCCGGTGCTAATGCCGCCTACGCCGATCCGGGTTATCTGCTCTACTACCGCAATCACGCACTCGTCGCCCAGCCTTTTGACTCGAAACATTTCTCTTTGAGCGGTGAGGCTGTAACTCTGTTCCCGGATATTAAGTACATTCCCCAGGTTAAGCGTGCGATCTTTTCGGTTTCTCTGGGCGGCTCCTTGATAGTTCAGGGAGGCACGCAGGAGTCGCTGTCGCAGCCGACGTGGTTTGATCGTCAGGGAAAGCCAATGGAGGTAGTGGGCGCTCCGGACGTGTACGGCAACGTAGATCTATCACCTGACGGAAAGTCCCTCGCCGTCGACAAGACCGACATGGAAACACTGAATACAGACGTCTGGACGTATGACCTGACCCGAAACAGTTCCAAGCGTCTTACGTTCGACCCAGCGATCGATGCTTTGCCCGTGTGGAGTCCGGACAGCTTGAGCTTGGCGTTCGGCTCGAATCGCGGTGTTGGTCGAACTGTTTTCGAAAAAAAAACAGGTGGTGCTCAAGAAGAACGAACAATTGTGAGCGATACGGTCAACACGTATCCGAATGACTGGTCGGGAGACGGAAAGTATGTGCTGTACGCGAGAAGCTCAGATTTGTGGTTTGTTTCGCTCTCCGACTTGAAGAGTAGAGAGTTTCTCAAGACAACGGGCGTGGTCAAGAACGGTCAGTTCTCTCCCGATGGGAAGTGGGTGGCGTACACATCCAATGAGACCGGAAAGTGGGAAGTGTACGTAACCTCTTTTCCCGACGCACATGGCAAGTGGCAAATCTCGACGGCCGGTGGCGAACAACCTCGATGGCGAGCCGATGGGAAAGAACTGTTCTACCTTTCATCGGACTACAAGGTGATGGCTGCGTTGGTGACAACGGGCACGAACTTTGACGCCGGAACTCCGGTGGCTCTTTTTCAAGCGACTCCACGGCCACCGGTGTTGGTCTACGATTTCTTCGTCTATGACGTGAGTCGCGACGGACAACGATTTATAGTCAATACACCGGCAAAACAAGCGGATACGCAACCCATGTCTGTCCTTTTGAATTGGAGCACTCGACTGAAGAAGTAAGCCCTGCGAGAGCCTCCTGACCCCATTGCGCAGTGAGGACATTTGCAAATCCTACCTTGCTGGTCAGCTTCTGAGTTACTTCACGTTTGAAGCTTCTAGACAGAATGACGAGAAGTTTGAATGTATAGGTCGAAGGAGGAGCGCTTGGTGTAGAAAAGCTGAACTCAGCGGACGCTGATTCAGAAAACACCAAGGAGGCTTCCCATGCAACTTACATCGGCCTGGAACGTTCGCAAGTGTAAAAAGAATACACCCGCGCCCCTCCCAAGCGCGTCGAGAGACCTTTGCCCTCTTGACAAAGACCTTTCATGGAAGTCGCGTTACCGGACACTGAGGCACTTCTCCGGTAACGGCGTTTATCAGGACTAGGCGATCAGTTCCGGTTTGCAACCAACTCGTTCGGAGTCGTGCAGGCTTCTGCTTGTTGTGCATCCAGTAGAGGCTCGGTACAGTGCTGGGGCTCGCAGAGCTATAATCAACGCGTATGCCGCTAGCTTCGGGTACAAAACTTGGGCCTTTTGAGATCGAGACTTTGCTCGGCGCCGGCGGCATGGGCGAAGTTTATAAAGCGACCGATACGCGCTTGGGGCGTTCCGTTGCCATCAAGATTTTGAAGACTGGGCAATTGGAGCGCTTTCAAGTAGAGGCCCGCGCCATTGCGGCTCTGAACCATCCGAACATTTGCGCTCTCCATGATGTGGGATCCGACTTCCTGGTAATGGAGTACGTCGAAGGCCAGCCGCTTCGCGGTCCCTTACCGACTAACGAAGCCTTACGGATCGCCTTGGAAATTAGCGGAGCAGTCGAAGCCGCTCATAACAAGGGAATCATTCACCGCGACCTGAAGCCGGCAAATATTCTGGTCTCACAGCAAGGAGTAAAGCTCTTGGATTTCGGCTTAGCAAAAGCGGTCCAAGCTCTGGCACTGCAAGATGAGACCCTGCCACAGACGTCACCGGGAACTCTCATGGGGACGATTGCCTACATGTCGCCGGAGCAAGCACAAGGCGAACCCGCGGATGTGCGCTCAGATATTTTTTCTTTTGGCGTGGTGGTTTATGAACTGCTGAGCGGCCGTCGCCCTTTTCTTGGTGACACGCAGTCATCCACTTTAGCTGCGATTCTGATCAAGGAGCCACCTCCTCTCCAAGTGCCCCGGGAATTCGGAGATATCGTGATGCATTGTCTGCGGAAGCCCCCGGCGGACAGGTATCAAACGATGGCGGAAGTTCGAAGGGCACTCGAGCAGGTCTCCCTGCAACTGCGTGTACCGCATGAACTCCATGAACCGCAACCGTCCATCGCGGTATTGCCGTTCGCGAACATGAGCGCGGATCGAGATAACGAATATTTCAGCGACGGTCTAGCTGAAGAGATTATTAATCTGCTAGCCCACATTCCTACGCTCAAAGTGATCGCCCGGTCGTCGGCGTTTGCATTCAAAGGCAAAAACGAAGACGTACGGCGGATCGCCGAGACGCTGGGGGTGGCTCACGTACTGGAGGGCGGTGTACGCAAAGCCGGGAATCGCATTCGCGTCACAGCTCAGCTAATCTCGGCGGCCGACGGCTGCCATCTCTGGTCCGAGCGCTATGATCGGGAAATGGCGGATGTATTCGCGATCCAGGACGAGATCGCAAGTGCCATCGCGGGCGCTCTGCAAGTGAAGATCAGCAGGAAACCTAAGTACACTCCTGAGCTCCCGGCTTATGAGGCGGTTCTCCGCGGACGTTATTACCGCCAAAAGCTAACGCAGGATGCTCACCGACGGACCCACGAATGTTTTGAGCAGGCAGTTTCGCTCGATTCAGGATACGCAGCGCCCCATGCCGAACTGGGGCTGAATTACCTGCTGTCCTCCACGAACGGCGCTCGCAGCTTACGGGAAGTAGCCCCTCTGATTCGTGCCGAGGCGCTGAAGGCGCTGGAGCTCGACCCATCCGAGACCAATCCGCACGCTCTCCTTGGCGCGATCGCCGCGACGCATGATTACCAGTGGTCGGAGGCTGCCAGACATTTTGAAATGGCCATGTCGAGTCCTTCTGTTTCGGCCGAGACTCGCTGGGCCTATGCCAGCTTCTACCTGCAGCCGTTGGGGCGCTTTCGCGAGTCGGTGACGGAAATGCGCCGCGCCGTCGAAGAAGATCCTCTGAATGTCTCGTGGCGCTCCATCTTGGCAAGCCACTTAAATCTTGCACAGAGGAACGATGAAGCGCGGGAGGAACTGCTTAAGGCGTTGGAGATCGACGAGAATCATTGGCTGGCTAACTGTATTCTCGGCCAAATCTACATGGCTACGGGACAGTATGCCGAAGCGGCGGCAGCTGCCGAGAAGGCACATCGCGTCAATTCTTTGCATTCTATGCCTTCCGCGGTGTTGGCGGCGGCGCTCGTGCAGCTCGGAGAAAAGGACCGAGCCACGGAGGTCGTGAGCAAGATTGGAGATTCGCCCAAACCCATCTGGGGCAGAGTTGAATATCATCTGTACCGGTCGGAAGTCGACGCTGCCGCGGATTGGTACGAGAAGATGATCGAGCAACGAGAACCCTTTGCCGTCATTTACGCACGCTCTTCTCTATGCAAGGATTTGCGGCAAAGCCCACGCTGGCCCGCACTGGCCCGCAAGATCAATCTACCGGCGGTAGCGCCCTAGAGCGTAAAGTTCGACGCGCCTTCGCGCCGACCATGTCCTTATCGCAGCGGCGGGAGCGAAAAAGGGGACCTGTGTGATCAGGCTTCCGTTACATCGAGATCGCCAGATTTCTGAAAGACTTCAATTTGAACGCGCTTGCCTGTACGCCGAGCGGCAAAATCGATCTGCGCATCAACGATGCGAAGGCGTCGCACCTGAATCTCGTCAACATTTGACGGCAACGTTGGGTTTGCGAACTGAATTCGCTTGGCGACTCCATCGATGTCTAGGCCCAGGCACGCCTGAACGAGCATAAACACCGAACCCGCCGCCCAGGCTTGCGGCGAACATGCGACCGGATAGAGCGTAGGCCCGCTCGTTTCCGGACGGCGATGGAACCCGCAGAACAGTTCGGGAAGCCGATTCATTTCGACGTGACAGCTCGCTTCGTGCAGCCCGTCAACGATGCGGTTAACTTCTTCTCGGAAGCCATAACGCGAGAGTCCCAATCCCACGATCGAGTTGTCGTGTGGCCAGACGGAGCCGTTGTGATAGGACATGGGGTTATAACGAGCTTCGCCCGCCGCAACAGTCCTCACGCCCCAGCCACAGTGCGAATGCACATCCAACAACGTTTGGGCCACCCTTTGCGCT